>Ga0102587_1000186_pt1 | contig 82862 bp, 76 predicted proteins | sample AraplaF_Col_mTSA_FD_76853 | JGI IMG/M metagenome (GOLD analysis project Ga0102587, IMG submission 76853) | Arabidopsis root microbial communities from the University of North Carolina, USA - plate scrape MF_Col_mTSA (SPADES assembly) (version 2) | ecosystem: Host-associated > Plants > Roots >...
CATCGCCACCTCCCTGCTGGCGCCGCTGGAAACCTATGCGGCCACGGCGCTGCCGGCGGCGGCGCTGACCGCCAGCGCGCCGGTCAGCAACCGCGCCCTGCGCGCGCTGAGCGAAGAAGAACTGAGCGACACCTCGGCGCAAGGCCTGAGCGACGAGCTGGTCAACGCCGTCAAACACGCGCGCAGCAACAACCTGGAAGTGGTGGGCGAGATGAGCAAGCTGCTCAATCCCGTGCTGGGCTTCCTCGAAGCGGACACCACGATGAAAAACGTCGTCTACGACCCGGGTAAAGCGGCGGCCACCATCAACAAAGACGGCACATTGACGCTGAGCCTGCCGTCCTCGATCGGCGAAATCGCCTTCAACAACATCCGCGTGAAAGGCACCGAAGGCAGCAGCTTCGGCAGCATCTCCATCAAAGGCATCGACCTGACCGGCACCAGCATCACCCTCGGTTTCCACTAACCAAACCCGGGGTCAGTTCTTGCAATCCAACACGAGCCCTGCCGTAGCGATCGCTACGGCAGGGCTCGTGTTGGATTGCAAGAACTGACCCCGGGTTGACGCGGCATTTGTGCGAAAATGGCGGGATGACTGTTCGCACTTCTTACATCGGCCGTTTCGCGCCTTCGCCGACCGGCCCGCTGCATATCGGCTCGCTGGTGGCCGCCATCGCCAGCTATCTGGATGCCAAGGTCCACCACGGCCAGTGGCTGGTGCGCATCGAGGATGTGGACGGCGCCCGCAATGTCGATGGCGCCGATCAGCATATCCTCGCCTCGCTGCAACGCTGCGGCATGCGGTGGGACGGCGAGGTCACCTGGCAAACCCGGCGCTACTCGCTGTACCAGCAGGCGCTGGAACGGCTGGGCGATCTGGTCTATCCCTGCGGCTGCTCGCGCCGCGAGATCGCCGATTCGCAAGTGAACCAGGCGCTTAATCCCAACCAGGCGCCGATCTATCCCGGCACCTGCCGCCACGGCCTTGCCCCCGGCAAGGTCGGCCGCGCACTGCGCCTGAAAGTGCCGCTGGAGCCGCACTGTGTGCTGTCGTTTGAAGACCGCTGGTTCGGCCACACCAGCCAGGATCTGACCGCCGAAGTCGGTGATTTCATCATCGTCCGCGCCGACGGTTATTGGGCTTATCAGCTGGCGGTGGTGGTGGACGATGGCGAACAAGGCATCACCGACATCGTGCGCGGCGTCGATCTGCTCGACTCCACCCCGCGCCAACTCTATCTGCAACAGGTGCTGGGCCTGCCACAGCCGACCTATCTGCACGTGCCGGTGGTCCTGAACGAAAACGGCGACAAGATGTCCAAGCAGACCGGCGCCATTGCCTTCGACGACGGTAGCGATCCACAGCAGTTGTTGCGCAACGCCATGCTGCCGGCCGCCCGCTTCCTCGGCCTCGATATTCAGGCGGAAACAATCGATGCTTTCTGGCGCGCTGCGGTTCCTGCCTGGGCGCAATTATTGCAAACTTTGCCGCGCCAGCCGTAAAGGCGTGCGCCGCCGCGCCCCGCTTTTGCCTACACTGAACCGATGGAAGTCGAACTCAAACTCTTGCTGGCGCCCGCGGGCAACGACTCGCTGCTGCACCACCCGCTGCTGTACAGTCCCGCGCGCGTGCAGCAACTGACCGCGCGCTATTTCGATACGCCAGACCTGCATCTGCTGCGCCACGGCGCGGGTTTGCGCGTGCGCAAGGAGGACGGCCAGTGGATCCAAACCATGAAGGCCGGCGGCAGTGTGCAAAGCGGCCTGCATAGCCGCAATGAATGGGAGGGTGTCGTCGACCGCGCCTGGCCGCGCCTCGGCAAGCTGCGCAAGCTGGTCGGCGACGATGCGCACTGGCTGGCCATGCTGGATGCCCCTCATCTGAAGGAAAGGCTGGAACCGCTGTTCGTGGTGGATGTGCAGCGTCACCTGTGGCAGGTGGAAAGCGCTGGCAACCGCATTGAGGTGGCGCTGGATATCGGCCATATCGAGCGCAAGTCGCAGCGCGTGCCGGTCAACGAGCTTGAGCTGGAATTGAAGGACGGCGATCCCGCCGGCCTGTATGCGTTTGCGCTGCAGCTGCTGGACGACATCCCGCTGCGCATCAGCAATATCAACAAGGCGCAGCGCGGCTATATGCTGGTGCGCGAAACCGGCCACGCACCATTCCGCGCGCAGGCCATGGCACTCGATGCCGGCGCCAGCCTGGCCGACGCCCTGCCCGCCGTGTTAGGCAACTGCCTGGAGCATATCCAGCGCAACGAGTTGGCGGTGGTGGAAGGACACGATCCGGAAACGCTGCACCAGATGCGCGTGGGCGTGCGCCGCCTGCGCTCCGCGCTCAGGCTGTTTGCCAAAGTCGCGCCCTGCCCGCCGGCGCTGCGGGACGATATCGACTGGCTCGGCGCAGTACTCGGCGCGGCGCGCGACTGGGACGTGCTGCTGTCGTCCACCCTGGCGCGCGTCGATGCCGCGCAGATGGAACTGCAGGCGCTGGCACTGGACACCGCGCGCGCCAAACGGCGCGAAGCGGCGCAAGCCTTGCTGTCGCCGCGCTACACGCGCCTGATGTTGACGCTGGGTTCCTGGATGCTGCAAACCGCTTCGCTGCTGGAGGGTTCGGCGGCGCAGTTTTCACGCCATAGCCTGCAGCACTTGCACAAGTCACTGGTCAAGCGCGCCAACCGCATGAACAGCGACGACACCGCCAGCGCGCACCGTACCCGCATCGCCGCCAAGCGCGCCCGCTACGCACTGGAGTTCTTCCATGAGCTGTATCGCGCCAAGGGCACGCATGCGTATCTGAAAACGCTGGCCGCCGTGCAGGACGAGCTGGGGCAGCACAACGATGTGGTGGTGGCCGCACGCCTGCTGCAGGAGCTGGCGCAGCAGCATCCGCAGTCGGCCGGGCCGATTCAGTTCGCGCGCGGCTATCTGTTGGCGCAGCAGAGCGCGCAGCCCGCCGATCTGGAGGATATCCGCAGCCGCCTGCATGCGCTGCGGCTGCCGCAGGCCAGACGCTGATCAGCGGCGCGCCGGCCTGGCGCTGACGTTCCAGCTCAGGATGCCCGGGCACCTGGCTTGCCGCACGGCGGCCAGCGTATCGTCGGCCTCGGTGCTGGCCTGCGCGTATTCCTTGCGGCCGCTGATTTTGAAATGCAGCGACGGCTCGGCCGTGCTGGCGGTTTTGGACAGCGTCGGCATGAAGTCGTGTTCGGCCAGGATCTTGCGGCAGGCATCCAGGCCGGCCAGCTTGTCGGCTTCGATCTCGATGCTGAACACCCAGCTTTCCACATAGCCGCGCGCGGCGCGCTCCGGCTCCGGCAGCATCAGGTCCGACGGCAAGGTGGCGGCGTGGGCGACGCCGGCCAGCAAGACGGCAATCAACAGCGCGGTACGACGAAACATGGGCAGTCCCTCAAATCCGGTAAAGCCCCTATGGTATCAGGCCAGCATCGGGTACAGGGTGGCCACCAGCAGCAGTGCCATCGCGATGTTGAAGATGCGGACCGAGCGCGGATCTTGCAGCACGCGCCGCATCGCCACGCCGAACATGGCCCACGCGCCGACGCAGAACACGCCAATCACGCCGAAGATCCCGGCCAGCATGGCCGCATCGCCCGCCGTGAAGCCTTGCGGCAGGTAGGTGGTCAGCGCGCTAAGGGCCATCACCCACGCTTTCGGATTAATCCACTGGAAGGCAGCGGCGCCGAAGAAGCCCATCGGCTTGGACAACGCGGCCTGCTCGCTGCTCATCGGCGCCGCCTGCGCCAGTTTCCACGCCAGCCAAAGCAGGTAGATGGCGCCGCCGTACTTGAGGATGGTCTGCAACATCGGCACCTGCTCGAACACCACGTGCAAGCCCACGCCAGTCATAAAAATCATGAAGGTGAAGCCGCAGGTGATGCCGAACAAATGCGGCAGCGAGCGCATAAAACCGTAATTCAGGCCGGACGCCATGATCATGGCGTTGTTCGGGCCGGGCGTGATGGTGGTGACGGCGGCAAAGGTGCACAAGGGCAGCAGCAATTCGGGCGACATGGCGATATCCGTGTTTAGGGTGTACTTGCATTGTACGGTCAAGTGTACTGGCGCAGGCCAGTACACTTATGCAAACAGTTTCCGCCACTGTATTGGCCGCTTTACCGATACGATTTGCGCTTGCCCAGCCGCCGCGTAAAGCCTTCCAGCTCGCGCGCCACCAGATCCTGGCCGTTTTCAATCACAAAGTCCTGGAACGACGCCGCCACTTTGGGAATGGGCTGATCGGTCAGGTGCATGATGTGCCAGTCCGCTTCCACCAGATTGATCGGCAAGGTGGCCAGCAGGCCGGCCTCGAATTCCAGGCCGCAGGCGTGCACCGACAGGAAACCCACGCCCAGCCCGGCCGCCACCATGCGCTTGATCGCTTCGTTGCTCGACACTTCGGACCCGAATTCCGCCGCATGCCCTTCCTCGCGCAGCAGCTTTTCCACCGCCGTGCGCGTGCCCGAGCCGCGCTCGCGCACCAGCAAGTTGGCCGCCATCACATCGTTGAGCGTGACTTTTTTCTTCTTCATCAGCGGATGCGACGGGCTGGCGACAAAGGCCATCGGATGGCGCGCGAACTTGGCGGCGTTGGTGCGCAGCTCGCGCGGCGGCGTGCCCATGATGGCCAGCTCGATCTCGTGCCGCGCCAGCATGTTGATGATCTCGGTGCGGTTGCCTACCTGGAGTTTGAGGCGCACGTCCGGCCGCTCCAGCGTGAACGGCACCAGCATCGGCGGCAGCAGGTGTTCGGCCGTGGTCACCGCGCCGATGCGCAGCGTACCCGAGGTCACGCCCTGCAACGCCGCCAGTTCGTCGGTGGCCTGTTCCCACAGGCGCAGGATGCGCTCGGAGAATTCGGCCATCACTTCACCGGCCGCCGTCAGCTGGATGTTGCGGCCCACCTTGCGCGTCAGCGCAATGCCGGTAATTTCCTCCAGTGTGCGGATTTGCAACGATACCGCAGGCTGCGTCAGGTGCATGGCGTCCGCCGCGCGCGACACGCTCTCGTGGCGCCCCACCAGCACCAGCGATTGCAGCTGGCGAAAACTCGCATGATACATAATGTTTCCTTATCATTTATCGAATATCTTTAATTTTTCTTTTGTTCATTCTACCTCTATATTGATAATCATCCGACATCGTTAAGCGAGACTGACATGAGCATAGACGTGATCTTCCTGGGCCTGGACGGCGTTCTGTTCGATACCGAAGCGCTGCACCTTGCAGCCTGCAATGCGGCGTTTGCCAACGCCGGCCTGTCGGTACGCTGGACTTTGCCGGCGCTGCGCGCCGCCGCCGCTACCCACGGTTACGCCCGCGCCATCGGCTCCGTTGTCGGCGTGCCGCCACTGTCGCGCGAAAAGCAGCGCGTGGCGGAACTGTACGACGACAAGCACCGCCAGTTTCATGAAGCGATCCTGTCGCGCCCACCGCAGGCGCAAGCCGCCGCGCTGGCGCTGATCGAGGACGCCGCCGCTGCCGGCTGCAAGGTCTGCATCCTGACCGACTTGCCGGCGCCGGCCACCGCCGCGCTGCTGCAGCGCTACTTCGGCGCCGATGTCACCAGCCTGTTCAGCGTGGTCGCGGGCGGCGTCAATTTCGACAGCGCCAATGGCGCCGGTCCTTACATCCACGCGCTGAACGCCGTCGGCGCAGCACCGTACAACGCCATCGCCATCGATACCGCGGTGCCGGCTCTGCGCGCCGCCGCCGATGCTGGCTTGTGGACCGTCTCGGTCGCGCCTTACGGCACGGAAGTGGTGCGTCCACGCCAGTTCATCACCTTTGACGCCCTGCACGAATTGCAGGCCAGCCCCTACACGCCGGATCAGCAGCGCCCCGCACCGGGGCTGCATCGAGCGGCATAGTTTTTTAACCTGTACTGGAGGCGCAATATGGAAACCATCGTCATCGTCGGCGGCGGTGCGGGCGGGCTCGAACTCGCCACCCGTCTTGGAGACACGCTCGGCGCCAGCGCGCGCGCACGAGTGGTGCTGGTAGACCGCTGGCCCGGCCACTTCTGGAAACCCTTGCTGCACACGGTCGCTTCCGGCAAATGCGATCCGCAAGTGAGCGAGCTGCCGTTCAGCGCGCAGGCGCTGGATCACGATTTTGAATTCGTCCAGGGCGACATGCTGTGCATGGACCGCGCACACCAGACCATTACCCTGTCGCCGCGCGACGGTGGCGACGGCGCCTGCCGCGTGCTGAGCTACGACAAGCTGGTACTGGCACTGGGCTCCGTCACCAACTTCTTCGACGTGCCGGGCGCGAAAGAACACGCGCTCACGCTGGACAGCGTGGCCGAGGCGGAACACTTCCGCCGCCGCTTCTTCGACATCTGCATCCACGCCGGCGAACACAAAAGGCCGGTGAACGTGGTTATCGTCGGCGGCGGCGCCACCGGTGTCGAACTGGCGGCGGAGCTGAGCAACACCGCGCACACGCTGGCGGCATATCGCGTGCACGAGCTGGATCCGGCGCAGGACATCCGTATCACCCTGATCGAACGCGGCCAGCATCTGCTGCCGCAGCTCGATCCGCTGCAGGCGCAGCGCGCCGCGCGCCATCTGCGTTCGCTCGGCATCGAGGTGCTGACGTCCACCAGCGTCGCCAGCGTCAGCGCCGATGCGGTGACCGATGCCGCAGGCGTTGCGCATGCGGCCGATCTGGTATTGTGGGCTGCAGGCGTGGAGGCGCCGCCGCTGTGTGCCACGCTGGGCCTGAGCGTCAATCACCTGAAGAAAATCATGGTCGATAGCAGCCTGCGCTCCGCCAACGACGGCCGCATCTATGCGCTGGGCGATTGCGCCAACTATGTCTGCCCGATCAAAGGTCCGACACCGCCGCGCGCGCAGGTCGCGCATCAGCAAGCCATGTTCCTGGCCGATCTGTTGGCGCGCAAGGACGACACGCTGCGTCCGGACTTCCGCTATCACGACTATGGCTCGCTGATTTCGCTGGGCCAGCAGGCGGCGGTGGGTGCGCTGACCGGTCCGGTCAGCGGCAGGAGCTACCGCGTCGGCGGATCGATGGCCAGCGTGCTGTATCGGCTGCTGTATCAGAAGCACCTGCTGCAACTGCACGGCACGCTGCCAATGCTGACGCATACGCTGGCGGACTGGCTGCGCGCCAAGGTGCTGCCGCCAGTGAGACTGCACCGCTAAACCGGCCTATAATGGGTCCATGACGACGATAACCTCTCTGAATCGGACCTCCCCAGCAGTTGCCAATCCGGCGACGGCTGGCGCGTACGCGTCCATTGCCACCGCCACCGGCGCGGCAGACAATGGCGCTTCCGCTGTCGTATCCCTGAGTGACGCGGCCAACCAGCCGCCAGCCAGGGCACTGCTGTGGGAAAACCGCACCCGCAGCACCGCCGCCATCCTGATGGCGCAAAACTTCAACAGCCAGCCGGCATCCGGCCGCCTGAATGGCCTGGGCGGCGAACTGCTGAGACAGATAGCCTACGACGGCGAAGACTTTTCGCAGGCGGTGCAGCAGGCGCCGGGCGGCGTGCAGGCCAATACCTACGACATGCTGGTCTCGCCGGCACAAGTGTCGCAGCACGGCATGGGAGACAACCAGATCGCGCTGACCATCACCACCCGCAGCGGCGTCAAGGTGGCGTTGAAGCTGGACGCTGGCGACAACAGCATCGCCATCGAAGCGCATAGCGATGGGAAGTTGAATGAGGTCGAACGCAAGGCACTAGGCAAGTTGGCCGAAGCGTTCCAGAAATCGATCGACGGACTGACCGAAGATCCGCCACGAATCGACGTGGCAGGCCTGACGCAGTTCGATCACAACATGCTGTCGTCGGTGGACTTGAAAGGCCAGGTCAGGACCAGCCCAACGCAAACGCAGCAACTGGAATTCCATGCCGACACCGCACAGCGCACGCTCAGCTTCAACGGCCCTGCCGGCAGCGCCAAGATCGCCGTGGACCTGAGCCAGCCCGCCAGCTGGGGCAACAAGGAGCAGCAGGCCAAGGCGCTAAACAAGTACCTGCAGCAGGTCGACCAGGCCGGCATGCGCGGGCAAGGCAATGGCGCCATGATCGCCATGTTCAAGGATGCCTTCAGCGGCATGAACAGCGATTACGGCGCGCCCGCCATCGCGCCGCGCGGCATCGTGCTGACCAGCCAGGATCGCGCCATGACCACCGGACTGGCCGACTTCAGCGCATCCTTCGCGCAGACCGAAGTGGCATCCAATCCTGCGCGCGCCACCGAGAAAGACAGCTTTGCCTTCGAACTGTCGCAAAAGACCTCCATCACCGGCACTTCGCAGCTGGATCGCGGCATCTCGCAGCAGCAGCAGTCGCATTTAAAGGCGCGCTACCATGCGCCGGTAAAAGCGGATGCCCGACTGGCACTGGACCTGTCGCCCAATTCGCAGAACTACAAATACATCACCATCGACGACTCGGCCAGCAGCACCACCAATATCGCCTACGACAAGGGTGCACTGGCCAAGGCCACGCTGGAAATGCAGGCCAGCCAGTCAATCCGCGTGCTGACATACACGCTGGGCAAACTGAAGGACGATCACACCACGCCGTCCGGCAAAACCATGACGCGCGACCTGCTGTCCACGCTGGAGCCGGAACGCGATGGCCAGCCAATGCTGAGCAATGAACAGCGCGCGCAAGTGCTGGCGCGCATCAACGACCAGATCTTCCTGCAATCCAATCCAGACGCCATTCCAAATGATTGAGTATCTCGCCCTGCTAGCCCGCTACAACGCCGACATGAACCGGAAGCTGTACGACGCGGCGGCCCAGTTGCCTCCCGGCGAACTGGCGGCCGACCGCAAGGCCTTCTTCGGCTCCTTGCACGGCACCATGAACCACTTGCTGGCGGCCGACACCATCTGGCTCAAGCGATTCAGCACGCATCCGGCCGACTTCCCGGCGCTGCAGGCCACGCACGCATTGCCGCAGCCGGCCAGCCTGACGCAATCCTTCGGCACCGACCTGCCGGCGCTGCGCGCCTGCCGCGAACAGCTGGACGCCATCATCCTCGCATGGGCGCCGCAAGTCACAGAAGCCGACCTGGCGCACACGTTTGAATACCGCAGCATGCGCGGCGACGCCTACCGCCGCCATTTCGGCGACGTGGTACTGCACTTCTTCAACCACCAGACCCACCATCGCGGCCAGGCCAGCACGCTGCTGTCGCAGGCTGGCGTCGATATCGGCGTGACCGATCTGCTGGTGTGGACTCCGGAGCTTTAATGAAAATCGCCGTCTACAGCGCCCAGCCTTACGACCGCCGCTTCCTCGACGAAGCGCGTGCGCCCGGCGTTGAAACGGTCTATTTCTCCGACCGGCTGGATCTGGACACCGTGCCGCTGGCGCAGGGCTGCAGGGCCGTCTGCGTGTTCGTCAACGACCAGCTGGACGCGCCGGTGCTGCAGGCCCTGCATGCGCTGGGCGTGCGCGCCGTGCTGCTGCGCTGCGCTGGCTTCAATAACGTCGACGTGCAGGAAGGCGCGCGGCTTGGCCTGTTCATGGCGCGCGTGCCGGCCTATGCGCCAGAAGCGGTGGCTGAACATGCTTTGGCGCTGGTGATGACGCTTAACCGCCGCACTCACCGCGCCTACGCGCGCGTCCGCGAAGGTAATTTCACTCTGGATGGTCTGCTGGGCATGACGCTGCACGGCAAAACCGTCGGCATCGTCGGTGCCGGCCAGATCGGCGCTGCCGCCGCCCGCATCTTCCACGGCATGGGCTGCAAGGTGCTGGTCAGCGATCCCGCACCGGCGCCGCAACTGGAAGGCGTGGCCGAACGCGCCAGCCTGGATACGCTGCTGGCACAGTCGGACCTCGTCTCGCTGCACTGCCCGTTGATGGACGCCACCCGGCACATGATCAACTCCGCCAGCCTGGCGCGCATGAAGCGCGGCGCCATGCTGGTGAATACCTCGCGCGGTGGCTTGATCGACACCGCCGCCGTCATCGAAGCGCTGAAGTCCGGCCAACTGGGCGCGCTTGCGATCGACGTCTACGAACAAGAAAGTACCCTCTTCTTCCACGATCACTCCAGCGACATTATTACCGATGATGTCTTCCAGCGACTGATGACCTTCCCGAATGTACTGGTCACAGGGCATCAAGGCTTCTTCACCATTGAAGCCATGCGCGAAATCGCCGCTGTCACATTCGCCAATCTGGCCTGCTTCTTGCAAGGTTCCCATTGCGCCAATGCGCTAAACATACCCGGTTAATGAAGGAAGTTCATGTCGCTCGCCTATCGCGCCAACGCCGATTTCGCCAGGCTCAATCACCCGATGCGGGTTCCCCTGTCGGCTGAAATCCACTCCCGCCCTTTCCTGCAATTGCAGGCTCCAGAGAGCATCACCCACTTCGCGCTGTACCTGCAACAGGACCAGCCCTCGCGCCAGAATCACCGCAGCAGCCAGCACCAGATACTGGAGCAGCTTTGCCTGCACTACGGCGTGGCCGGCCCGCACGAACAGGCGCGCTACTTCTTCCACGACTTTGGCCGCTTCCGCCTGAAATGGGAATGCCATACCGAATTCGCCACCTACACCTTCGTCGAACGCGGCGATGCTGGCCTGGACATCCGCACACGCTTCGAGCGCATGCCGGTGCAGCACGTACCGCAGGAATGGCTGGCAGGCCTGCATGGCAGGATCATCGTCGCCGCCCACGTCCTGCTGTGCAAGGACGCTTCGGATGACGACAGCTTCGCGACCAGCATCCGCGAACTGTATCAAGGCAAATCACTGGTGGGCAGCAGCGGCGGCGGCAATGCCGAAGTGTGGACCGATTTCCTGATCCATCCGGACGGCTTCAGCCGCTTCGTGGTGCGCGACCAGCATCTGCGCGAATTCCAGCCCGGCCGCCTGGTCGGCCGCCTGCTGGAAATCGAAACCTACCGCATGATGGCGCTACTCGGCCTGCCGCAAGCCGAAGCCACGCAACCGGCGCTGAACGGCATCGAGAACGAACTGGCCGAGCTGACCGCCACGCTGGTCAGGAACCAGGCCAACGGCGATCAGGACATGCTGCAGCGGATTACCAGCCTGGCCGCGCAGCTGGAGAAAATCTCGGTCAACAACAGCTACCGCTTCGCCGCCTCGCAGGCCTACTTCAATCTGGTGCAATCGCGCATCCAGGAGCTGCGCGAAGTGCGTATTCCCGGCACGCCGACGCTGGCGGAGTTCATGGGGCGCCGCCTCGCACCGGCCATGAATACCTGCACCTCGGTGACGCAACGGCAGGAAGGCCTGGCGAAACGTATCGCCCGCACCAATGACCTGCTGCGCACGCGCGTCGGCATCGAGCAGGAACAGCAGAATCGCAAGATCCTGCAATCGCTGGACGCGCGCGCGGCCCAGCAGCTGCGCTTGCAGCAGGCGGTGGAAGGCCTGTCGGTGGCGGCGATTTCGTACTACACGCTGGGACTGGTGGGCTACGTCGGCAAGGCTTTGAAGGCGGGCGGCACGCCGGTCAATCCGGACCTGATGACCGGCATCGCCGTGCCGGTGGTGATCGGCGGCGTGTGGTTAGGCCTGCGCCGCCTGCATCACCAGCTCTCGGCTAGGCATTGAACCGGCTCGCCAGGAAACTGGCGATCCGCGTTTGCGTCGCCTCCAGATAGGGGATGTTGATGTGGTCGGAGTCGGGCACGATTTCGTCCGCATGCAGCGCCCCCAGTTTTTCCACCAGCAGATCGGTATGCGAATGCGGCACGATGTCATCGACCGCCGCGCGCAGCACATAAGTCGGCGCCTTGAGCTGGTGCGCGTACTTGATCGATTCGAATTTATGCTGGAGCACATACTCCACCGGAATCGCCTTGAACTTGCGCTTGGCAATGGCGAGGATGGAATCGTAAGGCGTAATCAGCACGATGGAATTGGCGTCGCGCTCCATCGCCACCTGTACCGCCACGCCGGAACCAAGGCTGCGGCCTACCACCGCCATGCGCTTAGGGTCGACGTGATGGCGCTCGCTCAGCCAGTCGTACAGCATGCGGCCGTCGTCGACGAAATGTTCTTCCGCCGGGTCGCCATGCGAGTCGCCGTAACCGCGATAATTCACCGCCAGCACGGCCATGCCGGGAAACAGCTTGCCGGCGTCGCGCGCCACCCAGGACACTTCCTCCGAACGGCCGCCAAAGTACACCACGCCCGGATGCGGCCCGGCGACGGGGGGCGTCATCAGCCAGCCGGCCAGGCGCGTGCCATCCCTGGCCCGTACCACGATGGGACGGGTGCGATGCCCAGTGCTGTAAGGCTTCAGTACCTCACGCTTGCTGCCAAGAGGGTTGAACAACAGCCGCTTCTGATTTGCTGCCACCGCTGCGGTTAAACCCATCCACAGCACGCTGGCGAGACCTGCCAGGCCTGCGAATTTTTTAGAATTATTCATAGCTTCTACTCTACTCCTGTCCCGCGCGAAAAGCGCACAGCGTGGTATAGACAATACAAAGGTATAATCCCGGCTTCGCTTTTTTCATACCAAGCTGACAATGAAACCTGCTGTCGTCCTGCTGCATAGCTCCATGAGTTCCAAGTCCCAGTGGTCGGCGCTGAAAGCGCAACTGGGTGACGCATACCGCTGCATCGCGGTCGATCTTCTTGGCTACGGCGCATCGCCGTTTCCTGCCACGGCCGATGCAGCCGGCGATTATACCCACACGCTGGCGCACGAAGTGGACGCGGTCATCGCCGCCACCGCCTCCGAACTGGAGCCTGGCGAAGCGTTTCACCTGATCGGCCACTCCTTCGGCGGCGCCTGCGCGCTGCACATGGCGCGCCGCATGCCGCAGCGCGTGCTGTCGCTCGCGCTGTTCGAGCCGGTGGCCTTCCACCTGCTGCCGGCGCAGCACCCGGCCAAGGCGGAAATCGTGAATGTGGTGGAGCGCATCAGGGCCAGCGCCGCCGACCATGACGCCACCCGCATCTTCATCGACTACTGGAACCGCGCCGGCGCCTTCGACGACGCGCCGCGCAGCGCTCAGGAAAAGATGGTGGCGCAGATCGCCAAGGTGCGCCTCGACTTCCAGGCCTTGCTGGGCGAACAGGCAACGTTGTCCGATCTGTCCATGTTGACCATGCCTTCACTGGTGATGGCCGGCGAACGCAGCCCCGCTTCCACGCGCCTGCTGGTGGAGCAGCTGGGTGCCGCCCTGCCGAATGCCACCTCCGTGCAAACGCGCGGCGGCCATATGGGGCCGATCACGCACGGCGACGCAGTGAATCCCGCCATCGTCAATTTCGTCAGCGGCGCGGAAGCCACGCTGTCTTAAAGACTATCGAGATGCTGCATCAGTACGGCGGCGCCGTACTCGGCCCCCTATAGGTCGCCTATAACGATATCGATGGTGTTCTCCAGCCAGATGCCAAGGTTGGGCGTGCGCGCCTGCATCGCCGACGGCCCCAGCTCGCCCGGGGGATTGAACTTGGTGCCGATAGGGAGAATCGCGTTGAGGAAGGAGATGTCACCCGGCGGGAAGTCCATGTGCGTGCCCATCGGCTCGGACCCTTTGCCGCTCGCCTCCTTCGGCGTAAAGACCCGCAAGGCGATATCGTCCGCATGGTTGACGAATGTGATCGGCAGGTTCTTCGTCGCCAGCGTGGCCCAATACACCTTGTCGTGGAAGCCCTTGAACTCCGGGTAGTGCCACGCCAGGCCGGTGACAGCGTCGTTGTAATCCTTTTGCCAGACGTCGAACTCCACGCCTTGCGTGCGGTTCTTCCATACCCGATAAGGGCCGCGCCCCAGCCAGCGCATGGACTTCACCTCGCTCTCGGGATAGTCGAACGTGACGCCAAGCGCATCGACATAGCGGCTGGCTTCCATCTGGTAGCCATAGTTGACGCTGAGATGGCCCGCAGCCGTCAGGCGCCAGTTGACCTTGCGCAGGTTGCCGTCGTATTCCACCGCGACCATCACATCGTTGCCGTCGCGCGCGGCGCTGATGCGCTTGAGTTCCGCCTTGCCGGCAACGAGGCGCGGCCCGTTGGTCAGCGGCGCAACCACCTCGCCCTTCTTCAACTCACGCAGGTAGCCGGTCGCTTTGTCGATGACGACACTCAGCGCGCCTGCCTGCAGGCGATAGGCATCGGGCAGCTCGCTCAGCACGGCCGTTGCGGCTGGCGCGGCGTTGCTTTGCGCCCGCATCCGTTCCGCCACCTGCTGCGGGCTGGAGATCATCCACGACCATGTGTAGATCTCGCGGCCATCGCGGTCGGTGGCGGTGAAGTAGAGCGCATCCTGTTTGCTCCAGTCGCGCGGCAAGGCGATATTGGTCACGCCGCGCATGCCGGCGGCAACATCAGGCGCCTTGGCGCTACCCTGCGCCGCCACCGTGTGGCCGGCCGCAGCGCCAAAGCGCACCAGCTTCCAATTGAACTTCACCTGATTGAGGTTGGTGAAATCGTAGCGGTTCTCCAGCGTGATGCTGCCGTCAAACGTAGGCGGCAGCGACGCCATTGCCGACAGCGGAAGATAGACCGGCGTCCAGATCTTCTTGATCGCAAAGTAGCTGCCCTCTTTCTCGCGATATGGTCCCAGAATGCCATCCGGCGCACTGTTGCCGGCGACATCGATCGCGCCGCCGCGGTCGTCGCGCACGATGCCTTCATCGATAAACGACCAGATAAAGCCGCCGGCGCTGAGCGGATTGGCCAGCATGGCGTTCCACCAGTCGTTCAGGCTTGCGCCGGCGCCGCCGTCGTACAAGCCATGCAGGAACTCGGTCGGCATGAACACATCGCGGCCGTTGAACAGCGACGTGGCGCAGCAGTTATAGGTCGGATAGTGCGCGGTATCGATGCCGCCAAAGTTTTCCCACGGGTGGATGACCGGCCGCTTCTGCGCGTCCCAGTTGGCATACAGGCGATCGAGGTCGCGATTGAAGCCGCCTTCATTGCCGTTGGCCCAGAAAATGATGGATGGATGATGCTGGTCGCGCTGCACCAGCTCCTTCACCAGCGGCGTGGCCACGTCGGTATCGTAGGCTTTCTGCCAGCCGGTCAGTTCGTCGATCACGTACAGGCCGACTTCATCGGCCACGTCGAGGAAATGCGCGTCCGGCGGATAATGGGACATGCGCACGGCGTTCATGTTCATATCCTTCATCAGCTTTGCGTCCTGATAGCTCAGGGCCTTGCTGGTGGTGCGGCCGGTGGTCGGCCAGATGGAATGGCGGTTTGATCCTTTCAGGCGCACCTTATGGCCATTGACGTACACGCCGTCGCGCGGGCGCAGTTCAATGGTGCGGAAACCGATGATCTTGTCCACCTCATGCACGGTCTTGCCGCCGCCCAGCAGCTGGAAGCGCACCTGGTAGCGCTGCGGATTCTCCGCCGACCATGGCACGATGCCGTCGACGTGGCCACGCAGATGCACCTTGCCGTCCACGATGTCCGCGCTCATCTCCTTGCCCAACGGTGCACCGGCCAGCGTGGCGATGCGCGCGCTGACTTTGCCGCTGCTTGCGCCGGCAAGGAATACATCCGCCTCAAAGTCGCCGGTGTGACGCGCATCGAGGCTGATGCGCTCAATATTCGCGGCCGGCTTGGCCTCCAGCCACACCGGCCGGTAAATGCCGCTGAACAGCCAGAAGTCCGCGCTGCGCTCGGCGCGGTTGACCGAGCGGTTGGCGGAGTAGCGGTTGACCGTCACTTCCAGCTGGTTGCTCTCGCCCGGCTTGAGCAGGCGCGTGACGTCATAGCGGAATTCGTAGAAGCCGCCCTGATGCACCGGGCCGGCCGGCTGGCCGTTGATCTTGACCAGCGTGTCCGTCATGGCCGCGCCGAACACAATCTCGATCTGCTTGCCGCGCCACTCGGCAGGCACGCTGAATTGATGGCGATACACGCCGGTGTTGTCCGGTGCGGGGTCCTGCTCCCAGTCGCTGTAGTAGCGGTAGGTGCCAAAGCCCTCCATCTCCCAGTTGGACGGAACGGGGATCTTCTTCCATGCGCCACTGTTGCGGCCACCGTTGACCTGGAAGTCCCATTCAACGCGGTGGTCTTTGTCCGTACCGCTCAGATACTGGATCTGGGTAGGAACAGCAACGCATTGGCTGCTCAGCGCCAATAGAAAAACACTCACCAGCCAACGCATTACAAGCTCCTTCCGAATTGTTTGCTTTCGCCGATCCCGAGATTGAGCGGAACGACTTTGTCGCCATAACGCACCGCACCTGCGCCCTCGCCGGCGGTGCGGCGGATGGTGGCGGAGGTCAGTTTGCCTTGCGCCCAGCTCAGGTCCACCTCGTAGCCGCCGCGTGCGCGCAGGCCTTTGACCGAGCCGCTCGCCCATGCGGATGGCAGCGCAGGCAGCAGATGGATTTCGCCGGTTTGCGATTGCAGCAGCATTTCGCAAATGGCGGCTGTGGCGCCAAAGTTGCCGTCGATCTGGAACGGCGGATGGGCGTCGAACATATTCGGGTAGGTGCCGCCGGCGTTATTGCCTTCGGTGCCAGGCCCCTTCTGCTGTGCGGCGCGCGCGCCCGGTTTGGCCAGTTGGCCACGCAGCATCTTATAGGCGTGATCGCCGTCCAGCAGGCGCGCCCAGTAAGCGGTCTTCCACGCCATCGACCAGCCGGTGCCGGCGTCGCCGCGGGCTTCCAGCGATTTGCGGGCGGCCGCGGCAAGGGCCGGCGTTTTGGTCGGCGAAATCTGACGGCCGGGGAACAGGCCAAACAAGTGAGAAACGTGGCGGTGCGTGTCGCCGGGCGTATCCAGCACTTTGTCCTTTTTCTCTTCCATCCATTCCAGCAGTTGGCCCCAGCTGCCGATGCCAGGCGTGGCCAGTTTGTCGCGCAGGGCGGCAATGCGGTCGCGGTATGCCGTGTCGCCCAATACGTCGGCGGCTTCCACGGTGTTGTTGAACAGGTCCCAGATGATTTCCTGGTCGTAGTTCACGCCATCTTCAATCGGGCCGTGTTCGGGCGACCACCCGGACGGCGCGACCAGGCGGCCGTCCGGCAGTTCTTTCAGGTAGTCCTCCCAGAAGGCGACGGCTTCCTGCATCAGCGGATAAGCAGTGGTGCGCAGGAAGGCTTTGTCTTGCGTGTAGGCGTAGTGTTCCCAGAAGTGCTGCATGTACCAGGCGTTGCCAGTCTTGTTCCAGACGTAACCCATGGCGCCGAAAGGGTTGGATTCGGTGCGCACGGTCCAGCCGCGCACTGGCTTGCCTTGTTTGCTGACGAAGGTTTCTTCACGCTGCACCGCTTCGCCGCTCAGGTCCGGCTGCGCCATCTTCACGGATTCGGGATGGGCGATGGCCTGAGCGGCGGTGTCCGCGATCAGCTTGCGGTAGACCGGGGCGACGCTTTGTACGAAGTCGAAGAACGGTTTGTGGTGCCCGGACAGATTGGCCGGTTCGGCAGGCCAGTAGTTCATCTGTACGTTGATGTTGGTGTGGTAGTCCGATTTCCAGGGCGGCGTGAGGCTGTTGTTCCACAGGCCTTGCAGGTTGGCGGGCAGCGAACCGCGCGAGCTGGAGATCAGCAGGTAGCGGCCGAACTGGAAGAACTGCGCTTCCAGCTCGGGATCGTTGCCCTCGGCGGTGTAGGCTTCGATGCGCTGATCGGTCGGCAGTGCGCGGCGCGCCGGCGGCGCGGCGCCAAAGTCGATGCCAACGCGGCCAAACTGCGCCGCATAGTCGCGCAGATGCGCGGCCAGCAGCGTGCTCCAGGCGCGCGACGCCGACGGCGCGCTTGCGGCGCCGACTTGGGCAGTCACGCGCGGCAGCGGATCCTCGCCCTGGAAGCGGCGGGCGGCGTCGTTGGTGTAGCTGGTGCCGGCGCCGACGATCAGCGTGATCGCATCGCTGCCGCTGAAGACGATCTTGCTGCCCTCCACCGACAGCTTGCCGCCTTCGTTGAGCACCCGTACCTGGCTTGCGTACTGCATCGCATTCGGCAGCATACCGGCCGCCGTCACACGATCGCCCTGCGCGCCGATCTGCGCGCCGTGCATGTCCGCCAGCTCGATCGAGCCGGTGTACTGCCCGCGCTTGCTGGCCGTCAGCCGTACCGCAATCACCTGCGCCGGATAACTGGCCAACGCCTCGCGCTTGAACTGCACGCCGTTGTGCGTATAACTGACCGTATGCACGCTACGGCCGATGTCCAGCCGGCGCGCATACGCTGTGGTGCCCTGCTCATGCCCCGGCAGATTGACGTAGACATCGCCAAACGGCTGATACGCCCCCATCGCCTTCCCGTCGCCGGTCCACAGTGTGATGTCGTTGAACTGCAAGCGCTCGCGCGCCAGCTGCCCAAAGATCATCGCACCGATGCGGCCATTGCCGATCGGGAGTGCTTCTTTCTCCCAGTCCGTGGCCGGCTGGGAGTAACGCAACGTCATATCCGGCGCGGCAGCCGCGCTGGCGGCTACCAGAGCCAGGGCAAGCAGCTTCATTGCGGCGTGATCTTGATCAGGACCACATCGTTCACGCGCATTTTCACCTTCACCGACGCGGCACCGGAAGCCGGTACGCGCACAGTGCTGTTCTGCGGACGATCCATGGTCAGAGCCTGCAGGCGCTCCACCTCTTTCGGCGTCAGGTTCTTTGGCGAGCCCATTTTCAGGTATGCCGTATGCGCGTCATTCGCCTCAAAGCCAGTGCGGTACACGCTGACCGAGTAAGCGCCCGGCTTCAGGCCTTTCAGGTCCAGGCTGACCGGAGCACCGTCGCGCGTCGGCTGCACCGTGGTGTAGAAACCGCGATTGCTGCGGCCCTGCTTCGGCGTCTGGAAGTCCCAGGCCAGCACCTGCACGCCGCGGCCATCCTTGGCCGCATAGCTCTGCGCATCGGCCGTCTTGATCGCCGCATCGCCCAGCTGATTCAGATACTTGTACGCGAACCACGACGGCTTGCGGATACCCTGCGGATTCATCAAGCCGAAGCCGCCTTCAAACGGCGCGGTCGGCGGCCCCGGTTCTTCGAACAAATCGGTGTAAGTCCAGTAGCTCATGCCCTGCGCGATACCCTCGGTGGCTTTCAGCTTGCTCAGGATGTAGGGAGCGCTCATGTAGGAATCGTGCACCGGATCGCGCGGCGTGTAGCTGGTGCTCCACTCGGTAAAGTACAGCGGCATGTCCGGATGGCCGGCCGCCTTCATCTCATTGCGCACCTTGCGCACGTCGCCCACGATGGCGTCCGGCGACGGCGACAGCTTGGTATCGTCCTTGCCATTCTCGTCGAGGAAGCCGCCATCCACGCCATAGGTGTGCGTGGTCACAAAGTCCACTACCGAGCCGCTGGCCTTGGTATGCGCCAAAAATTCCGGCACCCATGCCGCGCCCGCGGTCGAAGGGCCGCCAACCCGCAACGCGGGATCGATTGCCTTGATGGTGCGCGAGGTATTGTCGAACAGTTCGAAGTATGCCTTCTGGTCCGCCTTCTCCCAGAAGCCGTCCAGGTTAGGCTCATTCCACACCTCGAAGAACCACGAGCGCACTTCTTCCTTGCCGTAGCGCTCCTGCACATGGCGGATAAACGCATCGACCAGGCCTGCCCACTTCTTCGGGTCCGGGTGCGAGGTATTGCCCTTCCAGTAGAAGATGCTCGAATCCGAGCTGCGCATGGCCAGCGGCGTAAAGCCCAGCTCCACGAAAGGCTTGACGCCCATCTTCAGCAGGCTGTCGTACAGATAATCGAGCTTGGTCCAGTCGTACACCGGCTTGCCGTCCACTTCCTTGTACGTGCCCAGCACGTCGTGGAAGATGGCGTGGAAGCGGATGTAGCGGAAACCCAGTTCGTCCTTTGCGGTTTTCAATTGCGCGAGGCTGTCGTCGCGGATCAGCGTGCCCGGATAGTCCGAGCCGACCGACAGATCGGCAAAGCGGTCGCGTGGCGTGGTAGGCGCGGCGGCGTCCACCACGATATGGCGTACCTCGGCCGCACCGGCGGCGCCGGCCAGCATCATTAACAGGAGTGCGGTTGGAGTCTTCATTGTTTCACCGTAATAGCTTTACCTTCATAGCTGACCACTTTGTCAGCCGCGTCGAAATTGTCCGTGCTAGACACGCCCGGCTTGATGAAGCGCACCTTGAACTGGCGCTTGGCCACCATGCCTTTGTACTGGCCCGTGCGGTCGCCTATGGTCACCACGCCGGTCTTGTCGTTGTAGCTGAGCGGAATGCGGCTCGCTTCGCCACGCAGATAGCCGTTGCTGACGCCATCGTCCTCATACAGGCTGAATTTGCCGTCGGCGCCGGTGTACACATTGAGCGTGATCGGCGCATCCGGTTTCTCGTCCACGTACTGCGTCACAGGCCCCATCGGCAGGATGGCGCCGGCCTTCACCAGCACCGGAATGCGCGTTTCCGCCGCCTTGATGGTGGCCGTGCTGCCGCCCTTGTGCAGCTCACCGGTGTAGAAGTCATACCAGTTGGCGCCCTTCGGCATGTAGACGCTGCGCTCGCGCGCACCATACGTATAGACCGGCGCCACCAGCATGCTGCGGCCGAACAGGTATTGATCCTTGATGTCCTTCACCGCTTCGTCGTTGGGGAAGTCCATCACCAGGCCGCGCATGATGGCGCCGGACTGATAGTGGATATCGGCGGCGGCCGAATAAATGTAAGGCATCAGACGATAGCGCAGCTGGTCGTACCAGACCATGGATTCACGCATCGGCGAACCTTCCGGCGAAATCTCGTGGATCTCGCGCTTCACCACCTCGCCGTGCGAACGGAACAGCGGCGAGAACGCGCCGAACTGGAACCAGCGCAGATTCAGCTCGCGCCATTCCTTCATGTCTTCCGGATTGCCCTGCTTGATGCCGGTGCTGCGGTTCTCCTGCGCCGAACCCACATCGCCGAACTGGAAGCGCGTTTCCTGCGCGTAGCCGCCGATATCGTGCGTCCAGTTGGCGATGCCCGACATCGAGATGCTCACGCCGGCCGAAATCTGGTCATACAGATTGTTCCAGCGGCTGGCGGTGTCGCCGCTCCACACGGCGGTGCTGTTGCGCTGGATGCCGGCGAAACCGGAACGCGACAGGATGAACTGGCGCTTCTCCGGCTGGTCTTTTTTCAGATGCTGGTAGAAGCCTTCCGTATGCACCAGGCTATACGGGTTGAAGGTGATCTCGCCGCCGCCGTAAATGGTCGGGCCGATCAGCTTTTTGAAGTCGGCAGGACGGCTATTGGACAGCACGTCCGGCTCGGTGTTGTCCATCCACCAGGCGTCAATGCCCAGATCCACCAGCTTGGACTTCATCTGGCGATAGTAAATGTCGCGCGCTTCCTGCGCATACGGCGAGTAGTGGCTGTTCTTGTAGCCGGGGCCGACCCAGTCCAGCGCGCCATCTTCGACGTTCTTGGTCCACATATGGCCTTTCGCCGCCAGCTCCTTGTAGTTGTCGGTGTTGGCGTAGAACTTGCCCCAGATCGAAATCATGATGCGCGCGTTGGCCTTGTGGACTTCATCCACCATGGCTTTCGGGTTCGGGAAGCGCGTCTTGTCGAAATCGTGCGAGCCCCAGCCGTTCTCCGGCCAGTAGAACCAGTCCTGCACCATGTTATCGACCGGCCAGCCCTGCTTGCGGTACTCGCGCAGCACGCCCAGCAGCTGCTCCTGGGTTTCGTAGCGCTGGCGCGATTGCCATAAGCCGTAGGCCCATTTCGGCATCATCGGCGCCTGGCCGGTCAGGTGGTGATAGCCGGCGATGACGTTGTCGATGCTGTCGCCATTGATGACGTAGTAGTTGATGCTCTGCGCGACCTCCGACGAGAAGGTCAGCGAATGGCGTTCCGCTTCCGGCAGCGGATCGTTATGCGTCATCGCCACCATGCCGCCGCTCGGCTTCCATTCCAGATGCAGTTTGACCGGCTTGTTGGCTTCGAACTTCACTTCAAAGTTGTGATACCACGGATTCCAGCCCTGGCGCCACACATCCATGATCTCCTTGCCGTCGACGGTCAGCTTGGCGTAGTCCGACGAGTAGAGCTGCATCTTGTGCACGCCCGCTTTCGGCGACGCCATCGTGCCTTCCCATACCACTTTGAGGTCCGGCGTTTTCGGATCGATCACGTCCTTCGGCCAGTTCTCGGTCACGTCTTTCAGGTACTGGTAGGCGATGTCTTTTTCCTGGCGCGTCAGCACCAGCTTGTCGCCCACGTAATAGCGCGCCGTCAGGCCGCCGGCCTTGCCGTCGGCATCGGTCAGTTGCAGGTCGCGGCTCAGCCACGCATACGGCTTGGCGTCGCCGAAGCGCGAGATCGCGTTGTTATCCCACAGGACGCCGTAGTTTTTGTCGGAGACCACGAACGGCACGGCAATCGCCATATTGTGCTGCATCAGCAGCACGTCTTCGCCGTTCAGATTCATCTGGTGATTCTGGTGCTGGCCCAGGCCATAGAAGGCGTCCCTGGTGCCGTAGTTGAAGCCCTGCTTCACCGCCAGGAAAGGCTTGCCGTCCACCGACGTTGGCGCCATGCTCTCGGCCTCCTGCGTCAGGAAGGCCTTGCCCGCGGCGTTAAAGAACTGCACTTGGCCGGTGGCCAGCGACACCGCCACCGAAATCTTCTTCGCCTTCAGCGTGACCTTGTCCTTGCCCGAGGCGCCGACCACGAAGTTACCGCTAACAGGTGCGGCCACGGTCATGAGCGATGGGTTCAGCGATTTGCCCGCCTGGTCCAGCTTCACCACATGGATGATGTTATCGGCCATGACGTCGAGGCGCACTTCCTTCGCCGCGCCGCTGTCAGGCTTGACCACCACGCCGGTGGCGGTCTTTTCAAACGTGCCGGCCAGGGTATGGCCGGACGCCATCACAGCCACGCAGGCGGCTGCGTGGGCGATCGTCTTAATACGCATAGAATCTCCGTTTTTTAGTAAGTACCGAGTTTAACCTTCAGCACCACCGGATTGGCCGTCAGGTTGAGGCCATAATCGGTTTGGTCGCCGTTCCAGTTGCGCTCCATGACCCATTTGCCGGCAGCGTCGTAGTGCCCTTCTTCCACGCGCGCCCACATGGACGGCTTGCCTGCCGCATGATCGATCCTCACGCGCGCACGCTGGCCGATGATGATGAATTCATTATCGCCGGTTTGCGCGATCGCGACGCCGCCGTTTGGACTCTCGGTCCCCGCCGGCACGTCCTTGATGTTCTTGAGGTAGCCCTCGTCGCCGAACTGCCACTGGCGGAACGAGATGGTGGCCTTCCAGCCTTTCATGTCCACGGTTTGCGGCTGGCGGTCGTCGCCCTCGGCCACGCCGTAGGTGCGGCCTTCAAACGCCCACTTGGCCCACTGTCGTTCCATCGGGCGGAAGGCCGCGTAGATTTTACCGAACGGCTCCACCATGGTCTTGTCGGTGGCCTTGTGGCCGAGCGGGAAATTGCTGTAGTCCGCGTAGTCGATGCCGAACGGCGAGAAGCCGATGGCGCCGCGGCCCAGCACCAGCCAGGTGTAGCGCACGTACTCGGAAGCGTTGCTCATCTCCGGCACCATCAGCGGATTGTCCGGGCGCTGGAAACGATCCAGCGTGGCGGCGAATTTCTTCGATTCCGGACCGTAGATATCCGGGCCGGCGAAATCGATGTGCGGCGCGGCTGCACGGTAGATATCGAGCACGTCATAGGTCGGGCCGCCGCTGGCAAAGTTGCCCTTCCACGGCATGACCGGATTTTCCAGCGGATCGCGCAGCGCGTTATTCACGTACATCGGCAGGTTGTAGACCGCGCGGCCAGCCTTGGCGATTTCCTCGATATAGCTGGCGATGGAGTATGCGTGGAAGTATTCGTCGGCGTAGTCGCCGTAGACTTGCTTCCAGTTGCCGGTTTTGGCCAGCGCCACCGGCGATTTTTTATGGTCCAGCACCGCTTGCGGCACCGGCTGATTGAACAGCGCCTCCGCCTTCGGCGCGTAGTCGCGCGCGAAGCCGTAGGTGCCGACCTCGTTCTCGACCTGCATCATGATGACGGTGCGCTGCGCCTCGTCGATCTGCTTGATGTGCTTCATCAGCTCAACGAAAGCCTTCTTGTCGGCCTTCAGCGTCTCCTCGCCTTGCGGCGACAGGCAGTAGGTGATCTTGCCGTCCTTGGACACCAGGCGCGGGAAGCGTGCGTTGTTGAACTTGACCCACTCCGGCGCGTAATTGGCGCCGGTATTCTTCCAGGTGCCAAACCACAGCAGCACCAGCTTCACTTTATTCTTGCGTGCTTCGGCGACCAGCGTGTCGACGTAGCTGAAATCAAACTTGCCTTCCACCGGCTCGATCTGTTCCCAGGCGACCGGGATTTCGAGCGTGTTGGCGTTCATGTCCTTGATCGCCGCGAAGACCTTGTTCAGGGCCAGCGGGTAATTACTGGAATTCTGCGCCTGCCCGCCGAGGATGACGAAGGGCGCGCCGTCCACCATCAAGGCGAAACGGCCGTCCTTCTTCACGATCTGCGGGATGTCGGCGGCCGCCGCGCCAGCCGCGGCCATCAAAAAGCTGAGAGAGGTAACAAGCTGGCGGGCGGATTTCTTCATCTAGTCAGAACCTTTCAATTAAAAGTCATAGCTCAGTTTAGCGACTACACGACGGCCGGTTTTAAACCATGCGCGCCCCATCATACCGATATTTTGCTGCATCAGCTGCTTGAAGGTCGAGTCGGTGAGGTTTTGCGCTTCCAGGCCAAGCTGCACCTTGTCGCTGAACTTGTAGAACACCGACGCATCCAGCTGGCCGTAGGCATCCGCCCAGGTAGGCAGCGCCCAGGCGACGTTGGTCTGGCCGAAGTTCGGGCTGGCCGGATTGGAATCCGTCGCATCGCCGCCCTTGGTGCCGTTGACGTTCACGCCTTGCAGCGACTTCGAACGCCAGTTGTAAGCCAGGCGCGAGGACCATGGGCCTTTATCGTACAGCAGCGCGATGTTATACGACTGGCGCGACAGGTTTTCCAGCGGCAGATTGCCGAAGGTGGTGCCATTGGTATCGCAGCCATTCAGGTTCAGGTTGACGTTGGCCGCGTTGTCGCCGCCGGTGCAGTATTTCGAATACACCGGGTTGTACAGATCGCGCTTGCTGTCGACGAAGGTGAAGTTGGCTTGCAGGCCCAGGCCGGACCACGCGCCAGGCAGTTGGTCGAAGTACTGCTGGTACGCCAGTTCGACGCCGCGTGCATGGCCTTTGGCGCCGTTGATCGGGCCGGTGACCGTGAAGTTCTGCATCTTGCCGGTGACATCCGGCAGCTGGTAGGTGTACACCTGATTGACGATGATGTCTTTCAGGCGCTTGTTGAACACCGCCATCGTCAACGAGCCGGTAGGCGCGAAGTACCATTCCGCCGTCAGGTCGATCTGCTTGGAGGTGGTCGGACGCAGCAGCGGATTGCCGGTGCCGGTGCCGCTCATGGTCACGCTGTTGACGTTGGTGACGCCGGTGGCGGTGTTGGTCGTGGTGTCGGCGGTCTGCGACAGCGTGGTGTAGCCTTGCAGCTGCGTGAAGTCCGGACGCGACAGCGCCGACGCCGCGGCAAAGCGGAACTGCAGCTTGTCCGTTGCCTTGAGGCGCAGGTTCAGGCTAGGCAGGAAGTTGTGATAGCTGTTCTCAAAATCCTGGGCCTTGGAGAACGGCGCGATCAACGGAATCGGCACGCCGGTCAGGTTACCGTTTGGTATGGTCGCGCTGAACACGGTATAGCCATGTGCGGTCGAATCGGTCTTCACATAACGCAGGCCGACATTACCGTCGACAGGATATTTCAGATCATCCCAGCCGAAGCGCAACTGGCCGTACAGCGCCTTGGTTTTTTCCGCCTGATCGTTGGTGCCGGCAGGATCGGTGCCGAAGGTGGCAGGCTTCCATGGCGAGCAGGTATTGCCCTTTTCCGCGCACAGAATGTCGTGGTAGGTGTGCAGTTGCGCGTAGCTGCCCGGGAAGCCTTGCGCCAGCGACGGGTTAGGGAACACCACCGACGGCACGGACACGCCGCCGTTGAAGAAGTTGTCGAAGCTATGCAGGCTGGTGTTGCCGGCGAAGCGAGGATCGCCCAGATAGGCCAGGTGCGAGATCTCGCCCTGCCATGGCTGGGTGATGGCCGACCAGTTGTAGCTCGGGTTGGAGTTGGTGGTGGTGGCCGAGCGGTCGGTCAGGCGCACGCCAAAGCGCACGTCGCGCAGCACCGGATGATCGAAGTCGTATTTGACGTCGGTCTTCCACGCGGTTTCATCGGCCTTGCTGCGGTCCAGGTGTTCCATCGTGAACGCCCAGTAGTAGTTGCTCGGATTGGCCAGGTAGGCGCGGTCCGCATCGTCGAAGATCAGCTTGGGCACGTTGCCGGTCAGGTCCACTTTCTCTTTCGGCATCTGCACGGCGGTCGCCACGGTGGAGTCGAAGCTGTGGGTCTTGGCGAGGATGTGCTGCAGGTCGGTGGTGACGGTCCAGCTGTCATGGCGCCAGCGCAGATTCCACGACACGTCGGTGGTGTCGGAATTGCGCTTGGCCGCACGGGTGTCGTCGCCGAAGTTGATGCCGGCGCCGGTCGAATCGGTCAGGGTGCCAGTCAGCAGCGCGCCCTTCGAATTGAAGGTGGCGTCGGGCGAAACACGGATGTTATAAGGGCTGGACTGGGCAAAGATCGCCTGCTCGTCCCACTGCATCTCGTACTTCGACTTGAAGTAAGTCAGGCTGCTCGACCAGTCGTCCTTTTTCCACTGCAGCGCGCCGTATGCGCCTTCGCGCTTGCGGTTGAATTCCAGCGTGCGCCATTGCGCACCCTTCGGCATAAACACCGGATTGCCGTTGGCGTCTTTCAGCGGATAGTAAGGCTCGACCTGGAAGGCGTCGGTGCGGGTGGCGCTTTCCGAGTACGCCAGGTCCAGCAAGGCGCCCACTTCACCGATCGGCGTTTTCCAGCGGTTGGACACCAGGCCCGAATACGATGGCGAGGTCTTGCCCTTCTTCAGTTCCGACCAGGTGCGGTCGGCCGAGATGGCGGCCTTGAAGCCTTTGTAATCGAACGGCATGGCGGTACGCAGGTTCACCAGGCCGCCGACGGCGCCTTCGATCTGCTCCGCCGATGGGTTCTTGTAGATGTCGACGCCTGCCACCAGTTCCGGCGGCACGTCTTCAAAGTTCAGCGAGCGGCCGCCGTTGGCCGAGAACGAATCGCGGCCGTTCAACTCGGAACGCACATAGCTCAGGCCACGGATCGAAACGCCCGAACCTTCGACCGAGAAGTGCTCCGGGTCGCCCTTGGCCATGGTGCGGTCGATGGTCACGCCGACTACGCGCTGCAGCACCTCGGTCACCGAACGGTCGGGCAGTTTGCCCATGTCCTCGGCGACGATGGAGTCAACGATTTCGTCGGAGTTCTGCTTGATCTTCTGAGCCGATTGCAGCGCCGCGCGCTGGCCGGTCACGATCACCGCCACCGGTTCAGCGGCAGCATTGGGTTTAGAGGCGTCGGTCGTCTGGGCTACGGCTGCGCCGCTCAGCATCATCGTCATCTGGGCCAGGCCCATTGCGATGGCTGTTTTCTTGAGATGTTTCATCTAAATTCTCCAAAGTTATACAAATATTTATAGCTCTGCGGCTATTCCCTATCGGTACTTCTCTTTGTCTGTGGGTGGTAATTCGGAAATGCAGGGACGAGTTATCCCGCCGGCGCTAAAAGGCGCAGAATTCTGGTCTTTATGTGAGATCGTCTCGCTTGTTATCGTTGTTCTATCGCGGGGTCTCACTGGCCGGGCACCAGTGCGCGCGATGTTGAATCATTGTGCTTTTTACGAAAGCTGCTCGCAATTGCGAAATTCACCAAGCGAGCCAATAATAATAAGCAAGTGACTCCCGGACCGGGCGGCGCATTCACGCCGCCAGTTCGGACGGCGGCAGCGGCGATCCTTCATCGGTCAAACCCTGCGTGGCGCGGTCTTGATAGGTGCGCGGCGTGCATCCGAGTTCGCGCTTGAACACCGCGTGCATATACTGCACCGACGTGAAGCCGCAGCACAGCGCCACCTCGGCGATGCTGCGCTCACCGCGCACCAGCATCGAGGTCGCCGCGTCGAGCTTGAAGCGCAGGATCACGTCATGCACGCTGCAATTGAGCTCCTGCCGGAAGTAGGACTCCAGCGACGAACGCGAAATGCCCACATACTCCGCCACCTGGTGCGTCTTGATGCCCTGGCAGGCGTACTGGCGGATGAAGTGGCGCGCGCGCATCACATGCGGATGCTTGGGCGCTTCGTGCTGGGTCGAGGCCAGCACATTGATGCCGACCGGCGGCACCAGCACGCGCGTGCCGCTCATGCGCACGCCGTGCAGCATCTGGTCCAGCAGGTGGGCGGCGGTGCGGCCCATCTCCTGCGCGCCCTGGATCACGGAACTCAAGGGAATGCGGGTCAGCATGCGCGCCAGCGGATCGTTGTCGATGCCGATCAGCGCCACCTGCTCCGGCACCGCGATGCCGGCCATGATACAGGCCTGCATCAGCTGGCGCGCACGGGCGTCGGTGACGGCGATGATGCCGACCGGCTTGGGCAGGCTGTGCAGCCATTTGATCTGCTGCTCCACCGCCTCTTCCCACGATGGCGCGCTGGTGCCCAGGCCGCGATACACATGCGGCTCCATCTTGTCGGCGTCCATGAGCGCGCGGAAGGCGTTCTCGCGCTCCTGCGCCCAGCGGTTCTCCTGCGCTTCCGGCAGCGAGAACATGGCGAAGTGGCGCAGGCCGGCCTCGATCAGGTGATCGCGCGCGATCTTGATCAGTTTGAAGTTATCGGTGGCGACGTAAGGCACGTCCTCCGGATAGGCGCTCTGGTTTTCATACGAACCGCCCACCGCCACCACCGGGATGCGGCTGCGCGTCAGCGCCTCGGCCACGGCCGGATCGTCAAAGTCGGCAATGATGCCGTCGCCCTGCCAGCGTTCGATGCCGGGCAGGCGCAGGCGGAAGTCTTCTTCCAGAAACAAATCCCAGGTGGCTCGCGTCGAACTCAGGTACGCGGCAACGCCGGCGATGACCTCGCGATCAAATATCTTATTTGCATTAAACAGCAGCGCAATCCGGTGTGACTTCATCTGCATTTCAGCGGCTCCGATTCGAGACTTATGTGGCCTTCTGACAATTGTTACACGCGGCTCGAATGGTCCAGATATGAAAAATTTCGCTTCTTCCATAACGAATTTCACTAAATTCCTTTAAGAAATTACGTTTTTTATACTTACCGGGCCTGCGGCCGGCCAAAAACAATGCCGCGCCCTGCCGTGCTCATGAAAACGATGCCAAACGTATTCATGTCGCCGACGACGAACTGGGCGTCGCCGGGACCGCCATATTGGTGCTGATCGTCGTTTATACGCAACCAAGTGGCGCCGGCGTCGGTGGAACGGAACACGCCGCGCACCCCATCCACCTCGCCCCAGATGTAGACCGCCGGGAAATCGGCGCCCGGCGCGGCCTTGCCGAAACCGACCGCCGCCGCATAGCTGACATTATTCAGTTTACTGAAAGTGGCGCCGGCGTCGGTGGTGCGGGCCAGGCCGCCGTCATACAGCGCCACCCACACCTCGCCCTCGCGGCCCGGCACGGCGCGCACCGCCTTCGAACCCTTCGACGTCGCCAGCACGGCGGCCGCCGGCGCGAAGCTGGCGCCGGCGTCGCTGCTGACCAGCAGGCGGTTGCCGGCCAGGGCGTAGAACTGGCGCGGATTGCGCGGATCGGCCACGGCACGGCCACGCTCGGTGTGCAAGCCTTGCACCTCGCTCCAGCTATCGCCCTCGTCGGTAGTGCGGTAGCAGGTGGTGGCGTTTTCCGGGCAGTGCACGATGACCTTGCCGTCCGCGCTCAGCGCCACCTGGCCCTTGATGCCCTTGATGCTGGCGGTTTTCTTCCATGTCAGCGCCATGTCGTGCGAGATGTACATGGCCGTGCCGACGCGCACCACCACATCCGGCTTCTGCGCCGCATAGTCCAGGCCCCAGGTGGTGCCCATGGTCGGCGTGTGGATGGGCGAGTACTGCGTGAGGTCGGTATGGCGGAAGCCGTCGTAATCGCCGATGGCGGAAATCACCGGGCCGCCGGGTATGCTGACCAGGTTGAGCGGCACGGATTCTTCCAGGCCCCTGTCTTCGAACTTCCATACCGGCTTGTCGGCGTGGATGTCGGTCGAGACGAACACGCCGTTGCCGGACACCGCCATCAGGCGCTTGCTGTCGAAGGGATCGAACTCGATGCTGGCGGTCCAGTGGATGAAGCTGCCGGCGATCCAGCTGACGCCGTTGGCATCGATCTGCACGCCATGGGGCACGATGCTGTGCCAGCGCTTGCCGCCGTCCAGCGTTTCAAAGAACTGGTCGCCGATGCCGCCGCGCATCTGATAGTAGGAGATGGTCGACACCACCATGCGCAGCGGATTGTCCGGCGCCACCGTGATGCCGGAATAGGCGCGGTTCAAGGGCGGCGAGATATCGGCCCAGCGGCCGCTGGCCATGTCGTATTGCCATACGCCGCCCTGCTCCAGTCCTTCGCCCCTGGCCGCATCCGCGTGCGGGCCGGCCCCCTGCGCGAACGTCACCACCAGCTTGCCGTTGACGGCCACCGCGCGGTGCGGCATCAGTTGAGCCGGCCCGCCGGCCATCAGGGAGAATGTTTTGCCGCCGTCGGCGGACACATACATATTGTCGCCATAGCGCGACACGCCGACGTAGATCTTGCCGCCATCCAGCAGCACGAAGCTGATGCCGTTGCGGTTATTCGTGGTGGTAACGTCCAGGCCGTCCAGCCGCTGCCAGCTCAGGCCTTCGTCGGTGCTCTTGAACAGGCCGTTGGCGCGGGTGCCGACGTAAAGGATCTTGCCGTTGTCGGGGTCGACTTGCAGCTTCTCGCCATTGCCGCGGCCCATGCCGTTGCCGTGCACCTTGAACTGGCGGGTGACGTCGATGCGCCTGAAGGTCTGGCCGTAGTCGTCGGACTTGAGGATGGCGCTGGCGCCGCCGTTCAGGTAGGCGATGCCAGCGGACATATACAGCTTGTTGGGTGAGGAAGGATCGATCGCCAGCGATTCGATGCCGAGCAGGCCGGTGTCCTTATCGGACACCCAGTCCATCAATGGAAGCCAGCGTTTTTTTTTACGTCCCAGCGGTAGGCGCCGCCGACGTCGGTGCGGGCGTAGATCAGGCCCGGCTCGGTCTTGCTGGTGATCAGGCCCGAGACAAAGCCGCTGCCGCCGATCGGCACGTTATCCCATGCGTACTGCGCGGCCGCCGGCAGCAGCTTGCCCAGCGCCGGCGCCATGGCCTTGGCCCAGATCTCGTAGCCCTTGTCGTTCGGGTGCAGCAGGTCCGGCATGATGTCGCGCGACAGCGAGCCATCCGGCTGCAGGAAGGCCTGGTTGATGTTGGCGAAGAACACCTTCTGGTTGTCGGCAAAGCCGGCGATGATGGTGTTGATCTTCTCGTTAAGCTGGCGCAGTTGATCGTCCGGGCGCTCGCCGCGCGGGAAAATCGCCAGCAGCAGGATCCTGGTGTTCGGCAGGCGCTTTTGCAGCTCCTCGATATTGCGCTTGATGCCGGCCGCGGTGGTCTTCGGATCTTCCTGGCGATGGCCGGTGTTATTGGTGCCGAACATCAGCACCGCGACTTTCGGGTCGAGGCTGTCCACCTCGCCGTGCTGCAGGCGCCACAGCACGTTCTCGGTGCGGTCGCCGCCAAAGCCCAGCGCGATGCCGTTCAGCGGCTTGTAGTAGCGGTCCCAGACGGCGGCGCCGCTCTTTTCCCAGCCCTCGGTGATGGAGTCGCCAATGAACACGACTTGTGCGCTCTTGCCCAGCTGCCGGGCGTCGGCCAGCTTCTTCTCGTGGCGCGCGGTCCACCAGCTGAGCGACCAGGATTCGTTCAGTTTTTCCGGCGTGACGGAAACGGTTTTGTAATCCGGGCAAGCGAGGTTGGGCTTGCCTTTCAGCTGATACCTGACGTTGGCGATGGCCACCTTGCCGCGGCCGGTGCCGTTCAATTCGAACGGCTGGCTGACCTTGCTGAAATCGTCGCCTTCGCGATAGAAGCAGCTGGCCGACATCACCAGATGCTGCCAGCCCTTGCCTTGCGCCGCGCGCGCCGGAATCACGTACGACACGCCGCGCTCGCATTGATCGCCGCACTTGACGCGGAAGCTGAGGCCGCCTTCGGCCAGTTCATCCACCTTGATATCCAGCGCCAGCACGCCGTGCGCCAGATACGGGCGCAGGTCCACCGGCTTGCCGCCCTGCACGCGCAGCGCCGCGTACCAGGCCTTGTTGAAATTCAGCGTCAGCGCATCGCCCTTTTTCGCCTTGGCCGACTTGCTGGCGGCAATCACGCCGTCCGGCGTTTTGGCGATCTCGACCGCATCGCCGGTCATCGTCCTGACCGTGTCGGCATCGGAAATGGCAATGCTGCCGGCTTCCAGCGGCCGGCCGGCATACACCTGCAATTCGTTAGGGGCCGCCAGAGCGGACGAAGACAATACGGCTAAAGCGGCGGCAAGGCGGATATTCATAGTGGGAAGTCTCGCGATTTTCGTTATGCGCATCATTGTGCTGTCACGGCACAGACAGGGCAATTGCGAAATTCACCAATCGGCAAAATAAAATTGACAGCGCATATCATGCGGCGTCGGCGGGCCTGTCGCGCACGTATGGCCGCTCGCGGTAGGCGAAGTAATCGAAGTCCGCGTGCAGGGCGGTGCCGGCCATGTCCTGGCACGCCATGCCGACGAAGGCGCCGGTGAAGTTGGGCTGGCCCGGGGCGTTGGCTTCGTCCGACAGGATGCTGGCGTCGAACTGCTGCGGCAGCCATTGCCAGTCGCCGCCGTCCAGGCGATAGCCGAAGTACAGGCGCTCTTGGTCCACTTCCACCCGCAGCTGCACCGGCACGCCGGCCGGCAGCGCGACCGGCGCGGTGAAGGTGTCGCTCTGCACGTGGTTGGGCAGGCTGCTCATCACGCGCAAATGCTTGCCGACTTCCTCGTCGTGTGTGATGTAGAGGTAGTGGAATTTGGCCGCGCCGTAGTAGCACACCAGCCCGGCCTGCTGCTGATAATGTTCCGGCTCGAACTCCACCACGGTGGACGCGCTGTAGCAGTGCGATTGCTGGCGCCGGGCCACCAGCGCCTGGCGGAACTGGCTGCCCAGGGTTTCGCGGCCGTACAGGCGCAGGTGGCCCGGCCGCGCGGTCAGGCTGAACAACTCTTCCGGCCATGGCGTGCGCAGCCACTGGAAAGCGACCGGCAGTTCCGGCGCGTCGAAGTCCTCGCGCACCGGCGCGGCGGCGAAGCGGTGCCCGGGCAAGGCTGGCGCCGCCGCCTGCAACTCCGGCGTGCCGGCGCCGTCGCGGCTGCGCAGCCAGCCGTCCTCGCCCCACACCATCGGCTGCAGGGCCGTCTCGCGCCCCAGCGTGCAGGTGCCGCGATTGCGCAGCGGGCGGCCGCACAGATACGCCATATAGGTTTGCCCGTCCGGCGTTTCCACCAGATCGGCGTGGCCGGCACGCTGCAGTTCCACGTCCGGACGGTGGCGCGCGCTGAGGATGGTCACGTCCGGATGCAGCTCATACGGTCCCAGCAGATTGCGCGAGCGGGCCATGGTCACGCCATGGTTCCAGCCGGTGCCGCCTTCGGCCGTCAGCAGATAGTAGTAGTCATTGCGCTTGTACAGGTGCGGCGCTTCGGTCAGTCCGTGCGCCGTGCCCTTGAAGATGTTCACGCGCTTGCCGATCAGCTTGCCGTCCGCATACTCCTGCAACACGATGCCGGCAAAGCGGTTGCTGCCCGGACGGTGATCCCACAGCTGGTTGAGCACGTATTTTCGGCCATCGTCGTCATGGAACAGCGATGGATCGAAGCCGCTGCTGTTCAGATACACCGGGTCCGACCACGGCCCTTCGATGTTCGGGCTGGTCACCAGATAATTATGGAAATCGCGCAGCGAGGCGCTGCCGGTGGCGCCGCCGGTCGAGGTGCGGCCATAGCGCTTGACGTCGGTGTAGACCAGCCAGAACAAGCCGTCCGCATGCGTCAGGCAAGGCGCCCACACGCCGCACGAATCGGGCGCGCCAAGCATGTTCAGCTGGCTGGCGCGCGTGAGCGGACGCGTCAGCAGACGCCAGTTCACCAGATCGCGCGAGTGATGGATTTGCACGCCCGGAAACCATTCAAAGGTGGAGGTGGCGATATAGTAATCGTCGCCCGCGCGCACGATGGACGGGTCGGGATTGAAGCCGGTCAGGATGGGATTTTGAATCATGCGGTTTTCTCTTTTACCAAAGTCCACAGCAACAGCGCCGCCACCAGGTCCAGCACGGCCAGGCTGACAAAGAATGGCGTGTAGCCTATCGTGCTCATCAGCCCGCCGATCAGCAGCGAGAACAGCAGCAGGCCGAAATTGCCGAAAGTGCCGCACATGCCGGCCACCGTGGCCACCTCGTTGCGGCGGAATAGATCGGAGGACATGGTGATCACTGTGACCGACAGGGTCTGGTGCGCAAAGCCTGCCAGGCTGAGCAAGGCGATTGCCGCGTAAGGACTCTCGACATAGCCAACAAAGGCCACGCCCATCATCATGCTGGCGCCCAGCGTGAAGGCGCCGCGCCGCGCGTTAATCAGGCGCACGCCGCGCTTTTGCAGCGCCAGCACCACCAGCGGCCCGAACAGGCAGCCCAGGTCGGCCGCCAGGAACGGCAGCCAGGCAAACATGGCAATCTGCGCCAGATCGAAGTGGCGCACCGTGGTCAGATACAGCGGCACCCAGAACGACAGCGTGCCCCAGGCCGGATCGGCCAGGAAGCGCGGCAGCGCAATGCCCCAGAAATTGCGCATCTTGAGAATGCTGAGGATGGAAGGACGCTGGCCGTCGCCCTGCAAATGCTGCTCCTGGCCAGCGGCGATGTATTGCGCCTCCTCGGCCGACAGGCGGCGATGGCGCGCCGGCGCATCGTACAACAGCAGCCACAGCGCCACCCAGATCAGGCCGAGCGCGCCGGTGATCACAAACGCCGACTGCCAGTTGTAATGCAGGATGGCCCACACCACCAGCGGCGGCGCCAGCATGGAACCGAACGAAGCGCCGACGTTGTAAATGCCGCCGGCCAGGCCGCGCTCCCTGGCCGGGAACCAGATCGACACCGCCTTCATGCCGGCCGGGTTGGCCGAGCCCTCAGCCAGCCCCAGCAGGCCGCGCAGCACGGCCAGCATCTGCCAGTTGGTGGCCATGCCGTGCGCCATGCAGATCACCGACCAGGCCGCCGCAAACATGGCAAAGCCGAACTTCAGGCCGACCACGTCCAGCACATAGCCGCACAGCGGCTGCAGCATGATCATGCCCTGGAACGCGGCCGTGATGTAGGAGTATTCCTTGGTGGAGATATGGAGCTCGGCGAGCAGCGTCGGCGCCGCCACCGCCAGCGTGCTGCGCGTGAGGTAATTGATCACCGCGCCCAGCATGATCAAACCGATCATCCACCAGCGGAGCCCCCGGATCCTGGTACTAGCCATGTTTGCGCTATCATTTAACGATGGGAGTGCAAAGATAGCACATTCCCGGCAAAATGATAGCGCAATCTTAAAGCCATAAAACTGGTTTCAGCATCCCGGGGCGACCAGGCCGGTGCGGATTTGCCATCCGCCGGCGGCGGTCTTCGCAAGAAAGGGTCAGGCCAGCAATTGGGTCAATTCCTGTTGCAGTGTCGCCAGGTGTGGCGGAATGGCGTCGAGCTCGCCGGCATCGGCCAGCCGCTCGATCTGTGCGCAACAGGCGTGCAGCGTATGCGCGCCGAGGAAGGCGCCGGCGCCCATCAGGCTGTGCGCGGCCAGCGCCACCACCAGTGCGTCGCCATCGTCCAGCCCCTGCCGCGCCACAGCCAGCAGACGCGGCCCCTCCACCAGAAAGGCCGCGCGCATGGCGCGGTAGAGCTTGTCGCCATCGTCGGCCAGCCGGATACTCGCCGCCGGCAACTGCGCCACGCCGAACATGGCGTCCAGCTCGGCCAGCGCCGGCGCGCCTGCCGCCCTGGCCCGCTGCTCGCCGATCAGGGATTTGCCCTGCGCCAGCAAGCGGTCCAGCTGCCGCCCTACTTCGGCGTGCAACGCGACCTCATCGACCGGCTTGGCCAGGAAGCCATCGGCGCCGGCAGCCAGGAAACGCTGCCGCTCCTCGGCGGTGGCGTTGGCGGTCAGCGCGATCACCGGCACGGCGACGTCGCGCACGCCATCCTGCCCGGCACGCAAACGCTGCAAGGCCGTCACCCCGTCCATGCGCGGCATGCGGCCATCCATAATCACCAGATCGTAATCGTGCGCGGCCAGTTGCTCCAGCGCCGCCACGCCATCCTCCGCCATGGCCACGCTGTGCCCCATATTGCCCAACAGCTCACGCAAGATGATCTGGTTGGTGCTGCCATCCTCGGCGCACAGCACAGCCAGACGGGCGGCGTGCGGCAGGCACGCTGGCGCCGGGCGCAGCGGCACCGGCACGCCCGGCGCCAGCGGCAGGTGCACGCGGAACACGCTGCCCACGCCCTGCTCGCTGCTGGCCTCGATGCGTCCGTTCATGGCGGCGACAATATTCTTGCAAATGGCCAGGCCCAGTCCGGCGCCGCCGTATTTGCGGGCAGTGGCGGCATCGGCCTGTTCGAATTTCTGGAACAGCCGGCCCAGCGCGGCGGCTTCGATGCCGATGCCGCTGTCGCGCACCGTGAGCACGATGCCGCCGCCGTCCAATGCCGCACTCACCCGCACTTCGCCGCGCTCGGTGAACTTGATGCCGTTGCCGACCAGGTTGACCACCACCTGGCGCAAACGCGTGGGATCGCCGCGCCACCAGGCCGGCAGGGCGGAATCGATGTCGGTTACCAGCGCGATGCCCTTGGCGCCGGCGCGATCGGCCAGCAGACCGGCCACATCGCGCAGCAAGGCGGGCAGGTCGAAATCCAGCGATTCCAGCGGCATCTTGCCCGCCTCCAGGCGCGAGAAATCGAGGATGTCGTTGATGATTTGCAGCAGCACCTCGGCGTTGCTCAGACTGAGGCGCAGCTTGTCGCGGGTGGCGTGCGGCAGGCCGGCATCCTTCATGGCCGAGCGCAGCATGCCGATCACGCCGCCCAGCGGCGTGCGCACCTCATGGCTGATCATCGCCAGGAAATCGCTCTTGAGCTGGTTCGACACCTCGGCCGCCCGCTGCGCCGCCAGCGATTCCGCCTGGCGCGCCTGCGACGCCCGCAAATCCGCCTCGCGCGCATGCAGGGTGGCGATCTGCGCCTCCAGCGTCTGGCGGTAGCGCATCTCGTTCTCGTGACTGCGCGCGTGGATGGCGCGTTGGCGCGCCAGCGCGCCATCGAGCCCGTGCAGCAGATAGGTGCAGGACAAGGTCAGCACGCTGGACACCAGCAGGAAATTCATGCCGAGGATGGCCCAGTGCGCGACCGGCGCCACCGCCACCACGGCCATGCCCGGATCGATCCCGCCCAGATAGCCGATCAGGAACAAGGTGGCCGCGCACCACAGCAGCGCCAGCATGGCGGGCGCCGTGCCGATCAGCACCGTGCACAGCACCGGCACCGCCAGCAGATAGATCTGCGACAGCGGGCCCAGCGAGAACAGCAGCATCACCGCGATCAGATAAGTGATGGCCAGGATCGCCAGCGCGCGCCAGTGGTAAGCGATGTCGCGGCGATAGTGCAGCCAGCCGGTGCCGGCCAGCGCAACGATATCGGTGATCACCATCGGCCAGTGTCCGTGGCGCGCGCTGCCCCACATGCTGGGCGCGATGACCAGCGCGCCCAGCCAGAAAGCCACGGCGCACAAGCCATCGAGCAGCCGGTTGCGCCAACCCTGCAGATCGTAGTCGCCCTCGTTCAACGGTCCCATGTGCCGGTCGAAGGCGGCACGCAAGGCGCGCACAGGTAGGCTGTCAATCAAAGAAAACTCACTGAAAAATTGTCATTAGCGCACGATTCTACTACTTTTTCCGCTGCAGCCAGGTCATTCGGACAGCCGTGCAGCACGTTTGATCCGGCTCGACACCGCCCTGTCTCTGTCAGTTCGGGCGCGCTTCCGGTATCATTCGGCATGAGCAAGATTTCTTTCCAACCGTTTGTCATTGGCGTCGCTGGCGGCAGCGGCAGTGGCAAGTCCACGGTATCCCAACAAGTGCTGGCGTCGTTTGGCGCGGAGATGGTCTCGGTCGTGATGCAGGACGATTACTACTGCGACCAGACCCACCTCACGCCGGAAGTCCGCCGCCAGCAAAACTACGACCATCCGCAGGCTTTCGACTGGCCCTTGCTGGCGCAGCACGTCCAGGCCCTGCGCAATGGCGAGGCGATCGCAATGCCGGAATACGATTTCACGATCGACAACCGCTCCGCCCGGACCATTCCGGTCAAGCCCGCCCCGGTGATCGTGATCGAGGGCCTGTTTGCGCTGTACGACCCGGCGCTGCGCGACATGATGTCGCTGAAGATCTTCGTCGACACCGCCTCCGACATCCGCTTCATCCGGCGCATGCAGCGCGATATCGCCGAACGCGGCCGCTCGGTGGACAGCGTGGTCGGCCAGTATCTGGAAACGGTGCGCCCGATGCACAAGCAATTCATCGAGCCCACCAAGCGCCATGCGGACCTCATCATTCCACACGGCGCCAACGGCCCGGCGGTCGACATGATTACCACCAAAGTGGCCAGCGTCATCGGCCAGTTGCAGCAACCTGATTTAGCATGAACAAGATTTCCTTCCAACCGTTTATCATTGGCGTCGCAGGCGGTAGCGGCAGTGGCAAGTCCACGGTCTCCAAGAAAGTACTGGCTGCCTTCGGCCCCGATATGGTGTCGGTGGTGATGCAGGACGATTATTACTGCGACCAGACCCACGTCGCCCCGGAAGTGCGCGACCAGAAGAACTATGACCATCCCGAGGCGTTCGAATGGCCGCTGCTGGTGCGGCATGTGCAGGCCCTGCGCAATGGCGAGGCGATCGAGATGCCGGAGTACGACTTCACCATCCACAACCGCTCCAGCCGGACCATCCCGGTCAGGCCGGCGCCGGTGATTGTGATCGAGGGCCTGTTTGCCTTGTATGACGCGGATTTGCGCGACATGATGTCGCTGAAGATTTTCGTCGACACCGCGTCCGATATCCGCTTCATCCGCCGCATGCAGCGCGATATCACCGAACGCGCCCGCTCGGTGGATAGCGTGGTCGGCCAGTATCTGGAAACGGTACGCCCGATGCACAAGCAATTTATCGAACCCACCAAACGCCACGCCGATATCATTATTCCGCACGGCGCCAACGGCCCGGCGGTGGATATGATTACCACCAAGATCGCCAGCGTGATCGGCCAGTTGCAGCGCCCCTGACCGCGGCAAACAGGACTGAGGGGAATTTGAGCCGGGCCGAAGGCCCTGGCGGCACTGCGCCCTGTTTATTCCAGCATAGGGGCGATCGCCAGCGGCGTGCTGCTGGTAATCACTTGTCCGGCCTCCGGAAAAGCGGCAAAGCGATAGGCGAACACGCGGAAGCTTTGCACCACGTCGCCGGCGAAGGCCGGGCCTTCCTTCGACGCCAGCGTCACCAGCGCGCCGTTGGCAGCGCGAAACTGCACCTGCGCCGCATCACCACGCGCATACGCGAACTGCACGCCGGCGCAGTGCTTGCCCCCGCCCTCGCCCGCGTAATGCAAATAGGCCAGGAGTTGATCGCACGCGGTCCGCAAATCGGCCGCCGCATACATGCCGTCCGGGCGCGTGACGATGGACACCCACGGTCCCGCCGTGAACTGTCCCGCCTTGCGATTGACCACCAGTTCGGCGTTGTCGTCGTAGGCGGCTCTCGAAAATGGGAAGGTCGCACGGCCCAGCACATCCAGCGTCAGCGCCACCTGCGTGTTCTTGCCGTTCAAGCTCAGGTGCACGCCCTCCATCGAGAGGTTCTTGTCGCGCGGGCGCAGGCGGAAATGATTTTGCAGGAACTGCTTGGGCTTGCCGTATTTTTCAAACCAGATCATCTGGCGGTAGGCATCGCGATAGGCGATCCAGTCGCTGTCCTCCTGCGCGGCGGCACAAGCCGGCAGCAAGGCACAGCAGAACAGGAGCGCGGCACGCATCATCAGAACCGGTAAGCCAGCCCGCTGGACCAGGTGGTAAATGTGCGGCGTTCGACGACAGGACTGCCCGCCGGTCCGCTTCCCAGGCGCGTCACAGCCACGCCGCTGGTCAGCAGCCATTTGCTGCTCAAGGCCCAGTTCCAGTTGGCGCCGGCGGCTACCGCGGCCACGCCGCCGTCCGGACGGTAATCGCGTGCGCCGCCTGCCGCGCGGCTCACTTCATAACGCTCGCGCATGACCGGATCACTGGCCAGCGTCACGCTGGCGGACAACGAGAAGGTATGATGCGGCACCAGCCCGGACCAGCTTTTTTGCACGCCCGCCTCGCCACGCAAGCCGTGAGCGCTGGTATCGTACACAAGACTGGTGCGCAGCCGCGCGTCGTCGCCAAGGTAGTAGTTCAGGAAAGCGCCCGCGTCGAGCGAACCGCTGATGGGATGCGATCCGCGCAACCGGCGGTTGTCGCGCGGATCGCGCGAATTGCTAAACATGAGCAGCGGCCCGTATTCCACCCCGCCGCTGTGCGACAGGTCCAGGCCGGCGACGCCACTGGATGAAACGAATATGCCATTGCTCCACTCCACCTGCAGCAATGGCCGCAGCACGACCGGACGGTTTTCCCCCGCCGCTTCGGCATTGCTGGTGGCCAGGCCGATTCCCGCGTACATATCGCGACTGCCATCAGGCATCATCGGCGTGCGATCTTCGGCCTGCGCCACGCCGCACAACGGCAGCAGGATCAGGGGCAATAGCTTATTCATGTCTTCCTTTTAAAAACCGACCTTCACGCCAAGCGACACTTTGTCCATCGTCGTGTTCAGTCCTTGCTGTCTCAATTTATCCGAGTGCTCCAGTTCCACCTGCAGCGCCACGTCCTTGCTGACCATATAAGCTGCGCCTAAGCCCAGATACAGGCCGGTCTTATGCACCGTTTCGCTCGCCGATTCCGTCTTGCTGGACAACGCCGCCTTGAAGCGCCCTTGCGCCACCCCCAGCTTGCCGTACAAAGACCAGGTGTCGCCCAGTTGCCAGGTGTGGCGCGCCGCCAGATAGCTCATGCTGGTGCGCGTCTTCAGCTGATAGCCGGGCTCCAGATCGAACACGCTGTCGCCGCCCTGACCGCGATAACCGGCTTCCAGCGCCCACGACGGCGACAATACATATCCGGCAAACACGCCGCCAAAGAGCTGACGCTGGCTGGCGGTGCGCTGGACGAACACAATGTCGCGCTCATATTCCACATGGCCCTTGCTGCCAGGGCTGATGTTCGCCCCCAGATAAAAATCCTCGGCATGCGCCAGCGAGCTTCCAGCAACAGCGATCAGGGTAATGCACAGAAATTTTTTCATGTCGGATTCCGGTTGAAGTAGGAGCCTCCATGTTAGGGAGGCGGCCGGCCGGAATCCGCCGCGACCTGTCGCAGAATTGTCCGCAATTTGTAGGACGCAGTTGTATAGAAAGTGTACGCAGTTGTACCTGATTGTCGAAAATGCCACCTTAGCCGCGCACTCCACTACAATGGTGCTCCAAACAGGAGGGACGATGCAGCGTGTGATGCTGGTGGAAGACGATGCGCGGTTGGCCGCGCTGGTAAAGGAATACCTCGACGGCTACGACTACCAGGTCGATGTGGTCGCCCGTGGCGACCTGGCGCTGGAACGCTTTCGCGACACGCAGCCCGACCTCGTCATCCTCGACCTGACGCTGCCCGGCATCGATGGCCTGGTGGTATGCCGCCAACTGCGCCAGCTGAGCGCCGTTCCCATCCTGATTCTCACCGCGCGCGAAGACAGCTTTGACGAAGTCTCCGGCCTTGAACAAGGCGCCGACGACTATGTCAACAAACCGGTCCAGCCACGCGTGCTGCTGGCGCGCCTGCGCGCCTTGCAGCGGCGCGGCGCCAGCATCGGCGGCAGCGACATCGTCATCGGCCAGCTGCGCATCTCGCGCGGGAATCGCACCGTCCACTGGCGTGCGCAGGAAGTGCCCATGAATAACGCGGAATTCAAGCTCTTCCTCATCCTCGCCGACGCCGCCGGCAAAGTCATGTCGCGCAACGATATTCTGGTGAAGATGCGCGGCATCGAATTCGATGGCCTGGACCGCAGCATCGACAACTGCGTCTCGCGCCTGCGCCGCAAATTCGGCGATCAAGGCGCCGAGCGCATCAAAACCGTCTGGGGCGAAGGTTATCTGTTCAGCCCCTCGGCCTGGGAATGAACCGCCTCTTCCGGCGCTTTGCGGTGCTGGTGCTGCTGGCCATGACGCTGGCCAGCGCCGTCATTTACCTGATCTTCCATTGGCTGTTTGGCGATCCGCTGGAGCAGATCGCGCGCCGCCAGGCCGCGGCCCAGATCTTCCTGCTGGAGCAGTACATCGATCAGGCGCCGGCCGATGAATGGCTGCCGCGCCTGAACAAGGTGCGCGAAGTGTCCAAGGTCACGCTGGAACTCCAGCCGCTGCGCAGCGCGCTGGCCGCGCTGCCCTCGCGCGACCATGCCGCGCTGCTGCGCGGCGAGGTGGTGATGGACGTTGCCGGCAAAGCCTACTACCGCCGGGTCGATACCAAGGGCGCCCGCTATATCGGCAGCGATGACGACGTGATCCACGCCCGGCATCTGCCCATCGACATCGGCGAAGCACTCAGCATGGAGGCGATACGGTTCACCTTAATCGCGCTCTTCCTGCTGATGCCGATAGGCTGGTGGTCGCACAGGCACTGGCGCGGCCTGCAAGCGCTGTCAAAGATGGCCGACGATTTCGGCAGCGGCGACCTGTCCAGCCGCGCCAAAGTGGAACTCGGCGCCAGCATCGCGCCGCTGGCGGTCCGCATCAACGACATGGCGGACCGCATCGCCGCGCTGCTGGAGGCGCGCAAGCACTTGCTGCATTCGGTGTCGCACGAGCTGCGCACGCCCATCGCGCGGCTGGAGTTCGGCATGGAGCTGCTGCGCGACCGCCACGCGGGCGGCGACGAGGCGCTGCAGCGCCGGCTGCAAGCCATGCTCGCCGATGTCGAGGAATTGAAAACGCTGGTCGACGAATTACTGAGCCTGAACCAGCTCGATCATGCGCAGGCGATGCCCCGGCAAGCGTTTACGGTAGCGCCACTGCTGCGCGCCTGCATGCCGCCGCAAGGCCCGCACCAGTTCAGCGCCAGCATTCCCGGCGACCTGGGTGAACTGCATGGCGATGCGCGCCTGCTGGCACGCGCCATGAACAACCTGCTGGGGAATGCCGCCAAGTATGCACGCTCAGTCATCCGGCTGACCGCCACAGGCGGCAAGCAATTGCGCATTGTGATTGAAGATGATGGCCCCGGCATTCCGCCGGAAGCGCGCGAGCAGGTGTTTGAACCGTTTTACCGCCTCGCACGCGACGCTGATAATGCGGCAGGCGGGTATGGGCTTGGATTGACCATCGCCGCGCGCGCCATCCAGCTGCATGGCGGCGAGGTGCGCGTCGACGCCTCGCCACTGGGCGGCGCGCGTTTCACTGTGTTGATTTAGGGTTTTGAGGAAATTGTGCACACAAAAAAGCCCGCGCCTTTCGGCACGGGCTTATCTTTTGGCGCTACACGCAAGCTCGCGCGATGCGCTGCACCCGCCAACCGTCCTCAGGCCGACTTCTTGGCCTTGCGACGCGCTACTACCCCCATGATGCCCAGGCCAGCCATCAGCATGGCGTAGGTTTCTGGTTCAGGAACCGGCAGCGCCGATACCGAACCCAGGTAAGTGGTGCGGTCAGCGGTCGCCACGCCAGTGACGTGAACCGTGTAGGTGCCGGCTGCCAGCATGCCGCCCCAGGTCAGCGTTTGCGAGGTGGCGTCCGTCATCAGCGGGGCAAAGGTGTTGCCCAGCAGGACTGCGCTGAAATTCGAAATCGCGCTGGTCGGCACGGCGAAAGTCTGGCTCGTCAGGAACGACGTGTTGGAATCTGCCAGCAGGGTGAAAGTCCAGGTATCGTCAATCGCGGTGCCTGCAGCAACGCGGGAGGACGACTGCCCCCACGAATCAAATCCCAGCGGCGACAAGGTGCCGAGATCATAAGTATTCGCGGAAGCGGCGAAGGAGGTAGCGAGCAAGGCGGCAGCAGCGGCTAGCTTCAGTTTCATAGTGACTCCATTCAGATGCGGTTAAGGTAGGTTGTTCAAATTGAACTTAAGTTTTAATAATAACAATATTTATCATTAAAATTGTCAAATTTCAATCGTGCACTGTTAAATCTTCAAAAATGGTACACCGCACTAAAGGGGGGTGTTTATGACAATTAAAAAATTCTTCGCCGTCATTGCAGTGACCTTGATTGGCGGCTTGGCGCAGGCTGGCGTGGTGTTCGATAACGGAGCTCCCGCGGACAACAGCTATCACTGCATATCCGGTCCGAATGTGTGCATGGGATCTGGCACTTGGACTGTTTACGATCAATTCTCTCTCGACTCACCGACCACGGTGGGCGGGTTTGCTAACTGGAACCTCGGACAGGTTGAGCAATTTTACTCTGCAACAAATTGGAGTATATGGACCTCTACCCCGACCAATGGGGGCACCCCGCTTTATGCTGGTTCATCAAAGGCCACCCTCTCCTTCGATCGAGGCTATGTGCTGGCGACGGTGGATGGCCTGTCCCTCGACCTGGCCGCTGGCAGCTATTGGCTGGGGATCACGCATGTATTGAGCTGGCATAGCGTATGGACTTACGCCGTCAGCGGCAACGGACAGGCCGACGCGTTGGCGTTGGATGGATCGACTTATGCGTTTGACAGTCTTCCTGACATGGCTTTCGTCGTCACCGGCGTTGTGCCTGAACCGCAAACCTACGCCATGATGCTGGCCGGGCTCGGACTGGCCGGCGCTGCTGCCCGGCGTCGCAAGAGAATCTTATCCACCTGGGCAGCGCTACGATCAGCCCGGCCTTGCCTGGTCACTTTTTCTCAAGCTGGGTCTTGAACCGCACCAGCTGATCCTGGTACGCATTGAACACCGCGCTGTTCTCGTTGAGGAACTGGCGGTTTACCTGCCCGCCCGGCATCTGTGTGGATACAGCTATGTTCGTCAGCACCTTAACCCTGCCAGGCAACTGGTTAAAGTAATACTTGACCTCGTACTTAGGCGGCGTGCTGTAAGCGTTACCCAAGGCGACCTGTGTGAGCGCCGCGTTGAATGACGCGCTGGTGTCTACCTTTGATACGGTCAGCGAGCTATCCGATTCGTTCTCGACTTGGAACCCGCCCTCAACGTTCTTGAGCATGAAGTAGTCCTTGACCGCCTTCTTATCTGCGGCAATCTCTATCTCAGGCCAGCCGGATACGGTCTGTACGGACTTCGGCGGTTGACTGGCGCAAGCACTCAAGAGCGATGCCATCACGATAGCAGGAGCAAGTGCCTTTGTTACTGCTTGTACTGGTTTCATTACATACCTTTTCTCAACGGTCAAGACGTGAAGGATACCAAATTGCCGAGAGGAAATGAGCACGGAATGTAACAGCAGGTGGTTAGTCGTCATCAAAGGGATCGGCCGGCTCATCGGGAATGCCGTGATTAACTGATCGGGGACCTAGTCCGCGAGAATCACATCTCATACACCACGCTATGGGACCCCATCTTGGGGTAGGGTCACGCGGCGCTTTCCGCTTGTTTTGTGACGTAGCAAATCGCTCCAGCTCATGCGTCCTTAAGATAGCTGATACCAGTTAGCTTAAGGAGCCAATCATGCGCAAGAAAACGGAATTCGTGAAATCGAGGCATCAGCTCTGGCAGGACACCATCGATCAGTCCCGAAAAGATCCGCGCTGGCACGACTACGATTGCGACATCAAGCGTATCGTCAGGGAATTTAACCAACATCTATCCGGTCAAGGCGGTTATCGTCCTTTCGACTGGCGCCTGATCAAAGCCATGATATGGACCGAGTCCGGGGGGGCCGGACAATCGCTCGTGGAAACGCAACCCTATGCAGATCGGAAATCCGGGCGACCCTGGTTTGCGCGCCCTGCTATCCGGCGACGAAGGGGGAAATTTGATTCTCCCCCTGAACTGGCTAAGACTCTCACTGAATCCAATGCGCGCAGCACTCCTCAAATGAACATTCGTGCAGGCACGGCCTATCTTCTGATGCGCCTCGCCCGCTTTAATACAGTCAGTGTCATAGAGGTCTTGGACAGCGTGCATACCATTGAGGTAAGGCGCGGCGACACCTTATCGAAAATCGCCCGCACCAATGGCACAACCGTGGAAACGCTCAAGGCCTTGAATCGAGAAGCGGTAGCCCTGAGCCCCGGTATGATGTTGAAATTCAAAAAGGCAGCCATGCGCAAGATGATTGCCGGTTGGGACCAAGTCACCACGTCCCGCATTGCCCAGCGTTATAACGTAGGAGACCCAGGCTATGCCGGGAAGCTAAACTACTGCCTGGCTGTAATGAAAAATCAATCTGAGGTAGCACCATGCGCTGCCTAAGAATAATCGCTGCCGCCACCTTAGCTTCCGCCACGTTGGGGGCTGTGGCACAAGGGCTCCCACTACCAGCCCGATTTCAGGGGACCGGTAGGGCTTGCGATGGTGAGCTAGTCATCCAGCGTCAGACGATTTTATGGAGCACGCCATTTAGCGTCTGTAAGGCGGCATCGTACAAACTGCAGGATCATGACGGCAATACAGGACTAGCACGCTACACCTATCGTCTTGACCAGACCACCTCTGCATGCCGCTATCGTGTGATTTCCCTGACTCATGATGGCAACAAACCAGAAGACATTGGCTGGGAAGTGACTGGCTACGGTGATCCCAAAAGCTACGAACAAGATAAAGCAGCCGGATTTCCCAACGCCGGCACGCCGGACATGATGTCCTGCTACCTCACCCGAACTTATTCGCAGCGTCCGCGTCGATAAGAGATCAGGCACATTACAAGGTCTGCGGTTTGGCAGGATATATGCAGCTCTACAGTCCGAAATCCATCGCCAACTACTTCATTGAACAGGCCAAAGCCAGTGGCGAACAACTGAGTTCGGAGCTGCCAAGAAAAGGGATGAAGCGCTCTGGCGTTTTGCTCGCGCTTTGGACTCGCGCGCACCCTATCCGGGCACTACCGAGCCTCTTTCTTTTTCTCGTTCCGCGCCGCTTCCTGCGCGTGCAGCAGAGCCGCTTGCTCGCGCGCCTCAGCCTTGCGCTGTTCGTTGGCTTCAATCATGGTGATCTGCTGCTGTAGCAGCACGATGGTGCGTTGAATTTCCATGATCTCCTTCATCAGGATCTTTCGCGTGTCGGGATCGGTACTTTCTGCGAGCTGCTTTTGCAGAGTCGTGAGCTGCTTCCGCATATCTTTGATCTGCGAGAGGATGCTGTTAATCTGACCTTGAATTCCCGCGCCACCGCCAACACGACTTGAACCGCCGGTGCCGGCCGATACGTTTGAGACCATGTTTCTCCCTGAGTTATTTTCGATGGGGCACACTTGTTGTACAACGACAAACCAGACGCCGATTCTACCCTGACCTGAACCGAGCCAGGTATCAGGTTGGACTGATTTTGCTGTAGGGTTTTCCTGCGGACAAGGCGCAGCTAGGTCGAAAGAAACGGTCATGCCTAGGCCTGCACTGTTCAGCGTCAGTTTGCGATCGTTGGATGAGGGGAATAATGCTTGTGGGAATTTTTGCAGGCGCTCCGCGCAGCGCCTTCGGCGCGCCACCGCGTAGCGGTGGCAGTCGGACGATTCGGAGAGGGCTTTCCCGGTAGGGAAAGCCCTTCGAATCCCCCGCGCAAAGCCCGCAGGGGCTTTGCTTCTCTCCGCCAGAAATGCAAAAAGCCGCCCGAGGGCGGCTTTTTTCAATTCTGGCGGAGAGAGGGGGAATTCCCGCCATTTCTCCGAAAGCCTTAAGTATCAAGGGTTCGCAGCCGGTTGAGGGTCAAAAAGTGCTACCAAATTCGATACCACGAGGACAGTATACCACGCGATTTGCAAAATTCTCACATGCATAATTTTACAAAGAACTATCTAAATAATGAAAGCCTCTCTTTATAAACTTTGATAGGGCCAAAAGTTCTAAGAGAATGCTCAAAAAGTAGTACGCAAGAGCAACTTGTCTTGATAAGATAGAGTCCTCTAAACAATTTTGAAGGGTTCTCAAATGTCTTTCATTGAACAAGCTAAAGAAGTCCTGACCTCGGAAGAAGTGGCAAAGCTGGAACTGCTGGCTCGCAAGTCTGCCGACTTTGAAACCACTCACGAAGAAGACAACGAACTCATTGGCTTGAAGAAGAAAGTCAAGGAAGCGATTGCACAACGGGACAAAGAGAAGAACCTCGCGTTCGTCAAAGAATACACTTTGATCGAGATCTTGCAGGTCTTCAAGCCAACCCAAGACGACTTGAACAAAGCAATCAAGACCCTCTTCCCCAAAGAAAAAGCGGCTGTTTCGGAAGCGATTGCAAAATACAAAATCGGTGACAAAGTTCATGAAGTAAAGAACGGCGAACGACCCGTCAAAGCACTTTCTGAGGAAATTCAGAAGCATAAGGAAAAAGGTTTCGTCAAAGCTCTGACCGATTTCGGCAAAGCATTCATGAAAGAAACCCATGTAGCGGACGCCGGTCCGTATGCTGGCGAAACGATTTATGACAGTGTCAATGCAATCGCCACTCGCTTCAAATTTAACAAGGCTGCTCTGTTGAAAGAACTCAAAGCGGAGAAAATTATCACCGAAGAAGCAAAAGCATAATCATGCTCCCCAAGAACAAAGCCCCGAAATTTCGGGGCTTTTTTTTCGTCTTAATCTGTAAATTTCTGACCAAGCTTTCCATACTTTGACTCTTTCATTTTGTGAATTCTAATCAAAAGCATGTGAGAAATCGCTTGCAACTCTTCCAAATTTTCTTTGTCTAGCATATCCAAATTTATCAATATAGAATTTACTCTTATCTCTTCAATTAACTTATTGTTGAAGAAATATTTCACGGTTTCCTCTGAATAATATTCCATTTTTACACCCCTCTAAATTCATTTACTAGCTCTTCTTCAATTTGCTCTTGTGTCTTATGACCTTGAATTTTTTTTATTTCTGACAAAATTCTAGACTTCAATTTCTCAAGCAGTCCCTTCGTGTTCCACTTGCTCACAATCTTACTTAGTTGCGTATTGTTGATTGGGTTTCGCTCATTTAGCTCATATAACTCATTGTCAGCATTGAGCAAAAATTCAAGTATGTCTCTATGTCTCCACTGTAATCCTCTTAGCGCCGCTATCAATACAACATAGTCATAGTTCCTCGCTTCGTCGCCATTTGTTAGCACAACATACCAAGAGTTCGCCCCTTGCTTTTGTTTGTTTAGTTCGCCTAATTCTCTGTAATCTACCTTTAACATAACTTCTCCTTATTCTTCTTATTCATTAAATTAATCTACTACCCCAGTCCAAGAACGACTTGCCAAATATTCCACCCAAGAGAAAACCAGCCCCGAAAATCGCAACAAGCGCCATGACGAAACAGAGAACCCTATCTGTCGTTGCTTCTTCGTATTCCTCGCTTATCTTCTTATAGATAGTCTTCTCTAGCTCTTCCGTCACTTCGCTGACTTCCGTTCTTCTCTCTAGCATTTGCTCATAGTGTGATTTCATTTTTGTTCTCCCAATTCGTGAAAATTCTTTCCGCAGCTTATGACAAGCTCAACATTCTTCTTAGCCATTGCGATCTTCAATTTATGCTGCTCACTGTTAAACTTATCAACAACTGCACTATGGCTTTTCTCCAAGCTCTCAAGCTTCTCCAATATCTCGTATATCTCGTCTAGCACCTCTTCAACCTTAAAAAATTTCTTCTTCATAATTCCCCCAATTCTCTATATACCTGTTTTAACTCTTCAAAGCTCATTGCCGTTTCACTCAACAAATATCGCTTCTTCGCTTCAATCTCGGCGCGCACAACATTCCTCGTATTCTCTAAGCCGGTCAAGCTTTCCGCTCCTACTTTCATATACTTCAAACCTTCCGCAACATTCTCCAACTTCGTCACACTTCGCACGATATTCAATACATTCTCATGCTTCATTTTCACTCTAAGAAGTATCTCAATTAGTTCAATGTCGTCAATCTCTTCGTTAATTCTCATTTCATTTTCTCCGATTGTTTCTTTTATTGTCCTAAATATTCCTTGAATGTCAATCGCTTCCCGATATCCTCTTTTATCGCTATGTTTGACTTTCATATTAAAAACATTAAATTAAATAATAAGAAGCTAGCCTACTCCAATCCCGTCACGACGGGAGTGGATGCTAGCAAGGGATACTCCCTTGACCCTAAAAGCCAAGGCGGAGCCTATGACCAAAACGAAAACAACAAGAAGAAGAGGAAGACAATGAAGATAGAGAAGAACTTAGAACATGCTGAAATTGACTCAATACGAATAAACAAAAACCTATCCGCTGAAAGCGGGGCATTTTTGTCTAACGACATATCGTTGAGAGAAGACGAGAACAAATTGTATGCTTTGCTCATGGAGGGAATTACAGAGCAATATCAAGAAGTGATTGACGCTGTGACAGTGTTTGTCAATCAAGAAGAAGGCAAAGAACTAGACGAAATAAAGTTGAGCTTCGTCATTGAAGAAGAAAAGCGCGCGATAGCCTGGGCGAACTCAAGCAAGAACCAAATCAGTTTTAATCTTCCGAGATATTTCAAGCCGAAAATTCTACGAGTCGCAACTCATGAAATCGCACATATTGTTTGCGACAAGTATGTAAAGCCTAGTCTCGGCCACTCATTAGAATTCGCAATTATTACTTACTGTCTTGACTACAAGCTTGACATTTGCAAGAACAATTTTTTAATGAGTTACGACATTCACGAAGATATTGCATACAATTTTTTGAAGATAAACCCTTGCGAATTTGATGCAACCATTCGCTGCATTTCATGGAATTCAATAAGAGAACTTGCAGAAAAAGCAAAGCTAGTTGCCGAGAAAATTAGACGAGAAAACGTCCCATTTAATTTATATAAAGGAGAAGCATTATGAGCAAGTTTGAGATTTTTGACCGAGTAGATACGGTTCTTTACAACAATGACGCGGTCGAATTTTTAGATAAAAAGGAAAGGCTAGGATACAAATTTAACACAAAGTTCATAATGGACTTGGTCAAAGAAAAATCTATCTATATCAATTTTGTTAGAGAGTTTGTGACCGAGTTCAAGAAACAAGGCAACAACATAAATCAAATTGCGAAGCGCTTGAATAGCTCTTCAAGTGTCACCGACGAGGATAGAAACCAATGGAAGAGAATTGAAGAAAATCAGGAAATTCTAAAAAATATGATGAGGGAAAGATATGCTAATAAATAATTTCAAATACAGCGGAGGGGCAAAAGACGCGGTCAATTATGTTCTCTCTGACTACGACCACGAGGGCAAATTAAGAAGCGTAAAGCCGAGAATTTTTGAAGGCGACCCAACTTTGACGAAGCAAATTTGTGAAGACTTCTGCGGAGATTTTACGAACAAATGTGTAAGCGGAGTCATTGCATTTGCTGACAACGAACACCCAACAGAAGAGCAAAAAAGACAAGTAGTTGCAGACTTCAAGAAGACATTTCTTGCGGGTATGGATCAGAGGGTTAACTGTTTATTTGTGATCCATGAAGACAAAAAAAACACAGAAATTCACTACATAATTAACAAAATTGACCTCCTTACGGGCAAGCATTTTGTCCCTTTTCCGCCTGGCGAGCAGACAAAAAATTTGATTAAGTTGTTTTGCGCGGAGCAAAATTTTAAGTTTGGATACGAGCAAGTTGTTGCTAGTCCGTTCAAGACAAAATACTCAGCGCATGAGAGAAAGTGTCTTGACAAAGAAAATCACAACATAAAAAACTTAACTACTAAACGCGAGATTGACCTTACTCTTAACAAGTTAGTAAAAAATGGTACTATAAAAAATAGAGGGGAATTGCTTGACTACTTGCGAGAGAACGACTTCAAAATCACGAGGCAAGGACAAGACTACATATCTATAGAGAACCCGAACGGGGGAAGAAATATCCGTTTTAAGGGCGGGATATACGACAAGCATAACGGCTTGGACTATAAAGAAGTCTTGTCAAATTTTTTCAAGCAACCTAAGCCAACACATGAAGACACAAGAAAAAAGCTAGAAAAAATTCTTGCTAATCGTGAAGAGTTTATGTCAAAGCGGTTCGGTGTAAAGAAGTCAGAGCCGGCCAAAGAAGCACCGACAAAACAGCTTGTCAGCCCACCACCCGCACCACTACAGAAGCAGCCAGAAGCCGCCCCTACTGTTCTCCCTGGCACAACTCCACAAGTTGCCCAAACGCCTGTATCTAAAGGCTCTACAGACAATCCCGCCCCTATTGGAACACCTGCCGTCAATGGCAGCTTGGCGGCGGCTCACTATGCTCACGAGAATGCACTAGCTCGCTTGAGAAATGCGAAAACTTGGCTTGAGCGGATACAAGCAGAGCGAGAAGTAATCAAAGCTAAGATTGCTTTAGACAAAGCTGAGCAAGACGATTTTGAACAGAAACGAAGAAAAAAGGTGAAGATATGAGAAAAGAAATTATTGACTTGATGAACAGATTGAGAATCGCAGAGCAAAAACTCAATGCATGGAAATTTGACTTTAAAACAGTTCTAGAGCGAATAAAACTTCTTAGGGAGAAATGGGAAGTTGAGAAGCTACTCAACTTATACACACCGGAGGAAATTTTTACGGCTGTAAATTATGAGAAGCTAAAGCGACAAATGCGACGAAGACAAGTTCGCAAAGCTCTCATGATTGAGAATGCAGAACGAGAAGACGAGGAAGAAGAACGACTACGAGAACAGAGATACCAAGACGAGAGCATTGAATTTCTACTCTACGATTTCTACTGTCTTCATTTTTATGAATTTCAGAAATTCTCAGCCATTGGGCAAAATTTCACCAATCTGACGAAACAAAGAAAAAATAAAAATGCTCAATAACACATAAAGCCCCTAAAAGGGGCTTTACTTTTGGAAATTTTCTTTTATATTAAGTATTGCCTAGATACAAACATAAAAGAACAAAATGATTAATACAATAATAAATAATAATTTAGAGAATGTCAATGACTATCATGAAGTATTTTTAAACTTCGTGAATAAGGTGAAGGCTAGCGAAGACAGAGAATATCAAAAGAAGATTGAATTCAATGAGAAGATTAAGCCGCTAACAAATTTATGCCCCGCAATTCTATACGGGTATGTCTTGCATATCATTAAGACACAGTTCAAGAATGACCCAATTGCATACATGAGCACAATTCCTCTTTTCTTTGAAAAATTCAAAAAAAAAGACAGATTGATCTGCGACGACTCAATACAGAACGAAGATAAGAAGAAGAACAGGACATACAAGAGAAAGAAGAAAAATTTATTGTTGTGGGCTGCGCAACTCTTAAAGCTCATGGGCGGCAAAGACAAATTCTTTCGCTCTAAAATTTTATGCAACAGCTTGACCGACTACTATAAAGAAGAAATGAGAAGAACTGACGAATTCATTGACCAGCATAGGCTAGTCAGAAGTAACGGGCAGGTCTTGAAGCTTGTTAAGCAATCAGAAAAGCAGAAGCAAAAAATTGCTCAAATTCTTAAAGTTAGCAGTGTCTTATCTAGAATTGCACAAGACAAAGGCTTTACTTACAGCCTGGTCACAGTGACACTCCCGCCCTGCTTCCACCCAAATCCGATAAAGTCCGATAAGAACAGCTACAACGGAGCGACACCCAAAGAAGCGCAACACGAAATCATGAAGATATGGAAGAGAATAAGAGCGCAGCTTGCGAAGAGGGGCTTTATTGCTGGCGAAGACTACTTCGGGCTTGAAGTGATTGAGTGTCAATCAGACTCAACATTGCACTTACATGCTGTTTTATATCACTCAAAATTTAACACGGTTGAGATACATACACAAATAAATAAAGTTGCCGAGAGCTATAACAAAAAAGCGAATGGTGACACCTCTAGAATGATCAGAAATAAACTCAAAGAAGACAAGTTTGACATTCGTCTCAACGACGGCAGAGCTTCGGGCGCAACTTATGTCTTCAAATATATTACAAAGACTCATAGCCCGTATGACAGTGACGACAACAACGCCGTCAAGAATATGGCTTGTAGAGCTTTATACGGTGTAAGAAGCTTCGCTTTCTTCGGTGTTAAAAATTGCTTGACTCAGTTCAACTTCTTAGTAACGAACCATATAACATATAAGAAATATTTCTCTAAAGAGATTAGAAATATGTTTGAGACTGGCGACTATTATACTTACATTACAAAATATTGCGATTATTTTGATAATGTGTATTGCGAGATCGACGGAAAGAAGAAATTTCTTGGCGTGACTTTTGATACCGCTGGCTCTAAAGATATGAAGTCAAAATTAAAAGACAAATACTTGAGCAAATGCACAACACAAGTTTTCATTGAGAAAAAACAATACTGTATTTTTGAGCTAGCAGCTACCGAAGACCAAGAAATTGACAGCATTGACTGCCTTGATTTATCTTCTATATCAAACTCTGGCGCTAGCTTCGCTTACGAGTTAGTTCAGCAAAAACAAGAAATCTACAACAATGAGAAGTATAAATTTATTGAAGATTGCGATAGAAAAGGAATTTCAATTCTTGAGGTTGTTGAAGATTTTTACTACTCAAGAAAATCGGTTTATGCTGTCAATCTTCTTTGCAATGAAAAACCAAAAGCAACAGCAACAGCAACAACAAAAGCAGAAGAACAAAAATGCACGACGGTTGTTAAGTTACACTTAAACAACCTTATTCGAGAAAAAACGGTCTTATCAGACATTCCGAAGATAGAAAAGCCGAAAATCGAACAAAAGCCGAAAGAAAAAATTAAATGCTTAGGCTTCAAACTAAAGAAATAATAAAAAATTTATAGAAAAACGTGTTTTTTGGCAACAATATTAAGTAATAATAAAATATTACTGTACTTTCTATTTTTAAAATGATAATATTGTTACTCAATAACTTTTTAAAGGAAATTTATGGAAAAACTAAACACTATTTATGACGATATTTCATTCAATATCACTGATAGACTTACTCATTTACCTCAATTCGTCCGAGATGAATTCAATGAAAATTGCAGAGCTATCGCATTAAGTATCATTAACGAAAAAGAGTTCTACAAGGACGGGACAGTAGAAGAGAACGAGCAACTTCAAGCTTTATGTTTGCTGGTTCAGGTCACACAGTCGTTAATTCAATTTAATAATAAATTTTCTGGATTGCTAGAAATTTACAACTATCTTGATTACGACTTAACAGAAGAGATAGACAAGACGAAAGCTAAGGAAATTATAGAAAATGTCTTCAAAGATAATTATTCGCAAATTTGCGAAGAGATTGCATAAAAGAAAAAGCCCTCATTGAGGGCTTCTTCTTTTGGGTGATTAGTTTATCTTGAGAACTCTGAAAAATACATTGTTGTCATTTGCACTCGCGCCTTTTATACAACCCATTTCCCACGCAAGATTATTTGTATCTGTTCCGCCTGTAGAGAAGTCAATCTGTGTTGTTGTGTTTGGATTTGCAGCAGTAGAGCCGACAACGAATTGCTCACTATTATTGAATGGTGGATACACCGGAATAGAGTCACTACCATTCACATTTTTATTGATTTCTTGACATACAGTGTCTTTCACTCCCGCCAACAGGATTGCGGTTTCGGGCTGTCCTACACTGCCTAACATGCTGTAAAAATTCTTGTTCATGGTCCATACACCGTTAGGCTCTACATAGTCCGCTTTGAAAATATTTGCGGACTCCTTAGGCAAGCTAATGCCGTCCTTTGGGTCAAGTATGTTCGTTGAGCCTGGCACATTTGGAACGAACGTGATTGACGCGGGTGAAGCCCCATTAATTACAGCAGTATCGTAAGCGAGCTTGATAGAGCTTGCATTGTTCAAGATAGCAGACGAAGCAATCTTCGCACTACTAGAAGAGCTTGAGCTTGTGTTTGTCTCACCAGACAAAGCCCATACACCGATAGCAACGATTACAGCCACGATCACTAAAATCACCGCTAAGATTGAGAAGCCGTCTTTATTTTTTATTCTTATATTTCGCATAATTGTCCTTTTTTGTTATTGAGTAATATAAGTATAAAAAATATGACCAGCAAAACAAGAGGACTCAGATATCCATTTCTTTATTTTTCTTTACTTGTTTGAGATTTTATGTATATTTATACTATCAACAACAAAAAGGAAATTATATGAGAACAAAAACAAAATTAGTTAATTTTAAGATTACACAAGAACTCAAGCAAAAAATGATTTTCCACAAACAGGAAAATTCTATAAATTGGACAGCTTTGCTCACTCACTTCATAGAAGACACGATACAAAAAGAGGAAATTCTTGCAAAGCAGATAGAAGAACAGAGAGCCAAGAAATAAATAAGCCCCGATTTCGGGGCTTATTTTTTATACTGTTCTTCTAGTTCTCTTTTGAGCATTCTCTTAAATAGGACTTTGCTTTCATGCTCAAGTGCCCGTTCTGCTGGCTCAAAAATGAACTTATCAAAAGAGACTTGCATTGCATATTTTCCTTGGAGTCCTCTACTAATTTTTTGATGAAGTATCCGTATTCTGGTCAATGCTCCATACTGAAAATTCTCTTCAACTTTCCCCTCTTCGTCTGGAACTTGAAACCTTACAGCTTCACCGAAATCATTAACCATTTTATGAATTTCGTGAGAAATATCATTGCGATAGTCAATCAATGAGACAAGTTCTTCTTTCTCCTCTTTCGTAATGAAGCCGTCCTTGACGATTAGTTCAAGATAATCATTCAACTTCCATTTTTCTTTTACGGTATCAATTCCGTGAAGGCTCAAAGAAACCTTCAAGCTCCCGATAATAAATCTCTTCAAGTCTTCAACCTCAAAGAGGTAAAGCATGATTTGATAGGAACGATATTTCAGTATGTCTCGTTCGCGCGGCTTAAGAAGCTTAACATTGTATTTTTTTGGCATAAAATTCTATATCAATTGATACATGTATTTATATATGTGGAACAACTCCCCTATAAGCTTCTCGTGCATTCGGAGCATGAATTTCTCAACATTTTCGTTTTCTGCAATTCTTGTTCTTTTTTTGCCAGAGTATCGCTTATATGTGAAGTTGGAAAATTTCAACTCCTTATCTGTATTCAATATAGTCACAAGGTATTGGTGCTTGGCTTTATTTACGTAGCCTTTCAGTCTTAAGAAATCGTCGTTCTTCATGAATTTACTAAGAGCGGAAGAGAACTCTTTATCGTTAGGGAATTTTTTCTTTACTCTAGCAATTAGGTCTTTATCCCACTTGATTTCCGTATCGCTATTATCTTTAAATAGTATAATTTTTATAGCATATGGAACGGTGTCACATAATGCATGGACATTTTGAAGAAAGGCAAGAGCATGAGCCTCATAATACAAACGATAGTCGATAACAGGTTCTTTGCTTCCGAAGACGTCTGTTTCATAATCATGAGAAATTGCTTCGGGGGTAGTGACCTTTGCGAACTCGGAAAAATATATATCGCAATATTGCACTCTTTTAGCGAATGATTGAAATATTTGGTGGTACTCAAAAGAAAGTGACTTATCGCTTGAGTTTAACACTTGCTTAAATTCACCTATTTCCAACCTGTGTCCGTAGCTCATACCCTCCCCCTATAAAATTTATTTTATAAATTTTTCATTCTCAATGATAAAGCTATTGAGAACGTTTATGGAAAATCTAACTTCAACATGCCCGAAATACTGTGCAACCGACGGACAGGCTCTTGCATAATTTCCGCCAACTGATCGACGGAAAAATCTCCGCTGTATGTGCTTACATTAGTGTCGTCAATCTCATGCCCCAACACTTGACACCTTGGCTCGTATGGCATTCCTTCTTTAAGAAGATAGTCATTCAAGAACTTACGAAGACTATGAAAAACAAGCTTCGGTCTGTCAATCTTGACCTCTTGCAAATGTCTTTTGAACTTCTTCCCTACAGCATTCCCCGACCCCTTGCCGAGCCGTTCTTCATACTTAAAAATTTTATCTTTCCCGTCAATGAAATCTTGCAACCCTTCGTCAAACAATTTTTGAGAGAGAGGAATTTTGCGAATGCCAGCAAGAGTCTTTGAGTCATTGATAGTAATGTAATTTATTCCTTGCTCACTTTTCTTAAATTGCTTCTTCGTGAGTGAAGTAATTTCGCCTATCCTGGCACCACTATAAAGACCGAGAACTAAAGTCCAATAGTAATCCTGGTCTTCTTTCTTCGCCTTGTTCATGAAGTCAGAGCGGTAAATTTTCTTGATTTCTTCTCGCTCAAAAATTGCATACCCAGCCTTTGCTTTGTCTTTCTCCGACAAAATTTTTCGCCCTTCTGCTGGGTTTTCTGCAAAGAAGTAACCTTGAGTCTTTGCGAAGCTGAACAGAGTTCGCAAGACCGCCATTTTATTATCAACCGTCCTCGCACTGTTCTTCTGTGACAAGTGTTCTTGCAGCCGTGTTATATCCGACAATTGTATATCTTGTATGAACGGGTTGCCGAGGAAGTGAGCCGCTTCCTTGGCTACATTCTTATAGGCGACGACCGTTGCGGGCTTGCTGTGGCTCTTGAGAAGAAAGAACTTGTCAATCAAGTCCAACAACTTCAATCCGCTCTTAGACTTCGCTTGCGGCAGAGGTTCGGGGGAGTAATTCGTTACAGCGGGCGCTGGCTGTGCATTAGGGACGATTTGAGCCGCTTTTAAGTGTCCCAATGCCTCAAGCATACGGGCATAGTCGTCAGGACCGTCCGCCTTCAACAAACCTCTAGACAGGTCAATTTCAAACTTCTTGATATGAGAAGAGTCTGACGGCATACGAGCATTTTGCAAAAGTTGCGAAGCTCTAATAATAGCTGTCAGACGGTCACTTGTGTTCAGTGACCGCTTGACTTGTTTGCCGTTGATACGAGTGTGAAGATAGTATGTAGTGTTTCTGAGATAGATTGGCAATTTGAGCATGGCTTGCTACCAAATTTGCTACCAATCTCGATACCGTAGAAAAGTAAAAAGCCCCATAAATCAACGACTTATAGGGCTTTTTTTATCCTGGCGGAGAGAGGGGGATTCGAACCCCCGATAGGCTATTAACCTATACACGCTTTCCAGGCGTGCGACTTCAACCACTCATCCACCTCTCCAGGTCTTCCCTAATCTCGGGAAGCGCCGAATTATAGCAAAGATTCCCAAGAGTACAAAACTTATTAGGAAGCCTCTTTCAACTGCTCCAGAATCGCCGGGTTCTCCAACGTCGAGACGTCCTGCGTAATCACCTCGCCCTTGGCCAGCACGCGCAACAGACGCCGCATGATCTTGCCCGAACGGGTCTTCGGCAGGTTGTCGCCGAAACGGATCTCTTTCGGCTTGGCGATCGGACCAATCTCCTTGGCCACCCAGTTACGCAATTCCAGTGCAATCTTCTTGGCATCCTCACCGGTCGGACGCGCCTGCTTCAACACCACAAACGCGCAAATCGATTCACCAGTCGTATCATCCGGCTTGCCAACCACAGCCGCCTCCGCCACCAGCGGATTGGCCACCAGCGCCGATTCGATTTCCATCGTGCCCATGCGGTGACCCGAGACGTTCAGCACGTCGTCGATACGGCCGGTAATGGTGAAGTAGCCGGTGTCCTTGTTGCGGATCGCGCCGTCGCCAGCCAGGTACATCTTGCCGCCCAGCTCTTCCGGGAAGTACGAGCTCTTGAAGCGGTCCGGGTTGTTCCAGATGGTGCGGATCATCGACGGCCACGGACGCTTCACCACCAGTATCCCGCCCTGCCCGTTCGGCACGTCATGACCAGACTCGTCCACAATCGCCGCCATGATGCCCGGCAGCGGCAGGGTGCACGAACCCGGCACCATCGGCGTCGCGCCCGGCAGCGGGGTGATCATGTGGCCGCCGGTCTCGGTCTGCCAGAAGGTGTCGACGATCGGGCATTTCTCGCCACCTACCTGGGTGTAGTACCACATCCACGCTTCCGGATTGATCGGCTCGCCCACCGTGCCCAGCAGGCGCAGCGTCGACAGGTCGTAATTTTTCGGATGCACTTTCGGGTCCACATCCGAGGCCTTGATCAGCGAACGGATCGCGGTCGGCGCGGTGTAGAAGATGCTGACTTTGTGCTTGGCCACGGTCTCCCAGAAACGGCCGGCGTTCGGGTAGGTCGGAATGCCTTCAAACACCACCTGCGTCGCGCCCACCGCGGTCGGGCCGTAGGCGATGTAGCTGTGGCCGGTCACCCAGCCGATGTCGGCGGTGCACCAGTAGACGTCGGACGGCTTGATGTCGAACGACCATTTCATGGTCAGCGCCGCCCACAGCAGGTAGCCGCCGGAGGAATGCTGCACACCTTTCGGCGTGCCGGTCGAGCCCGAGGTGTACAGGATGAACAGCGGATGCTCCGCTTCCACCCACTCCGGCTCGCAAACGGCAGACTGGCCATCGACCAGCTCGTGCAGCCACAGGTCGCGGCCTTCCTTGAAGGTGATCGCACCGCCGGTGCGCTTGTAGACGATCACGTCCTTGATGGTGTCGCAGCCGCCCAACGCCAGCGCTTCGTCAACGATGGCTTTCAGCGGCAGGTGTTTGCCGCCGCGCAGTTGTTCGTCGGCGGTGATCACCGCCACCGCGCCGGCGTCGATGATGCGCTCCTGCAGCGACTTGGCCGAGAAGCCGCCAAACACCACCGAGTGGGTGGCGCCGATGCGCGCGCAGGCCTGCATCGCGGCCACGCCTTCCACCGACATCGACATGTAGATGATGACGCGATCGCCTTTTTTGATGCCGCGCGCTTTCAGGCCGTTGGCGAATTTGCAGACTTTTTCGTGCAGTTGTTTGTAGGTCACGTGGGTGGCTTTGCCGTCGTCCGCTTCGAAGATGATGGCGGTCTTGTCGGCGTTGCCGTTTTGCAGATTGCGGTCCAGGCAGTTGTACGAGACATTCAGCTTGCCGTCTTCGAACCATTTGTAGAACGGCGCGTTGTCTTCGTTGAGGGTGCGCGTGAACGGTTGATGCCAGTCCAGATGCTCTTTCGCCAGCCGCGACCAGAAGCCTTCGTAGTCGGCCGCCGCTTCCGCGCACAGTGCGTTGTAGGCGTCCATGCCCGAGACGCTGGCCTGGGCTGCAAACGCCGCCGGTGGCGCAAAGACGCGGGATTCTTGTGGACCTTGGGTAGTAGTGCTGCTCATGGTGTCTCCAATGTAGTAGTCATTTGCTATCAACATAAACGTGATCGCTTACTGTGCCCTTACAGCCCTTCCCCGGCGGAGGATGGCGTGTCTGACAATTTTACCAATCTTTCATCGCAGCCTACCGATGCGGTCGCCCGGCAGCACGTGTAAAATGTCGGCAGTCTTCATAGTCTGCCTCATTTCCAGGAGTTTTGCCCTAATGACCGAGCCTAAGCAGAAGCTGCGCCCCCTGCCCGCTTTTATTTTCATGAGCCGCTGGCTGCAATTGCCGTTGTATCTCGGTTTGATTCTGGCGCAGTGCGTTTATGTGTTCCATTTCTGGGTGGAGCTGAAGGACTTGATCGGCGCCGCGATGGGCAACGAGGCCGCGCTGCAGCACATCTTCCAGGCGGTCGCCGTGCCCGGCGCGCCGGTGCCGGAAAAGCTCAATGAAACCACGATCATGCTGGTGGTGCTGGGCCTGATCGACGTGGTGATGATTTCCAACCTGCTGGTGATGGTCATCATCGGCGGCTACGAGACCTTTGTCTCGCGCATGAATCTCGAATCCCATCCGGACCAGCCGGAGTGGCTGTCGCACGTGAACGCCTCCGTGCTGAAGACCAAGCTGGCCATGGCCATCGTCGGCATTTCGTCGATCCACCTGCTCAAGACTTTTATCAATGCCAATGCCTACGAAGTGAAGGTGCTGGTGGCGCAAACCGTGATCCACGTGGTGTTCCTGCTGTCGGCGCTGGCCATTTCCTACACCGACCGCATCACCACGCTCACCCACAACGATTCCAAACACTAACCCCACGCGAGAACATCATGACCATCATAAAGCAAGAAGACCTGATTGAATCCGTTGCCGCCGCGCTGCAGTTCATCAGCTATTACCACCCGGCTGACTACATCGAGCACCTGGCCCGCGCCTACGAGCACGAGCAAAGCCCGGCCGCGAAAGACGCCATCGCGCAGATCCTGACCAACTCGCGCATGTGCGCCGAGGGCAAGCGTCCGATCTGCCAGGACACCGGCATCGTCAACGTCTTCCTGAAGATCGGCATGGGTGTGCGCTTCGAGGGCTTCACCGGCACCGTCACCGACGCCGTCAACGAAGGCGTGCGCCGCGCCTACAACTACGACGACAACAAGCTGCGCGCTTCCATCGTCGCCGACCCGCACTTCGAGCGCAAGAACACCAAGGACAACACGCCGGCCGTGGTCCACATGGAGCTGGTGGAAGGCAATACCGTCGACGTGAAGGTTGCAGCCAAAGGCGGCGGCTCGGAAAACAAGTCGAAGATGATCATGATGAATCCATCCGATTCGCTGATCGACTGGGTCCTGAAAACCGTGCCGACCATGGGCGCCGGCTGGTGCCCGCCGGGCATGCTGGGCATCGGCATCGGCGGCACCGCCGAGAAGGCCATGCTGATGGCAAAAGAAGTGCTGATGGAAGACATCGATATGTTCGAGCTGAAACAGCGCGGTCCGCAGAACAAGCTGGAAGAGCTGCGTATCGAACTGTGCGACAAGATCAATGCGCTGGGCATCGGCGCGCAAGGCTTGGGCGGCCTGACCACGGTGCTGGACGTAAAGATCATGATGCACCCGACGCACGCCGCCTCCAAGCCGGTCGCCATGATTCCTAACTGCGCCGCCACCCGCCACGGCCACTTCGTGCTGGATGGTTCCGGTCCTGCCTACATGACCCCGCCACCGCTGTCGACCTGGCCTGATGTGTCGTGGGCGCCGGACACCGAGAAGTCGAAACGCGTCAACCTCGACACCCTGACCAAGGAAGAAGTCGCTTCGTGGAAGCCGGGCCAGACCCTGCTCCTGAACGGCAAGATGCTGACCGGCCGCGACGCCGCGCACAAGCGCATCCAGGACATGCTGGCCAAGGGCGAAGAACTGCCGGTGGACTTCAAGAACCGCGTGATCTACTACGTCGGCCCGGTCGATCCGGTGCGCGATGAAGTGGTTGGCCCAGCCGGCCCGACCACCGCCACCCGCATGGACAAGTTCACCGACATGATGCTGGAAAAAACCGGCCTGATCGCGATGATCGGTAAAGCCGAGCGCGGCCCTGCTGCGATCGAATCGATCAAGAAGCACCAGTCGGCTTACCTGATGGCGGTGGGCGGTTCGGCTTACCTGGTGTCGAAAGCGATCAAGCAATCGAAAGTGCTGGGCTTTGCCGACATGGGCATGGAAGCGATCTACGAATTTGAAGTGGTCGATATGCCGGTGACCGTGGCGGTGGATTCGCAAGGCACCTCGGTGCACAACACCGGCCCTGCGGAATGGAAGGCCCGCATCGAGCAACTGAACGTGCCTGTCGTGACTGCCTGATGCAGATCGCCCGCTCTCCCGGCTCTCCCATCGGCGTCTTCGATTCCGGCGTGGGCGGGCTTTCGGTACTGCGCCACATCCAGGCGCAGTATCCGAATGAAGACCTGATGTACTTTGCCGACTCCGGCCACGCGCCGTATGGCGACAAGACCGAGCAGTATGTCGTCGCGCGCGCGCTGGTGGTGACGGATTATCTGCTGTCGCATGGTGCGAAAGCACTGGTGGTGGCCTGCAATACGGCCACCGTGGCCGCCATCAAGGCGGTGCGGGCGCGTTATCCCGAATTGCCCGTGGTGGGCGTGGAGCCCGGCCTCAAGCCGGCGGCCGCGGCTTCGCGCAACGGCAAGGTCGGCGTGTTGGCGACGGCGCGCACGCTCAAGGGCGACAAATTCCTGCAACTGCGCGAGCAGATCAGCGCGGCCACGCAGGCCGAGTTCCTGCTGCAACCGGCTGTGGGCCTGGTCGACGAGATTGAAAAAGGCGATCTGGAAACGCCGCAGATCGGCGCCATGCTGGAGCGCTACGTGGCACCACTGCTGGAGCAAGGCGCCGACACACTGGTGCTGGGCTGCACGCATTATCCTTTCGTCCGTCCAGGCATCGAGCGCGTACTCCAGGCGCATCAGCGTGACGATGTCACCCTGATCGATACCGGCGACGCCGTGGCACGCCAGTTGGGCCGCCTGCTGGACGCGGGCGGCTTGCTGCATCCGGCCCGCGATGATGCAGCCACACTGCGCGGCTACACCACTGGCGACGCCGGCGCGCTGGCACAGGCGTTTGCCGACTTGCTGGGTCTGAAACCGGCAGTCGAAAAGGTTGAGGTTTAGGCCAGTCCGCAGGTTTCGAAAAAATGCTGCAATTAAATTTGCAGGAATCGAAACTGGCTTGTATAATTCTGGCTCGTTGTTCAGCACTAGCCGAATAACAAAACAGCGGTGGCTGTAGCTCAGTTGGTAGAGTCCAGGATTGTGATTCCTGTTGTCGTGGGTTCGAGCCCCATCAGCCACCCCACAGAATTCATCTTTTGAAATAAGCGCTTGTTTTCTAAGGAAAACTGGCGCTTTTTTCATTATGCCGCGATTTTCTTGCTATACGACTTGTATCCCCATCAGGAGTGACAGTCATGAAAGCAATCGCAGAAAACATCTATGAACGCGGCAAGCACGGCATCAAGTACGTGCGCCGCCGCATTCCGGCCGCCCTGCAGCAGGCCTACCCCAAAAAAACCCACATCACCCGCAGCCTCTTCACCTCGGACCTCCGTCTGGCCAAAGCTCGGGCTCACGCCGAACTGGCCCAAATTGACGCGGAGTTCGCCCAGGCCCGGGAGCGCCTGGACTTGAGCCGTGCCTCTCTGGCAGCGAAGCGTATCAGCACGATGAGTGACCAGCAGCTTCAGGGGGCAGCCAAGTTCTGGGCTCGCCAGGTGCTCTTGTCCGACGACCAGTATAGGCAAGATGGGCTGGACGACGACGAGTTCGACGAGCTCGGAGAGACTCTGACCTCTCGGCGTCAGGAGTTCGGCCGCATGCTTGCCCAAGGGAAAACTGCGCCAATTTTTTCCGCTTTGCAAGGTTTTCTCTACATGTGCGGGCTGGACTTCGACCCCAATGAGACTGAAGCCAAGCGCGCGTCCTATGCTTTCTTGCGGACAATTGTCGAAACCTTAGACCATCAGCTGGCGCGGCAACGAGGGGAGTCGGTCTCAACTGATGCCGTGGCACCAACCGTCCCCCACCCTCTGCAGGTCATCGCACCAGAGCGTGCCCCAACTCGTACAGACTTGCCGGACTGGGACACAGTCTTTGAGGTTTGGAATGAGCACGCAGATGACCGTCCCAAGTCCACGACTATTGCCTCGCAAACTCCTTGGCGCGACCTACGGCGATTCATGGCCTCAAAAGGCCGCGACTTGTCACCTGCTCAGGTCACACCAAGGGACATGACTGACTTTGCAAACTACATGCGTGAACGTGAGCTGAAAGTTGTGACCATCAACGAACGCATCTCTAAAGTCCGAGCCATTTATCACATTGCCGTGGGCAAGCACCTGCTTGAATCGAACCCCGCCCAGAGCACTCTCGGCTTCAAGGAGAACAATGTCAAGAAGCGTCGCAAGAAACGACTGCCGTTCGATGTTTCGGACCTAAATCTGCTTTTCGGGTCCAACATTTTCACGCAACATATGCGCTCCCGAGGCCAGTCTGGTGAAGGCAGTTACTGGATTCCGATCCTGATGTTCTACACAGGCGCACGTCCAGAAGAGATCGCCGGGCTCGCGTTGAGCGATCTTCGCCACGATAGTGCCCTCGGATGGTACTTCGTATTCATCGACCGACCGTCTGACGAAGACCATGACCTTTTCGATGAACCTGTGCCGGTAAGCCACCGCCGAACACTGAAGAACGCTCCATCCGTGCGGCAAATTCCGATTGCCCCCCAACTCATCGAGCTAGGTTTGCTTCGCTATGTTGAGTGGCTGCGCGCCAAGCGGGAGACGATGCTGTTCCCGAGCCTGAAGAAGGACTTCCACGAGAAGTTATCTGGCGCATTTTCGAAGTTTTTCGGCCGCTACATCCGGGCTCTTGGGATCAAAGAACCTCGTAAGGTACTGTATTCATTCCGTCATACGATGAAAGACTTGCTCGAAGCCGCAGGAATTCCCAGCAAGTATCTTCGACGAATTATGGGACATACGACAGGCGACGGTGCCATCACTGATGGTTACGGGTCAGATTTGCCCATCAACTTGATTATTGGTCATTTTTGCAATATTAAGTTCCCAACGATTCCTGCCTTACCTTGGCAGCCCGGTGGAAGCTCTGTCATGTTGAAAAAAATGGCGGCGGCGCAAGAACCTAACGAGCAATAGGCTCACCGACGTCCTCGACAACCAGGTGGGCGCGCCGCGCCCACTTCCATTCATGCACGATGCCCTCCCCACCCGGGGCTTCGATTGGGGCACCAGCACGCCCATCATTCCCGAGGTTAACACTGGCGTTGAGATCAGCGGTTAGTACCCTGTGTCGGCCATCCAGAGCAACGCGCCCTAGACCGTGGCGCGATCATCGCCGGTCAGGTCCACGATCCCGGGCTTGACGACGAGACCGCCGAGTTCGATCAGATGTCGCGTGCGTTTGCGGCATTCGACCTGCCAAGCGCGCATGTCGTGCCGCGCCCACGCGCCCTGATGCGGTTGCGCGCCACCCGGTTGCGGTTGAGCGCCGCGCTAAGGCGCAGATGCAGATCGCCGAGTTGAACAGGCGCGCGGTGGAGTACGAAGCCCGCCTCACGCGCCTCTACGACGTCATCGAGGCGGGCTTCGCAGACCTGGACGCCCCGGCACTCAAGGACCGAATCAACGGCCTCAAGGCTATCCGCGATCAGGCGAAGGCCGACGCCGAGCGCGCCAAGGCCATGCTCCAGCCCTCAGGAATGGAAGCTCTCACTGACACGCAAGTACCAACTGAGCAAACGATGCCGTAAGTTTGGTGGACCAAAGCATGGCTTGTTGATTTGACTTGTCGCCCTGTTTTACAACTGATACTATGCATAAAACTTTATGCATGAGGTGCGAGATGGGACAAGATACCGACGATGACTATGATTACGACGACGAAGACGACGAGCCAAAGAGCAATCTTCCAGCGCAGCACAGGCCGAAAATCCCTCAGCTATTCCAAGACTTGGGCTTAGGTAGTGTCAGCACCAAGGATAAGTTTACGATGAAGTACGCGGATGGCACGTTGAAAGTTGCTGTCAAGCGAAAGGACGGTGTTTCGCAGACGGTCCAGCGTAATGTTGCAGCGGGATTCCGTGCAATGACCGAGTTCAACCCTGCCGAAATGGTGAGTAAGGACCAACGAAACGCGGAAATCCGTAGGCGTTATAAGAAAGGGGCAACTCAGCAAGAATTGGCCGAACTTTTCGGCCTTTCGCAGGCGATGATTAGCAGGATTATCGCGGAATATTGAGTTGCGTTGAAAGCCCCACCCCACGCCCCCCAGCAATAGCAACAGGACCTGACGCACGTTGGTAACACAGTCCCCATTGTTCAGTTGGGAGGGGATCGGATATCCGTGCGAAACATGCATGCATTCACGGACGATGTTGTCCAGAGCGTTCAGGCGCTCTGTGTAATGATCGGACGGCTCCCGCCCAAAGTTTGCGCGATCTAGTAACACATCAAAGTCGGGCGTACCGGTTGTCATCAGATTCAATTCCTAAGTAGTTGGTAAACGACGAAGTCCGCCCTATCGATAAGCGTAACGAGCATCTTGTACCAATTCTTCAAAGACAACAATAGGAGTGCTGTCCAGGTCTCCTCTACTACCGTCTAACATCTTTGCGGAGCTCTGCCGAAGCGCTATTGCCAGACGTGGCGCTCACGACTCTGTTGAGCGCAATTGCTGGAAATACTCCCTGCCAATGACCTCAAAAACTTTACAACGACTGTCTCATTCCCCTTGGGAAATGATCAAATTCAACTGCAATTTTGTTGTAACGGAAATTACTTAACCCTATGATTTTATTGAATAAAACCACACTTCTGCCGCTGGATTGTGATTCCTGTTGTCGTGGGTTCGAGCCCTATCAGCCACCCCAAGAATTAAGTAAAAAGCCCAGTCTTCGACTGGGCTTTTTGCGTTTGCAAGCCTGTACATTTGATCTATCTCCAAGGCCGCACTCATTGCAGAGTTACGCTGCCCTCAATGTTCTGAGAGGAGGCCGCCATGCGCCCCATGAGCTTGCTTGACAATCAATCGGATCAGCCGGAGGATCATATTATGACTACGGATACCGAATCCCATGACACTGCACTGAGCGACCTCACCGTCACGGTGAAGGTCATGGAGTCCAATTACGCCACCAAGGAAGCACTGGCGGTCACCAATGGCAAGCTCGACGTTACGAATGACAAGCTCGACCACCTCGCCAGCAGCCTGCAAGCCTTCCAGGCCCTAGCCTTCCAGACTTTCGCCACCAAGGCAGAGCTTGCCAATGCGATACACCAGCTGACATGGCGCATGGCCGGATTCACGGTCGTCCTGATCAGCACCATGGTTGCTACCGCACGCTATCTTTAAACTCCGGCTCAATTTTTTGATGTCACATATTGCCCACTGGAACTTAGATTAACGCTACAATGGAATGGTCGTTTGCATTCCCATGCAAACCCGCGCCACCTCTGCTGATCCCTGTATCCGTTAAGTCTATGTCACAAGATAAATCCACCACCGAAGTCAGCACCTATAGCAAAGACACGCCAGTAGGCCGCCCGGACATCGATGGCCGCGCCGCCGTGTTCGTACCCTCGCCCAGTTTCGACGCCGACAGCAACGCCAATATCCGCCTCGGCGCCGGCATCGTCGGCTATGGCAACCCCGACGGCACGCTGACCATTTATTTCGAAAGCAACCGCTTCGACGAAACCAGCCTGCACAAGTGGGAAAACAAGGCCCGCAAGGCCTATGACCGCATGGTGATGGGCGCGCCCACCGTCTCCAAGGCCAAGATCAATGCCAACATGCTGGAACAGATCGGCATCATCGACGGCATAGGCATCCACCTCAAGCAGCCGGAACGCCTGGAGCAATGGCTGGCCCACTCGAACGCGCTGGACACCGCCCCTGCCGGCCCGGTCACGCTCTGGAAAACCAAATAAAGTTGACTTGTAGATAGAGACGAGCAGTTATCCTACATGGCGTCGGACGTTTGGCTGATGCCGGCCATGCTCCCCCTGGACTATGCTGGAGACATACCACTCTCCACCCCAGGAGCTCGTCATGGCACGCTATCTACACATTGCATTTGGCGCCCTGCTGATTACGCTGGCTGGCGCATCCGCTTACGAATTGTGCTCTGAGAACATGCTGAGCCAGGCTTCAATTTACGTGCTGCGCTGAGCGCCCCTCCCCACATGCAAGAAAATCCCGCTGGCCTTTGGGCGCAGCGGGATTTTTTATGCACAAGCGGAATTAACGATGGCGGTAGTGACCGCGGCCGCCCCAGCGGCTGCCGCAGCACCAGCGGCCAAACGAGAAGTCCAGGCCGATCGAGACCGGCGGATAGTAGTAAGCCGGGGCCGGCGCATAATAGACCGGCGCCGGCGCGTAATACACCGGCTGGGTGACATAGGTGGTGGTCGAGGTGGCGTACGCCGGCTGCGTGCTATAAACCACACGCGACGGCTGCGGCGGCAATTCCTCGGTCCACGTACCGGACTGCGCCTGGGTGCCGGCCGGCAGCACTTCCACCGTATGCCATTGATACGGATCCTGCACGCGGGTTTGCGTGTAGTAAGCGGGACGCTGCGTCGCACAGCCGGTCAGCGCCGCCAGCGCGGCGACTGCAACAACGATGGTTTTCATGGCGGTTCTCCTCATTCCAGATCGTACTATATAAGGAAGCGCGACGCAGTTCGCGAGCCATTACAGTTTATTACACTCGCTAAACAATTGAAAAAAAAGGAACCAGGCGGTTCCTTTTTTGACAGGGGGGGCGTTGTCGGATCAGTCCAGCTTCCAGGCGTAATCGACCTTGGTCCAGGTTTCGGCCGGGGCGCCATCCTTGGTGCCCGGCTTGAACTTGCACGCGCTCAGGGCCTTGATGGCGGCCTTGTCCAGATTCTTGAAGCCGCTCGATTTGTCGACTTTGGAATCCGCCACAGAACCGTCCGGCTTGATCAGGAAGGACATCGACACCGTCCCCTGCTCTTCATTCATCAGGGAAGCTTTCGGATATTCGGCCTTGCAGTTCTTGGCATCGAAACTGGCAGGAACTTCGGCGGCAAAAACTGCCGGGGCGCTCGATACGAGCACTGCTGCGACCACACTCAACCAACGCTTGCTTTTAAACATCTGATTTCCCCAAAGTGTAAGTACCTATCCGGCATGCAGGCCATGCGAGGGCATGGCCCGGGTGAGACTGATTACAGCTTCCAGCTATAGTCGACCTTGGTCCAGGTCTGGGCAACGGCGCCATCCTTGGTGCCTGGTTTGAATTTGCAGGCGCTCAGGGCTTTCAGGGCGGCCTTGTCGAGGTTTTTGAAGCCGCTCGATTTTTCAACTTTGGATTCCACCACGGCGCCGTCGGCGCCGACCAGGAAGGCCATGGTCACGTCGCCCTGCTCTTCGTTCATCAGCGAGGCTTTTGGATATTCTGCTTTGCAGTTTTTGTCGGCCAGCGAGGCTGGCACTTCACCGGCGAAGGCGGTCGAAGCAACGGACAGGATGACAGCGGCGAATACAGACTTGTTCATAATGCGATTTCCCAATGATTTGTTATTAACAACTGGTTAAACGAACTCCACAGCGGGCCATTTGTCCACAAAGGCGGACGGCAGACTGCGGCAAATGTTCAGAACTGCTTAAAACTCTTCCCACTCGTCGCTGCCGGCCGTGGAGGCTGCGACGACTTTTTTCGGCTTGGCGGCCGGCGCAGGCGCTGGCTTGACCGCCAGTTTCCTGACCGGCGCACGGGCGGCCGAAATCGGCTTCACCACAGCTGCCTTGACGGCTGGCGCCGGTGCGGCAAGCGTATTGCGCTCCTCGCCTTCCACCAGCTTGAAGATGCTGACCACGCGCGCCAGTTCGCCCGCCTGATCCTGCAGGCTTTGCGCGGCGGCGGCGGCTTCTTCCACCAGCGCGGCATTTTGTTGGGTCATGCTGTCCATCTCGATAATGGACTGGTTGACCTGGGCGATACCGGCGCTCTGTTCCTGGCTGGCGTTGGCGATTTCGCTCATGATGTCGGTAACGCGGCGCACCGAGGACACCACTTCATCCATGGTCACGCCAGCCTGGCCCACCAGCTTGGTGCCGGCGCCGACTTTCTCGACCGAGTCATCGATCAGGGCCTTGATTTCCTTGGCGGCGGCAGCGCTGCGCTGCGCCAGGTTACGCACTTCCGAAGCCACCACGGCAAAGCCGCGGCCCTGCTCGCCGGCGCGGGCTGCTTCCACCGCCGCGTTCAGCGCCAGGATGTTGGTCTGGAAGGCGATGCCATCGATCACGCCGATGATGTCCACAATCTTCTTGGCCGAGGCGTCGATCGAGCTCATGGTGTCCACCACTTCCGACACCACCTGGCCGCCGCGAATCGCCACGTCCGAAGCGGCCGAGGCCAGCTGGTTGGCTTCACGGGCGTTGTCGGCGTTTTGCTTCACGGTCGAAGTCAGTTCGTCCATGGCCGAGGCGGTTTTCTCCAGCGACGAGGCCTGCATTTCGGTGCGCGACGACAGGTCGACGTTGCCGGCGGCGATTTCACGCGAGGCGGTGCCGATGGTCTCGGTGCCGGTGCGCACCTGGCTGACGATGTCGCGCAGGCTGTCGCGCATTTCGCGCATTTCCGAGACCAGGCTGTCCTTGGCGGCGCCCGAGGTGTCGATGGCGATCGCCAGGTCGCCGTTGGCAATGCTGCCGGCGATCGAGGCGGTGTAGTCAGGCTCGCCGCCCAGCTGTTTCAGCAGGCCGCGCGTGATGACCAGCGCAGCGGCCACCGAGATCGCCACGGCCAGCAGGCCCATCACGATCATGAAGGTACGGGCGCTGGAGAAGCCGCTGGCGGCATCCACCTGCATCTGGGCATTCATCTTGTCTTCCAGCGCGCCCAGTTGCTCCAGGGCGGCCATCCATTTTTTCTGCGCCGGGCGGATTTCCTTGACCAGCACGCGGGTCGCCTCTTCGGGCTTGCCGGCCAGCCACAGTTCCGAGGCCTTGGCGATGGCAGGCATCGCCACCGCTTCGCTTTCCTTCACGGTCGCCAGCAGGGCTTTTTCTTCCGCGGTCGATTCCTTGCCAAACTGGGCAGTCAGCTTGTTCTGGAAATCGGCATACTTGCCGGCCAGTTCCTTGATACGGTTCATGTCCGTTTCCATGTCGGCCGGATCGGCGATCATGGTCAGGACGCGCAGCGAATTGATGCGCTCGGCAACGTTGTTACGCATGTCCACCACCAGGCGGGACACCACATTGTTCACACTAATCACGTGATCCAGGCGGTCCTGGATTTGCGCCATGCGCAGGATGCCCACGGCCGTCACCACCACCAGGAACACCAGCACCAGAGCAAAGCCGAGGCCCAGGCGCGTACCGACTTTCATTTTTGCTAAATTCATTTCGTCTTCTTCTTAAGTGACACTGTTGATGAAGTTGCCGTGGATGACGCGTCTTTTGGGCAAGCCATCCAAACAAAACCCTTGCTGCTAAGTAATAAGCTATGACAGTAGCAAACAATGACTGCGAATGCAAAAAATTGCAGCTCCACCAGCAGCCAAGCTGTAGTTTTTTGGACCGCGATACACCACGAAAGACGGTGGATATGTGTGTATATTCAGGAATTATAGATGCAAATTTTGCCTCAAAGCAAGCAATTACTGCCTCAAAAATACGCAAGCGAACTTTCTGTAGGGAAATCCCGACAGTCCCGTGGATTGTTTGAAAAAAACAGGAAGTTCTACGCAGTAATACGTAGGCGGGCTGCCGCTTCAAGCAGCAAGTGGGCGTCGCCTTGGGCGAGCTTTTTGGAATCCGACAGGGTCTGGCGGAAGGCGCGGGCGCCGGGCAGGCCGGTCATAATACCCAGCATGTGGCGGGTGATGGAATTGAGTTTCAGGCCAAGCGGGCCGTACTGCGCCAGCTGGGCCTGGATATAAGGCACCATGGCTTCCAGCACCTGTTCGCGCGTCTTGGGCGCGCTTGTGTCGCCATAATAGCGCTGGTCGAAACTGGCCATCACAAACGGGTTGTGATAGGCCTCGCGGCCCAGCATCACGCCATCGAGATGCTTGAGGTGCTCGTCGATCTCGGCCTCGGTTTTGATGCCGCCGTTGATGATGATTTCGAAGTCAGGGAAGTCGCGCTTGAGCTGGTAGGCGTACTCGTACTTGAGCGGCGGGATTTCGCGGTTTTCCTTGGGCGACAAGCCTTTCAGGATGGCGTTGCGGGCATGCACGATGAAGGTCGTGCAACCGGCCTCGGCCACTTTGCCGACGAAGTCGCGCACGAAGTCGTAGCTTTGCTCGTCGTCGATGCCGATGCGGTGCTTGACGGTGACGTCAATGGAAACGGCGTCGCGCATGGCTTTCACGCAATCGGCCACCAGTTGCGGCTCGGCCATCAGGCAGGCGCCAAAGGCACCCTTCTGCACGCGCTCGGACGGGCAGCCGCAGTTGAGGTTGATCTCGTCGTAGCCCCACTTTTCGCCCAGCTTCGCGCTGGTGGCGAGGTCGGCCGGGTCGCTGCCGCCCAGCTGCAGGGCGACCGGATGCTCTTCCTCGTTGAAGCGCAGGTGGCGCTCCACATCGCCGTAGACCAGCGCGCCGGTGGTCACCATCTCCGTGTACAGCCAGGTGTGCTTGCTGATGTGGCGATGGAACATGCGGCAGTGGCGGTCCGACCAATCCATCATCGGCGCGACGGACAGGCGGCGGCTCGGCACTACAGGTGCTGGGACGGCAGTCGGCGGGTTGATGTCGGTCATGGCGGCTATGCTTGGAAAAGGGTCGACATTATAACGCAAAAGGCAAAGTCACCAGACCGACCAGATAACGGGCTGGCACGGCGCCCGGATTTTCATAGGCGATGTGCTGGTCTTCGCGGAAGGCGACGCAATCGCCGGCCAGCAATTGCCATTGCTGTTCGCCGGCCGTCACCGCGAGCCGCCCCTCCAGCAGCCACAGCTGCTGGTAGATGTCGGCGCTGCGCGTCGGCTGATCGTAGGATACGCGCCGCCCCGGCGGAAACACCACCTCCACCAGTTGCAGCGGCGAGCGCACGCCCGGCGACAGCTGGCGCCGCGTGTAGCCGGAGGCGGGATCGGTCCACACCGGCTGCTGCGCACGCGTGCTGAGGGGCGACGGCGCCGCCGCCTCGGCCGCAAACAGCGAGGCCAGGGTCACGCCCAGCGCGCCAGCCAGCTTGTCCAGCACGGTGGCGGTGGCGCTGCTCTCGCCGCGCTCGATCAGGGAAATGTTGGAACGGCTGACGCCACTACGCTCGGCCAGGGCCGCCAGCGACAAACCGCGCGCGTTGCGCAGCGCCAGCACGCGGCTGGCAATAAGTTGATTGATGTCCATAAAATCCATTATACTGGATTTCCCATCCAACAAAATGACATATCATGCCTATCGCCTTCGAAACACCAGATCAGCCCGAAGTGCACACACTGATCGCAGAACTGGACACCTACCTGCTGGCTCTCTACCCGCCGGAATCCGTGTACGCACTGGACGTGCGGACGCTGCTGCAGCCGAATATCCGTTTTGCCGTGGCGCGCGATGCGCAGGGTGTGGCGGTCGGCTGCGGCGCCATCGTGCTGAGCGAGGAATACGGCGAGATCAAGCGCATGTATGTGCGCCCTGCCGCGCGCGGAACCGGCATGGCGCGCCAGTTGATGAATCTGCTGGAAGACACCGCGCGCAGCGCCGGCTGCCCGCAAATGGTGCTGGAAACCGGCCCGGACAATCCGGAAGCGCTGGCGCTGTACACGCGCCACGGCTTCGAACGCTGCGGACCGTACGGCGGCTACCCGGACGATCCGCTCAGCGTCTTCATGCGCAAGCCGCTCGGTTAAGCGGCCGTGTCGCCCTTCTTCTTGCGCACCACCGCCAGCTTGGGCGAAGCTGGGCCGAAGATGGCCGCGACCCGATCCAGCCGCGCGGCGGCCTCGCCGGTCAGCGTGCCGGTTGCGCCGGCCACCTGACGGACGATGCCCAGCGCGTCCTGGCGCGCTTCCGGCGCCTCCGGCAGCAGCGCCGCCAGATCGTTCACCGCCGCCTCTTCATTGACCTGCAACATCAGATACTGCTCGCGCAGGATTTTTTTCAGCATGGTCACGGTGATGAGCTTGTCGTCCGAGGTGCGCAAGTGCAGCTGGCGGATCGCCGCGAAGGCGCGCTCGTCGGCCGCGCTCATTTCCGGGCTGCGGAAGATGTACAGCAAGCCGCGGATGATGGCCTCGGTCACGCCGCCCTCCTTGGTGCGCAGCGCCAGCGCGGCGCGGCTGGCGTTGACGGCCGCTTCGCGCGCGATGTCGCGGCCGATGCGGCGCGGCTTGCCGCCGTCGGTATTCAGCCCCACCAGCGCTTGCAGCAGCGGCGAGCCATACACGCTGAGGAAGAGGTTTTCCGTCGTCTGGTCGCGCACTTCCTTGTAGCGGTCCAGCGCATCGACGATCTGCTGCGACCATGCTTCCTGCATCTGCCAGAACACATTGTCCCTGGCCACCGGACGGCGCTCGGCGCGCACTTTCTCGGCCAGCGCCGGAATCTGGTTCAGCAGCGGATTCTTGCTGGAGAAGGCCGTGTAGCGCAGGCGCAGCGGATGCGCTTCACGCAGCCGCTCGGCGCTGGCTTCGGTCACCATCGTTTTGACGATGGGACTGGCGAAGGTCTGATACAGACCCTTGTTGATTTCCGACAGGCGCGCCACGGTGGCAAAGCGGCGCTCGTCCTCCACATCGTTGCCGCCCAGCGCGCGCAGCGCGTCCAGATTGCGGCGCTCGAAGCGCATCACGTAATCGCCGGCCGCCAGGTCGCCGGCGGCGATCTCGGCCTGCAGCATCTCCTCATCCTTGTCGAGGAACACCGCCTCGTACAAGCCGGGCGGCATGATGTCGATCATGTCCATGGCCGCAGTGAATTCCTCGTGCTCCTTGTTGGCCACCGAAGCCGACACGAAGATGCCCAGGTGGCCTATGCTCTGGTGCATGGAATAGATGATGGTCTGGCCGCCGGCGACCAGCGCCGCATCGTCCTCGTACAAATCCAGCACCCAGCCCAGCGCCTGCTGCGGCGGCGTGATGTCGTCACCCCACGAGCAAAACACCACGATCGGCGATTTAATATTGCGCAGGTCGATGCGGTGGCCGGCGCTGTCCAGCAGCGCGGCGTCGCTCAGGCGGTTGCCGACGAACAGCGAATCGGCGATGTACTGCATCTCGCCGGCGTTCAGCAGCACCGGGTTGCCCCACCATTTTTCAAACTCCAGGAAGCGCGGCGCCTCCGTATCGATCTTGGAATAGACGTTGTAGTTCTTGGACCAGAAGGTGTTGGACGGATTCATCTTCTCGAAGTTGGCGACCAGCTGCGCGCCGTCGAAGATGCCGTTGCCGAGATCGCCCGCCAGCGCCGTCATCCAGGTGCCGCCGAGGATGCCGCCCAGATAGCGCAAGGGATTCTTGCCGCGCACGCCAGCCCAGTACGACAGCGGCGCACCAGCCAGCACCAGCGGCCCGACCAAGTCCGGATTGAGCGCGCTGGTCATCATGATTTGCCAGCCAGCCTGGCAGTTGCCGATCAATGCAGGCTTGCCGTCCGCCTCCGGATGCAGCGCGGCCACCTTGGCGATGAATTGCGCTTCGGCGCGGCACACGTCTTCGATAGTCTGGCCCGGCACCGGATGCGGCAGGAAGCCGACGAAGTAGCATGGATGCCCGGCTTTCAACACCACGCCGATTTCGCTGTCATGCTTCATGCCGCCGATGCCGGGACCATGGCCGGCGCGCGGATCGAACACGATGAAGGGACGCTTGGTGGCGTCAGGCTGTATGCCGTCCGGCTGCAGGATATGCAGCAAGCCGTAGTTGACGGGACGTTCGAGGTGACGGCCATCCATCACCACTTCGAACTGAAAGGTCAGGACGTTGGGGGCCGTCTGTTCGGCGCGATGGTTGCGCTCGTCGCCGCGCTCACGCAACACGTCCATGAACAGGATGGAACGCTGGGCGGCGTCGATCCAGTAGTCGGTTGCCTGTTGGGCCAGGTTAAAGGGAGTGCCAAACCAGTTCAAGGTAAACCTCCGTGCGTTTATGCTGCCACGCACAAAAGTACCCCACTAAAAAGGAAAAGGCAAATGAAAAAGCCGCCTCGCGGCGGCTTTTTCTGCACCCTCAGGCGAGGGCTTATGCGCCTTCGCGCGAGGCTTTTTTACGCTCGTGCTCTTTCAGGTAGCGCTTGCGCAGACGGATCGATTTCGGGGTGATTTCCACCAGTTCGTCGTCTTCGATGAATTCCACCGCGTATTCCAGCGACATTTGAATTGGCGGCACCAGGCGCACCGCTTCGTCGGTACCCGACGCACGCACGTTGGTCAGCTGCTTGCCCTTGATCGGGTTCACCACCAGGTCGTTGTCGCGCGAGTGGATGCCGATGATCATGCCTTCGTACACAGGGGTGTTGTGCTCAACGAACATGCGGCCGCGATCCTGCAGCTTCCACAGAGCGTAGGCAACCGCGTTGCCATCGTCCTGCGAGATCAGCACGCCGTTGCGACGGCCGGCCAGTTCGCCTTTCGAGGTGTCAACCGGTGCGTAGGCGTCGAACACGTGCGACATCAGGCCGGTACCGCGGGTCAGGGTCATGAACTCGCCCTGGAAGCCGATCAGGCCACGCGCCGGAATGCGGTATTCCAGACGCACACGGCCTTTGCCGTCCGATTCCATGTTCTGCAGGTCGCCGCGACGACGGCCCAGTTCTTCCATGACGCCGCCCTGGTTGGCTTCTTCCACGTCCACCGACAGCATTTCGTACGGCTCTTCGCGCACGCCATCCACCATCTTGAACACCACGCGTGGACGCGACACGGCCAGCTCGAAGCCTTCGCGACGCATGTTTTCCAGCAGGATGGTCAGGTGCAGCTCGCCGCGGCCCGACACTTCGAAGATGGTGTCGTCGTCGGTCGGCAGCACGCGCAGCGCCACGTTCGATTTCAGTTCTTTTTCCAGACGGTCGCGCAGTTGGCGCGAGGTCACGAACTTGCCTTCGCGGCCAGCCAGCGGCGAGGTGTTGACCATGAAGTTCATGGTCAGGGTTGGTTCGTCGACGGTCAGCATTGGCAGCGCGTCCGGGGTGTCCGGTGCGCAGATGGTCGAACCGATGCCGATATCTTCGATACCGTTGATCAGGATGATGTCGCCAGCAACCGCTTCGTCCACCAGCACGCGCTCCAGGCCCTTGAAGTTCAGCACCTGGTTGATGCGGCCTTTGGTTGGGGTGTCGTCAGGACCGTTCATGAACACCACGTCCTGGCCAGCCTTCACGCGGCCGCGCGACACGCGGCCGATACCGATCTTGCCCACGTAGGACGAGTAGTCCAGCGAGGTGATTTGCATCTGCAGCGGGCCGTCCGGATTGTCGTCACGCACCGGCACGTATTTCAGGATCGCGTCGAACAGTGGCTTCATGTCGCCGCCGCGCACGGACTCGTCCATGCCAGCGTAGCCGTTCAGGCCCGATGCGTACACGATAGGGAAGTCCAGCTGCTCATCGGTTGCGCCCAGCTTGTCGAACAATTCGAAGGTCTGGTTGATCGCCCAGTCGGCGCGCGCGCCCGGACGGTCGATCTTGTTGACCACCACGATAGGCTTCAGGCCCAGGGCCAGCGCCTTGCGGGTCACGAAACGGGTCTGTGGCATCGGGCCTTCTTGTGCATCCACCAGCAGCAGAACCGAGTCCACCATCGACAGCACGCGCTCCACTTCGCCGCCGAAGTCGGCGTGGCCCGGGGTATCGACGATGTTGATGTGGGTGCCTTCGTACTCAACCGCGCAGTTCTTCGACAGAATCGTAATGCCGCGCTCTTTTTCGAGGTCGTTCGAGTCCATCACGCGGGTATCGACCGCCTGGTTTTCGCGGAAGGTGCCGGACTGGCGCAGCAGTTGGTCAACCAGCGTGGTTTTGCCGTGGTCAACGTGGGCGATGATTGCAATATTGCGAATTGCGCGTTTAGTATTAGACATGGTTGTATATGTGCGGAAAAACTGCGAGTGAGTACCTTCGAGGTACACGAAGCCCTCTAGTATAGCATGTTGCGATGCAACTTTATCGCTTTATTGCGGCGTAAATGCGATTAATCGTTCGGGCGCCAGAATGCTGTACTCGCCAAGGATGGCGGTGCCCAGCAACTTGTGGTCCAGATAGACGCGCACCCTGCCCTGTTCCAGGGGCACGGCGATGGTTGGTTCCTTGCCCAGCGGCAGGCGCTGGCCGTTGAGGAAGCGCTTGGCCAGCTCGGCATTCAGCTGCACCGCCGGGAAGCTGGACAGCAGCGCATCGACCGGCGACAGCAGCGACAGCGGCGCTTCGTGCGCGGCCAGCTCATCCAGCGTAATCATGCGGTCGGTGGTCAGCTCGCCCACTTGCGTGCGGCGCAGTGCGTTCAGGTGGGCGCCGCAGCCGAGCGCCTTGCCGATGTCTTCGCCCAGCACGCGGATGTAAGTGCCCTTGCTGCAGGTGACGGACAGTTTCAGGAACGGCGCCTGGTACGCAATCAGTTCCAGCTTGTGGATGATGACGTCGCGCGCTTCGCGCTCCAGCGTGATGCCTTCGCGCGCGTATTCGTACAGCGGCTTGCCGTCGCGCTTGAGCGCCGAGTACATCGGCGGCACTTGCTTGATGGGGCCGCGGAATTGCGCCAGCACGGCGTGGATCTGCCCCAGCGTGACGTTGACCTCGCGGCTGTCGATCACCTCGCCTTCGGTGTCGCCGGTGTCGGTGGTGTGGCCAAGGTGGACGGTGGTGTCGTAGGTCTTGTCGGCTTCCAGCAAGTCCTGCGAGAACTTGGTGGCTTCGCCAAAGCACAGCGGCAGCAGGCCGGTGGCGAACGGGTCCAGGGTGCCGGTGTGGCCGGCCTTCTTGGCGTTCAGCACGCGCTTGGCTTTGATCAGGGCGTCATTGCTGGACAGGCCAACCGGTTTGTCGAGCAGCAGCACGCCGTCCACGAGGTCGCGGATTTTTTTTGGATGATTTTGCTTCATATTCACGTCAGGATTGGGTTCCGGCCTGCGCCGGAACGACCGTCGCTCCGGCGCAGGCCGGAGCCCAATTTACGCCTCGCCGTCGTCGAGCGAGCGGGTGCTGTTGGCCTGGTCGATCAGCGCCGACATCGCCATGCCGCGCGCAGCCGAGGTGTCGTGCAAGAAGTGCAGCTGCGGCAGCGTGTGGATGTGCAGGCGCTTGCCCAGCTGATTGCGCAGATAGCCCGACGCGGCATTCAGGCCGGCCAAGGTGTTCTTCACGGTTTCCGCATCGTCCTTCAGCATGGTGAAGTAGATTTTCGCGTGCGCGTAATCCGGCGTCAGTTGCACTTCCGCCAGCGTGATCATGCCGACGCGCGGGTCTTTCAATTCAAAGGCGATCAGCTCGGACAAGTCTTTCTGGATCTGATCGGCCACGCGCTGGCCGCGCTGTGGGATGTTTTTGCTATGTTTTGCCATGATGATTCCATAAACGGCAAGTGGACGGGAAGGCCCGTCCACTTTACCAGATGCTGCTGTGCTACCCGTAAATTACAGGGTACGCGCGATTTCCTGCACTTCGAACACTTCCAGCGTATCACCCACCTGGATGTCGTTGTAGTTCTTCAGCGACAGGCCGCACTCCAGACCGGCGCGAACTTCTTTCGCATCGTCCTTGAAGCGTTTGAGCGAGTCGATCTCGCCAGTCCACACCACGATGTTGTTGCGCAGCAGGCGGACCGACGAGGTACGCTTGACCACGCCATCGGTCACCAGGCAGCCGGCAATCGCGCCGACCTTGGACACCATGATGACCTGGCGGACTTCCACCTGGCCGGTGACGGTTTCGCGCTTCTCTGGCGCCAGCATGCCGGACAGTGCCGCCTTCACCTCTTCGATCGCGTCGTAGATGATGTTGTAGTAGCGGATATCCACGCCGTTGGACTCGGCCAGCTTGCGCGCCTGTGCATCGGCACGGGCGTTGAAGCCGATGATGACCGCCTTCGAAGCGACCGCCAGGTTGACGTCCGATTCGGTGATGCCACCCACCGCGGCGTGCACCACCTGAACGCGCACTTCCGAGGTCGACAGTTTCTGCAGCGAGCCCACCAGCGCTTCCTGCGAACCCTGCACGTCGGTCTTGATGATCAGCGGCAGATTCTTCACCTCGCCTTCGGCCATCTGGTCGAACATGTTTTCCAGTTTCGCGGCTTGCTGCTTGGCCAGCTTCACGTCGCGGAATTTGCCTTGACGGAACAGGCCGATTTCGCGGGCTTTACGCTCGTCCGCCATGACCATGACTTCTTCGCCGGCTTGCGGCACTTCGGTCAGGCCCTGGATTTCGACCGGGATCGAAGGACCGGCCTCGGCGATAGGCTTGCCGTTCTCGTCCAGCATCGCGCGAACGCGGCCGTAAGACGAACCCGCCAGCACCACATCGCCGCGCTTCAGCGTGCCGGACTGCACCAGAATGGTGGCCACCGGGCCCTTGCCCTTGTCCAGCCGGCCTTCAACGATCAGGCCGCGCGCCGGCGCATCCACCGGCGCTTTCAGTTCCAGCACCTCGGCTTGCAGCAGCACTTGCTCCAGCAGGTTGTCGATGCCTTCGCCGGTTTTTGCCGACACCGGCACGAATGGCGATTCGCCACCGTATTCTTCCGGCACCACGCTCTCGGCGACCAGTTCTTGCGTCACACGGTCGACGTTGCCTCCCGGTTTATCGATCTTGTTGATCGCCACCACCAGAGGAACGCCTGCCGCCTTCGCGTGCGAGATTGCCTCTTTGGTTTGCGGCATCACGCCGTCGTCGGCTGCCACCACCAGGATCACGATGTCGGTGGCTTTCGCACCGCGGGCACGCATGGCCGTAAAGGCTTCGTGACCCGGCGTATCCAGGAAGGTGATGATGCCGCGCGGGGTTTCCACGTGGTAGGCGCCGATGTGCTGGGTAATGCCGCCAGCTTCGCCCGACGCCACTTTCGCGCGGCGGATGTAGTCCAGCAGCGAGGTTTTACCGTGGTCGACGTGACCCATGACGGTGACCACCGGCGCGCGCGGCACCGCTTCGTAGTGCGCGTGCTCGCCCTGGTCGGCCAGAATCGCTTCCGGATCGTCCATCTCGGCGGCGAAGGCCTTGTGGCCCATCTCTTCCACCACGATCATCGCGGTTTCCTGGTCCAGCACCTGGTTGATGGTGCACATCTGGCCCAGCTTCATCAGCTGCTTGATGACCTCGGATGCCTTGACCGACATCTTGTGCGCCAGTTCGGCCACGGTGATGGTTTCAGGAACGTGCACATCCTTGACGATGGCTTCGGTCGGCGCCTGGAAGTTGGTTTCGCGTTCTTCCGACTGATGATGGCGACGGCCGCCCTTGCCACCGCGCCAGCTGTCGCGGCCGGTGCTTGCGCCGG
>Ga0102587_1000190_pt1 | contig 81663 bp, 83 predicted proteins | sample AraplaF_Col_mTSA_FD_76853 | JGI IMG/M metagenome (GOLD analysis project Ga0102587, IMG submission 76853) | Arabidopsis root microbial communities from the University of North Carolina, USA - plate scrape MF_Col_mTSA (SPADES assembly) (version 2) | ecosystem: Host-associated > Plants > Roots >...
ACGGTCAGACGGGCAACGCCTTGCGTGGCAATGCGGATGCGGGTCTGGCGTGAACGACGAAGGCGCTGCTCTTTTTTGGTCAACATGATGCAGCTCCTTATTTCTTCTTGGTTTCTTTGATCGTGATTTTCTCATCCGCATAACGGATGCCCTTGCCCTTGTAAGGCTCGGGAGGACGGACGGCGCGCACTTCGGCGGCGATCTGTCCCACACGCTGGCGATCGGAACCCTTGATCACGACTTCGGTCGGGGTGGGCGTTTCGACCTTGATACCGGCCGGCATGTCCATCACCACCGGATGGGAGTAACCCACCGTCAGGTTCAGCTTGGCGCCCTGGGCCTGGGCCTTGTAACCCACGCCGATCAGGCTGAGCTTCTTCTCGAAGCCCTTGGTCACGCCCGTCACCATGTTGTTCACGAGCTGACGCATCGTGCCGCTCATGGCATTGGCTTCACGCGAATCGTTGGCCGGCGCAAAGGTCAGCTTGCCGGCATCGTTCTTGATGGTGACAAGCGCGTTCTGGGCCAGCGCCAGGGTGCCGAGGGCGCCCTTGACGTTGATCTGGTCGTCTTTCATGGCCACGTCCACGCCCTGAGGGACGGAGACCGGCATTTTTCCTACACGAGACATTTCAGTTTCTCCTCAATGCCGCCGTTAGGCCACGTAGCAAAGCACTTCACCACCGATACCGGTAGCGCGGGCTTTACGATCGGTCATGACGCCTTTCGGGGTCGTGACAATTGCCACACCAAGGCCGTTCATGACCTGAGGGATGGCGCCATGGCCTTTGTAGACGCGAAGACCGGGGCGGCTGACGCGCTCGATGCGCTCAATCACGGGGCGGCCTGCGTAATACTTCAGGGCGATTTCCAGCTGGGACTTGCCTTCGTCGGTCTTGACGGAGAAGCCATCGATGTAGCCCTCATCCTTCAGCACCTGCGCGATGGCAACTTTGACTTTCGACGACGGCACCAGCACAACGGCTTTTTCAACCATTTGTGCATTGCGGATGCGGGTCAACATGTCGGCGATAGGATCACTCATGCTCATTTTGTGGTTCTCCTATGCTTACCAGCTTGCCTTGGTGATACCAGGGATATCACCAGCAAAAGCCAACTCGCGAATCTTGGCGCGAGCCAGGCCGAATTGACGGAACGTACCGCGTGGGCGACCCGTGATCTCGCAGCGGTTGCGCTGGCGAGTCGGGTTGGCGTTGCGGGGCAACTTTTGCAGCTCAAGGCGGGCCAGGGCGCGCTCTTCATCGGAGCGCTTGGCGTCGTTGGACGCAGCCTTGAGTTCAGCGTATTTTTTGGCGAACTTGGCGGCGAGTTTCTCGCGCTTCAGTTCACGTTGCAGTAAAGCTTGTTTTGCCATGTCCCGCCTCAGTTCTTGAACGGAAAACGGAAAGCGGTGAGGAGCGCCTTGCACTCTTCATCGGTCTTTGCCGTGGTGGTGATGCTGATATTGAGACCGCGCAGGGCGTCAACCTTGTCGTACTCGATCTCAGGGAAAATGATCTGCTCTTTCACGCCGATGTTGTAGTTTCCGCGGCCGTCGAAGGCCCGGCCGGAAATACCGCGGAAGTCGCGCACGCGGGGCAGGGCCACGGTGACGAAACGATCGAGGAACTCATACATCTTCACGCCGCGCAGGGTCACCATGCAGCCGATGGGCAGGTCTTCGCGGATCTTGAAACCGGCGATAGCCTTCTTGGCCTTGGTCACGACGGGCTTCTGGCCGGCGATCTTGGTCATGTCGCCGACGGCGTTGTCCATGACCTTCTTGTCGGCAACAGCCTCGCTCACACCCATGTTGAGCGTGATCTTGGTGATGCGGGGAACCTGCATGGGCGAGGTGTAGCCGAATTTTTCAACCAGGCTGGGGGCGATTTTTTCGCGGTACTGGGTTTGCAGGCGGGCCTGCAAAGCAGCTGGTGCGGGTGCGGTCTTTGCCATGTTATGCAACCTTGATTTCTTCGCCGCTGGACTTGAAGACGCGCACTTTTTTGCCGTCAGCCAGGAGCTTGATGCCAACGCGATCCGCCTTGCCGGTTGCGGCATTGAAGATTGCCACGTTCGACTGGTGAATCGGCATGCTTTTTTCGACGATGCCGCCGGTGGTGCCCTTGAGGGGGTTGGGCTTGGTGTGTTTTTTCACCAGGTTAATGCCCTCAACCACGACGTGGCTGTCGTCTTTGCGCAGCGAAATCTTGCCGCGCTTGCCTTTGTCGCGACCGGCGATCACGATGATCTCGTCGCCCTTACGAATCTTGTTCATGGCGCGTCCTTACAGAACTTCAGGAGCCAGGGACACGATCTTCATGAACTTTTCAGTGCGCAGTTCGCGCGTCACTGGTCCGAAGATGCGGGTGCCGATAGGCTCCAGCTTGGCGTTAAGCAACACGGCTGCGTTGCCATCGAATTTGACGAGGGAGCCGTCACCGCGGCGGATGCCCTTGGCGGTGCGAACGACCACAGCGCTGTAAACCTCGCCTTTTTTGACGCGGCCACGCGGAGCGGCTTCTTTGATGCTCACCTTGATGACGTCACCAACGCTGGCGTACCGGCGCTTGGAGCCGCCCAGAACCTTGATGCACATCACGGACTTGGCACCCGTGTTGTCAGCAACATCGAGCTTGGATTGCGTTTGAATCATTTAAATGTGTTCCCAACTTGCACCGGAAGGCAATCCCTTGGGATTGCCAGCCAATCAGTCTTGGGCCTGTCGTCCACACCGCAAACCACTTGCGATGCTTCCGTTAGGCAGAATTCCTCGCCTTTTTAGAGCGAAGCCCACGATTATCACTGAATCGCCTGGCAGTGTCAACCGGCTGGTGTGAAAATATCCCAACAGGGCTTTTGCAGACGGGCCTGGCAACCCAAAAATCGCAAAACTGCGGCTGAACCCGGCACGCCAAGGGGTTGAATTTCAGGTATGAAATCTAGCCCAGCATCAGTGCTAGAAAGAAAAGTCCGCTATAAAAAGCGGAGCGATTCAGGACACATTCAATTGGGCAGGCTCAGGTACTGGCCGCAGAGCGCCAAAAATGCGTCCAGCTGCGGATCCACCCCATTTTCCTGCTGCAGCAGGGTCGCCACCTCCGGCGCCAGGGTACGGGCCAGCGCGGCGTCCAGGAACAGCAGCCGCGAACGCCGCGCCAGCACGTCTTCCACCGTGCGCGCATATTCGTGGCGGGCGGCAAAACGCACCATGGCCTCGGTCAGGCCGCCGCCCAGCTCGCGCCCGGCGCCCGGCAGGCTGTCCAGGGAAGCCGCCTCGCTGCCATATAGATGAGGGCCGGGGGCCTCGCTGATCTTATGGCCCGAGTTGTGAGCGCCAACTAACTTCAAGTGCGCGGTGGTGCTGCCGGCCCGCGCGGGCAGCAGCGCCGCGCCGAAACATTTGTCCAGCACGTCTTCCGCCATGGCGCGGTAAGTGGTCCATTTCCCGCCGGTCACCGTGACCAGGCCGCTTTTGCTGACCAGCACCGTATGCTCGCGCGACAGCGCCTGGGTGCTGCCGGCATCGTCGTCCGGCGGCTTGACCAGGGGCCGCAGGCCTACCCAGATGCTCTTGATGTCCGCCGGCCCCGGGGCCCGGCTCAGGTAGCGGGCCGATTCGCGCAGGATGAAATCGACCTCTTCCCGGAAAGGCAGCGGCTCGCGGGCCAGGTCGTGGCGCGGCGTGTCGGTGGTGCCCAAAATGGTTTTGCCCAGCCAAGGCACGGCAAACAGCACCCGGCCGTCGGCCGTCTTGGGCACGAGCAGGGCATGGTCGGTGGGCAGGAACGAGCGGTCCACCACGATATGGACGCCCTGGCTGGGCGCCACCATAGGCTTGGTGTCGCGGCCTATGGCCTGGCCGTCCAGCAGGCGCAGCTGGTCCACCCAGACGCCGGCCGCGTTCACCACGCAGCTCGCGCGGATCTCAAACGTGCGGCCGGTTTCCTGGTCACGCGCATGCAGGCCGGCCAGCTTGCCGCCCTCATGGATCAGGCCGGTGGCCTCGCAGTAATTGACCAGCAGCGCGCCCTGGCTTGCGGCCGTGCGGGCCAGCGCCAGCGCCAGCCGCGCGTCGTCGAACTGGCCGTCCCAGTACTTGACGCCGCCTTTGAGGTCGCGCGGCTGCACCGTCGGCAGGTAAGCCAGGGTTTCCCGGCGATTGAGGAATTCGGTCGCGCCCAGGCCGGCCTTGCCGGCCAGCGCGTCATACATCTTGAGCCCTATGCCGTAGAACGGCGCTTCCCAGAATTTGTAGGAAGGCATGACAAAAGGCAGCGGCTGCGCCAGGTGCGGGGCGTTGGCCAGCAAGGTGGTGCGCTCCAGCAAGGCCTCGCGCACCAGTGAAATATTGCCCTGCGCGAGGTAGCGCACGCCGCCGTGCACCAGCTTGGTGGCGCGTGAGGAGGTGCCCTTGGCAAAGTCGTGCGACTCCACCAGCACCACGGAAAACCCGCGCGCCGCGGCGTCCAGCGCCACGCCCAGGCCGGTGGCGCCGCCGCCGATGATGGCGATGTCGTAGTGGCGAGGCGCGGCCAGGCTGTCCATCAAGTCCTGGCGCCGCGTGGCGGCAGCAGGTGCGAATTCAGTCGACATGGGCTTTGATTCCCGTTCCATACAAACCCATTTTTTAAAAAGTGGCGACGAGCTTACCCCAGCGCCGTGGCGGCAAGCGCCGCCCTCATCCGCAAAAAAATGGGCCGTGCGGCAGCAAGGCGCCGCACGGCCCCGCGGTTTAACGCACCTTGCCGTCTTTCCAGGCCTGCAGCAGCTTGTCGTAGTTGATGGTCTCGCCCTTGGGCTTTTCATTGGCCAGCTTGGCCCATGGCGCACCCTTGTCGCTCAGCCATTTGGCCGGGTCGCTCTTGGGGTTGAGCTTGGGCGCGCACTTGGCCATGCCGGCGCGCTCCAGGCGGCCCATCACCTGGTCCATCTCGTCGGCCAGCGTGTCCATCGCGCCTTGCGGCGTTTTTTCGCCGGTCACGGCCTGCGCCACGTTCTTCCACCAGAGCTGCGCCAGCTTGGGGTAGTCGGGCACGTTGTTGCCGGTCGGCGTCCAGGCCACGCGGGCCGGGCTGCGGTAGAACTCGACCAGGCCGCCGTACTTGGCGGCATTCTTGGTGAAGTACTCGTGGTGGATGTCGCTGTCGCGGATGAAGGTCAGGCCCACCACCGATTTTTTGGCCGAAACGGTCTTGGAGGTGATGAACTGCGCATACAGCCAGGCGGCGGCGACCTTGTTGGCATCATGGTCCTTGAAGAAGGTCCAGGAGCCCACGTCCTGGTAGCCGTTTTGCATGCCCTGTTTCCAATAGGGGCCGTTGGGGCCGGGCGCCATGCGCCACTTCGGCGTGCCGTCGGCGTTCACGACCGGCAGGCCCTTCTTGGTCATGTCGGCGGTAAAGGCCGTGTACCAGAAGATCTGCTGGGCGATCTGCCCCTGGGCCGGCACCGGGCCGGCTTCGCCAAAAGTCATGCCGCCGGCTTCCTTGGGCGCGTACTTCTTCATCCAGTCCACGTACTTGGTCAGCGCGTAAACCGCGGCCGGCGAGTTGGTGGCGCCGCCGCGCGCCACCGAGGCGCCCACCGGCGTGCACTTGTCGTCCCCCACCCGGATGCCCCACTCGTCCACCGGCATGCCGTTGGGGATGCCCTTGTCGGCGGTACCGGCCATGGACAACCAGGCGTCGGTGAAACGCCAGCCCAAAGACGGATCCTTCTTGCCGTAATCCATGTGGCCATAGATGGGCTTGCCGTCTATGGTCTTCACGTCGTTGGTGAAGAACTCGGCGATGTCCTCGTAGGCGCTCCAGTTCAGCGGCACGCCCAGGTCATAGCCGTATTTGGCCTTGAACTTGTCCTGCAGGTCCTTGCGCGCGAACAGGTCGGCACGGAACCAGTAAAGGTTGGCAAACTGCTGGTCGGGCAGCTGGTAGAGCTTGCCGTCGGGCGCCGTGGTGAAGCTGGTGCCTATGAAGTCCTTGAGGTCCAGGCCCGGGTTGGTGTATTCCTTGCCTGCGCCGGCCATGTAGTCGGACAGCGCCAGGATCTTGCCGTAGCGGTAGTGGGTGCCTATCAGGTCGGAGTCGGAGATCCAGCCGTCGTAAATCGACTTGCCCGACTGCATGGAAGTCTGCAGTTTTTCAACCACGTCGCCTTCCTGGATCAGGTCGTGCTTGACCTTGATGCCGGTGATCTCCTCAAAGGCCTTGGCCAGCGTCTTGGATTCGTACTCATGGGTGGTGATGGTCTCGGACACCACCGAGATTTCCTTCACGCCCTTGGCCTGCAGCTTTTTGGCCGCGTCGATGAACCATTTCATCTCCGCCTGCTGCTTGTCCTTGGCCAGCGTGGAAGGCTGGAATTCGCTGTCGATCCATTTTTTCGCCTCGGCCTCGCCGGCCCAGCCGGGGCTGGCCATGGCACACACCGCGGCCACTGCCAGTGCCGTATAACGCATCTTCATGACTTGTCTCCTCATTGGTTCACTCCCCGTGGTTGAAGGCTTGTTCGGCTCCGGGGAATATGAGCCGGGTTCCTCTTTCTACGCACTTCTCTTCTCTTCACGTCCTGCCTAGCCCTTGCGCATGATCCATGCGAGCAAGGCCATGGACAACACAAAACTGATCCAGATCGAGGGATCCCCCTCCAGCTTCAGCCAGCCGGCCAGCTTGCCGCTGATGCCGACAAAAATCAGGTTCACATAGGCCGCGCTGAGCAGGCCTATGAACAGCCGGTCGCCGCGTGTGGTTTCCAGCGGCAGGAAGCCACGCCTGAGCGTCGTCGGCGACTTGAACTCCCACACCGTCATGCCCACCAGCATCAACACGATGCAACTGAAGAAAATCGCCACCGGCGTGGTCCAGGCCATCCACTCAAACATGGGTCATCTCCTTCTAGACTCGGCCCATCGCGAAACCCTTCGCGATGTAATTGCGCACAAACCAGATCACGATGGCGCCCGGCACGATCGTCAGCACGCCGGCCGCGGCCAGCGTGGCCCAGTCCATGCCCGAGGCCGACACCGTGCGCGTCATGGTCGCGACGATGGGCTTGGCGTTGACGCTGGTCAGCGTGCGCGCCAGCAGCAGTTCCACCCAGCTGAACATGAAGCAAAAAAACGCCGCCACGCCCACGCCGGCCTTGATCAACGGCAGGAAGATGCGCGTGAAAAAGCGCGGGAAGGAATAGCCGTCGATGTAGGCGGTCTCGTCGATCTCGCGCGGAATGCCACTCATGAAACCTTCCAGGATCCACACCGCCAGCGGCACGTTGAACAGCAGGTGGGCCAGCGCCACCGCGATGTGGGTGTCCATCAGGCCCACCGTGGTGTAGAGCTGGAAGAAGGGCAGCAAAAACACCGCGGGCGGGGTCATGCGGTTGGTCAGCAGCCAGAAAAACACATGCTTGTCGCCCAGGAAGCTGTAGCGCGAGAACGCATAGGCGGCCGGCAAGGCCACGGTGATGGAAATCACCGTGTTGATGGCGACGTAGATCAGGCTGTTGATGTAGCCCGAATACCAGGACGGGTCGGTGAAGATGGTCTTGTAGTTGTCCCAGGTGAATTGCTGGGGAAAGAAGGAGAAGCTCGACAGGATCTCGCTGTTGGTCTTGAAGCTCATGTTGACCATCCAGTAGATGGGCAGCAGCGCGAACAGGATGTAGGCGATGAGGAACAGCGTGCGCGCCTGGAATTTCGGTGTGTTCATTCCACGCCCTCCTTCTCCTGCGTGCCCACGCGCTGCATCCAGTTGTAGAGGATGAAGCACAGCAGCAGGATGATCAAAAAGTAAATCAGCGAGAAAGCCGCCGCCGGGCCCAGGTCGAACTGGCCGACGGCTTTTTGCGTGAGGTATTGCGACAGGAAGGTCGTGGCATTGCCCGGCCCGCCGCCCGTGAGCACAAAGGGCTCGGTGTAGATCATGAAGCTGTCCATGAAGCGCAGCAGCACGGCGATCATCAGCACGCCGCGCATTTTCGGTAGCTGGATGTAGCGGAACACCGCGAACTTGCTCGCGCCGTCTATGCGCGCGGCCTGGTAGTAGGCGTCCGGAATCGAGCGCAGCCCGGCGTAACCCAGCAGGGCCACCAGCGGCGTCCAGTGCCAGACGTCCATCAGCAGCACCGTCACCCAGGCGTGCGTGGCATTGCCGGTGTAGCTGTAGTCAAAACCCACCTTCTGCAGCATCGCGCCCAAGAGGCCTATGTCGGCCCGACCGTAAATCTGCCAGATGGTGCCGACCACATTCCAGGGGATCAGCAGCGACAGCGCGACCAGCACCAGCACCAGCGAGGCCTTCCAGCCCTGCGCCGGCATGGACAGCGCCAGCGCGATGCCCAGCGGGATCTCCACCGCCAGCACCGCCAGCGAGAAGGTCAGCTGCCGCCACAGCGCCGCATGCAAATCCTCGTCACGCATCACAGAGGCGAACCACTCGGTGCCGACAAACACGCGGCGCTCGGGCGAGATGATGTCCTGCACCGAATAGTTGACCACCGTCATCAGCGGCAGGATGGCGGAGAAGGCCACGCAGATGATCACCGGCAGCACCAGCAGCCAGGCTTTTTGATTGACCGGTTTTGTTGTCGTGCTCATGCGTCCACCAGTTCATCGTTGAGGTACAGGCAGGTGTGCGTGCCCATGACCTGCAGCCAGACCTCTTCGCCCACCTGCGGCGCGCGGGAGGCGGGGTTCAGGCGGGCTTTCAGGGTGTGCTCGCCAATGCGCGCCGTCAGCATCCAGTGCGTGCCTATGTCCTGCACCAGCGTGACGGTAAAGGGCAGCGCCGCCGGGTCGCCGGGCGCGGTCTTCACCACATACTCGGGGCGCACGCCGAGCTTGAGCTCGCCGTCGGGCACGGTGCGCCCGGGCGGCAGCGCCAGCGGCCGGTCCGCGACGCGCAGCGCGCCGCCGGACACCGTGGCCGGCAGGAAATTCATGCCGGGCGAGCCGATGAAGTGGCCGACAAAGGTATGGCGGGGCCGCTCGAACAGCGCGTCGGCCGAACCGGTCTGCACCGCGCGGCCGCGCGTCATCACCACCACCTCTTCGGCAAAGGTCAGCGCCTCGACCTGGTCGTGGGTGACGTAGATCAGGGTGAGCTTGAGCTCGTGGTGGATCTGCTTGAGCTTGCGCCGCAGCTGCCATTTGAGGTGCGGGTCAATCACCGTGAGCGGCTCGTCGAACAGCACGGCCGACACGTCGGGCCGCACCAGGCCGCGGCCCAGCGAGATCTTCTGCTTGGCGTCCGCCGCCAGCCCGGCCGCGCGCTGGTTGAGCTGGCCGCTCATGTCCAGCATCTCGGCGATCTCGCCCACGCGTTTTTTGATCTGCTCTTCGGGCACCTTGCGGTTGCGCAGCGGAAAGGCCAGGTTCTCGGCGACCGTCATGGTGTCGTAGATCACCGGGAACTGGAAAACCTGCGCGATGTTGCGCTGCTGCGGCGTCGCGCGCGTCACGTCCACGCCGTCGAACTTGACGCTGCCCTGCGAAGGCACCAGCAGGCCGGACATGATGTTGAGCATGGTCGTTTTGCCGCAGCCCGAGGGGCCCAGCAGCGCATAGGCGCCGCCGTCGCGAAAGCTCATGGTCAGCGGCAGCAGCGCGTAGTCGCTGTCCTCGCGCGGGTTGGGCCGGTAGGCATGGGCCAGGTCCAGGTCAATGCGCGCCATGAGACCTCCGTGGAGCCAAAAGCAACGCGCCTTCGGCATCAAAAACATAAACCTGCGCCGGGTCGAGGTACAGGGTGACGGGCGCGCCCAAGTCGAAGTAGTGCACGCCCGTGAGCTGCGCCACCAGCTCGCCCACGGCCGTCGCCACGTGGACAAAGGTGTCTGAGCCGGATATCTCGGCCAGCTCGACCTTGCCGGGCAGCGCCACGTCGCCTTCGCGCGCCGTGACACGCAGGGCGCTGCCGCGAACCCCTGCCGTGAAAGAGGCCATGCGTTGCGCCGGCGCGTCCGGCAGTTTCAACGCCAGGGCCGGGCCGCCGGCCAGCTGCAGGCCCTGGGCGGCGGGCAGCGCCGCGACCAGGTTCATGGGCGGGTCGCTGAAGGCCCGCGCCACACGCAGCGACTGCGGCGCGTGGAAGACCTCGGCAGTAGGGCCGTACTGCAGCAGCTCACCGCCGTCCATCACGGCGGTATAACCGCCCAGCAGCAGGGCTTCGCCGGGCTCGGTGGTGGCATAAATGACCGTGGAGTCTCCCGCGGCGAAGAGCTGGGTCAGTTCCTCGCGCAATTCCTCGCGCAGCTTGTAGTCAAGGTTGACCAGCGGCTCGTCCAGCAGCATCAGCGGCGCGCCCTTGGCCAGCGCGCGCGCCAGGGCCACGCGCTGCTGCTGCCCGCCCGAGAGTTCGGCCGGGTAGCGGTCCAGGAACATGTCGATGTGCAGGCGCTCGGCCAGGCCGCGCACCTTGCGCTCTATGTCTTTTTCGCCGCGCAGCTTGAGCGGCGAGGCGATGTTGTCGGCCACGCGCAGCGAGGGGTAGTTGATGAACTGCTGGTAGACCATGGCGACGTTGCGCTCGCGCACCGGCATGCCGGTCACGTCGGCCTGGTTGACCAGGACCTTGCCGTGCGTGGGGACGTCCAGGCCGGCCATGATGCGCATCAGGCTGGTCTTGCCGGCCTGCGTGGCACCCAGCAACACCGTGACTTCGCCGCTGCGCGGCGCCAGGCTCATGTCGTACAGCCATTGCTCGGCGCCGACTTTTTTGCTGATCTGGTCGAGCGACAGCTGCATCACGCCGCTCCCCCGCCCCGCAGGGGCTGGAACAGGCCGCCGCACACCCCGGCCGGGGCCAGGGCAGGCAAGAAATTTGAAACAGTCAACAAGAAAGCGTCTCCCGAGGATGTGTAGACAGAACTTGATAAGTTCGGTTTTTTTCTATTTTTCTTCCTTTGTGATTGTTTTATCTAATTGTTTTCCCTTATCTGTTTCCTTTTGTTTCGATATAAAGTTTCTTCACGCTCATACAGCTGTCATTCTTAGGTCCTTTTAATTCCCCGATTTCCCCCAGACTCCCCAGACTTGGCCCCGCGTGAACTCCAATCCCAGGCAAATCAAGCTTCTTGACGTGGTCCGTGCCCACGGCTCGGCCTCCGTCGAGCAGCTTGCCGACAAGCTCAACGTCACCCTGCAGACCGTCAGGCGGGACGTGCAGCGCCTGTCCGAAGCCGGCTTGCTGACGCGCTTTCACGGCGGCGTGCGGGTGCCCACCTCCACCATTGAAAACATCGCGCACCGCCAGCGCGAAAGCCTGAACGCCGAAGGCAAGGCGCGCATCGCCGAGGCCGTTGCCAGGCGCATCCCCAACGACTGCTCGCTGATCCTGAACATCGGCACCACCACCGAAGCCGTCGCCAAGGCCTTGCTGAACCACAAGGGGCTGCGCGTCATCACCAACAACCTCAATGTGGCGGCCATCCTGTGCGGCAACACCGACTGCGAGGTCATCGTGGCCGGCGGCGTGGTGCGCGCGCGCGACCGCGGCATCGTGGGCGAGGCGGCGGTGGATTTCATGCGCCAGTTCCGCGTCGACATCGCCGTGATCGGCATTTCGGGCATAGAGCCCGACGGCTCGTTGCGCGACTTCGACTACCGCGAGGTCAAGGTCGCGCAGACCATCATCGAGCACGCCCGCGAGGTCTGGCTGGCCGCCGACAGCAGCAAATTCAACCGCCCGGCCATGGTCGAGCTGGCCAGGCTTTCGCAGATAGACCGGCTGTTCACCGACATGCCGCCGCCCGAGCCCTTCCCGGCCCTGCTGGAGGAAGCGGACGTCAGCTGCGAAGTGGCCCATCCCTGAGCCCCGCCCGGACCGGGCAGTTTTCATACACTCCAGCGCATGACCTACCTCCTCGCCCTTGACCAGGGAACCTCGAGTTCCCGCAGCATCGTGTTTGACGAACACGGCCACATCGTGGCCCTGGCGCAGCAGGAACTGCCGCAGATCTACCCCCGGCCCGGCTGGGTCGAGCACGACTTGAATGAAATCTGGCGTACCCAGCTGGCCACGGCGCGCGAGGTGCTGGCCAAGGCCAACATCAAGGCCGGCGACATACGCGCGCTGGGCATCACCAACCAGCGCGAAACCACCGCCCTCTGGAACCGCAAGACCGGCCAGCCGGTGCACCACGCCATCGTCTGGCAGGACAGGCGCGCCGAAGCCACCTGCGCCGAACTGCGCGAGCAGGGCAAGGAACAACTGATCCAGTCCAAAACCGGCTTGCTGGTTGATGCCTATTTTTCAGGCACCAAGCTCAAGTGGCTGCTCGACAACGTGCCCGGCGCGCGCGCGCAGGCCGAGCGCGGCGAACTGGCCTTCGGCACCATAGACAGCTGGCTGATGTGGCAGCTCACCGGCGGCGCACTGCATGCCACCGACGTCAGCAACGCCTCGCGCACCATGCTCTTCAATGTGCACAACAACCAGTGGGACACGGAACTGCTGGACCTGCTGGGCATCCCGGCCTCGCTGATGCCCAAGGTGCTGCCTTCCAGCGCGCATTACGGCGAAGTCCGGCCCGAGTTGCTGGGCCACCCGATTGCAATCGGTGGCGTCGCGGGCGACCAGCAAAGCGCCCTCTTCGGCCAGGCCTGCTTCAAGGCCGGCATGGCGAAGAACACCTACGGTACGGGCTGCTTCATGCTGATGCACACGGGCGGGCAGTTCCAGACCTCGCACAACGGGCTGCTGACCACCAGTGCAGCACAAGCGACCCCGCAAACCCAGTTCGCCATCGAGGGCAGCGTCTTTGTGGGCGGCGCCGTGGTGCAGTGGCTGCGCGACGGCCTGCATGCCATCAAGGGCAGCGCCGAAGTGCAGGCGCTGGCCGAAAGCGTGCCCGACTCGGGAGGCGTGATGATGGTGCCGGCCTTCACCGGCCTGGGCGCGCCCTACTGGAAACCCGATGCGCGCGGCACCATCACCGGGCTCACGCGCGGCACCACCGTCGCCCACATTGCGCGCGCCGCGCTGGAAAGCATTGCCTACCAGAGCGCGGCCCTGCTGCAGGCCATGAGCCGCGACGCGGTCGGTGCCGGCGCCGCGCCCGTGGCCGAGCTGCGCGTGGACGGCGGCGCCTGCGTCAACGACCTGCTGATGCAGTTCCAGGCCGACCTGCTGGGCATCCCGGTGATTCGCCCGGCCGTGATCGAAACCACCGCGCTGGGCGCCGCCTACCTGGCGGGGCTTTCCAGCGGCGTGTACCGCAGCACCGAAGAACTCTCGGGCATGTGGCGCGCCGAGCGCAAGTTTTTGCCCACACTGGGCGCGGACCGGGCGGCCGAGTTGATGGCGCGCTGGGAGCAGGCAGTGCGGCAGACCGTGCTGCAGTAGCACTCCCTGCGCTGCTGTCACATTTCCCACAGGGGCGGCCGCTAGACTGGCCGCATGAACACGTCCACCACGTCTCTTTCGAAGCGCCGGCTCATCCTCGGCGCCGGCGCCGCCGCCGTGCTGGGCCTGGCCGGCTGCGCGGCGCCGCCATCACCGCCCGCGACCGGCCAGCCGCCGCGCGCGCGCCTGCGCCTGATCGGCGAATCCCGTTTTGCGCACCGCCTGCAATTCCAGGGCAGCACCGTGGGCGGGCTGTCGGGCATGGACTACGACCCGGCCGGCGACCTCTATTACCTGATCAGCGACGACAGCTCCAGCATCAACCCGGCGCGCTTTTACACCGCGCGCATCGCGCTAGGCATGGACAGCCTGGGCGCGCCCGAGCTGCTGGGCGTGGCCACGCTGCGCCAGGCCGACGGCAGCGCCTACCCTTCGGCGATGCGGGGCGGGCAGGTGCCCGACCCGGAAGCCATACGCTGGCGCGCGGCCAGCAACACCCTGCTCTGGACCAGTGAAGGCCACGCGCCCACGGGCACCGCGCCCTGGCTGCGCGAGACACGTCCCGACGGCGGCTTTGTGCGCGAATTTTCCCTGCCGGCGATGTTCAATTTCCAGGCCGGTGCGGGGCCGCGCGGCAACCTGACGCTCGAAGGCCTCGCACTGGCGCCCGACGGGCAGACAGCCTGGATCGCCATGGAAAACGCCTTGCTGCAGGACGGCCCCGTGCCCAGCGTGCAGGCACCGGGCGGGCCTTGCCGCTTCACGCAGATAGACCTCGCCAGCGGCAAGGCCCTGCGGCAGATCGCCTATGTGCCCGACGCCATCCCGCGCGCGCCCGTGCCGCCCACCGCCTTCGCCGACAACGGCGTGGCGGAAATCCTGATGCTGGACGCCGAACGCATGCTGGTGCTGGAGCGGGCCTATGTGACGGGCTCGGGCAATTCGCTGCGCCTCTACCTGATCGATACCCGCCAGGCCGGCGATACGCTGGAGCTTCCCGCCCTGCGGCCGGGCGCTTACCAGCCGGCCGGCAAAACCCTGCTGGCGGATTTTTCGGCCTTTACCGGCCCGGGCGCGGGCCCCCGGCTCAAACAGCTGGACAATACCGAAGGCATGAGCTGGGGCCCGGTGCTTCCCAACGGGCGCCGCAGCCTGATGTTCATCAGCGACGACAATTTCAGCCCCCGGCAAATCAGCCAGTGGCTGGCCTTTGAATTTTTGGACTGACAACGCATGACTTCCACTTCCCGCGCAAACAACGAGCACATCGCCTTCATAGGCGGCGGCAACATGGCCAGCGCCATCATCGGCGGCCTGCTCAAGCAGGGCCTGCCGGCCAGCCAGGTCCAGGTGGTCGAGCCTTTCGCCGAGCAGCGCGCCAAACTCGCGCAGCAATTCGGCGTGGAGGTCCACGAAGGCCCGGGCGCCTGGCTGGCCGCCGCCGGCCTGGTCGTCTGGGCCGTCAAGCCGCAGGTCTTCAAGGATGCGGCCCTGCAAACGCGCTTTCACACCAAAACCGCCCTGCACCTGAGCGTGGCCGCCGGTGTGCGCTCCGGCAGCATCGCGCACTGGCTGGGCACCGAACGCGTGGTGCGCGCCATGCCCAACACGCCGGCGCTGGTCGGCAAGGGCATGACGGCGCTGTTCGCCCGCGAGGCCGCCACCGGCGCCGACAAGCTGGCGATCGAAAAAGTGCTCAAGCCCACGGGCGACTACCTGTGGCTGGCCGAGGAAGCCCAGCTGGACGCGGTGACCGCGCTGTCCGGCTCGGGCCCGGCCTATGTGTTTTATTTCATCGAGGCCATGATCGAGGCCGGCACCGACATGGGCCTGCCCCTGGCGCAGGCGCGCCAGCTCGCGATCGGCACCTTTGTGGGCGCCTCCGCACTGGCGCAGGCCTCGGACGAGCCGCCGCAGGAGCTGCGCGCGCGGGTCACCTCCAAAGGCGGCACGACTTACGCTGCGCTGACATCGATGGAGCAGGACCGCGTCAAGATGCAGTTCATGCGCGCCATCCACGCCGCCCGGCAACGCGCCGCCGAGCTGGGCGACGAATTCGGCGGCGCCTGAGCGCGCCGGCCCCGGGCGCGTCAACCGCCCGGCCGGGGCCGGCGTTGAACACAGGCGTACGTGCAGCTTGTCTTGGTCCACGCACAGTGGGACACCCCCGGCGGCATCCGCGTTACAACTTTTTCCAACATCCGGAGCTTCACATGAACAAAGTCCTGTCCACCCTCATCAGCGCAGCCGTCCTCGCCATGCCCCTGGCCGTGATTTCCACGTCCGCATCGGCCCAGGCTCCTGCCGCCGCACCTGCAGCAGCCCCCGCCGCCGCGCCTGCCGCAGCACCCGCCCAAAAAGCAGCCCCCGCCGCCAAGGCAAAGGCCAAGAGCAAAGGCAAGCGCAAGGCAAAGGCCAAGAAGGCCGCCGTCTGATCAGCCCGCGCTGACGCAAAAAAGCCCGCTTGAAGCGGGCTTTTTTTATGGACGCCTTCCGGGCCTTGCGCGGTCAGCGGCCCAGGTAAGACAGGGCGATACCCGCAAAAACCGCAAAACCCAGCCAGTGGTTGATGCGAAAAGCCTTGAAGCAGTCCTCGCGCCCGCGCCTGCGGATCAGCCAGCCATGCCACAAGGCCTGCAGCAGGGCGACGCCCATGGCGACCCAAAAAACCGGCGATTGCCGCAGCATGTCCGGCAGGGCCCAGGCCCAGACCACCAGGTAGGCGGCGTAGCAAAGCATCACCGCCGCCACGTCAAAACGGCCCAGCGTGATGGCCGAGGTTTTCATGCCTATCTTGAGGTCGTCGTCGCGGTCCACCATGGCGTACTCGGTGTCGTAAGCCACCACCCAGAACAGGTTGCCCAGCAGCAGCAGCCAGGCCAGCAGCGGCACACGCGACTGCACGGCGGCAAAAGCCATGGGAATGCCGAAGCTGAAGGCCACGCCCAGCACGGCCTGCGGCATGGACACATAACGCTTGGCAAAAGGATAGGCCAGCGCGATCGCCAGCGCCGCGAACGACCAGGCGATGGTGGCGGTATTGGTGGTGAGCACCAGGCCGAAGGCCAGCAGCGCCAGCACCGCGCCGACGATGAGCGCTTCGCGCACCGACAGCGCCCCGCTGGTGACCGGCCGCTGGGCCGTGCGTTTGACGTGGCGGTCGAAGTCCCGGTCGGCCACGTCGTTGACGCAGCAGCCCGCGCTGCGCATCAGGATGGTTCCCAGCGTGAACACCGTCAGCAGGTGCCAGCCCGGAAAGCCGTGCGAAGCCACCCATAGCGCCGACAGCGTGGGCCATAGCAGCAGCAGCCAGCCCGCCGGGCGGTTCCAGCGGATCAGCTGAAGATAGAGGGCGAGCTTATTCTTCAAGCAGCGAGCGCAGCATCCACGCGGTCTGCTCGTGCACCGTCAGGCGCTGGGTCAGCAAATCGGCCGTCGGTTCGTCATGGGCCTTGTCGGCCAGCGGGAACAGCTCGCGCGCGGTGCGCGCCACGGCCTCATGGCCTTGCACCAGGATGCGCACCATCTCGAGCGCCTTGGGCGGCAGCACCGGCACATCGGGAATCGAAGCCAGCTTGCTGAACTGCGCATAAGAGCCCGGCGCGGGATGGCCCAGCGAGCGAATGCGTTCGGCGACAGGGTCGACCGCGGCCCAGAGTTCGGTGTACTGCGTCATGAACATCAGGTGCAGCGTGTTGAACATGGGGCCCGTCACATTCCAGTGGAAGTTGTGGGTGGTGAGGTAAAGCGTGTAGGTGTCGGCGAGCAGGCGGCTCAGGCCCTTGGCAATGGCCGCGCGGTCTTTTTCACTGATACCGATGTTGATGGAGGGTGCGGCTTTTCCATTGGGTTTGGCGGAAGGCTTGGCCATGGTGTTTCCTTTTTTTAAAAATTCAGGGATAACTTTAACGAAATCGGGACGGCGGCCGCAACAGCCGCCGTCAATGCGCGCCATAGGCGGGATTCAAGACAGGCGGATGACGCCGGGCAGCTCGCAGGCGTAGATGGCATTGCGCAGCGCGGCGATGGCTTCATAACGCGTGAAGCTGCGCCGCCAGGCCAGTACCACGCGCCGGCTCGGCACGTCGCCCTCGAAGGGCAGGTATTTGATAAACGAAGGTTGCTCCGCGGCCACCTTGCCGCGGCCCGGGGCGGTTTTTCCTTTCACCGCCTTTTTGGCGGCGGCCTGCTCGGCCAGCGCTTCCTTGGGCACGCCCAAACGGGGTACCAGCGTAATGCCCATGCCGGCCGCCACCATGTGTTTGATGGTCTCCAGCGAGGAGCCCTCAAAGCTTTTGCTGATGCCCTCGGCGCTGCTGGAAAAGCGCGCGAACTCGGGGCACACCTCCAGCACATGGTCGCGAAAGCAGTGGCCGGTGCCCAGCAGCAGCATGGTTTCCTTCTTGAGCTCCTCGGCCGTCACGCCGCCGCGCGCGGCCAGCGCGTGCGCGCTGGGCACGGCCGCCATAAAGGGCTCGTCATACAGCGGCGCGATCGCCAGGTTGGCGTCCGGGAAGGGCTCGGCCAGGATGGCGCAGTCGATCTCGCCGGTGCGCAGTTCCTCGAGCAGCTTGACGGTGAAATTCTCCTGCAGCATCAGCGGCATCTGCGGCGTCATCGCGATGGCCTGGCGCACCAGGTCGGGCAGCAGGTAAGGGCCTATGGTGTAAATGACGCCCAAGCGCAGCGGACCGGACAGCGGGTCCTTGCCGCGCTTGGCGATTTCACGGATGTTGTCGGCCTGCTCGAGCACGCTCTGGGCCTGGCGCACGATCTCCTCGCCCAGCGGGGTGACCGTGATTTCATTGGCATTGCGCTCAAACAGCTTGACCTGCAACTCCTCTTCCAGCTTCTTGATGGCCACGCTGAGCGTAGGCTGGGAAACATGGCAGGCATCGGCGCCCTTGCCGAAATGCTTTTCCCGGGCTACGGCGACGATGTATTTGAGTTCGGTCAGCGTCATGGGCTTATTGTCCTGCTTTTCTCGCCTGCCGTATCGCGGTGTTCAGGCCTTCAGGTACTCCGCCTTGCCGCCCAGCCAGCGCAGGATGTGCCGGTGCGCGAGTTCCGCATGCTGGTCCAGCATGGTGGGCGCCAGGCCGCGTGCCCAGGCCAGCAGCTCGGTGTCGGTGGCGAGGTCGGCAAAACGCAGCAAGGGCGCGCCCGACTGCCGCGCGCCCAGGAATTCGCCCGGCCCGCGGATTTCCAGGTCGCGCCGGGCGATCTCGAAGCCGTCATTGGTCTGCGCCATGGCCTTGAGGCGCTCGCGCGCCATCTCGCCGAGCCGGGGCGCATCGCCGGTGGAATACAGCAGCACGCAGGCCGAAGCCGCCGCCCCGCGCCCGACCCGGCCGCGCAGCTGGTGCAGCTGGCTCAGGCCGAAACGCTCGGCGTGCTCTATCACCATCAGCGAGGCATTGGGCACGTCCACGCCCACCTCTATCACCGTGGTGCTGACCAGCACGCCCATCTGCCCACCGGTGAACAGCGCCATCACGGCCTTTTTTTCAGCCAGCGGCATGCGCGAATGCAGCAAGCCCACCATCACGCCGGGCAGGGCCGCGCTCAGGGCTTCATGGGTCTGGGTCGCGTTGACGAGATCGATGGACTCGCTTTCCTCGATCAGCGGGCAGACCCAGTAGATCTGCCGCCCCTCGGCGAGCTGGCCGCGTATGCGAGTGATCACCTCGTCGCGCCGCGCGTCGCTGACCACCTTGGTCACGATGGGCGTGCGGCCGGGCGGCAGCTCGTCGATGGTGGAGACGTCGAGGTCGGCGTAATAGCTCATGGCCAGGGTGCGCGGAATCGGCGTGGCGGTCATCATGAGCAAATGAGGTTCCTCGCCGCCTTCAGTCATCTTGCTGCGCAGGGCCAGGCGCTGCGCCACGCCGAAGCGGTGCTGCTCGTCGATGATGGCCAGCGCCAGATTTTTGAACTTCACCTTGTCCTGGATCACCGCATGGGTGCCCACCACCAGGCCGGCGTCGCCGCTTTCTATCATCGCCAGCATCTCGCGCCGCTCCTTGGCCTTCTGGCTGCCGGTCAGCCAGGCGGTCTTGATGCCCAGGGGCTCCAGCCAGCCTATGAGCTTGCGGAAATGCTGCTCGGCCAGGATTTCGGTGGGCGCCATCAGCGCGCACTGCCAGCCCGCGTCCATGCAGCGGGCCGCGGCCAGCGCCGCCACCACGGTCTTGCCGGCGCCCACGTCGCCCTGCAGCAGGCGGTGCATGGGAATGTTTTTCTTCAGGTCCGCTTCAATTTCACCGCAGACGCGCTGCTGGGCCGCGGTGAGCCGGAAAGGCAGGCGTTCCAGCAATTGCTCTTCCAGCGTGCATTGCGGGCCGCGCATGGCCGGGCCCGTGAGCGCCGGCGCGCGCATGGCCGCGCGTATGCGCCTGGCCTGCAGCTGCGACAGCTGCTGGGCCAGCAGTTCCTCAGCCTTCAGTCGCTGCCAGGCCGGGTGGCTGCGGTCTTCCAGCGTGGCCAGCGACACGTCGGGCGTGGGGTGGTGCAGGAACTGCAGCGCCTCGCGCAGGCTCCACAGGGCTTGCGGCAGGCCCTTGCCCAGCACTTCCTGGGGAAGCGTCTCGCGCAGGTCGGCGCGGAACAGCCCGCTGAGCACCGCCTTGCGCAAATAGTTCTGCGGCAGGCCGGCCACCGTGGGATAGACCGGCGTCAGCGCGCCCGGCAGCTCGCCCTCGGCCAGCCTGAAGCTGGGATGGATCATCTCGCGGCCCACAAAACCACCGCGTATCTCGCCGCGCACGCGCACGCGCGCGCCCACGCTGAGCGTCTTCTGGTGGGCCGGGTAAAAATTGATAAAGCGCAGCACGCAGGTGTCGCTGCCGTCGTCCACCGTCACGCGCAGCTGGCGGCGCGGGCGAAAGGCGACGTCGCTGTGCGTCACCACGCCCTCGATCTGCACCAGGTCGCCGTCGCGGGCGTCGGCCAGGCGCACGATGCGGGTTTCGTCCTCATAGCGCAGGGGTAAATGCAGGGCCAGGTCGATGTCGCGGCGCAAGCCCAGCTTTTCCAGGGCTTTTTGCGCCGGCGACTTGGCAGGGGCTTTTTCAGGCCTGGCAGGAGGCACGGCCTGCTCCCCTGCCGCAGCCTCGGGCGGGGCGGTTTTGCGGGCAGGAGCACCAGGTGGCGACATGGGACAATTGTGCCTTCATGAAAACGCATTTCAGCCTAGGCGATTTTGATTTCGCACTGCCCGAAGAACTCATAGCCCAGCACCCCGCCGCCCAGCGCAGCGCCTCGCGCCTGCTTGACGGGCGCAACAGCCCGCCGGAGGACCGGCGTTTCACCGAACTCCCCGGCCTGCTGCAGCCCGGCGACCTGCTGGTCTTTAACGACACCAAGGTCGTCAAGGCCCGCCTCTTCGGCCAGAAAGCCAGCGGCGGCAAGCTGGAGCTGCTGATTGAGCGGGTGCTGTCGCCGCATGCGGACCAGGGCCACGAAGTCGCCGCCCACATGAAGGTCAGCAAAAAACCCCTGCCGGGCGCGGTGCTGCAGATGGACGGCGGCTTTACCGCCACACTGCTGGGCCGTTGGCCCGAGGAAAACGGGCCCCTGTACCGCTTTCGCCTGAGCAGCGACCCCTATGCGCTGATGGCGCAACACGGCCATGTTCCGCTGCCACCTTACATCACCCACACCGATTCCGCCGAGGACGAGCAGCGCTACCAGACCGTATTTGCCAAAAACCCGGGGGCCGTGGCGGCGCCCACGGCCGCGCTGCATTTTGACGAGGCCGTGCTGGCCGAGCTGGAGGCGCGCGGCATCCGGCGCGCCAGCGTGACGCTGCATGTAGGCGCGGGCACTTTCCAGCCGGTCAAGGCCGAAAACATCGCCGAGCACACCATGCACTTTGAGCGCTTTGAGGTACCCCCGGCCACGCGGGAAGCGATTGCCGCCTGCAAGGCGCGCGGCGGCCGTGTGGTGGCCGTGGGCACCACCACCGTGCGCGCGCTGGAATCGCACGCCAAGTTCGGCCCCGAATGCGATGACACCAACATCTTCATCACGCCGGGCTTTGAGTTCGCCGTGGTGGACCTGCTGCTGACCAACTTCCACCTGCCCAAAAGCACCTTGATGATGCTGGTCAGCGCGTTTTCGGGCTACGAGCACATCATGGCGCTGTACCGCCATGCCATCGAGCAGCGCTACCGCTTTTTCAGCTATGGCGACGCCATGCTGCTGGCGCGCAAAAGCCCCTGACACGCGCCCGGGCCCGCCCACCTACACCTGCGACAATCCCAAGATGCTCGAATTTGAAGTTCTGAAGACCGATACCCCGGCCGGCGAAGGCGCCGGCGCCTACCTCGGCAGCTATGCCCGCCGCGGCAAGCTCACGCTCAACCACGGCGTGGTGCAAACCCCCATCTTCATGCCGGTCGGCACCTACGGCACGGTCAAGGGCGTGATGCCGCAGTCGCTGCACGACATGGGCGCACAAATCATCCTGGGCAACACCTTTCATCTCTGGATGCGGCCCGGCCTGGACGTGATGCAGCAATTCGGCGGCCTGCACAAGTTTGAAAGCTGGAACAAGCCCATACTGACCGACAGCGGCGGCTTCCAGGTCTGGTCGCTGGGCGAGATGCGCAAGATTTCCGAGGAGGGCGTGAAGTTCGCCTCGCCGGTCAACGGCGACAAACTGTTCCTCACGCCCGAGATCTCCATGCAGATCCAGACGGTGCTCAACAGCGACATCGTGATGCAGTTCGACGAATGCACACCTTACGACACCAAGGGCCACATCACCACCGAAAGCGAAGCGCGCCACTCCATGGAACTGAGCCTGCGCTGGGCCGGCCGCTGCATTACCGAATTCAACAAGCTGGAGAACCCCAATGCGCTGTTCGGCATCGTGCAGGGCGGCATGTTTGAAAACCTGCGCCAGGAATCGCTGGACGCGCTGGTCGAACTGGATTTGCCCGGCTACGCCGTAGGCGGCGTCAGCGTGGGGGAGCCCAAAGAAGAGATGCAGCGCATCATGGCGCACACGCCGCACCGCCTGCCCGCGCACAAGCCGCGCTACCTGATGGGCGTGGGCACGCCCGAAGACCTGGTCGAGGGCGTGGCCGCCGGCGTCGACATGTTCGACTGCGTGATGCCGACGCGCAATGCGCGCAACGGCCATATGTTCACGCGCTTCGGCGACCTGAAGATACGCAACGCGCGCTACAAGACCGAAGACCAGCCGGTGGACGCGACCTGTAGCTGCTATACCTGCAAGAATTTTTCGCGCGCCTATATGCACCACCTGGACCGCTGCGGTGAAATGCTGGGCCCCATGCTGTCCAGCATCCACAACCTGCACTACTACCTGAACCTGATGCAGGAAGTGCGCGATGCGCTGGACGCCGGGCGCTTCGGCGAATTCAGCGCGCGGTTCCGTGCCGACAGGCAGCGGGGGGTGTAATGAATATCAAGCTACAACGCTGGATAGACCGCTGGGCAGGTGTTCCGCTGTGCGCGGCCGTGTCCGCGGTTAACGCCGTGGCACGGTGCTTTCGCAAGGAGGGCAAGGCGGACCAGGCGCCGCGCGCCATCGTGGTGATCTTGCTGTCGGAAATGGGCAGCCTGGTGCTGGCCCACGAGATGTTCGCGCGCCTGAAGCAGCGCTACCCCGATGCGCCGCTGCACGCCCTGCTGTTCGGCAAGAACCGCGAAATCCTGGACCTCATGCAGGTGGTGGACCCGGCCAACGTGCATACGGTGGACGACAAATCGCTGGGCGGCCTGCTGTCCAGCCTGTGGAAGGCGATTGGCGAGCTGCGCCGCGCGCATGTCGATGTGGCGATTGACTGCGAGCTGTTCTCGCGCATCAGCAGCCTGCTGTCGTACGCCAGCGGCGCGCGCATCCGCGTGGGCTTTCACCGCCACACGCAGGAGGGCCTGTACCGCGGCTCGCACATCAACCGGCCCGTGCCCTACAACCCCTACCACCACATCAGCGCGCAGTTCCTGACGCTGGCGCGCGCGATCGATTCGACCGCCGTGCCCAAGTCCAAACTGCCGGCCAACCTGGCGGCCACGGGCACCGGCAAACCGCCGCCGCACGTGCAGCTGGACCCGGCGCTGGTGCCGGGCATCCAGGCCCGCCTCGCGCAGGACTTCCCCGCGATCGCCGACAAGCCGCTGGTGCTGGTCTACCCGGGCGGCGGCATCCTGCCGATACGCGCCTGGCCGCTGGATTCCTACACCGCGCTGTGCCGGGGCCTGGTGGCCGACGGCTGCGCCGTGGCCGTGATTGGCCTGAAGGACGACCAGGCGCTGGCGCGGCAGCTGGTGGCCAATGTGCACGCAGCCTTCCCGGATAGCCCGGTGATCGATCTCACGGGCTACACGCGTTCGATTTCCGAGCTGCTGGCGCTGTTCCATGTGGCGCGCCTGCTGGTCACCAACGACGGCGGGCCGGGCCAGTTCGCGGCGCTCACGCCGATCTGGACGCTGATGCTGTTCGGTCCCGAGACCCCGGGCCTGTATGCGCCGCTCACGCCGCAATGCCATTCCTTTTACAGCCAGTGGCCCTGCTCGCCCTGCCTGACCGCTTACAACCACCGCTCGTCCTACTGCGACGGCGACAACCAGTGCCTGAAAGTCATCGCACCGGACACCGTATTGGCCAAGGCGCGCGAGTGCCTGGCGGCACCCTGAACCCATACCCCTGATGTCCACACTCCGATCCTTTGCCGAGACCGTGATACGGCGCCTGCCCGAACGCCTGCAACCCATGGTGCGCTGGCGCTTCATCAAGTTCGGCGTGGTGGGTGCCACTGGCACGGTGGTCAACCTCGCGGTGCTCTACCTCGCGCAGGAGTTTTTGTTCAGCTGGATCGCGGATTTCCATGACCGGCTCAACTACTCCATCGCGCTGGCCATCACCGTCGCCACCATCAGCAACTTCTACTGGAACCGGCGCCTGACCTGGCGCGACCGCAAGCACGAAGTCCATCATTCGGCGCTGTTCCTGTTTTCCAAATATGTGATGGCCGCCGGCCTGGCCATCGTGCTGCAGTCGCTGCTGACCAAATGGCTGGCCCTGTACATGCACTACCTGCTGGCCAATGTGCTGGCCATCGTGCTGTCCAGCGTCTGCAATTTTGTGGCCAATGACCGCATGACTTTCCGCCGCCGCCGCGCCAAAATTACGGCCGATGCCGCCGCGCACCCACCGCCCGCCGATGTCCATGACAAGCCCTGAGTCCCTGAAAACACGCTTTCCCGCCCACCGCATCTGGATAGGGCTGGCCCTGCTGGTCGCCCTGGGCTATTTGTTCGGCCTGGGCGGCGACCACATCCCGCGCAACGGCGACGAGCTGGTTTATGCCCACATCGCGCGGCTCACGGCTCAAACCGGCAACTGGCTGCCGCTGGTAAGTTCCTACGACTTCATGCGCAACACCAAACCGCCCGTGCTGTTCTGGCAGGCCATGGTGGCCGGCGGCTGGGGCGAGCACTGGACGCTGCTCAACTTGCGCCTGCCCAGCATTGCCTACACCTGGGCTATCGCGCTGATGACGGCGCTGCTGGCCTGGAAGGTCGTCCAGGGCGAAACCGCGCCGGCCGATCGGCGCCGCCATGCGCTGGCCATGGGCGCCATCGCGGCCATCGTCTACCTGTCTTTCTTCAGCACCTACCGCTACGGCCGGCCCTACTTGACGAGCGCGCCCGAAACCTTCTGGCTGTTCGGCGTGTTCTTCGCAGTGGCCTGGTCGCCGGCGAAGCTGCTGGCCTCGCGCTGGCAGTTTCCGCTGCTGGCGGGCATCGCCATCGGCATAGGCTGCCTTTACAAGTCTTTCGTCATGGTGGTGCCGGTGGGCTTCGCGCTGGCGCTGTGCTACCAGCTGCTGGGCGCGCGCAAGCCGGCCTGGGAAGTTTTGCGGCCCGGCATCGTCGCCGACGGCCTCAAGGTGGCGGCCATTTGCGCGCTGGCTCTGGCGATTTTCGGCCTCTGGTTTGCCATAGACCCGCAGCCGGGCGAAGTCTGGCGCGAATTCGTCGTCGGCGAGAACGCCGGCAAGATGAATTCGTCCAAAGGCTACTTCGCCATTGCCTTCAGCGGCAGCAGCGGCATCCTGACCATCCTCACGGGCTACTACTCCAACGCGCTGTTCCTGCTGCCTGTTGCGGTGGGCTGCACCTGGGCGGCATGGAAAGCCTGGCGCCAGCGCAAGGGCACGGGCCAGTCCATCAGCGACACCGAAAAAGCCCTGTGGATCTGGCTGCTGGCCTTTGCGCTGGTGTTCATGGTGCCCACGCAGCGTTCCACGCGCTACCTGATTCCCGCCATGCCGGCGCTGGCCGTGCTGATCGCGCTCTACTGGGAGCGCATCGCGCGCATCTGGTTCAGCCTGACCCTGGTGATCTGCCTCATAGGCGCGCTGGCCATGGGCCTGATCGGCTATGGCGGCGTGCGCGCCACGCAGGACACCTGGCTGTTCTCGCCGCTGTACTGGATTTTCCTGGCCGTGCTGGCCGCCGCCTGCATCGCGGGCATGGCCAGGCCCCGATGGAGCCGGCCCGTCGCCGCGCTCAGCAGCTTTGCGGTGCTGTTCGCGCTGGCCTGGGTCACCGCACCCTTCAACGGCGACATGGGCCGCTTCCGCGCGGAAACCAATGCACTGCTCAAAGGCCAGGCGGTATCAGTGCCCAGCAACTTCAACGGGCATTTCGAGCGCTACGAATTCATCGTCCCCGGCGCCAAAATCGTGCCTTACTTCGCCGCGCAGCCGGTGGATTACCAGGACATGGAGGCGCTCTTCAAGAACACGCGCTATGCGCTGGTGCAGCGCCGCCCCGGGGAAAAGCCCTGCGAGCCATGCCGCGTCATTGACGAGCGCTGGGACCTGCGTTCGCGCCAGGACGAAAAAGAAGGTACGCTGGGCGCCTTCAAGTCGCCCGAAACCTTTTGGTACGCCAAAGAGTACCTGGTCGAGCGGGCCGCGCCGTAACCCCTTGCGGCTCCACCCCTGCAAACAAACAACAACGAGGAAACACCATGCTCCGATTCAACAGATTTGCAGGGATGTTGGCCCTGGCGGCCATGCTGGGGCTGGGCGGCTGCGCCACGGCCATCAAGCCGCATGAAACCAGCGGCGCGCCCACATTGGGCTTCCAGAACATGGCGCTCAACCCGGGCAACGGCGGGGAACTGGTCACCGCCGACGCGCTGCGCCCGGGCGACATCATCCTCACGGCCGAAAACGGGCTGAACTCGGTCGGCATACGCCTGATCACGCTGTCGCCGGTGAGCCATGCCGCGGTCTACATGGGCAACCGGCAGATCGCCGAAGCCGTGGGTTCGGGCATACGCATTCGCAGCGTGGACGCGCTGCTGGAAGACGAAGCGACGGTGGTGGCCTTTCGCCACCCCGACCTCACGGCGGGGCAGGCCGTGAAGATCAATACCTTTGTGGCCCGCCACGAAGGCCAGAAATACAACTACGTCGGTGTGATGCTGCAGGCCCCCTTCGCACTGGAGCGGCGCATGTGCGAACTGCCGCTGGTGCCGTCCATGGTGCGCGACTTCTGCATACGCGGCATCGCGGCCGTGCAGCTGGGCCTGGGGCGCAACGACCAGTTCTTCTGCTCGCAGTTCATCCTGGAGGCCTACCGCAGCGCGGACCTGCCGCTCACCGACGCCGACCCGCGCCTGATCAACCCCGGCGACCTGCTGCACATGAGGGAGGGCGACGTGCCCTCCATCCGGATTCACAAGCCGCTGCAGTATGTGGGCCACCTCAAGGCGGCCCCGCAGGTCGCGGCGGCGGAGCAGTTCGGTCAATAGAACCGCTCCGCACGAAGTTCAGCCGCCCACATGCATGGTGAACTCGGCGCCGTTGGACAGCCTGCACTGCCCGGTGCCCAGGGTGGACGAGTTCATCTGGTAGCGGCAGCTGATGTAGTTGCCGCGGCTGCCCGAGCCATTGGCCACGCCTTCTCGCGTCGATGAGCCCGCGATGCGCGTGGCCTCCCCGCTAAAGCTCTCGCCGTTGATGTTGGTGGTGAAAGTCCCGCGCCCGTTCATGTCATTGGTCACCACCGCGCCCACCATGCCGTAGGCACGGGCCATGTCGTTGGCCGGGTACAGCCGCGCCGCAAACGTCGTGCTGGCCGGGACGGCCGGCGTGACGTAGACCGTGGAAGTGACCGGCGGATGGCTGGGCTGGACCGGCACAACATAGCAGCCCGTCAGGGCCGTGGCGCCCAGCACCGCAGCGGCCAGAGCCGAGCGGCGAGACAACCGTGAGAGGCGTGGCAGAGAGAACAAGGAAGAAACGATCTTCATAAATAACCCGAAGGCCCAAGCACATGCTTGTGGGCGCAGTGTGCGGCGGGGCGCTCAAAAGGTTGCATTTAAAGATACAAGTTCATCAAATTTGTACGACAAGTATCAAAATCAGATACTTCACCGAAATTCGGACTGCCGGCCATCCGCGAAATAGCCGACCCACAGCGCAAGACAACAAGCTGAGGCAACATCAGGCCTTTCCCTTTCCCTTTCCCTTTCGCTTTTCCTTTCATTGTTTTTTGCCGCAAAGATGACCATGCAATACCGCCGCCTTGGAAACAGCAACCTCAAAGTCTCCGTCCTGTGCCTGGGCACCATGATGTTCGGCAAGCAGACGCCTTTTGAGGAAGCGGCACGCATCGTGGCCTCGGCCCGCGAGCACGGCCTCAACTTCATAGACACCGCCGACGTCTACAACCAGGGCCAGTCTGAAAAGGACGTGGGCAAGCTGCTGGCCGGCCAGCGGCAGCACTGGGTGCTGGCCAGCAAGCTGGGCAATGCGGTCAGCGACAACATCAACGAAAGCCATTACTCGCGCCGCTGGCTGGTGCAGCAGACCGACGCCATCCTCGCGCGGCTGCAGACCGACTACCTGGACATCCTTTACCTGCACCGCGACTACCACGAGGAAAACCTCGAAGAAGCGGTGCGCGCGCTGGGCGATTTGATACGCGCCGGCAAGCTGCGCAGCTTTGGCCTGTCCAACTTCCGCGGCTGGCGCATCGCCGAGGTGGTGCGGCTGTGCAAGGAACTGGGCGTGCCGCAACCCGCCGTGTGCCAGCCTTACTACAACCTGCTCAATCGCGGCCCGGAAGTCGAGATCCTGCCGGCCTGCGGCCATTACGGCCTGGGCGTGGTGCCCTACAGCCCGCTGGCGCGCGGCGTGCTCACCGGCAAGTACCCGCCCGGCCAGCCGCCAGCCGAAGGCACGCGCGCCGGCAGCGGCGACAAACGCATCCTGGAAACCGAGTTCCGTGAAGAGTCACTGCTGATCGCGCAGAAGATCACGGCCCGTTGCGAAGGCAAAGGCCAGGTGCCCGGCCAGTTCGCCGCGGCCTGGGTGCTGGCCAACCCGCTGGTCAGCTCGGTCATCGTCGGCCCGCGCACCCTGCCGCACCTGGAAGACGTGTACGGCGCGGTGGACCTGGTACTGGACAAGGACGACGAGGCCTTTGTCAATAAACTGGTGATACCCGGCCATGCGTCCAGCCATGGCTACAACGACCCGGGCTATCCCTTCTTCGGCCGTCCACTGGCCTGAGCCAGACATCTAGGGGCTTGCGCCGACCTTTCTCGAACGGCACTGGCCTCAGACCTGGTACTGCGACCACAAGGTATTCGTGAGCCGCGATGCGCCAATTTGCTGCCGCAACTTGTTAAACCTGGATGCCTGCGGGTAAGCACGAAGAAATTGCTCCTGCGTCGCGTGCAACTGGTACGGCAGGTAGTAGGTGCCTTCATGCGAGAGCGCCAGGTCGATCATTGAACGGGTCCATTGCGCGGCGTGTCGCTGCGCATGGACCGACAGGCCCTGTTTATAGTAAATCACGAAGGAAAACACATCCTGCCTGGCCCAAGCCATCCATACCGCGCGGTCGGCTGGGGAGTGGCGTATTGAGACATTCACCACACCCGTGGGAGTCGACTGCAACAGGCTGGACATCTTTCGCGCGAAGCTTGTGAAGTGGCGCTCCGGGATAAAGTACTCCTGCAAAACATAAGTGGAAAAATCCCGGCTGGCAGGCTCAAGCTGCGCAACATCAAGGCTGGCTTCATGGTTGCGCCACACCACCGCTGGGCTGTCCTCGATGGCGGTAGCGGCTTTTCCGCGAAGCAACGCCCCGCCAGGTAACTCCGTCATGGCCCAGAAGAAAAGTTTCTCTTTGGTGTAGGGACGGCCCGGCGGTGTCAGCCTCTCATGAACGGTCAAGGGCCTGTCGGTCCGTGACCATGTGACGCAATGCGGATAGTCAAACCGGTCCGGGAATAAATCGGCGTTGTGCAATAGCGCATTCGGGTTGGCCTGAATTTTTTCGCGGAACCAGCCCGGATAGTCCTCAATGGAAACTCGGCTCGTCGATCTTTCTATCCGGAAGTTCTCATCGAGATCCAGTTCAATTTCCGTGATGACTCCTATGCCCCCATACCCGCCAATGGCGGCATGAAAAAGCTCTGAATTGGTTTGCCTGCTGGCCTCAAGCACCTCACCATCAGGCAAAACCATCTGCAGCGCCCTGACAGACCGTCCGACTGGCCCGTGCCCGACATAACGCCCATGGCAATTCACCGACACCGAGCCTCCCACCGTGAAACTGGCGTAGCTCTGCATGGTCTGGACCGCCAGCCCCTGCGGGTCGAGGATTGTCTGCAAATCGCGCCACCGCATCCCGGCCTGGACTCTGGCGATTCGTTTGGCGGTGTCGAATTTCACCAACCCATTCATGGCGCGCATATCCAGTTGCAAGCCGCCGTGAATCGCGGTCTGCCCGCCCATGCTGAATCTGCCGCCGCCGACGCTCACAGGGCCCTGCCACTTTTTCAACGCCCGCCGCACGTCATCGGTTCCGCGGATCTCCGCGATTTCGGCCATCTTCACCGAACTGAGGTGCGTGACATTGCACACCTCCAGCGGATCGGCCGGGCACTTCGCCTCGGCATTCAGCTGAGCCAGCGCCGCGCCGCCCGCGATCACCGATAGCGCTCTCCTGCGCGATGGGTCGAAGCGCATCAGCCGGCACCGCAAGCGTGGCAGAACCTGGCAAACGCGCTCTTGCGCGTCGTGCATTGGACGCAATGGTCAAACAGGCCTATGCCGCAATGCGGGCAGAAATCGATTTCCGTGTTCTTGAGGTCCACGGCCCGCTCGCAGCCGGGGCACACGCTTTTTGACAGGCGCTTGAGCGCTGTGTCGTAACTCAGTTCCTCGCGGCGTTGCGCATCAGGCAGCTGTTCGGCCAGTTTCTGCTTTTCAAGGTAGCGGTTCAATGCAACGATGGCCTGCCGGCCGACCAGCGCCGTGACAACAATGCCCACGATGTAGCGCACATAGCCGCCGTAGCTGGGCAGGTAGGGCACCAGTTCGACGAAGAAGGCAAACAGGGCAAAGAAGATAAAGCCCCAGACAAAAGGCCAGTAAGTGCTTTTGCGTTTTTTCGCGAACAGCCAGCCGGCCGCCGCCAATAGCGGAAGCGTCAGGGCCAGGCGGTACAAAAAGACGCGCAGTTCCACGCGCCGGTATTCGGCGTTGAGCTGCACTTGCGCGGCTTCCTCCATCTCGCGGAGCTTGCGGCGCTCGCGCGCGGCGCCCTGGCGCGCATCGAGCGCGGCCTGCTGCTGGGCCTCGGCGGCCGCACCGGCCGCGCGCTCGCGCTCCTTGAGCGCATCCAGCGCCCGCGTGCGCGAGACCAACTCTGGGTCCTGCTCGGCCAACTGCGTGGCGTGCCGCGTGGACAGCCAGTTGTTAAAGGTCTCGCGCGCCGCGGCCGAATCGGCCTGGGCCGCCCGGCGCTTGAGCTGCGCCTGCTCCAGCGCGGCCTGGGCGTCTTGCCCTGCGCGCTCGGCGGCCTTGATGGCGTTGCGCAGCGCGGTAGCGGCGTTCGCATCCATGAAGTCGTCGAGCGAGAGCTGTTTCTCGACCTTGGGCAGGTCGCCCACCACGGTGCCGCCCAGGCCTATCAGGAAGCCGGCGAACACAAAAGCCACCAGCCAGAGGCCGCGGTGCATCCATTTTTCCGTCAATCGCAAGGTATTGGCCATGCTTATCTCCAGTTTCCGAACATCACAAACACGTCGCTCACAGCCTGACCACCATCATGGGCCTGCCGTCCGTCATGCGGGCCCTTTGCAGCCAGGCAAAGACCGAATCCACCGTGACAGTTTCGATGCGGTCAGAAAAGCGCTTGTCGTTGGGGTGGTCGTCGAATGCGACGTTCGCGGCCGTCATGCGGCCGCCCAGCCGGGTCAAAGGGCCCAGTTTGAGCGTCGTGGGCTCGTAGCCCTTGAACTGCAGCCAGGCCTGCGCCTGGTCGCGCGTGGCCACGCCGGGCTCCGCGGCGGCGGCCATGGTTTCAATCGCCCACTGGTTGGACTGCTGGTATTTGCGGCCCCAGGCATAACTGACGATGCTGTAGGGCTTGTGGTGCATGGCCGTGAGCCGGGCCGGGTCCTGCAGCAGCGCCAGCAGTTGGGCCTGGGCTTCGGGCGATGGCGCGACCCAGGCCGCTTCGAAGCGCCACAAGTCGTCCAGGAAAAAATCGCCCAGGCCCTGGCGGTAAACCGCAGAGTCGCTGGTGCCGCAGCTGTTGAGCTTGTGCACCACGCGCCAGGTCATGCCGCCCTGCCCGTCGGGCAACTGGTAGGCCAGGCCCAAGTGTGAATAGCGCACACCGTACTTGCTGAGATCCTGGCCGGCCCTGGCCAACAGCACGACTTTTTCGCCGCTGGCGTTGAGCGAGGCCAGTGTCTTTTCGGCGAGCGTCATGGCCCGCTCCACGGCCTGGGGGGTGGTCTTGCGCGCCTCGCAGGAGCGGCCGGCTTGGGCGGCAGGCGCCGCACCCAGGATGGCGGCCGCCAGGAACAGGGGGAGAAAGATTTTCATGGGATGGCTCCGGCTTATTGGGTCAAGCGCTCGTTATGCAGCAAGGCGCGGCCCAGCGCGTTGGGGATAAAGGCAATGGCCTCCCCGGCCGCCGACAGCACCACACCCGCGCCCACCACGCTGACGACCACGGAGCTCCCCACCACCATGGACACGCCGGCCGCACCCCGGCCCACCACCTCTATGCTGGCGCGGGCACCGTCCGAGGCGCGCTCCAGCACATACAGCGTTCCGCGGGCCGTGCTCTCGACGGCCTTGACCACCAGCACGGTGCCCGCCGTGGACAACACCACCGGAACGGCCACAACGGAGCCCGCGACGGCACTGGCGCCGACCACCACGGAAGCCACCGGCAGGGCCGACATGGCGCTCAGGGCCGAGGCCTCCGACTGGGCTTGCGCATTGAACGCGGCGCTTCCCGCCACGGTGATGCAAACAGCGGCAAGGTAAGCTGAAAGTCGATTTTTCATGATGTTTCCTTGGTGTGCGAGCGGTGCTTATTCGTTGGCCGCGTGGTTGCGGGCGGCGCGGCCCATACGGGCTTCGCTGAGGTCGGCCTCATGGCTGTCACGCAGGGTCTTGGCCAAGGTGAAGCTGCAGGTGATCAGGTAGAGCCAGCTCACGCCCAGGAAAGCCTTGTAGGTTTCGTTGATCTCCATGCGCCACAGACCCCAGCCGGTCAGCGACATGGCCAGGAAAAAGCCGCCCCACACCACCAGCCTGAACATGGGCGTGTCGGCCAGCTTGCCTTCGGCTTTGCTTTGCTGCTGGTCGCGCACATACTTGGCCAGCACAAAGGCTGCCGACAGGCAGAAGAAATAACCCATGACCATGAAGGCGCGGTCCAGGTCCCTGCCGGGCAGCCAGGACAAGCCCACGGCGCAGAGGAAAACGGCGATCAGGAAAGAAGCCCAGACCTGCAGTTGCCAGGGTTTGGAGTCACGGTGTATCAGCGTCTGCATAAAAACCTTGCGGTTGTTGAGGTGCCGCCACTGTGCGGCCGACACGCCGGAAATCATGCAGATGACAATACAGTCCTTAAAAAATGACTCAAGAGTATCGAATTTTGATACTCAGTACCCGGCTAGAGTTGCTTCAACAGCTCGGCCATTCGCGAATTGAACAGGGCCGGATCCTCGATTTGCGGGATATGCCCGACGCCCGGCAGAACCACCAGCCTTGCCCCAGGGGCCAGCCGCTGCAGGGCCTGCGCCTGGGACAGCGGTGTGATGCTGTCCTCCTGTCCCCAGACCAGAGTGAGCGGCACGGACAGCTTGCGATAGGCCTCGGGCCTCTCGCTCAGGGACTGGCCGCTTTCGCCGGCAAACTGCACGGCCCAATCGCCCAGGCTGGCGGTAAAGCCATGCAGCACGAAAGGCTGGCGGTAAATCGCCGTGCGCAAAGGCGTGACGACTTCCTTGCGGGCCACGAACTTGCGCAGCCAGAACTCACTGAACAGCGGCTGGGTCCCCACCGTGGCAATCAGCGCCGTGCGCAGCGGACGAACGCCGAAAAGGCCGGCCGCCACGCCGCCGCTTTCCGCTGGCACGGGATTCTCCCTCAGGCCGATTGCCGCGTCGACAAGGATGAGGCGGCGCACGCGATCGGGCTGCAGCATGGCGGCCTCAGCCGCGGGCCCGCCGCCATAGGAATGGCCCAGCAGCGTCACCGGGCCGAGCTTCAGCGCGTCGATCAGGCCGGTGATGCGGCGCGCCTGCGCACCACGGCTGTAGTCGCGTGAAGCGGGACGCGTGCTGAACCCGAAAGGCGGCAGATCGACCGCGATGACGCGGTAGCCGGCCGCGGCCATGGCCTGCACGTTCTGGTCCCAGGTGCCGCTCCAGGCGCCTGTGCCGTGGGTCAACAGCAGCGGCGGCGCGGCCGGGTCGCCGAATTCCTGCACATAGAGTTCAACATCATGCGCATGCAGCCAGCGCCCCTGCGCCGGCGCGGCCTGGCGCGGGCTGCGGTCTTCGACCCACAGCATGCGCACCCATGACAGCCCCAGCAGCAACAGCAGGCACAGCATGGCGGCGCCCACCAGCCGCAGCGCCACAGACGGCCACCTGCGCGCAGGACGGCGCGGTGCCGGCGCCGGCGCCCGTTTTGCCCCCGGCCTAGTAGTCAAAGACATGCTCGATTTGCAGCTTCGCCGTCTTCCACTGCCGCAAGGCTTCGGCCAGGTGGGCCACGGGCAGCGTCATCACGACCCGCTGGGTACCCGGCTGCGTGAGTATGGGTTGCACCAGCAGCGCCGCGGCAGGGCTTTCGGGCTTCCAGGCGCCGGGTGCGAGCACACTGACCAGGATGAAGGAGTCGTTGCCGGCGATCTCGCTGAAGTTGACACCCTGCCCGGCCAGCGCCTGCGCATAGGTCATAAAGGCTTCGTAGCGTGGAATGGTGAGCAGCGCGGCACCGTCCGGCAGGGGCCGCAGCAGCTTGAGTTCAGGCAGGGCCGCATCCGCCGCGGGCGCGGGTTTGGCCACCACGGCCGTCACCGGCAAGGGCGCATCGTAGATCGACTTGGTGCCCAGCTTGATCAGCTTGGCGTAGGCCATCTTGATGGCATATTCGGTCGTGAGCGCAAAGCGCCGCTCCCATTTGCGAAGCATGTCGGGACCGGTCGCCGGAACGCCCTGCCAAAGGCCGGCCATCGCCTTGCCGAAGTCGTACTCGTACCAGGGCTGCACGCGGATGAAGCGCACATAGTCCTGTGCCACGGCCGCGGCATGCCGGTCTTCCGGCGTCGGCCGGCCGGCCGTCGATTCGGCAAGGCGGCCGATCAGGGTTTCGTAGGCGGACTTCAGGGCATATTCCACGCTGGTGCTAGTGCCTATCACCATGATCATGAGGTGGTAGCCGGCGTTGAGGTCCAGGGCGCGCCGGCGCGTCTCGTCAAACACCGCCTTGTAGCTTTCCCAGAACTGCGCGATGTGCCCGTAATAGGGGAAACGGCTGGGTGCGTTCGCGGCAATGAACTCGCCGTATTCATAGGGGCTGAATACCAGGAACCATTCGGGGTAGGTCAGCAGCGTCTGCTCCACGCCGCGCACGTGCTCCGCCCCCGCCACGGGCTTGGCGGGCGCCGCGGCGATGCCGCAGGCCAAGGCGAGCCCCGCGACCAGCGCGCCCACGGCGCACAGCCTGCGGATGCCGCGCATCATGCCGGCACCCGCGCGCCGGCTTTGGTGAAGGCCAGCAGGACATTGTCGGAAGGGTCATGGGCCTGCAGTTCCCGCTTGCCCGTGTCGCTGAGCCCGCGCTCGCCCAGGTAGGCCACCCAATGCGCGACGGGCCTGAAATGGCGCAGCTCGCGCTGGTTGCTTTCCCAGGCCACGTTCAGGCCGGCGTTAAAGACGGCGTGCACCAGCGACACAAAGGTGTGCATTTCAGGCGTCGTGACGTCGTGGTCGCGCAGGATGAAGATGCCGCCCGGCTTGAGGACCCTCACGATGGAAGCGACAAAACTGTCGAGCTTGTCCAGCGGGCAGTGGTGCAGGCCGATGTAGCAGGTCACCAGGTCCGCGCTGGCGTCGGGCATGGAAGCGGGCAGCGGATCGTGGTCGCCCATGGGCACAAAACCGCCGATTTTCCGCAAGCCGCCGCGCTCCGCGATATCGACCGGCGAATTCGTCGGCGCCAGGTCATTGACGAGGGTAATGGGGCCGGTGACGTCCACGCGCTTGCGCAGCTCGCTGATGTAGCGGCCCGTCGAGCCGATCTCGACATAACCGTCGATGCGCTTCCTGCCCTCCAGCAGGCGCAGGGTCTGGTCGGCCATCTCCTTCTTCTGCTTGAAGAGCGCGGGCAGCGCATGGGTCAGGTCGGCCAGCAGGGGCTTGATCTTCGGCAGCTCGCGCTGCAAGCGTCGGTAAATCGCCTCGTCGTCGTCAAGCTCCGCCGAAGTGCTCTTGATCAGCGTATGGAAGCGGTCTTCGGGATAAAGCCGGTAGATGTTTTGCAGGAACTTGTAAAAACCGTCGCGCCAGCCGACGTCGGAGAAAACGGCCCTGAATTCCGAAGCGGGTTTGCTGTTGTCCATGGAGTCAGTCAAAGTGGCGGGATGGGCGGGATTGGTGGAGGCGGCAAGTGTGGGGGCGTAATACGTGTCCCACAGCACATTGCGTAGCCTGTACTGCGGGTCAAGCCGCCGCTTCATCGCGAACAGCTCCTGGGCTCTCGGGTAAGCCGCGTGAAACTGCCGGGCCGTGGCGTGCGGCTGGTAAGGCAGGTAATAACTTCCGCCCGCGCTGATGGCCGCGTCTATCAGCTCGCGCGTCCAGACCGACACCCGGTTGATCGCGTTGTCGCGCGTGCGCTGCTTGTAATACAGCACAAAGGCGAAGGTTTCCCCTCGGGACCAGGCCAACAGGGTGCCCGGGTCCTGCTGGGCGTGGCGCACCGACACGTTGAGCGCGTTGACCTTGTGGCGCCGCAGGATCTCCGCCATCCTGGGCACAAAATCGTCGAAGCGTTCGACCGGAATGAAGTACTCCTGCAACACATAGGTGGTGTGCTTGCGCGAAGCGGGTTCGAGCTCCGCCACGTCGTAACCGGCTTCGAAATTGCGCCAGTGCACCTTGCGGAACATATAAAGCAGCGGGTCGATCAGGTACTCACGCCGCCATTTCCCCAGCGGGGTTTCCGTCACCGCCCAGACGAAGTAGCGGTTCAGCGGATAGCTCTGGCCGCCCTGCTGCAGGCGCCGCGGCTCGGTCGTCGCCTCGTCGGTGCGCGCCCAGGTCACCGAGCGGACCTTGCGGTAATGCGGCGGGTACAGGTCGGCATTATGGAAAACGGCGTCCTGGAAATACCGGACCTTGGCCTTGAAATGGCTGATGTATTCCGCGGCGCTCATCTTGCGCGCCAGGCGCTTGACCTTGACGTTGTCCGCCAGGCTCAGCTCCGCCTCGACGATCACCGCCACGCCGCCATAGCCGCCTATCACCGCGTAAAACAGTTCCGCATTCGCGGCCGGAGAAGCTTCCTGCACGCTGCCGTCGGCCAGCACGACCTTGATCGTGCGCACCGACAGCACCACCGGCCCCAGCCCCATGTAGCGGCCGTGGCAGTTGACGCTCAGCGCGCCGCCCACCGTGAAGTTGGCATAGGTCTGCATGATCTTGACGGCCAGGCCGTGCGGATCGACGAAGCGCTGGATGTCGCACCAGCGAATGCCGGCCTGCACACGGATGACCTTATCCTGCGGAAAAAAGGCAATCACCTGGTTCATGTCCCGCATGTCCAGGTGCAGGCTGCCCGGGCTGGCAGTCTGGCCGCCCATGCTGAAATGCCCGCCGCCCACGGAAACCGGCCCGTCGGTGCGGCGTAGGGCGTCGGCCACGTCGGCCACGGTTTTCGGCTTGCTGATGGCCCAGACCGCTACCGGGTTCAAACCGGTGACGTCGTTGACGATCAATGTGTTTTGCTGCATCCCTCGCTCCCTTTTTTTGAACCCTAGCGCACCACGAGGTAGTCACCGTGCGCCTGCAAGGGGTCCGCCCCCCAGCGGTTGCCATCGGCAACGCCTCGCCTGAGCGCCAGCTGCCAGACCAGCCAGAGCGCCCCCAGCACGGGGACGGCGGCCAGCAACAACCACCAGCCGGAGTAGTTCCGGTCATGCAGGCGCCGGATGCAGATCAGCACCAGCGCCGCCAGCGCCGGCAGGTTGATCACCCAGGTCAGGATGCCGGACGAGGCATTGCCGAGCGCGGCCCAGACCAGGTAGAACAGCCCCCAGACGATGAGGCCGTGAAGCCAGAAGCCGCCGCGCGACAAACGCCCTCCGGCTTTGAAGAATTGAAGTGATTTCATGTGTTTCCCTGTTGCAGGAGTTGTGCCACCCGGACCTGCAGGTCCGCGGGCGCGACTTTTTCAGCCGCCAGGGGGGCGCCTACGTTAAGCCCCACCCGGTTGAAAAACCCCCGGCGAAACGGCTTGCTCATCGCGGTCCCGCTTTCAACGCGGCTGAAAAACGATCCCCAGAGGTTGGTCAGCGCCATGGGCACGACGGGCACTTGCAGGCCGTCGCGTTCGGCGTTCTCCAGGATCTTCATGATGCCGCCCTTGAAGGCCTGGAGTTCGCCGTTTTTGGTGATGCCGCCTTCCGGGAAGATGGCCAGCAGGTCGCCATCGCGCAGCACCTTGGCGGCCGCCTCGAAGGCCGCTTCGTAGAGCGCCGGGTCTTCGGTGCGCGGTGCGATGGGGATGGCCTTGGCCAGGCGGAACAGCCAGCCCAGCACCGGCATTTTGAAAATGCGGTGGTCCATCACGAAATAGATGGGGCGCGGGCTGGCGGCCATCAGCAGTACCGGGTCGACAAAACTCACATGGTTGCAGGTCAGCACGGCCGCGCCCTGCGCCGGGATATGGTCGTCGCCCGTGATCTTGAAACGATAGACCAGGCGCGAAGCGATCAGCGCGATAAAGCGCAGCAAATACTCGGGCACCAGCATGAAGATATAAAAAGCCACCACCGCATTGGCCAGGCCCACGAAGAGGAAGATCTGCGGAATGCTGAAGCCGGCCTTGAGCAGCGCGCCGGCCAGGATGGCGCTGACGATCATGAACAGCGCGTTCAGAATGTTGTTGGCCGCGATGATGCGGGCCCGGTGCGTGGGCTGGCTGCGCAGCTGGATCAAGGCATACATGGGCACGCTGTACAAGCCCGCGAACAGGCTCAGCAGCGCCAGGTCCAGCATCACGCGCCAGTGGGCATGCTGCGCCACGAATTCGCCCACGCTCATGATGGGCACGGCGGGCAGGCCGCGCGAGGCAAAATACAGGTCCACCGCGAACACGCTCATGCCGATGGCGCCCACCGGCACCAGGCCGATTTCAACGTGGCGCTTGCTGAGCACCTCGCAGAGCAGCGAGCCGGTGGCGATGCCGACGGAGAACACCACCAGCAGCAGGGACGCGACCTGCTCGTTGCCGTGCAGCACTTCCTTGGCAAAGCTCGGGAACTGGCTCAGGAACACGGCGCCGAAAAACCACATCCAGCTGATGCCCAGCATGGAGCGAAACACCACCAGGTTGTCGCTGGCGAGCTTGAGGTTGCGCCAGGTTTCCGTTACCGGGTTCCAGTTGATCTTCAGGCCCGGGTCGGTCGCCGGCGTGAGCGGGATGAACTGCGAAACCACCCGGCCCACCAGGGCCAGGCCCACGCAGGCCATGGCCACATAGTCGGGCCCGACCTGCGGCACGGCCACCATCAGCCCGCCCACGACCTGGCCCAGCAGGATGGCCACAAAAGTGCCCATCTCGACCATGCCGTTGCCGCCCGTGAGTTCGCGCTCGTTGAGCGCCTGCGGCAAGTAGGCGAACTTGACCGGGCCGAAGATGGTGGAATGCAGGCCCATCAGAAAGGTACAGCCCAGCAGCACCGGCACCTGGACGTTGGCGTTGCCGCTCATGAAACCGACGGCCGCGATCAGCATGATCACGACTTCGAGGTTTTTGACGAAACGGATCACCCGGGTTTTTTCGAACTTGTCGGTGAGCTGCCCGCTGGTGGCCGAGAACAGCAGGAAGGGCAGGATGAACAGCGCGCCTATGGCCAGCCCGGCCAGCGCCGGGGGCAGCCAGCTCACGCTGAGCTGGTAGGTCACCATCACGGTGAAAGCGAACTTGAAGAGGTTGTCGTTGGCCGCGCCGGAAAACTGCGTCCAGAAAAAAGGTGCGAAGCGGCGCTGCTTGAGCAGCGCGAACTGGTTCGGATGCCCCTGGACAGGCGGCGGCGACACCGGCGTGGCCTGATCAACACTCATGCGTGACTCCTCGTTTTGATTGTTGTGCGGCGGGCTTCGCGCCGAAGCGGCTGGCCTACTCTGTTTCTGGACAGTGCATGGGATTCTGCCCTGATTTTTCGCGCGGCCAGCAAGGCCGACACCACAGGCCAGGCGGCGCAGGCAGCCACCATGTGTTTGAGGCTGTGGCCCGACACCAGCTGGCCGGTCCATTCATAGGCCGCGTGGTCGCCCAGCTCCAGCAGCTTGGCCAGCGCGTAGATGGCGATCACCAGTCCCCAGCGCACCGGCAGCTCCCAGGCCTGTGCAGGACGCAGGCAGGCAAAGCCCAGGATCAGCGCCATGCCGCCTCCCTGCAAGACCGCCCAGGGCAGGACATTGCCGCTCAGCGACCAGGCATAGACGGAAAGCGGCCCCAGCACCAGCACGGCCGTGGCCAGCGCCATGCCGGCGCGCGTGCTGACGGCCCGCATCGCCGCCAGGCCCAGCAGCCCGGCAAAAGCCAGCACCATGCCACTGCGGTCCCAGGCCAGGCCGGCGTCGCCGGGCTGCAGGTGGTAGGCCGCGGACACCGCCGCCGTCACCCACAGGCCGCCGAAAAAAAGCCCGGCCATGGCCGCCGCCGCGGCACTGACGGCCTGCTCACGCACAGCCCGCAGCAGCGCCCAGATACCCACCATGCCCCACAGCGCAAAGGGAAGGTTGCTGATGACATCCATGGCATGCGGCAGCCAGCCCCAGCTGCGCTGGTCGGCGAAGTCGTGGTAGTGGACGGGCTGCGCCAGCGAAGGCCCCAGCAGCGCGGCAGCCAGCATTAGAAAGAAGACAAGGGCAAGCACGCATTCACGGCGCCGGGCCAAGGCAGCCGGCCGCGCGTGCCAGGGGAGCGGCTCAACCCGGCGATGAAGAATGGAGGGGGTGGTCTGCATGCGAAAAGCTCCTCTGTCTATATATGAGTGAGCCGCACTGTGCGGGGCGGGATGGGCCGCGGGCATCAAAATTCAGTGCGGTGGAGCCGCTTCAAACCGAAAGTACCGATAATCGATACCCATGAGCACCACCGCCGACCTCGTCACCGTCCTCAAAAAAGAACTCAAGGCCGCGCGCATGACCTATGCGGACCTGGCCGCCAAACTGGGCATGGCCGAATCCAGCGTCAAGCGCATGCTGGCCAAGGGGGACATGCCGCTGTCGCGCATAGACGCGATCTGCCGCGCGCTCAAGCTGGACTTTGCCGATCTCGCCAGGCGCATCGCCGACACCCAGCCGCTGCTGGCTGAACTGACGGAGGCGCAGGAAAAAGCCGTGGTGGCCGACAAAAAGCTGCTGCTGACCGCGATTTGTGTGCTCTCGCAGTGGACGCTGGAGCAGATCACCAGCAGCTACCGGCTCTCGGAGGCCGAATGCATCAAATACCTCGCGCAGCTGGACCGCATAGGCATCATCGAGCTCAAGCCCCTGAACCGCTACCGGCTCAAGCTCGCCAAGACCTTTCGCTGGCGCCCGCATGGGCCGGTGATGGATTACTTCCGCGAGAACGCCTTGCTCGACTATTTTTCAGGCGGCTTCGATGGCGAGGGCGAAGGCCTGCTGCTGGTGCACGGCTCCATCAGCCGTGGCCTGGCGCCCTCCTTCCTGGAGCGCATGCAGCGCGTGGCCCAGGATTTTGCCCAGCAGCACCAGACGGACCAGAAGCTGGGCGAGAAAGACCGCGAGGGTTTTACGCTGCTGCTGGCCATGCGGAGCTGGGAGTTTGAGGCTTTTGCCGCGCTGCGCAGGTAACCCCCCGTCCAGGCTCACTGCGTGTAGCCTGTTCCCCCCTCAAGGGGGCGGCGCCTGCGGCCCGGCAAAGCCGGTTCCGCGGCCCTGCGGGTTCAGTAGGCGCGGCAGTCAATTGCATGCAATTACATTAGTCGACTAAGAAAATATCGCGCTTACTGCTAATATCCAGCTGTTTGATGCCAAAAATACGAATTTTGTGCATGCAATTCTTAACGGAACCACGATGAACCCAAGCTCCACTTATGTCGGCCTGCCTATCCCCGTGGCGGCCAATCTGACCGACACCAAGTACTTTTTCCAGGCGCTGGACAATTTTTCGCGCGTGATGGCGATACGCCCGGGGGACAGGGTGCTGATGCTGGCAGACCCGCTGTTGGACCCGCGGGTGATCGATGCGGTGATCGGCGTCGCCAAGTCGCGCGGCGCCGAGGTGCGTGTCTATATGGAGCCCAGCACCCAAGTGACGGCGGTGCCGGAAGAAGTGCATGCCATGCTCAAAAAGGCCACTTTTGTGGTGTCGACGTGGTTTTGCTCCATCCTCGACCCTTTGTGCATCAACTTGCGCCGCGCCGGCCAGCGCTGGGTCAAGATCACCTACTTTCGCAACCTCGATTTGCTGCACACGCCGCAAGCGCGCTTTCCGGTCGACCTGATCGGCGAGATCATCCGCGGCACGGCCGCCCGCTACCCGGCCGAGGGCGGCTTCGACCTGCGCTTTACCGACCCGCGCGGCAGCGACTTTCGCATCAGCTTCACGCAGGAAATGCGCGCCAACCAGCTGGCCACCAACCGCTGGCGCGGCCAGATGACAGCCGAGGAGGACGGCTGTTATGTGCACTACCTGCCCACGCACGGCCCCAACCTCTGGGACCACAACTCGGTCAAAAACGACTTCAAGGCCGTGGTGCCCATGGCCGGCGTGCTGTATCCGCAATGGGCGGTCGGTTTCGCCAAACCCTTTGAGGAAAAAATCGCCGTGCGTTTTGAGGGCGACACGATTTCTGCGGTCGAGGGCACCTCGGAAGAAGCGGTCATCCTGCGCGAGATGTTGGTGGGCGGCCGCATGATCGAAGGCGGCGGCTGCGGCTTCAACCCCAAGGCGCCGCGCCACACGGTCTACCCGGCCGGCTCCAACGCGCCCGGCGCGCTGCACTTCGGCATAGACCTGGCCCAGCCCAGCGACTACATACGCCGCGTGATGCCCGACTGGGAAGAGCCGCCGGTGCACATGGACCTGATCACGCTGGATGCGACGGTGACCGCGGGCGGCAACACCTTGATCAAGGACGGGTTTTTGTGCGCGCTGCGCGACCCCGCCGTGGTGGCGCTGGCCGCGCGTTATGGCGATCCTGTGGAGCTGCTCGAAGCGCAGGTTCTCTAGGCTGGTGCTGTAAACACGGTCAAAACACCGGTATAGCCGTAGAGGTGGTGCCGCGCGATTTCGCCGCCGGCAAAAAAACCCACCAGCGGCACATCACCCAGCGCGCGCCGCACGATCTGCATCTCGGCACTGGGCGCGCCGAAGTGCGGCCCGCCGCGGCCTGAGCAGCTCACGTAAACCGCGCCGGCAATGCGCCGCGCCGCATGCGGCGCCGATTCGGCTTCCGAGGCGCTCAGGGCGCTGGCGACTTCCAGCGTGACTTCCTCGGGTTCCAGTTCTTCGCGGATTTCAGCGCAGACGCGGATCAGGTCGGCGCGCGCGGCCTCCATATTGCGTTCGCAAAAGGCCAGCTTCATGCCCACGGCCGGCACCTCGGCGATGGCGATGCCCCGGCGCGACGGGTCCAGCCCTATCAGGTGGCGCACCCGCACCTCGGCGCCGAACTGACCCGCGCGACGGCCCGCGGCATGGGCCGCGCCGTCATCGGGAATGTCGGCCGGCCGGCTCAGGCCGACCAGGGTGGTGCGTACTTTGGCCAGCGCCTCGCGCGGCTGGTCCAGCGACACGGCCAGGTCGGCCAGCATGACGTCGAGCGCCGGCTTGCCATCAAGCTCCGTCACCACATTGGACTCACAGGCGGTGATTTCATGGTCGGCCGACACCGGCCGGCAGCCCTGGGTGATGCGCGACATCAGCGCCGCGCCCTGGCCGAAAGCCACACCGCTAAGCCCGCCGCTGAACACGCCGCCGGCGGCCCCCTGCCCCTTGACGTTGCCGTGCCCACTGAGCGCGAACTGCACGGTGCCGGAGCGGCTGGAGGCCAGGCCGCCGAACACATAACCGCTGTGGGTGCGCTCGGCCATTTCAGCGATCAGTTCAGCCACATCGGGCGTGGCGGCGTCGGCGTGCACCAGCGCGGTGTGCGCCTTGAAGCGGCCGCTGCTGGCCGGCGGCAGCGGCGACACGCCGGAAAACACCCGGTACTGGTCGTGCGGCAGTTCGCACAGCATCACCGTGAGGGCCGGCTCGTCGAAGTACTCGACATTGTTGGAGGCGATGCCCACACCCACCGTGCCGCTCCAGTCGGTGATGTCGGGCAGCTCGGCGCTCAGGTGGTCCAGGATGTCCTGCGCATGGGCCGCATAGTGGTCGGTGATGTAAAGCAGCGCCAGCGTGGGCGACTTGGCGTAGCCGGGCAGCGCCTGGTAGGCGCGCAGCTGCGCCAGCACCAGGCCAGCCGCCATCTGCCATTGCGGATGGGTGGCGTGGCCGTAGGGGAAAAGCTTCATGGGGTCCTGGTGAAATTCAGTGGAAGTCGGGGGTGGGTCCAGCGTCGTTCAACGTGCGGTTTTGCGCGCGACCTTGCGCGCCGGCGCCTTGGGTTTGGTTTTAGCGGCGGCGTTCTCGGCAGTTTTTGCGGGCGTCTTGCCGGCGGCCGGCGTGGGCCAGCCCTGGCTGCTGCGCAGCGCGGTGTTCATGGCCGCGCGCGCGCCGCCCGCCATGGTTTTGCCCGCCGTTTCGGCCATGTTGCGGGCCATGCCCGTGGCCATGCCGGTGGCGGTTTTCATCGCGTCCTTGGCCAGGCCCGTGGCCAGGTTCTTGGTCGTGTCCATCGCGGCTTTTTTGGCCGCATCCTTCATGGCGTCGGTCGCGATCGCCTGGAACTGCTGGGTCAGCGCGCCCCACCACTGCATGGGGTCGACCACGCCGGCCGGCGCGGCGGCGGCCTTGCCCGCGGCGGGCGCCTTGGCCTTGGACGTGGAAGCGGCCTTGGCGGCGGGCTTGCCCGTCCCAAAACTCGAGGGCGGCACTTCCAGCCCCGAAAACGTCCTGGCCTTGTCGGCCACGCGCTGCACGCCGCCGGCCACGCTGTCGGCGACCTTGAGCTTGAAGGCGTTCGCCACGTCGCCCATGTTGAAATTCATGCCCTTGAGCGTGGCCAGGGTCATCTTCTGCACTTCCAGCGCCTGGATGGTGGCCTTAAGCGCCGTGGCGTTCTGGTCCAGCCAGAACTGCACGGCCTTGAGCTCCTCGATACGTTTGTCGAGCTCCTCGACATTGAGCGTGGGCGCCACCCAGTTTCCGAGGTTGGGCAGCTGCGGGATGCTCTGCGTGGCGCTGCCGGCCGCCTGTTTGGCCAGGTTCTGCAGGAAATCAAAGCCGGGCACCAGCTTGCCGAAACCGGGGAAGGAAGGGTTGTCTGCGTCACTCATGAATGTGTCTCCTGGCATGTTGGGCATGATGGCATTGAAGGACGGGGCGGCTCGCGCCCTTGTCTTCATTGTGCAGCGCCGGGGCGGGACGTCAACCGGTTTTTGGCCCTCACCCGCGCGCACGGCCTGATAAGCTTGTGCCATGGCCTATACCTTCGCCTCCGCCACGGTCCTGCTGCTGCTGATCACCGACCCCTTCGGCAACATCCCGATTTTTGCCAATGCCCTCAAAGGCGTGGCGCCCGAGCGGCGCATGTTCGTCATCCTGCGCGAGGTGCTGATCGCCTTTTTGCTGCTGCTGGCCTTCATGTTCGTCGGCGACGGCTTTTTGCGCCTGATGAACCTCAGCGACCTGTCGCTGCAGATCGCCGGCGCCGTCGTGATGTTCCTGATCGCACTGCGCATGATCTTCCCCTCGGACCAGCCCGAGGCCGCGCCCCTGCTGGGCGAGCCGCTGATCGTGCCGCTGGCCATTCCCGCGCTGGCCGGGCCCTCGGCGCTGGCCACCGTGATGCTGCTGGTGTCGCAGGCGCCGGAGCGCCGGCTTGAATGGGTTGCCGCGCTCTGCGTCACCATGGCCGTCTGCGCCGTGGTGCTGGTGCTGTCCGAGCGCATACAGCGCGTGGCCGGCGACCGCGTCATGATGGCGTTTGAGCGGCTCATGGGCCTGATCCTCGTGGCGATTTCGGTCGAGATGTTCCTGCGCGGCATACGGCTGTTCATCACCCAGACCGGGGCCGCCGCATGAAAGCATCCGCGCAACGCCTGGTCCTTCTTGCCGCCTGCGCACTGGCCTCGCCCTGGGCGCATGCCGTGCAAGACTGCGAAATCAACGGCGAAAGCGTCAACCCCAACAACGGAAACACCACCGCCGGCAAGACCGGCGTCATGCGCTGCAAGGACCGGGACTCGGGCCAGCTGATGCGTGAGCAGGAACTGCAGGGCGGCAAGTTCATGGGCCTGGTGCGCTTCTACCAGAACGGCAAGCTGCAGCGTGAATACAGCGAAAACGAGCGCGGCAACCGGCACGGCCGCGCGCGCGAATTCGCAGCGGACGGCCAGGTGCTGCGCGACACCGTGTACGACAACGGCACCGAGGCCGGCCTGGCACGCAGCTTTCACGCCAACGGGCAACTGCGGCGCATCGTGTTTTACGGCCCGCGCGCGGGCGGCAGCGTCGAGCAGGCCTATGCCGAATTCAACGATCGCGGCCAGCTCCAGGCCATGCGCTGCGGCGACAAGCCCCTGCTGGCGGCGCCGGCCGATGACGCCCGCTGGTGCGGTTTTTCGGGCGGCGCTTCGAAAATCGAACTGTTCAGCAGCAAGGGCGTGCTGAACGGCACCAGCAGCTACCTGGCCGGAAAACGCATACGCCATGAAACACTGGGCGAGGGCGGCAAGCCGGATTACCTGGATGAGGTGTCGGGCAGCACCCGCATTGAGCGCCATTTCAACAACGCCGGCGTCAAGCGGCGGGAAATCCAATGGAAGCTGGACAGTGAAACGCCCAGGAATTCGCTCAAGGAGCGGGAGCAGGAATTCGCCGACGGCGGCACCCTGACGCGCGACAGGAAATGGTCCGAAGGCAAACTGGTGAGCGACCAGTCTTATTACCTCAACGGCCAGCCGCGCAGCAAAACCGAGTTCGGCGGCGAGGGTGACAGCGCCTGGCTGCAAGCCACCGATTTTTTCGACAACGGGAACATCGCCAGGACAGGCCGCTACAGCAATTCCAGCCGCTACCGGCAACTACCCCTGGGCACACACCAGCGCTTCAACGAGGCCGGAAAGCTGGTGGCCGAATCAAGCTACGACGAGCGCGGCCGCATCACGCGCGAGAAAACCTGGGACAACGAAGGCAAGCTGCTGAGCGATGATGCGGTCTTTGAAGACGGCTCCCGCAAAGCATACTCCAGATAGCACCCCCGTCCAGGCTCACTGCGTGTAGCCTGTTCCCCCTCAAGGGGGCGGCGCCTGCGGCCCGGCAAAGCCGGTTCCGCTGCCTCTGCTGGATTTATTCAGGGCGGCTCAGACGTTCTCGACAATTTTTTGGTCGATGGCGCCGAACACTGAGAGCCCATCCTTGCCCTTGGCCTCGATGCGAATCGTGTCGCCATATTTCATGAACTCGGTCTTGGGCTTGCCGTCTTCTATGGTTTCGATCGCGCGTTTTTCCGCGATGCAGCTGTAGCCGTGGCTCCAGTCCTTGTTGCTGACGGTGCCCGAGCCCACGATGCTGCCGGCGCGCACATTGCGGGTCTTGCAGATATGGGCGATCAGTTGGCCGAAATGGAAGGTCATTTCAGGGCCGGCCTCGCACATGCCGACCTTGCGGCCATTCCAGGTGCTTTGCAGCGTGAGGTGCAAACGGCCCTGGTCCCAGGCATCGCCCACCTCGTCGGGCGTCACCGCCACCGGGCTGAAGGCCGTGGCCGGCTTGCTCTGGAAGAAGCCAAAGCCCTTGGCCAGCTCGTTGGGAATCAGGTTGCGAAGCGAGACATCGTTGGCCAGCATCAAGAGGCGCACGCCCTCGAGCGCCTGGGCCGGCGTGGCGCCCATGGGCACGTCGCCGGTGATCACGGCGACCTCGGCCTCGAAGTCGATGCCGAAGTCCTCGCTGGCCACGACCACGTCGTCGCAGGGGCCTATGAAATCGTCGCTGCCGCCCTGGTACATCAGCGGGTCGCTGTAAAAGCTTTCCGGCACTTCGGCGTTGCGGGCCTTGCGCACCAGCTCCACATGGTTGATGTAGGCCGAACCGTCGGCCCACTGATAGGCGCGAGGCAGCGGCGCCATGCAGCGCGAGGGCTCGAAGGGAAAGGCGTGGCGCGCCTTGCCGTGGTTCAGCGTCTCATAGAGGTCCTGCAGCTGCGGCGACATGAAGTTCCAGTCGTCCAGCACCTGCTGCAGTTTGCCCGCAATGCCGGTCGCATAATGCGCCGTGGAGAGATCGCGCGACACCACGACGAGCTGGCCGTCGCGTGAAGAGTCTTTGTAAGTGGCGAGTTTCATCGATATCCTGGTGGGTGGCTGCCGGCTTTCGCCGCAGGCCTTGATTGTGCCGTGTATGCCCTGGCCGGCGGCGGCTGGCGGACCCGCGTTACGATCCATGCATCCACAGCCCCACGGCGAACCTGAAATTCTAGTCAAGCCCATGAAAGCAAGCCCCGGCGCCACCGCCCCCGCACGCCGCAGCACGGCGCCGCAGCGCGCGGGCATACAGTCGCTCGAAGTCGGCTTTGCCCTGCTGGAAGTGCTTTCCACCTCGCCAGGCGCCCTGATGCTGCGCGACCTGGCGGCGGCGGCCAGCATGAGCGCGGCCAAGGCCCACCGCTACCTGGTGAGCTTCCAGCGGCTGGGAATGGTGGTCCAGGAACCGGCCACCACGCTGTACGACCTGGGCCCGGCGGCGCTCAAGCTGGGGTTGGCGTCCCTTTCCAGGCTGGACAGCGTGAAACTGGCCCGGCAGCGCCTGCAGCCCCTGATGGCGCAGACCGGCCAGACCCTGGCCCTGGCCGTCTGGGGCAACCAGGGGCCCACGCTGGTGCATTGGGAAGAGTCGCCGCGGGCGGTGACGGTCAACTTGCGGCTGGGCGACGTGATGCCGCTGCTGTCTTCGGCCACGGGCCTGTGCTTTACCGCGTTTTCATCGCCGCGCCTGCTGGCCGCCGGCAGGCCGCAGGGCCGGCTGGCGCTGCTGGTCAAGGACGAGCTGGCGCGCAACCAGAAGCTGGCGCGCCAGGATGTCCCCACCACCATGGCCGGCCTGGCCGAGGTGCTGGAGGAAGTGCGCCGCCGCGGCATGGCGCGCGCCGTCAATACATTGCTGCCGGGCGTGGCCGGTTTTTGCGCCCCGGTCTTCGACGCCGACGGCCACCTGGCCCTGGGCATGGTGGCGCTGGGCTCGCTGGCCACTTTTGACGCCGACTGGGACGGCGCGGTGGCCCGGCCCCTGGCGGCGGCGGCCCGGCAACTTTCGCGCGACCTGGGCTTCGAAACGGCATGAGCACGCTGGCCGCCTCTTCCTCTCCCGCGCCGCCCCGGCGCGCGCTGGCCTTGCTGGCCGTGCTGGTGCTGGCCGTGCACACGCTGGTGCTGACTTTCGTGCCGATGCGCTTCGGTCCCGGGCGCACGCCCTCGTCGGAGGCCACCGACGCTTTCGTGACGCGTAGCATCCCACCGCCGCGGCCGGCCGAGCCCCCGCCGGCCGCTCCGGCCGAGGCGGCGCCGGTACCCAAGCCCGCCAAGAAAGAACCCGCGCAAGACCCCAGCAATGCCGAACCGGTCCGCCCGCGCAAGCCGCGGCCGGCCGACTATGTGCCCGATGCGCCGTCGCCCGCGGACCTGCTCGCGGAGGCCGCCGCCAGGGCTGAGGCCCTCGCCGCAAGCGCGTCTGAGGCGGTGCCGGCCGGCCCCGCCGAAACACCGGCGGCGACCATGGCTCTGCCGGAAACCACCAAAATCGGCGTGGTCCGCCTGCCGGGCTCTATCCGCCTGAAATACAAAGCTGTGGGCGCAAAAGACGGCAAGAACTATTACGGCAATTCGGAACTGAACTGGCAAAACAACGGTACTGAATATGCAGCAGTCCTTGAGGTGCACGCATCGTTTCCGGCATCCCTGTTTGTCAAGCCGCGCATCCTGACCAGCGAAGGTCAACTCACCGAGAATGGCCTCGCGCCCAGCCGGTTCGCCGACAAATCACGAAGCGAGCGGGCAGCGCATTTCCAGCGCGACAAAGGTAAGGTGACCTTCAGCGCCAATACGGCTGACGCGCCCTGGATCGTCGGCACCCAGGATCGCATCAGCTTTTTTCTGCAACTGGCCGGCATGCTGGCAGGCAATCCGGCGGAGTTCGTGCCCGGCAACAGCATTACGCTTTACACAGTGGGACCGACCCAGGCAGATACCTGGACCTTCCTGGTGGAAGCCGAAGAAACCATCACCGTCTCCACCGGCAACCTGCCTACGCTAAAGCTTTCCCGCAGGCCACGCGGCGACTTCGACCAGAAGGTTGAGGTCTGGTTTGCACCGTCGCTCGACTACCTGCCGGTCAAGAGCCGGATCACCGAGCAAAGCGGAGATTTTGTAGAGCAGTTGCTGGAAAGCGCGGCCCGGCCCTGAACAAAAATTTAAAGACGACCATGCCGCCCGCGTTGCGATTGCCGCACGTTGATGCCCGCTTTTTGTGCGGTTTCACACGATGCAGCCCGTCTTTACCGAACACTTGCATGCCGGATGGTGCGGACTCTTGAACTTGGCCTCATCGTAGCTATCTGACGAGAAAGGACTTCACCATGCACATGCTTTACGACTCAGATTCCTTTGCCGTGCTGCAGATTCACGCGAACGCGCCGGAAGAATCCGCGCCCGCGCCCGCCGTTCCCCAGCTGGCCCGCCACGGCTTTGAAATCGTGGACAAGCGCTCGGGCAAAGAGGTTTACCTGGACGGCTCCTGGGCCGAAATGTTCCAGCAACGTTTGAGCGCATGGGCACAGAACACGCCCACGCAGGAAGAAATCGAAGATACGCTGGAGGGCTACAGCGGGCTCGCAAATACCCCCATGTCGATGCACTAGGCCCCAACGGCCGCTCACTCGGCCGGCGGGATTTCAGTTTGCGCTGCCAAGCGCTTCTCGTAAATCCACCGGTACATGGGTTCGGCCAGCAGCAGCACGGCCGCCAGCCTGGTGACGTGAAAGGCCGTGACCACCGGCACACCCAGCTGCAAAACCTTGGCCGTGATGGCCATTTCGGCGATTCCGCCAGGTGAGGTGCCCAGCAGCAGCGTGGCCCAGTGCAGGCTGGTGAACTGGGCCAGTGACCACGCAAACCCCGCGCACAGCGCGATCATTCCCACCGTGGCCAGCGCCACCGAGCCCAGCCAGCGCGGCGCCATGTGCACAAAGCCGCTGGTAAAACGCACACCCAGGCTGATGCCTATGACCAGTTGCGCGGCATTGGTCATCCACTGCGGCAGGGCTGAGAGCGTGAAGCCAAAAGCCGTCAGCAGCAGCGACACCACCAGGGCGCCTATGAACCAGGGGTTGGTGCGCTCCAGCTTGAGCATGGCCCAACAGCCCATGCCGGTCAGCACGGCCAGCAGGGCCAGGCCTGGCCACTGCACCACACGCGCGCCCGGCAGGGTGGCGTCCAGCCCGTGCAGGCCCGCCCACTGGAAACCAAAGGGAATGACCAGCGTGACCAGCAGCACGCGCAGGCTGTGCGCCGAGGCCACCAGGTCAGTCTGCGCGCCGTGGCGCTCGGCCATCAGCGTCATTTCCGAGGCTGCCCCTATGGGGGCGGCAAAGTAGGTCGTGATGCGCGACAGGCCTTTCACCTGGAACGGCCCGGGCCCATGGTGCACCCGGTAAAGCCAGGCCCCGAAAGCCAACCCCAGGGCCAGTGCCCAGACGATGTTCAGCGCAATCGCCCACCACAGGCCGGCGAGCAGGGTGACGACCTGCGGCGTGAAGTACAGCCCCAGCGCGCAGCCAATCACCCATTGCCCGGTGTTGCGCAGCGGCGTCCAGCTGGCCGTCGGGCCGCCCAGCATGGAGGCCACGGCGGTCGCCAGCAGCGGGCCAATCATCCAGGGCAAAGGTGTGCGCAGCCAGACGCACAGGGAGGCGGCGGTCCAGGCCATGAGCAGCGTCAGGACGACACGTGCGGAAAAGACGCGGGCAGGGCGGGGAAAAGACAGCATGGCTTAGGGCGCGGCCGACAAAAACCGGCTGGAGTAGTATCCAACGATGCCTTATTTTGCCGCCCCTCGTCCTTTGGCATGGCTGCTGTGCACGGTCGCGATGGCCCTGGCCGCCGGCTGCGCGGGCCGGCCCGAGGCGCCCATCCTGCAGCCGCCCGGCGCTGAAAGCGCGCAAACCTCGGCCCGGCTGGAAGCCGTGCTTCCGGCGCAGGTACTGATCCTCGGCGAGCAGCATGATGCGGCCGAACACCAGCAAATCCAGCAGCAGGTCGTCGCCCTGCTCGCGGCGCGCGGCACGCTGGCTGCGCTGGCACTGGAAATGGCCGACACCGGCGCCAGCACCTCGGCGCTCAAACCCAGCGCTACCGAGCAGCAGGTGCGCAACGCGCTGGCCTGGAACGACAAGGGCTGGCCCTGGGCCGCCTACGGCCCCGCCGTGATGACGGCCGTGCGGGCCGGCGTGCCGGTGCTGGGCGCCAACCTGCCGCGCGCGCTGATGCCGGCCCGCATGGCCGACAGCCGGCTCGACCTGCAGCTGCCAGGCCCGGCCCTGAAGGCGCAGCAGCAATTGATGCGCACCGGCCACTGCAACCTGCTGCCCGAGAGCCAGGTCACGCCCATGGCGCGCCTGCAGATCGCCAAGGACATCACCATGGCCAACACTCTGGCCCAGGCCGCCTTGCCGGGAAAAACCGTGCTGCTGCTGGCCGGCAGCGGCCATGCGGATCGCCAGCTGGGCGTGCCGCAGCACCTGCCTGCGGATGTGAAGGCCAAAACCGTTCGCTTGCGCGCCGGCGGCGCCGCGGCCAGCGACCAGGCTGAGGCTTTCGATGCGGTGTGGGAAACGCCCGCGCTGCCCGAAAAGGACTACTGCGAAGGCCTGGACAAAAAGCTGGCGCCCAAGCCCTGCGCGCCAGGCATCGCTGACACGCCTCAGGCGTATTTACGGATCGCGTCGGCCACCACATTGACGATGCGGTCTATGTGCGCTTTCTCGACGATGTAGGGCGGGCAGACCACGATGTTGTCGGCCGCCGGCCGCACCAGCACGCCGTGGTGGAAGCACTCCATGAAGACGTCGTAAGCACGCTTGCCGGGCGCGCCGGCCACGGGCGCCAGTTCCACCGCGCCGGCCAGGCCCAGGGCGCGGATGCCGATCACATTGGGCAGGCCCTTGAGGCCGCTGTGCATGGCATCGCCCAGCACCTTGCCCATCTGGCCCGCGCGCTCATAAAGCTTTTCTTCCTTGAACAAACTGAGCGTCGCGATCGCCGCCGCGCAAGCCACCGGGTGGCCCGAATAGGTGTAGCCGTGGAAAAACTCGATGGCATGCTCGGGCGCGCCGCTGTTGGCATTCATCATGCCGTCGTAAATGCGGTCCGAGCAGATCACGCCGCCCAGCGGGATCACGCCGTTGGTCACGCACTTGGCGAAGTTCAGCATGTCGGGCACCACGCCATAGTAGTCGGCGCCGAAGCCCGTGCCCAGGCGGCCGAAGCCGGTGATGACCTCATCAAAAATCAGCAGGATGCCGTGCTTGTCGCAGATCTCGCGCAGGCGCTTGAGGTAGCCCCTGGGCGGCAGGTACCAGCCGGCGCTGCCGGCCACCGGCTCGACGATGACGGCGGCCACATTGCTCGGGTCATGCAGCGGCAGGATGCGGTTTTCGAGTTCCAGCAACAGGTCTTCTTCCCACACAGGTTCGGCGCCGTTGATGTAGGCGTGCTTGACCGGGTCGTGGATGAAGCGCATGTGGTCCACGCGCGGCAGCAGCGCGGCGCCGTAGACCTTGCGGTTGGCCGGAATGCCGCCCACGCTCATGCCGCCGAAACCGACGCCGTGGTAGCCCTTCTCGCGGCCTATGAAGATGTTGCGGTGGCCCTCGCCGCGCGCCCGGTGGTAGGCCAGCGCGACTTTCAGCGAGGTGTCGGCCGCCTCCGAGCCCGAGTTGCAGAACAGCACCTTGTTGAGGTCGCCGGGCGCCATGCCCGCGATGACTTCGGCGGCCTTGAAGGCCTGGTCGTTGCTGGCCTGGAAGGCGGTTGCGTAGTCCAGCGTGTCCAGCTGCTTCTTGATGGCGTCGTTGATGGGCTTGCGGTTGTGGCCGGCGCCCACGCACCACAGGCTGGAAATGCCGTCTATGACCTGCCGGCCGTCGTGCGTGGTGAAGTGCATGCCGTCGGCGGCCACGAACACGCGCGGGTCTTTCTTGAAGCTGCGGTTGGGCGTGAAGGGGAGCCAGTGGTGCTCCATGTTGAAATCCTGATAGGCCATGGCGTGTTTCCTGCGTCTGAAAAGGGGGTGTCCTGGCATTCTGGCACTTCCGGGCGGACGCCGGCCTCACCTGCGACAATTCATCCCCTATGAATCACGCTTATATCCTCACCCTGTCCTGCCCAGACCGTATGGGCATCGTTCATGCCGTGTCCGGCTTCCTGCTGGACAACGGCGGCAATATCGAAGAAGCCGCGCAATACAACGACCACGACACGGGCCTGTTCTTCATGCGGGTGCAGTTCGCCTGCGACAAGCTGGGCCACGAGGAGCTCTCCAGCCGGCTCAAAGCCTTTGCCCAGCCCTTTGGCATGAACTGGAAGCTGCACGCTACCACCCAGCCCATGCGCACCGTCATCATGGTGAGCAAGGAAGGCCACTGCCTCAACGATCTGCTGTTTCGCTGCAAGTCGGGCCTCTTGCCGGTCGATGTGCGCGCCATCGTCTCCAACCACCGCGAGTTCTACCAGCTGGCGGCCAGCTACAACATCCCCTTCCACCACATCCCGGTCACCGCGGCCACCAAGGCCCAGGCCGAGGCGAAGCAGCTGGAGATCATCGAGTCCGAAGGCGCTGAACTCGTGGTGCTGGCGCGCTACATGCAGGTGCTCTCCAACGAGCTGTGCCAGAAGCTCTCGGGCCGCGCCATCAACATCCACCACTCCTTCCTGCCCAGCTTCAAGGGCGCCAAGCCTTACTACCAGGCGCACGACCGCGGCGTGAAGCTGATAGGCGCGACCGCCCACTATGTGACGGCCGACCTCGACGAAGGCCCCATCATCGAGCAGGACGTGGCGCGCGCCGACCACAGCAAGACCGTGGAAGACCTGACCGCCATGGGCCGCGACACCGAAAGCCAGGTGCTGGCCCGCGCCGTCAAGTGGCACAGCGAGCACCGCGTGCTGCTCAACGGCCACAAGACGGTCATCTTTAAATAAACACCATGGCCACGCCGGCGCGCATTCCTCCGATCCAATGCCTGCTGACCTTCGAGGCGCTGGCGCGGCTGCGCAGCGTGACGCAGGCGGCCGAGGAGTTGTGCGTCACGCCCAGCGCGGTCAGCCACCGCGTCAAACAGCTCGAGCAGATCATAGGCACCAAGCTGTTCGGGCGCGCCGATTTTTCGCTGACCACCGAGGGCAGCGAATACCTTGCCCATGTGCGCGAAGGCCTGGCCACCTTGCAAAAATTTCCGGGTGCCGCCGGCCAAAGCAGCACGCCCGGCAAGCGCAAGCTGCGCCTGGCGGTCACGCCGACCTTTGCGCGCTCCATCCTGATTCCGCGGCTGCGCCAGTTCACCGACGCCTATCCCGAAATCGACCTGACCCTGCAGGTGTCGATTCCGCTGCTGGACGTGGTGGCCGAGGATGCCGACCTGATCGTGCGCTTCGGCACCGGCCGCTACGCGGACCTCGAACACGTCTGCCTGAGCAAGGACGAGGTCGCGCCGCTGGCCTCGCCCGCTTTTGTGCGCGAGCACGGCCCTTTTGAAGCGGCCGAAGACCTGGAAGGCGAAAGCCTGCTGCGTTCGCCGCTGGAGCCCTGGCGCACCTGGTTCGCCGCCCATAAACTCGATTGGCCCGAGCCCGCCGACGGCTCCCAGTTCAACGACATAGGCCTGATGTGCGACGCCGCCGCGGCCGGCATGGGCATCGCGCTGATACGCCTCAAGCTGGGCGCGCCCTGGCTGGAGAACGGCTCGCTGGTGCGCCTGGGCAGCAACGCGGTGTTTGCCGGCAATGTCCCCAGCCCGCATGCGCACTACCTGTGCTGGCGCACCGGCACCATGGACCGCTGGGAATGCGCGGCTTTTGCCGACTGGCTGCGCAAAAGCCTGGGTTAGGGCCCCAAAAGCGTGTGAATAAGAACGCCTCTACCCGGCGTGCAAAGCCTTAACGAGCGCTCACCCTGCCGGGGCTTTGCACCCTGTTCAAGGCCTTTTTGACTTGTAGCGCATTTTGCGTACGCCGATAGCGTTAACGGATCTCATGCGTCCGACAAGTGGTTTTGCGCCCATACCGGCTCATGCCTATGATGGGCTGACCATGGCACCGTACGAGGACCCGGCCAGCGGCACATGGTAAAAAATCAACTTGTTCAACGAGGGAAAGTCTCATGAGAAAAAATCAATTAGCCGCCGGCCTGGCCGGCATCATGCTCTCCATGCTCGCCATTTCACCCCTGGCTCACGCCGAGGGCAAAGCGGCCGGCAAATCCGTCAAACCCGGCACCTTTTGCACCATCCAGGACGCCAAGGCCTGCCAGGACGCCGTGACGCCCGCGCAAATCCTGTCGCGCTTCAAGGCCGGCAATACGCGCTTTGTCTCCGGCAAGCCGCGCCACCAGAACTACCTCAAGGAAATGAAGGCCACCGCGGACGGCCAGTTCCCGCTGGCCAGCGTGGTGTCCTGCATAGACTCGCGCGCGCCGGCCGAAATCGTGTTCGACCAGGGCATAGGCGACCTTTTCAATGCGCGCGTGGCCGGCAACATCGTCAATGAAGACATCCTGGGCAGCCTGGAATTCGCGCACAAGGTCGTGGGCGCCAAGCTGCTGGTGGTGATGGGCCACACCAGCTGCGGTGCCATCAAGGGCGCGTGTGACGACGCCCAGCTGGGCAACCTGACCGGCCTGATCGGCAAGATCAAACCGGCCGCCAACCTGGTCTCCGCCGACATCAAGGACCGCACGTCCAAAAACTACGCTTTTGTCGAGATGGTGGCCGAGAGCAATGTGCGCCTCACGGTGGAGACCATCCGCGAGAAGAGCCCCATCCTGCGCGAGATGGAGCAAAAGGGCGAGATCATGATCGTGGGCGCCATGTACGACGTGAAGACCGGCAAGGTCAAGTTCTATGACACGCCGGGCGCCAGCAAGGCCCCGGGCACGAAGTCCTGAGAACCTCTTGAAGGGCTGAACGGGTTCCTGGCCCAGCGCCGGTTCACCGTCGCCTTGACGCTGCAGGCGCCCATCCCGCTGCCCGGCGCAGCCGGCATGGGCGGGGCGTTGGATCGCCTCAAGCTGAGGCACTTCACAGCCGTAACTGAATGTTAGACTCGCGCGATTCCAACAAATAGGCCGGGGGGAATTGATGCGGATTTTTCGACTGCTTGTCATTGCTGTCGCCATTTTTCTGACCGGCTGTGTGGCCACTGGCCCCCGTTATGCCGAAGTCGAAGCCAGCTTCCCTACCCTGCGTCCGGGTGACGGGCGTCTGGTGGTCTACCGCTCAGGCGGTCTCGGGCCGGTAGTCCAGCCGGACATCAAACTCAATGGCGAAGTTGTCGGCAAGTCTCAACCCGACGGTTTTTTCTTTGTTGACCGCGCGGCAGGCAAATACACGGTCAGTGCCCGCACTGAAATCGAGACGAGCCTGGACGTTGACCTGGAGGACGGTCGCACGACCTATGTGCAGACCGGCATCACGATGGGCCTCTTTGTGGGTCACCCCGTTTTCGGCCTTCAAAGCGAAAGCATGGCCGTAAAACACCTGCCTCACCTGGCTTATACCGGCGCAATTCCGCTCACGCCCGGCGCACCGCGCGCCCTTGCCGCAAACGACACCACAGCGCGCAGCACCAATGAACGAAGCCGCGCACCCGGTCCCGTGACGCTCGACGACCTCAACGGCCTGTTGCCAGTCGCACCGCGCCCCAGTGCCGTGAACGACACCGCAGGTCGCAGCACCCAAGAACGAAACCGCGCATCCGGCCCAGCGACGCTCGACGACCTGAGCGGCCTGTTACCTCCAGCACGATAAACCGAACGCTCAATAAGGCGCACAGTGATATTTCAATCCATGTTTCGCGGCATAGGCCTGTTTCTGGTTGGCTGCAATGTCCTTGCCCAAAATGCAACACCGAGCGCGGAACAGCTCTTTGAGCGCCTGTCACCCAGTATCTGGGTCGTCAAGACCTTTGATGATGCGGGAAGGCCGATCGCTTCAGGCAGCGCGGTTGTCATTCGAGCCGGCTCGCTCATCACAAACTGCCATGTGCTGGCCAAGGCGCGCAAGGTTTCGGTGACACGCGACAACGTCGCTTACGGCGCCAGCCTCGAACACGCGGACACCGCGCGCGACCTGTGCCAGCTCAAGGTGGCCAATTTCAACGCGCCGCCGGTCACCATAGCCTCCACGGGGACGCCGAAAATCGGCGCCCGGGTCTATGCCATCGGCAATCCGCGCGGGCTGGAAATGACGATCAGCGATGGTCTTCTGTCCGGCATCCGCCGTGCCGACAACGATGAGTTCGTCGCGCTGCAAATCACGGTTCCCATTTCGCCGGGTTCCAGCGGCGGTGGCCTTTTCGACGCGCAAGGCCGTCTGATTGGCATCACCACCTTTATCTTGCGCGATGCGCAAAACCTGAATTTCGCCGTGCCGGCCGCCTGGATTGCCGAGGTACCCGCGCGTTCGGCGGCAGCGCTGGCTGCGCGCAGTGAGCGCAGCAAACCTGCTGCGGCCACCCAGGCAGGAAATGCGCAAGTTTTCGAGTACCGGCTGCGTGATCGAACCACCGGATTGACACAGAACATCAGGTACCGGCTGGACCGCATGGATGGAGACCAACTGATCTTCAACCAGGGAAGCCGGGTGGAGCGGGCCGGCGGCGAGGTTGTCACACTCACCAACGCCATTGCCGGGGAGTATGAGTTGGCCATGCCGCCGGGCGGTTGGATCACCAAGACACCGGAACGCGGGCAGACATGGCAGCTCCAGTACGAAACCAAGATGCAAAACCAGCGAATCGGAATGAGCGTCACGGCCCGCGCAGCCGATGAATCGACCATGCGCATTGGCGAGCGCGAGTTTCGCATCATGCGGGTCGAGTTCACCGGGTTTACAGAACGGGGAACTTTTCTCAAGACTAACGCGGTATACGCCGCCAATGCATGGTATGCGCCTGAACTTGGCCGCATAGTGCGATTTGATGCAAAAACGCGCGGCGGAAGCGGCACCAGTTTCTTTCTTGTCGACGAAGCTCTGGAACTGTTCGACATCCGCAAGGAATGACCGAAAGCGAAATGCGGGGCATTGGCATGACGGGCCGCTGAAAAAGAAAAACCTTGGCCGAGAGGCTGAAAAAAACTGGTCCAGCAAGCGTTTTCACAAAACACCCTCATTTTCTTCACGCCACCAGCCCCGGCTTTGCATTAAAGTGCCTTCATCACCGGCGAGAACCGGTTTTCTCCCCGAAGGCCATCCATGAATGCACCCCCTGAAGCCTGGCAACAGCACCCGCTTGAACGCCGTGAACGCCAGGTCCAGGTGGTCGGCGCGCTGCAGGCGGTGCTGCCGGCCCACGCGCTGCTCTGGAACCACGAAGACACCACACCTTACGAATGTGACGGCCTGACCGCCTACCGCCAGCGGCCGCTGGTGGTGGCCCTGCCTGAAACCTATGCGCAGGTGCAGGCCGTGCTCAAGGCCTGCCATGCGCTGGACGTGCCGGTGGTCGCGCGTGGCGCCGGCACCGGGCTTTCCGGCGGCGCCATGCCGCACAAGCTGGGTGTCACGCTGTCGCTGGCCAAGTTCAACAAAATCCTGAAGCTCGACGCCGCCAGCCGCACGGCCGTGGTGCAGGGCGGCGTGCGCAACCTCGCGATCTCCGAGGCGGCCGCGCCGCTGGGCTTGTATTACGCGCCCGACCCTTCCAGCCAGATCGCGTGCACCATAGGCGGCAACGTCGCCGAGAACTCGGGCGGCGTGCACTGCCTCAAGTACGGGCTGACGGTGCACAACGTGCTCAAGGTCAAGGGCTTCACGGTTGAAGGCGAAGAGGTCGAGTTCGGCGGCGAGGCGCTGGACGCCCCCGGCTTCGATTTGCTGAGCGTCATCATCGGCAGCGAAGGCATGCTGGCCGTGACCACCGAGGTCACCGTGAAGCTGGTGCCCAAGCCCCGGCTGGCGCGCTGCATCATGGCCAGCTTTGACGACCTGCGCAAGGCGGGCGACGCCGTGGCCGCGGTGATTGCCGCCGGCATCATCCCCGCCGGGCTGGAAATGATGGACAAGCCCATGACGGCCGCCGTGGAGGATTTTGTGCACGCCGGTTATGACCTCAGCGCCGAAGCGATCTTGCTGTGCGAAAGCGACGGCACACCCGAGGAGGTCGAGGAAGAGATAGGCCGCATGAGCGAGGTGCTGCGCCGCTGCGGCGCCACCGCCATCGCGGTCAGCCGCGACGAAGCCGAACGCCTGCGCTTCTGGAGCGGACGCAAGAACGCCTTCCCGGCCTCCGGCCGCATCAGCCCCGACTACATGTGCATGGACTCCACGATTCCGCGCAAGCGCCTGGCCGACATCCTGCTCGCGATCGCCGGGATGGAAAAGAAGTACCAGCTGCGCTGCGCCAATGTGTTCCACGCGGGCGACGGCAACCTGCACCCCTTGATTTTGTTCGACGCCAACGACCCCGACCAGCTGCACCGCTGCGAACTCTTCGGCGCCGACATCCTGGAGACCAGCGTCGCCATGGGCGGCACCGTGACGGGCGAGCACGGCGTGGGCGTGGAAAAACTCAACTCCATGTGCGTGCAGTTTTCGGCCGAGGAAAACGAGCAGATGTTCGGCGTCAAGCGCGCCTTCGACAGCAAGGGCCTGCTCAACCCGGGCAAGGTGATCCCCACGCTGAACCGCTGCGCCGAATACGGAAAAATGCTGGTGCGGGCCGGGCAAATCAAGCATCCTGACTTGCCGCGGTTCTAAACAAGGGCCGGGGCACGGCCGGATCGGGATCACGTAGACTGCGCAAAAAACCCGAGGCAAGGTCATGCACACAACACGGTCCAGCGGCGCCAGCACTTCCCTCACCACACCTGGACGGCTTCTTGGCGCCCTCGCAAGCGTCTTGCTTGCATGGCTTCCGCAATCGGGGCTCTGCCAACAAGGTTCTTCATTGCCCAAGCTCGAGCCTTTCGACAAGGCCGTGCTGGAGGTCATGAGGAAACACGACATTCCCGGCGCCAGCCTGGCCGTGGCCAAGGACGGCAGGCTGCTGCTTGCCAAAGGCTACGGTTATGCCGACAAGGACAAACAGGAGGCCATGACGCCGCAAACCCTCACCCGCATGGGCAGCATCAACAAGACCTTGACGGCGGTCATGGTGCTCAAGCTCGCGGAGGACGGGAAACTGAAACTGGACGACCCGGTGCTGCCCCTGTTCGAGAAAGCCGGGATAGCCCCCGCTTCGCCCGCCGACCCGCGCGCGAAAGACATCCGCATCCGCCACCTGCTGCAGCACTCGGGCGGGTTTGACCGGGAGCGTTCGGGCGACCCCTTCTTCCAGCCGCGACTCAGGGAGATTGCCCGCCGGCAAGGCGTCTCGCCCGTCAGCTGCGACGCCATCATCCGCGACTCGCTGCAGGAGAAACTGGACTTCACGCCCGGCGAGCGCTTCGCCTATTCGAACACCGGCTACTGCATGCTGGGCAGAGTGGTGGAGATCGTCAGCGGCGAGTCCTACCGGGCTTTCAGCAGCCGGGAGTTTCTGCAGCCCGTCATCGGCAAAGGCTTTCAGGCCGCCAGCAGCACCGAAAGCCGGCCCGGCGAGACCAAGTACTATCCATTTCCCGGCGAGCCGCTGCAGCGCGGCGCGCCCGGCGTCTCGAACGCGAACGTGCCCAGCCCCTACGGCTCCTATTCGGTCGAAAACATGGATGCGCTGGGCGCATGGATTGCAACGCCGACGGAGGTCCTGAAATTTTTCCTGGCGATAGACGGCACACGGGGAAAGCGCCTGCTCAATGAAGAGTCCCTGCGGGCCATGCGCAGCGAGCCTGTGTTGTCCAAAGAAGTCAACCCGCGCGCCTTCTACGGGGCGGGCATTCATGTGGTCAGAAGCGACAAGGGCGACAACTGGTGGCACACGGGCAGCCAGCCGGGCCTGCAAACCCTGGCACTCAGGACCCGGCAGGGTTATGCCTGGGTGGTGGCCTTCAATTCCAGGCCCGAGCATGCCGAGCGCCGCGCCTTCTTCAAGGACATAGACCAGGCGCTGTGGGGCGCGGCCAACGCGGTGAAAGAATGGCCGCAAGGAGACCTGTTTGCCAACAAGCCCTAAAGGCCTGACGCGATGACGGCACTGCGCGGATTGGCTTGGTTACTGGTTTTTCAATCGATGGGGGAACTGCTGTCGCGCGGCTTTTCCCTGCCGTTTCCGGGGCCGGTGATAGGCATGGTTTTGCTGCTCTTGGCCCTGCGTTCAGAGCTGGTGCGAGGCCCTGTGTCAGTGTGCGCAGACTTTCTCCTCTCGCACCTTTCGTTACTCTTTGTACCCGTCGGCGTGGGGGTCATGACCCATCTTTCGCTGGTCAGCCAGTACGGCGCGCGCATTTTGCTGGCCGTGTTGGTGTCGACTTTGGCGGGTTTGGCGGTCACCGTGCTGACGCTGCATTTGCTGCGGGACCGCGGCGAAGCGAAGCCGCAGGAGCCGCCAGATGCCTAAATTTGTCGAACTCTGGGTCTACCTGTCGGCCACGCCGCTGTTCGGCCTGACAGCCACGCTGGTGGTGTATGTGCTGGCGCAGGCGCTGTATGCCCGCCTGGGGCAAGCGCCCTGGGCCAACCCGGTGCTCTGGACGGTGGTGTGCCTGGCCGCCACGCTGCTGGCCACCGGCGTGCCCTATCCCACCTATTTCGCGGGCGCGCAGTTCATCCATTTCCTGCTGGGCCCCGCGGTGGTGGCGCTGGCCTGGCCGCTGTGGCTGCGCCGCGAGGAATTGCGCCGGCGCTGGGGCCGGCTGCTGCTGGCCGCACTGGCCGGCGGTATCGCGGCCGGCGGCTCCGCATTGCTGATGGGCTGGGCGCTGGGCCTGCCTTCGGAAGTGACCTTGTCGCTGGTCCCCAAATCGGTCACCGCACCCGTGGCCATGGGCATTGCCGAAAAAATAGGCGGAATCCCCGCGCTAGCGGCCGTGTTCGCGGTGATCACCGGCCTGGTGGGCGCCCTTAGCGGCAAATACCTGTTTGACGCGCTTCGCATCCCGCGCGACGCCTCCGGCTGGGCCGCGCGCGGCTTCGCGCTGGGCACGGTGTCACACGGCCTGGGCGCGGCGCGCGCGCTGCAGGTCAATGCCGACGCAGGCGCCTATGCCGGGCTGGCGCTGGGCCTGCAGGTGGTGCTGGCTTCCGCGCTGATACCGCTGGTGTTTCGCTTTTGGTAGGGCGAACGCAAAACGCCGCATCACCTTCCTGTCGCGAACGACGGGAAAGTGATGGGCCGATTCGATGCTGCGGCTGAGCCGCGCTCGCTTGTTGCTTTAAGTCTCCTACACCGCCTGCAGTCCTGGTTTCACAGCGGCCGGCTTGGCAGCGGCCAGCGCGCCAAACAGGATCTCGCCCGAAAGCTGGCCGCCTTCTTCAATCACCAGCTTGCCGTAGCGGATGATGCCCGTGACCTTGCCAGTCGAGTAAATCACCAGCTTCTGGCGCACCGTGAGGTTGCCGTTGAATTCGCCGCGGATTTCCGCGACGTCGATTTCCGCCGAGCCTTTGAAAGCACCCTGCTCGGAGATCTGGATCACGCGCGAATCCATGGTGGCTTCCACCAGGCCTTCGACGACCAGGGTGTCGCAGTCGGTGATCTCCACGCCCTTGAGCTTGATGTTGGGTCCCACTGTGAGCTTGCTGCCGCCTTCCTTGGTGGCGGTGGTGGAAGGCGAGGCTTCGTTCACGGCTTTGGCGGCATTGTTCTGCTGGCCGGACAGCGGGGCCGAATGCAGCGTGCTGGCCGAGCCGGTGTTGCTATAGCCGTTTCCAGGGCTGTTGCGCAGGCCCGTCGGTGTCTCGTTTTCTCGCTTGCCAAAGAACGGTGTTGCCATGTGAGTTCCTTCAAAAAAGAAGGCATGGTACGTCTGCAAAAAATTAAAAGCTTGAGCAGCATGCAAGAGAGGTAACGAAATTAATTCTTACATTCCCCTTCAGATGTCCTGGGAACGGCCCACGCGTGTAGCATGTGGCGCACCATGATTGCCGACAGCGAACCTCACGGCTTCACGCTTTTCGCCACCGCCATAGGGCAGTGCGCGCTGGTGTGGAACGAACACGGCATCGCCGCCGTTCGCCTGCCCGAGCAGACCGAAGGCCGCATGGTGTCGCGACTGCACCGGCAGTTCCCCTTGCTGGAGGCCGCCGCGCCGCCACCCGCCATGCAGCAAGCCATAGACGCCATGGTGGCCCTGTTCGAAGGCGAGGCCCGCGACCTGCGTTTTTGCGTGCTGGACCTGCGCCACGAGACGCCCTTCCACCAGCGCGTGTACGCGGCCGCGCAGGACATCCCGCCGGGCAAGACCAAGACCTATGGGGAAATCGTCGCCCTGCTGGGCGAGCCCGGTGCGTCGCGCGCCGTGGGCCAGGCGCTGGGCCACAATCCTTTTCCCGTCATCGTGCCCTGCCACCGCGTGCTGGCTTCGGGTGCGCGCTCGGGCGGTTTCTCGGCACCCGGCGGCGTGTCCACCAAGCTGCGCATGCTGCTGATCGAAGGCGCCGAGATAGGCGGCGCGCCCGGCCTGTTCGACCGCGAGCCGCCGCCTTCCGCGCCCTGATTTTTTCGCCTCACACAAAACACCCACACCCATGGCCTCTACACGCAACTCCGCATCGCCATCCATACGCCTGTACTCGGCCCGCCTCAGCATGTTCGGCGCCAAGGTGCAGATCGCCGCCATCGAAAAAGGCATTACCCTGGAAGTCGTCATGGTGCCTTTCTCGCAGGCCCAGGGCTATTCGCCCAAGGATCCCGAGGTGGTGCGCATCAACCCCAAGAAGCAGGTGCCGGTGCTGGTGCACGGCGACGTGGAGGTCTTCGACTCGACGCAAATCCTGGAATACCTCGAAGACCTCAAGCCCGAGCCGGCGCTGTGGCTCACCGGCATCCACAAGCGCGCGAGGGCCCGCCAGCTGGAGCACCGCTCGGACGAGGTCTACTTTCCGCACGTCATCAAGCTCATGGGCCTGCAGGACAGGCTGGACGACCCGCAGGCCGTCGCGGCGCTGCAGGGCGCGCGGGATTTTTACCGCTACCTCGAAGCGCTGCTGGGCGCGCAGGACTACATGCTTGGGGAGTTTTCCAATGCCGACATCGCTCTCTATATGGCCATGGTGTTCGGCGAGCGCATGAGCGCCCCTCTCACCGCCGAGACGCCGCGGCTGCTGGCCTGGCGAAGCAGGATGAGCGCGCGCGCCTCGGTGCGGCAGGTGCTGCGGCCCATGGCCGAGTACCTGCTGTACGACGGCCATGGCCGGCCTTTGCCTGCCTTTATGGCGGCCATGCTGCACGGCGACTGAGTTTCAGGCCTGGCGGCAGAGGGGCTGCTGCAAATGAGCCATGCAAAACCCGCCGCTTTGGCGCAAACTGGCGAACCCGGTTGCGCCACAACTCCAATATGCGCAGCCGGCAAAAAAAGGAGTTCGCCATGCCCCGCCATACCCCCATAGAGCGCTACCGCAATATCGGCATCAGCGCGCACATCGACGCCGGCAAGACCACCACGACCGAGCGCATCCTGTTTTACACCGGTGTGAACTACAAGATAGGCGAGGTCCATGAGGGCACGGCCACCATGGACTGGATGGAGCAGGAACAGGAGCGCGGCATCACCATCACCTCGGCCGCGACCACGGCCTTCTGGAAAGGCATGGCGGGCAACTATCCCGAGCACCGCATCAACATCATCGACACGCCGGGCCACGTGGACTTCACCATCGAGGTCGAGCGCTCCATGCGCGTGCTCGACGGCGCGGTGATGGTCTACGACGCCGTGGGCGGCGTGCAGCCGCAGTCGGAAACCGTCTGGCGCCAGGCCAACAAGTACAAGGTGCCGCGCCTGGCCTTCGTCAACAAGATGGACCGCGTGGGCGCCGACTTTTTCCGCGTGCAGCGCCAGATCAGCGAGCGCCTCAAGGGCGTGGCCGTGCCGGTGCAGATCCCGGTGGGCGCGGAAGAGCATTTCCAGGGCGTGGTCGACCTCGTCAAGATGAAAGCCATCATCTGGGACGACACCAGCCAGGGCGTGCACTTCGAGTACGGCGACATCCCGGCGGAACTGCTGGAAACCGCCAACGAATGGCGCACCAAGATGATCGAGGCGGCTGCCGAAGCCAATGACGACCTTCTGAACAAATACCTGGCGGGCGAGCCCCTGAGCGAGGACGAGATCAAACAAGGCCTGCGCCAGCGCACCATCGCCAACGAGATCGTGCCCATGCTCTGCGGCAGCGCCTTCAAGAACAAGGGCGTGCAGGCCATGCTGGACGCGGTGATCGACTACATGCCCTCGCCGGCCGACGTTCCCGCCATCCTGGGCCACACCGAGGATGACGTGGGCGAGGCCGAGCGCCACCCGAACGACGACGAGCCCTTCTCGGCGCTGGCCTTCAAGATCATGACCGACCCTTACGTCGGGCAGCTGATTTTCTTTCGTGTGTATTCGGGCGTGGTCAAAGCCGGCGATACGGTCTACAACCCCGTCAAGGGCAAGCGCGAGCGCCTGGGCCGCATCCTGCAAATGCACGCCAATGAACGCAACGAGGTCAAGGAAGTGCGCGCCGGCGACATCGCCGCCGCCGTGGGCCTGAAGGACGCGACCACCGGCGACACGCTGTGCGACCCGGCCCACGTCATCATCCTCGAGAAGATGGTGTTCCCCGAGCCGGTGATCTCGCAGGCCGTGGAGCCCAAGACCCAGGCCGACCAGGAAAAGATGGGCATCGCGCTGAACCGCCTGGCACAGGAAGACCCTTCGTTCCGCGTGCACACCGACGAGGAGTCGGGCCAGACCATCATCTCGGGCATGGGCGAGCTGCACCTGGAAATCCTGGTGGACCGCATGAAGCGCGAGTTCGGCGTCGAGGCCAATGTCGGCAAGCCGCAGGTCGCCTACCGCGAAACCATCAGGCAGGCGGTGAACGACGTCGAAGGCAAATTCATCAAGCAGTCGGGCGGGCGCGGGCAGTACGGCCATGCGGTGCTCAACCTGGAGCCCCAGCCCTCGGGCAAGGGTTATGAGTTCGTCGATGCCATCAAGGGCGGTGTGATCCCGCGCGAATACATTCCCGCCGTCAACAAGGGCATACAGGAAACGCTCAAGGCCGGCGTGCTGGCAGGTTACCCGGTGGTGGACGTGAAGGCCACGCTGGTGTTCGGTTCCTACCATGACGTGGACTCCAACGAAAACGCCTTCCGCATGGCCGGCTCGCTGGCCTTCAAGGAGGCCATGCGCCGCGCCAAACCGGTGCTGCTGGAGCCCGTGATGGCGGTGGAGGTGGAAACGCCCGAGGACTTCATGGGCAATGTGATGGGAGACCTCTCGTCGCGGCGCGGCATGGTGCAGGGCATGGAAGACATCGCGGGCGGCGGCGGCAAGCTGGTGCGCGCCGAGGTGCCGCTGTCGGAAATGTTCGGCTACTCCACCACCCTGCGCTCGCTGACCCAGGGCCGCGCGACCTACACCATGGAGTTCAAGCGCTACGCCGAAACCACACCCGACGTGGCCGCGGCCATCATGCGCGGCAAGGGTGGCTGAGGAAGCGCCCGAAACCGAAAGACATCTCCGTCCTCAGGGTCTGCCAGCCTTTATTGCGTATTTCCGCCGGAGTTCTACACTGAAATTCCCTTGGCTTTACTACGGAGGTTGTCATGGATACCCTCAATCGTTGGCAAGACAGGCTGGAGATTTTCGCGGGGCTCTGGCTGTGCATCGCGCCCTGGGCGCTGGCGCTGCCCGCGGCGGCGGCATGGTGCTCGGTGGTCGTGGGCGTTTCCGTCATCGTCCTCGCATCGCAAGACCTTTTCCTGCCCAACCACATGGACGACTGGGCCAACGTCCTGCTGGGCGTGGGCCTGATGATCTCGCCCTGGGTCTGGGGCTACAGCGGGCACGACAACGCCCTGCTCAATGCGCTGCTCATGGGCCTGGTAGTGACACTGACCTCGGGCTGGGCCCTGGAGCGCGTGCTCTATGACAAGTTCAAGGTCTGGAGAGAGCATCATCACGCGCATTGACGCCGGGTCTTGCGCCGGCGGGCGCGCTCTTGTGTTCTCTTATCTCCCTCGGTTCTTTTGCTGAGGGCGGCTGGCCGGGGTTGCCCGGCGGCAACTCACTTTCTTTTGCTTCGCCAAAAGAAAGTAAGGGCGGATTCAAGGACCAAGTGCAACACTTCCAAACCAGAGGAGTTGCATGACAAGAACATATCGACAATTGAGCGCTGAAGAACGGGGCGCCGTGATGGGCATGAAGCACAGGAACTGCAGCATCCGGGAGATCGCCAGGGTTCTGGAGCGATCACCGAGCACGATCTGCAGGGAGTTGCACCGCAATGGCTGGCAAAGCCAGGCCGAGCAGTGCACCATGGGGCGCCCGCGCACCGCAGGCGGCTATGACGCACAGCGTGCGAGCAAGCGTGCCCGGCGCGTGCGTCGCGCCGCCTGGCCGACTCGCAAGCTCGAGCGCCACGGGCCGTTATGGGCCGAAGTCAGGCAATTGCTCGCGCTCAAGCTCTCACCCGAGCAGATTGCTGCCAAACTCAGGCAACGTCATCCCGGGCAGATTCAATTGCAAGCCTCACACGAAACCATCTACACCGCGATCTATGCCATGCCCAAGGGGGACTTTCGCCGGGAGTTAACGGTGCTGCTGCGTCAGGGGCGCGCTGCGCGCAGGCCGCCAAGCCCAGGGCCACGTGAAGGCCGGCGCGGCTCACTGCAGGACATTGTGAGCATTCATGTGCGTCCGCCCGAGGCCAATGACAGGCTGGTGCCCGGCCACTGGGAGGGGGACTTGATCAAAGGCAAGGGCAACGCATCGGCTGTGGGCACATTGGTGTGCCGCCACACCCTGTTCGCCATGTTGGTCAAGCTCGACGGCAGCAAGGCCATCGATGTGCTCGAAGGGTTCAGGCAGGCGTTTGCACCACTGCCGCCGGAGATTCGGCAAACGCTGACCTACGACCAGGGCAAAGAGATGGCGCTGCATAAACAGCTGGCCGAGGACACGGGGCTGAAGATTTACTTCTGCGACCCCCACAGCCCGTGGCAGCGAGGCATCAATGAACACACCAATGGCTTGCTGCGCCAGTACCTGCCCAAGGGCACGGACCTAAGCGTGCACTCCCAGCGCGAGCTTGATCTCATGGCCTGGGAGCTCAACATCAGGCCACGCAAGACCCTGGGCTGGAAAAGCCCTGCGGAAGTCTTTTTCAACAACAAGGCCATGCGAGACGCCGGCCTTATTCCGACTGTTGCGCTTGGGGTTTGAATCCGCCCTTACTTTCTTTTGGCGAAGCAAAAGAAAGTGAGTTGCCGCCGGGCAACCCCGGCCAGCAGCTCTCTGCAAGGAGCACACCCTTCAAGCGTGCTTCTTAACCCACCCCACATAAGCATCCACCCAGGTCTGCAAAAACTTACGGCTCCCCTCACTGAGGCTGCCATCAGCCTCATAAAGGCCTTCTTTGTTATGGATGAAAGCCTCAGGCTGCCCCAGCGTAGGTACATTCAGGTAAGCCAGGATATTGCGCAAATGCTGCTGCGACAGCGCAGTGCCTATGGCTCCCACGGAAGCGCCAATCACACCGGCCGGCTTGCCGTCCCAGGCGCTCTGGCCGTAAGGGCGCGAGGCATGGTCAATCGCGTTTTTGAGCACGCCGGGAATCGAGCGGTTGTACTCGGGCGTGACAAACAGCAGGCCTTGCGCGGCCTTGATCTCGCCCTTGAGCCTGACCACCTGCGGGGCCGGGTTGCCGTCATCGTCCTGGTTGTAAGGCGGCAGGTCGTCGATGCGCACATGGGTAAAACTGAAGTCCGCGGGGAACAACTTCTCAAGCGCGCGGGCGAGCTTTTTGTTGAACGAGTCCTTGCGAATGCTGCCGACGACGACAGCAATGTTGAATTGGGCCATGGGGTTCTCCAGGAAGTGGTGGATGGGATGGGGATGAAAAAAAAGGGGAGCCTGAACGGCGCATACGCGTCAGGCCTCCCACTTTGTAAACCAATTCGGCAATCCCTGCTGTAGGACTCCAGGACGGAAGTCCCCGGAGCCCGGTCAGAAGCCGGCCAGCACCGCACCCTTGAACTCGGCCTGCACAAACTTGCGGATTTCTTCCGAGTGGTAGGCCTTCACGAGCTTGGCGACCCAGGGCTTGTCCTTGTCCTGCTCACGCACGGCCAGCAGGTTGACGTAAGGCGACTTGGCCGCTTCCTGCGCGATCGCGTCCTTGGGGTTGAGTCCGGCCGACAGCGCGTAATTGGTGTTGACGGCCGAGGCGTCCAGGTCGTCCAGCGAGCGCGGCAGCTGCGCGGCGTCGAGTTCCACAAACTTGAGTTTCTTGGGGTTCTCGACCACATCCAGCGGCGTGGCCTTGAGGCCGGCATCGGGCTTGAGCTTGATCAAGCCCTTGTCCTGCAGCACCAGCAGCACGCGCCCGCCATTGGTCGGGTCGTTGGGGATGCCGAAGCGCGCGCCTTCCTTCAGCTCGGCCAGGCTTTTGACTTTCTTGGAATACAGGCCGATCGGGAAATTGACGGTGTAGCCCACGTTGACAATCTTGTAGCCGCGGTCCTTGACCTGCTGGTCCAGGAAGGGCTTGTGCTGGTAGCTGTTGGCGTCCAGGTCGCCGGCGGCCAGCGCGGCGTTGGGCTGGATGTAGTCGCTGAACTCGACGACCTGGATTTTGAGGCCGTCTTTTTCGGCGATCTTTTTGACCTGCTCAAAAATCTGCGCGTGCGGGCCGGCGGTGACGCCTATCTTCAGCGGTTTGTCCTGTGCCAGCACGGCGCCGGAAAAAGAGGCGGCCAGCGCGAGTGCGACGGCGGATTGGATGAGAGTGCGTTTGTTCATGGTGTTTCCTATGGATGAATTAAAAATCTTGTCCCCTCCTCCCCTGGGAGAGAGAGAAATTCAGGGAGTCAACATCGCCGTTGATGGGCGATAAAGGCTTCGCTCATTTATGGCTCAGCCTGCGCACAGCCCAGTCGCCCAGGCTTTGCACCGCCTGCACAAACAGGATCAGCACCAGCACCACCGCCAGCATGACTTCCGGCAAAAAGCGCTGGTAGCCGTAGCGGATGCCGAGGTCGCCCAGGCCACCGCCGCCAATCGCGCCGGCCATGGCCGAATAACCGGTCAGGCTCACAAAGGTGATGGTCAGGCCCGCGACGATGCCGGGCAGCGCCTCGGGCAGCAGCACCTTGAGCACAATCTGCCGCGTGGTCGCGCCCATGGCCTGCGCGGCTTCGATCAGGCCGTGGTCCACCTCGCGCAGCGAGGCTTCCACCAGGCGCGCGATAAAGGGTGCCGCCGCAATCGTGAGCGGCACCACGGCGGCCGCCGTGCCTATGGACGAGCCGGTCAAAAAGCGCGTGAGCGGGATGATGGCCACCAGCAGGATGATGAAAGGCGTGGAGCGCACCGCGTTCACCAGGCCGCCCACCACGCGGTTCACACCCGCGTTGCGCAGCACACCGCCCTCATCAGTCAGGCGCAAAAACACGCCCAGCGGAATGCCTATCAGCGCGCCGACCAGGCCCGAGATGCCGACCATCACGATGGTCTCCCACAGCGAGCTCACAAACAGCTCCAGCAGGGCTTGCGAAAAATTACTGAACACTGGCGAGCCTCCCGGTCAAATCCGCGCCGACTTCATCGACATGCACACCGGCACCGCGCAAATGCGCCACCGCCGCGCTGAGCTGCGCACGCGCGCCGCGCGCGAACACCGCGAGCGAGCCGAAAGGCTTGCCCTGGATTTCATCGACCTGGCCGTGCACGATAGAGAGATCTATGCCGAAACGGCGAATCACATCCGACAGCAGCGGCCTGTCCGATTCATCTCCCGCAAACGCCAGGCGCAGCAGTTGGCCTTCTTCGGCATGCTCGGCACTCATCAGCGTGCGTATGCGCGCAAGCACACTGTCGGGCAAGTCCTGCGGCACGATCTCGGCGATCAGGCTGCGTGTGGTTTCATGTTGCGGGCGCGTGAAGACGTCTATCACCGGCCCGCTTTCCACGATACGGCCGGCATCTATCACCGCGACGCGGTCGGCCACCTGCTTGATGACCTGCATCTGGTGCGTGATCAGCACAATGGTCAGGCCGAACTCCTTGTTGATCTGCTTCAGCAGGCCCAGGATGGAGCGCGTGGTTTCCGGGTCCAGCGCCGAGGTGGCCTCGTCCGACAGCAGCACCTTGGGCCGGTTGGCCAGCGCGCGCGCAATGCCCACGCGCTGCTTTTGCCCGCCGCTGATCTGCGCCGGGTAGCGATCCGCCAGCGCGCTCAGGCCCACCAGGTCCAGCAGCGGCCCTACGCGCGCCTTGATCTCATCGGCCGGCAGCCCGGCGATTTCCAGCGGCAAGGCCACGTTGCCGTAGACCGTGCGCGACGAGAGCAAGTTGAAGTGCTGGAAGATGATGCCGATGTCGCGGCGCGCCACACGCAGCGCCTCGCCGCCCAGCGAGCTCAACTCGCGGCCGCCCACCACCACCTGCCCGGCGGAGGGCCGGTTCAGCAGGTTGATGACCCGCACCAGAGAACTTTTGCCGGCACCGCTGCGGCCGATGATGCCGTAGACCTCGCCCGGCCGGATGTGAAGGTCGACACCCCTGAGTGCTTCGACCGGGCCCGTGGGGCCCTGGTAAGTTTGAACAATACCTTTGAGTTCGATCATGAAATCCCGCTGACTTTTGCCGCCTTCGCGTTTCTTGTGGAAAACCGCGAGGCGCTTTTTTTTGAACAGACAGAGAATGTAGAAGCCTAAAACTCAAACTCAAAAGAATATTAAATAGGTTAATTAGATGAAATTCATTCTATGTAAATAATTACACCCGGCATCAATAGGGATGGACAATTTATACCCGGGTGTTATAGAATTAATTCACCCGGATTAAATTAGTCCTTTTTCTTGACCTTATCGAGCCTGTTGCCATGCCCTCCCAGCCCTCCTCCGACATGTCCCCTCGCCTGGTCGCCTTCTCAGGCTTCCGGCAAGTCGCCGCCGGCGACCACGCGCAGGTCCTCAGCGCGCTGCGAAAGCTGTCTGCCACCGAAGAGCTGCTGCGTGTTTTCAACGACGCCACCGGCGAACGCATAGACCTGGACTTGCGCCCCGAGGCGGATTTGCCGCTCTCGCCCGCCACCGCTGAAGCGCCGCCAAGCTCCGCCGCGCGCCCCGTGGGCCGGCCCAAACTCGGCGTGGTCGCGCGTGAAGTCACGCTGTTGCCCCGGCACTGGGAATGGCTGGGCAGCCAGCCCGGCGGCGCCTCGGTCACCCTGCGCCGCCTGATTGATGAATCGCGCAAGGCCAGCGAAGGCCGCGTCAGCCTGCGCACCGCGCGCGAAAACGCCTACCGCTTTATGAGCGAAATGGCTGGCGACTTGGCGGGCTTTGAAGAAGCCAGCCGCGCGCTGTTCGCGGGCGACAAGCCCAAGTTTGAAGGCCTGGTCGCGCCATGGCCGCAAGACGTGCGCCTGCAGCTGGCGAAGCTGGCGGCAGCCGGCTGGAGCGCCGAATGACGCCGCCCACCGCCAAAACACTGGGTGAAGGCGTGCCGATGTGGAAAACCTTCGCGGCCTTTCTGGGCCCCATGCTGCTCAGCAACATCCTGCAATCGCTCTCCGGCACGATCAACAACATCTACATCGGCCAGATGATCGGTGTGGGGGCGCTGGCGGCCGTGACCAGCTTTTTCCCTCTCATGTTTTTCCTCATTGCCTTCACCATCGGGCTGGGCGCGGGCGCATCGGTGCTGATCGGCCAGGCCTGGGGAGCGCGCGACACCGGCAAGGTCAAGGCCGTCGCCGGCACCACCCTGGCGGTGGGCGCGGGATTCGGCCTCGCGGTCGCCGTTTTTGGCGGCGCCTTCACCGCACCGCTGCTCAAGGCCCTGGGCACACCGCCCGACATCCTGGCCGATGCCACGCTTTATGCCCGCATCATGCTGATCGCCATGCCCGGGCTGTTCGTCTTCCTGCTGTCGACCTCCATGCTGCGTGGCGTGGGCGATACGGTGAGCTCGCTTTACACGCTGTGCATTTCCACCGCCTGCGGCCTGGTCGTGACACCCGCGCTCATCCTGGGCTGGGGCGGCCTGCCCAAGCTCGGCGTAGCCAGCAGCGCGGTGGCCACCATCCTGTCCTTCCTGGTCTCGACCGCCTGGCTGGCCCGGCGCCTGCATGCCATCAAGAGCCCGCTGGCGCCCGACGCCGAATTCAGGCGCCTGCTGCGCGTGAACCCCGCCATCCTCAAGACCGTGCTCAGGGTCGGCGTGCCCACCGGGGTACAGCTGGTCGTCATCTCGCTCGCCGAAATCGCCCTGCTCTCGCTGGTCAACGGCTACGGCTCCAACGCCACCGCGGCCTATGGCGCGGTAAACCAGGTGGTGGCTTACGTGCAGTTCCCGGCCATTTCCATCGCCATCACCGCCTCCATCCTCGGCGCGCAGGCCATAGGCGCGGGCCGCACCGACAGGCTGGGCGCCATCACACGCACCGGGCTGCAAATGAACCTGGCGCTGACCGGCGTGCTGGTCTTGCTGGGTTACCTGTTCTCGCGCCACCTGATGGCCCTCTTCATCACCAGCGAGCCGGTGATCGAGCTGTCGCAGACCCTGCTGCACATCATGCTGTGGAGCAGCGTGGTCTTCGGCATGCAGGGTGTGGTCTCCGGCGTCATGCGCGCCAGCGGCACAGTCTGGGTGCCCATGGGCATTTCGATTTTCTGCATCGCGCTGATCGAGGTGCCCACGGCCTGGATACTCAGCCACCGCATAGGCATCAACGGCATCTGGATCGCCTACCCCGTCACCTTTGTCGCCATGCTGGGCCTGCAGACCGCCTATTACCGGCTGGCGTGGAAGAAAAAAACGATACGGCGGCTGGTGTAGATCAAGAAGGGTGAACGCGGCGGCGCCGGCTCAGTGGCGCATGAACTGCGCGTCCGGCACGGCGAACAGCCCGTCGTCGCCGGACTTTCCGTCCAGGAACTCCCCGCCCACACGAAGCGCCTCCGCGATCAGGCGTTTCACGCCGTCGAGCTTGTCGGCCAGGCCGGGTGAGATGCCCACAAAGGAATAGACGCAGTAGCTTTCATGCCGCACCACGGCAAACTCGCCGTCCATCACAAAGGCGTAACACCAGGCGGCATCCGTCCTGCCGGCCAGGGAAACCGGCAGCAAACAGGCCTTGACGCCTTCATCGACGGCCCAGGTCTGGTGCTGGAGCTCCCGGGATACGGCGTCCGCGGAGTGGACGAACTTGCGGATCTTGCGTTTGAGGGCGGGTGTCCAGAATGAATCAAAAACATCCCGGGCAACGGGTTGGATCACGAATGCCATGGTGGTCTCCTGTGAGGGGCTGGCGGGCGTCGAAAACGGGGGTGGAGTAGCCCCCGGCGGTCGCTGATTGCCGGACCATATTCGATTTCCCGGCCCCCACCGCGGCGAATTGTCCGTAGCTGGAAATTTGAAGTGGGATAGTCGCCGCCAGGCATTCGGTGCCCATGAACACCAAGCCTGCTCAAGGCTTGTTCAGTGCCTGTTCACCACCTGTTAAGAGCTGTTTCAAAGCCCTTACAAAGCCTTGCTACCATGGGTGCTCTCCCGCCATCACCAGGGCCCCGCGCCCGCCGCCGGCACAGCGCCGGCATCGATGACCTCCCCCACCATGAACCGCCGCAACCCCGCCATCGACATCGCCAGGGGCATAGGCATCATCCTCGTGGTGCTCGGGCATAACTGGACGGTGCTGCAGGAAAGAGGCGAGCTCTTCCGGGTGATTTATTCCTTTCACCTGCCGCTCTTCTTTTTCCTCTCGGGCCTGTTCCTGAAAGATGCCGGCAGCCTCAGAAGCTTTGCGCTGTCGCGCGCCGATGCGCTGCTCAAACCCTACTTCGCCGTGTTGCTGCTGCTGGGCATCGGCGAGATGCTGGCCCCGCAGGCCGTGCCGGTTGCCGGCACCACGCCGCTCGCGTATGTCTCAGGCGTGCTCTATGGCACCGCGCCCACCATTGCCTGGACGCCGCTGTGGTTCTTGCCGCATCTGTTTGTCGCCTCGATCCTGGCCACGGCTTTGCTGCGCGCCACCCGGAATCTTCCCAGGCGCAGCACCGCGCTGTGGCTGCTCGCCTGCGCCCTGCTGGCGGCTGGCGTGGGCTGCATAGACTGGTTCTGGCAAACCGACACCGGGGAGGCGCTGCGCTTCATGGGCCTGGAGCAATTGCCCGGGCTGCCTTGGAGCCTGGACCTGCTCCTGGTCAGCACGCCCTTTATGCTGTTCGGCCATCTGCTCGGCAAGCCTGTGGCGTCCATGCGTTTCAGCCTCCCGGGGTTTGCGGCCGCAGCCTTTGCCTTCGCCGCGCTGCATACGTATTCCGGCGAAACCATGGACCTGAACCTGCGGGTGTACGGCAACCCCTTTATCTCCACCTTGCAGGCGGGGCTTGGCATCTACCTGGTACTCAGTGTTTCCGCGCTGTTGCAACGCTATGCGCTAGCGCGGCGCCCACTGGCTTATATCGGGTCGGCCAGCCTGTTGATCCTGCTGTTTCACTACGTTGTGCAGGGACGGGTTTTTCTGCTGCTGTCCCACGTCAGCCGCAATGAGGTGCTTGTGGGCGCGGCCAGCCTGGCCGCCGGGGTGGCGCTGCCCCTGGTTTTGCTGGAGCTGGTGCGGCGGCAAAGGTACCTGGCGCTGCTGCTGTTGCCGACAACACCACCGAGGAGGGCCGGCCCCGCCTTGCCGCAAAACGCCCCCGGCAAATCGCCGTGAGCCGGGCCGCCGCTTGCCCGGCTGTTGTCTTATTTGCCTTTGGGCGTGATCACCACATCCACGCGCCGGTTGCGGGCCCGGCCCTCTTCGGTGGTGTTGTCGGCCACAGGCTGCGACTTGCCATAACCCTTCACAGCGAGGCCCGCCGCAGGCACGCCTTCCTGCGACACAAAATAGTCCTTCACCGCGGCGGCCCGCTTGTCTGAAAGCGCCTGGTTGGCGGCCTCATTGCCGACGTTGTCGGTATGGCCCGAGACCATCACCGCCGCATCGGCGAACTTCTTCACCCGGTCGGCCGCCTCATGCAGTGTCTGCCGCGCTTCGGGCTTGAGCACCGCCTTGCCGGTGTCGAAGAGCACGGCCGAATCGAGCGCAATGGTGACCGCCTTGGGCGGCGTGAAGGCGTCGAAGTCGTAGGGGCCGTCAAATTTGGCGCGAAAGTCCACCGTCTCCGCCGACAGGTCCAACCGCAGAATCACCGGCTGGCGTTTGTCGATCTTGCAGCTCATCACGCCGCGCTTGTCCAGCGTGGTGTTGCCCAGGGAAAGCTCGCACAGCCGCTCAGAGCGCAAGGTGTACAAGCCCACCGCCAGCGCATTGCTTGTGGCGGCCGAGGTGTTTTTGCCGTCGCCCGTCACGACCAGCTCGCCAGGCCCGGCATTGAAGGCGTAGTAATACGACACGGCCTTTTTGATGCCCTCACCCTTGATGCGGTTGCCCTTGAGCCGGGTCGGCTCATCGATGTCGGTGGAGCCCGCACCCGCCAGCACCGGGGCCGCACCAGCGGCCTGGGGCGCCGGCAGCTCGATGGGGCCTTCCAGCGCCACCGCGTAATCAATCGTCTCTTCGCTGAGGTCCAGCCGCAAGATCAGCGGCTGGGCTTTTTCGACCTGACAGTTGATCACGAGGGTCTTGTCGGCATTGGTGTTGCCGTGTGACTCGGAGCACAGCTTGTTGGCTTTGAGGTCATACAGCCCAAAGGCCAGCGCCTGGGTCGCGCCGCTGGGCGAGTTCTTGGCCGTGGCGGTGATCTTGATAGCACCGGGGCCGCCGTTCAGCGCGTAGTAATAGGTCAGCTTCTGCTTGATGCCCACGCCCTTGATCTCTTTCGCGGGCAAGGGCGTTGGGCTGTCGGGATCGGTGGATGCGGCGGGTGCCGTGGAGGCAGCAGGCGCAGGCGCTGGCGCCGAAGGCGTTGCGGCAGGTGGCGCGACCGCCGCCGGCATCGCAGTTGCCGCCGGTCGGGGAGCCTCGTCTTTTTTGCCGCAGCCGGCCAGTGTGAGGCCCAGGCCTGCAGCCATGCCCAGCAGCACAAGTTGTTTTGTGATTGTCATAAGCCTCCCAAATGGTTCTTGCTGTTGTGATGCCAGTCCGTAATGTGCGGTACGGCGCTGTTGACTGTCAATCGCGATACTCCAAAGTAACTCGAAGTAACCAAAGGGCAAACCAGGTGAACGATTCATGCCGACAGCCTCCAGGCGCCAACCGGATTTCAGCGTTACGATGGCTTCCCCCAGGAGATGTGTCATGAACGAGGAACTCTCACGTCTGGCCACCGCGATCCACATGAATGAGCCGCAGTGCGAACCGCTTCGCTTTGCCTTTGGCCTGGCCTGCGCGCAACGCACGGAACACCTGCTCGAAAGCCCAGAGGCCATCCGTTGCCTGGCGGTCCTTAGATCTTTTGTGGAAGGCACATCAGACCGGCCCGCCCTGGCACAGGCGGCACAGGAAATTGCCGGGGTGGCCAACAGCCACAGGGGATCCAACTCCATTGACGGCTCGGCCCACGCAGCCGTATCCGCCACCTACGCCGTGGCCAATGCCCTTGCCGGCCGGGCCCTGGACGCCGCGGGCTACGCGGCTTACGCCGCCGTCTATGGTTATGGCGGTTATGCGGTCACCGATCCGTCGGCTTTTGAAGCAGAGTTCGCGTGGCAAGTTGAAAAATTGAGCGAACTGGTCCGCCCCATAAAGATAAATCCGTCGTGACTGGTCAACCCTGAACAGGAAACCCCATGCAACTCATCGGAATGTTGGACTCCCCTTACGTCCGCCGCGTAGCCATTTCCCTGCAGCTTCTGGGCCTGCGTTTTGAGCACCAGTCGGTTTCGGTGTTCAGCACCTTTGAGAAATTCCGCGCCATCAACCCCGTCGTGAAAGCACCCTCGCTGGTTTGCGACGACGGCACGGTGTTGATGGATTCCACGCTGATCATCGACTACGCCGAAGCGCTGGCGGCGCAGGCGCCGGCCGGCAGGAGCTTGATGCCCTCCACCCTGGCCGAGCGCCAGCAGGCGCTACGCGTCATCGGCCTGGCCCTGGCCGCCTGTGAAAAAAGCGTGCAGATCATTTACGAGCGCATGCTGCGCCCCGCCGAGAAGCTGCACCAGCCCTGGGTGTCGCGCGTGACCAGCCAGCTGCTGGCGGCCTACGGCGAGCTTGAGGCCGAGCTGCAGCGCAAACCCCTGGCCGTGGGCAGCGACACCATGGGCCAGGACGGCGTGACCGTGGGCATCAGCTGGCATTTCACGCAGGCCATGCTGCCCGAGGTGCTGAACGCGGCGGACTTCCCGGCCCTGCGCGAGTTCTCGGCGCGGGCCGAGCGCTTGCCCGAATTCGCGGCGGCGCCGCACAGCGACAAGGTCTATCAAGCGCCATGACACGCGTACCCACGCCCTCTGATGACCTGGCACCGGAAACCCTGGACCGGCTGGAGAACGAAAAAATACTCAAGGAGATGAAGGCGCTGGAGCAGCAGGGCAAGCTGGATGAGGCGGCGATTGCCGGCTTTGATGCCCGGGTCGAGGCGCAGCTCGCGAGAATCAGCCAGAGGGCGGAGCAAGCCCAGGCGGATTTCGAAGCCGCGATGGCGCAGCGTAAACGCCCCGCACTCCCAAAAAGGTCTGTCATCCCTTTTCTGGTTTTTCTATTCCTGGTGTTTGTCAGTCCCCTGATTGAAATGGGCATCGGAAAAGGTTTTATTTTTGCCCACGCCAATGCCTACCGTGCGGCGATGCCATGGATCGTCGTCATATTGCTGCCGGTGATCGGATTCACCGTTTACACCCGGGAGCGCAAGGAGTCGATACTGAAGGACCGCTACCCGACCTGGAGCGTTCGGTGGCTGCTCATGTTTCCCCTCGTCAGCCTGCTGGGGGCGGCGATGATCGCCATGGCCCCCTTGGGCTGGGCCGCGTTCATGGGCTGGGCAACGGGCAAGGACTCCACCACGCTGGAAGCCAGGGTTCTGTCGGTCGGTGAGGCCTCCAGCAGTTCACGCGGGTGCAAGCAGCTGGCAAGACTGCAAGTCCTGGCCAATGACGCGAGCATTTGCCTTGATGGCCGTATCTCCAAGCCCCCCAGGCAAGGCGATTCACTGTCGGTGCGCGGCCGGGTCTCGGTCTGGGGCGTCTATATCGAAGAGCTTCAGCCCAAATAGCGATGCTTCACGGCAGGCGACTCCACGCTCGCCGGCGCCATCACGCCCTGGCGACCACCGGGGTGGACTGGCCCGCCCCGGCCCGCTAGGATGGACACATGGTCCCCGACCCCATCCCCCATCCGGAATCCAGCCCCGAGCTTTCCGGGGAAAAGATCAACGAAGCCCACGATGCCTGGTGCCGGGCCTATGTGCATGTCTGGGCCGACCTGTCCAAAGGCCATTACGACAAGGAAGCGGTGCAAAAGGCCGCCGACGAGCACTGGCAGCGCAGCCCCAAATCCAGCCCGGTGATGGTGGCCACGACGGAGTTCACCAAGGCGACCAAGGCGGCGCCACCGCCCGCCGATCCTTAGAGCCGTTCACAAAACCCAGCGAAGCGGTCCTGGCTAGGCGCGACGCCGCAGACAGTGCACCAGCACGGCAAGGCGGCCGCAACAACGCCAGGAGGGTTTTTTGAACGGCTCCCCTAGCCCACCTGCAGCTGGTGCTCATAACACCACATCCAGCTTTCGCCGGGTTCAAAGGACTGAATCACCGCATGGCCTGTGGCCTCATGGTGTTTGCTTGCATGCTGGTTGATGGAGTCGTCGCAGCAGCCGATATGGCCGCAGTGCACGCACAACCTCAGGTGCACCCAGGTTCCGCCCATCTTGAGGCACTCTTCGCAGCCTTTGGCATTCGGTGAATGGAGTTCTGCCGGGACATGGTCGCAGGGTTTGATACGCATCAAGAATCTCCTCAGGCAGTGGCCGTGGCGCGCTCCATCGCCGCCAGGTGCTGGTGAATCATCGCGACCGCCGCCGCGCCCTCGCCTATCGCGCCGCCCACACGCTTGACGGATCCGCTGCGCACGTCGCCCACGGCGAACAGGCCCGGGATGTTGGTTTCGAGCGGCGCGGGTTTGTAGTCGGAGTGTTTGCAGGTCACGCTTTCGCCGGTGCGCACAAAACCGTGCGCGTCCAGGGCCACGCCGCAGCTGTCCAGCCAGGCGGTTTCCGGGTCCGCGCCGACAAACAGGAACACATTGCGCACCTCGGCGTCATGCTCGGTGCCGCGCTGGCGGTTGCGCCAGGTCACGGCGTTCAGGCCCGCGTTGCCGTCGCCGTGCAGCTT
>Ga0102587_1000199_pt1 | contig 79998 bp, 57 predicted proteins | sample AraplaF_Col_mTSA_FD_76853 | JGI IMG/M metagenome (GOLD analysis project Ga0102587, IMG submission 76853) | Arabidopsis root microbial communities from the University of North Carolina, USA - plate scrape MF_Col_mTSA (SPADES assembly) (version 2) | ecosystem: Host-associated > Plants > Roots >...
AGATCACCGATCCGGAAGGCAACAAGCACGAGTTCCTGATTACCAAGGACAAGCAAGTGCTGGTGCACGACGGCCAGGTGGTGAACAAGGGCGAGATGATCGTGGACGGCCCGGCCGATCCGCAAGACATCCTGCGTCTGCTGGGTATCGAAGCGCTGGCGCGCTACATCGTTGACGAAGTGCAGGACGTGTACCGTCTGCAGGGCGTGAAGATTAACGACAAGCACATCGAGGTGATCGTTCGCCAGATGCTGCGTCGTGTTCAGATCACCAATGCCGGCGACACCAACTACATCGTTGGCGAGCAAGTGGAGCGTTCGGAACTGCTGGAAGAAAACGATCGCGTCACCGCTGAAAACAAACTGCCGGCGACTTACGAAAACGTTCTGCTGGGTATTACCAAAGCGTCGCTGTCGACTGACTCGTTCATTTCGGCCGCATCGTTCCAGGAAACCACCCGCGTGCTGACCGAAGCTGCGATCATGGGCAAACGCGATGGTCTGCGTGGCCTGAAAGAAAACGTGATCGTTGGTCGTCTGATTCCAGGCGGTACCGGTCTGGCATTCCACCGCGCTCGTAAAGAGAAAGAGCAGTGGGAAGTTGAAGAGCGTCAAGCGCTGCTGGCAGCTGAAAAAGCCGCCATGGGCGGTTCGTCCGATGTGGAAACCACCGAAGTGGCTCCGCACGACGGCGAAGCGTAATTCATCTACGCTAAATAAAAACGGCACCTTCGGGTGCCGTTTTTTTATGCCCGAATTATTTAAACAAGCAGCTTCGTTTTCAAATACAGTCAGCCGGCATTTATTGCGGTTAAATGTATAGCCCTGGATGCCTCCTCGGCCAGCCGCGTGGGGCATGGGGATGGACAGCGCGGATCAACCGGCCCTCTCATAAATCCATGCCAGCAAATGGTATGTTCATGCTAAGATTTGGCTATGATCGCTCAAGCCCTCTTCACTCCCGCCCAGCAGAAACTGCTGGGCTTGCTGTTTGTACGTGTGAATCAAGGATTCCACTTGAATGAGATCATGCGCCTGACCGGCTTGGGCAGCGCCTCGGCGCAACGCGAGTTGAAGCGGCTGCATGAGTCGGGCGTGATCGTGTCGGAACGGATCGGCAATGTGCGTCGCTTTAAGCCGAACAAGGACTGCATCGTATTTGGCGAATTGAGTGGCCTGGTGAAAAAAACCTTTGGCTTGGTCAGCGTGTTGAATTCCGCGCTGGCGCCGCTCCAGCATGTGCTGAATGTGGCTTTTGTTTATGGCGCCACCGCCAAGGAACAAGAGGGCATGGATACCGCCGTTGAATTACTGCTGATCGGCGATAACACCAGCTATGGCGAATTATTATCCCGACTACCGGTGGCGGAACGTTTATTGCGCCGTAAAATCAATCCCAATCTGTATTCCATTCCCGATTTTAAACGTCGGCTGCGCGAACAACAGCCATTTATTCTGGAAGTTTTACGCGGCCAAAAGATTTATGTATTGGGCGATGAAACCGATCTGGAAAAAGTCAGCGGTGACGATTTAAATCAATTGGTCGGCTAGGAAAAGACAGCGCAAAACGCGTATATTTTCCCGCCTGCGATTCGCATTGAATATGGCCGCCAAATGCGGTAATCACTTTGCGGCAAAATGCCAGGCCGAGGCCGGTTCCACCGGTGCTATAAAACGGTTCAAATACATGCGGCAATATATCGTCCGGTATGCCCACGCCGGTATCGGTCACCATCAATTGCCGGCCTTTTAGCCGGATCTCGACCTCGCCGCGGCCGGCCGCCTTGATGGCGTGCAGGGCGTTCTTGAACAAGTTGTACAGCACGTAGACCAGCAGCACGTCCGAACCGAAGAAGGTGAAATCTTCGCCACCCCGTATCTGCACCTTGCCGCGCATCGCCGTTTCAAACGGATAACTGGCCAGCGCCTCGTCCACGCATTTCTTGATTGAATGGTTGGCAAAATCGCCAGGATTGAGCATGCCCGAGCGCGCCGAGGCCAGCATCATGTCGACAATGAAATTGGAGCGGTTGATCTCGGTTTCGATGTACTGGTTGATCTGACACAAATATTCCAGCTGTGCCGGCCCCAGCGTCGGCGCCAGCAGCTGTTGCTGGACCGCCAACTGGTAGCCGGCCAGCAATTCCGGCAGGCAGCGGCCAAGGATGCGCGACTGGTTGCGGATGGTGGCCAGCGGCGTGCGCATTTCGTGGGCGATGGTGCCGGCCACTTCCAGCGGATCGGCCAGCAGGTTGTAGCGCACCATGGCCTGGGCGATCAGCCCCAGGCTGACGGCCACGAACAGCACGCCCGGCGGGTAGAATTCCGCGCCGTAATTGCACAGATAGTCCACCGCGGCGAAAAAATAGATCAGCAGGCTGACCAGGCAGTAGCGCAGGCGGGTGCGCTCGGTCGAAACCGCCTGTTGCTGGCGCCGGTACAGCAGCCATAGACCGCGTCCCACCACCGCTACGGTTTGCAGCAGGTGCAGTGCGTGCAGTGGCCCTGCTTGCGGGTAGAAACCGAAGAAATAGCGGTACAGCCCGGCCACCAGCCAGCCGCTGGTCAGCAGCAGCAAGCCCAGCAGGCCTGCCATGCCGTAGGACAGCGCCACCCAGCGGCCCTCGCCGCGCTGCGCCGTCAGCTCGGCCACGAAGTGGTACAGCGTGGTGGGCAGGAACAGAATCATCAGATAGCCGAGCTTGGCCAGCGGGAGGGCGGTGTGCTCGTCGTCCATCTGGAACAGGATGGCCCAGCTGAATTGCCAGCAAAAAGTGGTGCCGCACAGCAGAAAGAAGGTCAGGCTGATACGGCTGACGCCGCGAGAGCGTAGCACGTAGGCGCCATAGCACAGGAAGAGCAGCGAAACCACGGCGGGCAGGAGCGAGTGCATGGGCGGATCCCGGCAAGTTGTGTGAGGTCAGACCAGTATTGCGCCTGGCGAAGGAGCTCGCTTGTTTATCGCAACGGTATTTGCGCCAGATCAAACTTCCTGTGTGGCTTAGCCCTTGTAGTGGACTTGCCCGGTTGTCGGGCATCACACTTTTAGGAGAATCCCATGCTGATGCAAGTTACCACCCCAACCTTCGCTCATACCCTGACCATTTATCTGAAGGATTCCAATGCCTATGGCAACACCTATTTTGCCCGCTACTTCGAATGGCAAGGCATTTGCCGAGAAAAGTGGTTCTTCGAGTGCATTTCGGCCGATATGTTGCAGAAGGAAGGCGTGTTCATCACCAAGCACGCCGAGCAGGACTATTTGCAGGAGACTTTCCCATTCCAGCAAATTTCCTGCGAGTTGAACGCATATGACGTCAAAAAGTGCTCGTTCTGGCTGGAGTTCCGCTTTTATGCCGACGGCAAGCCAGTCTCGGTGGGCCGCCAGCAGATTGTATTTGCCAATCACGCCAGGCAAATCACGGCGCTGCCGGCCGTGGTGATCGAGCGCATCAAGCAGTATGTAAAGTAAGGAGGACGGCGGGCCGGGCGGCCCGCCTTTTGATTATTGCTGAGAGGCGATCCAGCGGTCGACTTTGTCTTCCAGCAGGGCCAGCGGTAAGGTGCCATCACCCAGCACAACGGCGTGGAAGGCCGGCAGGCTGAACTTGTCGCCCAGCGCCTGCTCGGCACGCTTGCGCAATTCCTGGATCTTCAGCGCACCGACCTTGTAGCCCAGCGCCTGGCCCGGCCACGCCATATAGCGCTCGGTCTCGGTCTTGGCCACCACGTCATAGCCCAGCGTATCCTTCATGTACTGGATGCTTTGCTCGCGGGTCCAGCCCTTGGCGTGCATGCCGGTATCCACCACCAGACGCACGGCGCGCAGCATTTCATCGTTCAGGTGGCCGAAGTACTGGGCCGGATCGTCAAACAAACCCATTTCCTTGCCCAGCGTTTCCGCGTACAGCGCCCAGCCTTCGATGAAGGCATTGTTGCCGCCGTATTTGCGGAAGTTCGGCAGGTTCAGTTCCTGCGTCAGGGCGATGTGGAAATGGTGGCCCGGCTTACCCTCGTGCAGGAACAGGGTGGTCATGCCGGTGCTGCCGTACTTGGTCGGGTCGTTGACCACCGACCAGAACACGCCGGGGCGCGAACCGTCGCCAGCCGGCGCGGTGTAGTGATCGGACGCGGTGGCGCGGCTCAGTTCCGGCTCCAGGCGCAGATCCAGCTTGGCTTTCGGCAGCAGGGTGAACATCTGCGGCAGCTTGGCGTCCAGCACATCGCTCAGCTTGTGGTAGACCGCCTGCACTTCGTCCTCGGTCTTGAACGGGTAGAACTTGGCTTGCGCCGCCACCCACCCCGGCAGGCCGGCGGCCGGGCCGGTATAGCCCAGCTTCGGCCCCACTTTTTCAAATTCGGACTGGATGCGCGCCACTTCCTTCAAGCCGATGGCGTGGATTTCCTCGGGTTTGAGCGAGGTTGTCGTCGCGTTGGCGACGCGGGCCTGATACCAGGCGGCGCCGTCCGGCAACGCGCCGAGGCCGGTCGTGGTGCGGCAGGCCGGCAGATAGTCTTTTTCCAGGAAGGTAGCCAGGCGCACCAGCGCCGGCATCACCTTGTCCTTGATGGTCTTGCGGTAGGCTGCGGTCAGGCGCTGCTTGTCGGCGTCCGGGAACGCGGCCGGCAGCTTGGTGATCGGCGTGTAGTAGATGCTGGCTTCCGGCGTGGCGCTCACCAGTTTCTGGAACTGCGGCAGGGCCGAGATCATGATGGCTTTCGGCTGCGTCACGCCTTGCTTGATGCCGGTGCGCATATTGGCGATGGCCTGGTCTATCCAGGCCGGCAGTTGCGCTACCCGGCTCAGGTAAGCCTCATATTCCTTGACGGTGCCGATCGGCTGCGACGCTTCGCCGCCGGCGTAGTTGGCCAGCGTGACCGGAATACTGTCCATCTGGTTGATCGGCAGCAGATGCTCCGGAAAGCGCTGCATGGCGATCAGGCCGTTCAGCTCGTATTGCAGGATGTCGTAGTTGAGGCGGTCGGACGCGGTCAGCTGCTCGCGCGAGATGGCTTGCAGGCGCTGGACGAACTGGCGGTACAGCTTGAACTGCGCGGCGCGTTTGGCCGGGGCGATGCTCAGGCCCAGCTGGTCGTCAAAGCGGTTGTCGCCGTCTTCAGTGGCCGTGATCGGCTCGAAGCGCGCCACCGCGTCGTAGTATTGGTCGGCCAGGGCCAGCAGGGACTTGTGGGCTGCTGCGGCGACTTCGGCGCTCACTTTTTGCGCGGGCGCCGCGGTGGCGGCGCCTGGCTGGGCAAAGGCCAGCGCGATAGCGGCGGCCAGTGGAGCGATGATGTTGCGGCGATACGTCATGTGGTCATCCTTGGTGTAACAAAGTTGGCCGTTAGCATAAGCCATCGTGGGGCACAAGCGGGACAAATTTTGTATCAGCGACACATTGTTTTGTATCGGCAAGGATGGCTTCCGAATTGCTATTTATTTTGTCGATGCGCTAGCAGATGAGGAGTAAGATAAATCCCCACGGCACCCGACAACAAAAAAGCTATGCCATGTTGCTGGCCGGGTTGGGATTTGGCAGGGGCATGGCCCGTCGCCGCAAGAATAAGCAATAAAAACAGATGTGCCACGTCATTGGCCGCGCAATTGCATGCGCGGCTTTTTTTTAACCCGCACACCGATGCGCGCTTTACGCCGCCGCTTCCGCGAAACGGCTTTCGTACAGCGCCGCCACCAAGTCCGATTGCGTGACGATGCCCACAAATCGCTGCTCTTCATCGACGATGGGGATGTGATGGAAGCCCGAGTCCGCCATCAGCGGCACCAGGTCGACGATCGGCGTATCGATGCGCGCAATGGTCGGGTGCGCGGTCATGATCTGGCCAACCACCTCGGCTTTTTCCGTGTGGGTGACGCCGGTCTTGCGCAGGAAGCGCTGCAGTTGCTGGCGGATGCTGCCAAAGTCGTCCAGCCCGCCGTGCTCCAGGAAATCGGTCTGGGTGACGATGCCGATCACGCGCCGCGCCCGGTTCAACACCGGCAGCGCCGCCACGCGGTGGGCGCGCATCTGCTGCCAGGCTTCATCCAGCCCGGTGCCGAATTCGGCGCTGACGATATCGCGCGACATGATGTCGGCGCAGTTGATGATGCCGAAGCGGCGCTGGTAGGCGCGCTGCTCGGTTTGCATGAACAGCGATTCCAGGTCGTCGCGGCTGATGTCCAGCACTTGATTGTGTTGTTGCAGCACGGCGTCCAGGTCTTCCGGCTTGAAGCCCAGCCGCACGGTCGGCACCGCATCCTTGGTGGCGTGCGGATTGGTGTGCGGGTTTTGTTGCTGATGCGGATAAGCGCGCCCGGTCAGGTTGTTGTAGGTAATGGCCATCAGCACCAGCAGCACCGAGTCGGCCAACACCGTCATCAGCACGAATTCAAAACCGGCCGCCTGCACGGCAGCGCCGCCGATCACCGTGGTCAGCGCCACCGCGCCGCCCGGCGGGTGCAGACAGCGCATGATGAACATGGCGGCAATCGCGCCGCCGCACGCGGCGCCGGCCAGCAGCGGCAAGGGCAGGCTGGCGCCCAGCCAGCGCACGCAGGCAGCGCCCACCAGGCCGCTGATGACGTTGCCGCCGATCACCGACCACGGCTGCGCCAGCGGGCTGGCCGGCAGCGCAAACAGCAGCACCGAGGAAGCGCCGATCGGCGCCACCAGGAAGGCGGCGGCGTGGGTCGATTGCAGCAAGGCCTTGCTGAGCACAGCGGTCAGCATGATGCCCAGCAGGGCGCCGCAGGCGGCGCGCAGCTGTTCGCGGCGGTTGGCGGTGGTCGGGCTGGGCAGCCAGCCGGCGAAGAGGGCGCGCATGGGCTTAATCAAGTATTTAAAAGGAGCATTATCGCACTTTATTGGTGCGCCAGCAGACCGAGCGGCAGGGAGGTGGTGATCTTGATCTGCTCCATGGAAAACGCCGAAGAGACGCCGGTCAGTTTGACGGACTTGATTAATTTCTTGTAAAAGCGGTCATATCCTTCGATATCGGTGGTAACCACCTTTAACAGATAGTCCACATCGCCGCTCATGCGATGAAATTCCTGCACTTCCGGCAGCGCCGCCACGGCATCGGCAAAGCGGGCGAACCAGTTCTCGTCGTGCTGGGTGACGCGGATGCTGACAAACACCGTCACCGGCAGGCCGACCTTGCGGCGGTTGATGATGGCCACGCGGTGCTCGACATAGCCTTCCTCTTCCAGTCGCCGCAGGCGCTTCCAGCACGGCGTGGACGACAGGCCGACCTGTTCGCTGAGCTGGGCCACCGACAGGGTGCCGTCGCGCTGCAGAGCGTCGAGGATGGCGTAATCATAGCGATCAAGTTGATTCATTCTAAATATAGGTAAATGATGGCATAAATAATCTACATATTATGCGTTTGCGCGGAACTTTGGTACATCTATTTCAGCCGCAATGCGTAAGCTATACGGATGACTACCGAAATCTACCTCGACAGCAACGCCACCAGCGTTGTCCTGCCGGCCGCCATTGCCGCGGCCACCGACGCCATGGGCCAGCGCTACGGCAATCCGAGCAGCACCCATGCCACCGGCCTCAAGGCCAAAGCCATCCTGGACGAGGCGCGCGCCTGCGCCGTGCGCCTGCTGGGCGTCGGCCAAGGCCGCCTGATGTTCAACAGCGGCGCCACCGAAGGCATCCATACCGCTGTGCTGTCCGCCCTGGTGGCGCTGCGCGCGCGCCGCGACGCGGGCGAGGCCATCGGCAGCCTGCTGGTCTACGGTGCTACCGAACACAAGGCCGTGCCGGAAAGCCTGGCGCACTGGAACTGCCTGCTGGGCCTGAACCTGACGCTGCACAAGCTGCCGGTCGACCGCGACGGCGCCCACAGCCTGCCGGCGCTGCGCGAGGTGGCGCCGCAAGCGGCCATGGTGTGCACCATGGCCGCCAACAATGAAACCGGCGTCATCAGCGATCTGGACGGCATCGCCGCCGCGCTGGAAGGCAGCGCCGCGCTGTGGATGGTGGATTGCGTGCAGGCGCTGGGCAAGCTCAAGCTGGATCTGTCGTCTACCCGCATCGATTACGCGCCGTTCTCCGGCCATAAGCTGTATGCGCCCAAGGGCATCGGCATGTTGTACGTGCGCGCCGGCGTGCCGTTCACGCCGCTGATCACGGGCGGCGGCCAGGAGGGCGGCCAGCGCTCCGGCACCGAGAACATGGCCGGCATTGCCGCGCTGGGCGCGGTGCTGGCGGCGCTGGAGCGCGGCGATACCTTCCGCAGCAGCGCCGAGCTGTACGCTTTCCGCGCCCGCCTGGCGGACAGCCTGCGCGCCGCATTGCCGGGCGTGGTGTTCAACAACCCGTTCGACAAGGCCCTGCCAACCACGCTGAACTTTGCCGTGCCCGGCTTGTCCAGCCGCGAGCTGATGGATGTGTTCGACGCCGCCGAAGTCCGCGTCAGCGCCGGCAGCGCCTGTTCCTCCTCCAAGGCCGCGCCGAGCTATGTGCTGGACGCCATGGGCGTGCCGCTGTGGCGCAGCGCCGGCGCCATCCGCATGTCCTTCGGTCCGCTGGTTGACGAAGCCACCATTGACGCCGCCTGCGAACGCATCGCGCGCTGCGGCGAGGCGCTGCGCGCCAGCTGCCTGATCCCGTCCGAACGCGGCGCCGCGCCGCACGACGGCTTGCTGCAACTGGGCGTGGAAGGCGCCTGCAGCTGGATGGTGCTGGATGCCGCCAGCCGCAGCTGCATCGTCATCGATCCGCTGCCGGAGCACGCGGCGCGCATCGAATCCTATGTGCGCTGTCAGAACTACCATGTGCAGGCCATCGTCAGCACTTTGCCCAACGCCGGCCGCGCCATGCTGATCGATGCCCTGGGCCGCCACTTCAACCGCCACGCCGAAGCCGACGAGTACGGCTGGCCGCAGCACGCCGCCAGCGTCATGCTCGGCAACGGCACCAGTGCCCGCGCCATCCAGCTGGGCGCGCAAGTGCTGGCCTGCATGCCGTGCGGCGCCGGCGACGAATTGCGCGCCTATCTGCTGGGCATGCCGCAGGAGGGCTGCCTGCCGGCCGCCGCAGTCCGCTTTGCGTTCAGCGCCCGTCCTTCCCTGCAAGTGCTGAGCGTGGTCAGCGCGGCGCATACGCTGCTGTGCCCCACGCGCGACGAGCAGAACCAGTTCTGCACCATTGCCACACCTGCGGCAACGCTCGCTGCCGACGCGCAACTCGATCGCGCGGCGCTGGACGCCTTCCTGCAGGCGCATCCGGGCTCCTGCCTGATCGATGTGCGCGAACCGTATGAATTTGCCGCCGCCCTGGCGCCCGACTGGGCCGGCCGCAGTGTGCTGAGCGTGCCGCTGAGCCGTTTGGCCGAGTACGCCAGCGCGTGGCTGCGCGCCGAGCAAACGCCGCTGCTGTTCATCTGCCGCAGCGGCAACCGCAGCCTGAAAGCGGCGCTATGCCTGCGCCGCCTCGGCCATCGCCAGGCTTACAGCCTCAACGGTGGACTGGCGTTGCGCGCACCCTTGCCGCTGGCCGCATAACGGTATAAATCGTTTCTCATCCGCATGTTTCACGGGCCGCTCAGCGGCCCGTTTTTTCTTGCTGACTTCGTTATGTACGTCACCGTACAGTCCTGTCCCGTGCGCCGCCGTACGATTGCTTGGCCCATAATTTTTCATTCGCAGCTTTCCAGCGAGGTCCAAGTTGAACAAATCCACTCCTTTGCTGCCCGAGCTCACCCTCGGCTTTCGCGAGTCCCCCGGCGGTGCCCTGTTGTCGGATGAAGAGGACGAAGATCTGCCGTTGCGGGCGGAGTTGTTCAGCGCCGCGCAAATGGCGGCGCACGGCAAGACCCTGGCCAAGCATCACGAGCTGAGCAAGCGTGGCGGCCGCGACCGCCTGCTGTCGCGGCTGGCGGAAAACGCCGCCGTCATCGATGCCACCTGCGATGAGCTGACCGCCGCCGTCAAGGCCGGGCGCCAGATCACGCCGGCCTCGGAATGGCTGCTGGATAATTTCTATCTGATCGAAGAACAGATCCGCATTGCCCGCCGTCACCTGCCGAAGAACTACAGCAAGGAATTGCCGCGCCTGGGCAAGGGCGCGCCGGACGGCTGCCCGCGCGTCTACAAGATCGCGCTGGAAATCATCGCCCACGGCGATGGCCGCGTCGATCCGGAGTCGCTGTGCCGCTTTGTCGACGCCTATCAGGAAGTGGCCAGGCTCAAGCTGGGCGAGCTGTGGGCGATTCCCATCATGCTGCGCCTGGCGCTGATCGAAAACCTGCGCCGGGTGGCCGCGCGCGTGGCCGAAAACCGCATCCAGCGCGACCTCGCCAACACCTGGGCCGACCAGATGACCGACATCGCGGAAAAAAATCCCAGCGGCCTGATCCTGATGGTGGCCGACATGGCGCGCTCCAATCCGCCCATCACCAGCGCCTTCGTGGCCGAGCTGGCGCGCCGCCTGCAAGGACAAAGCCCGGCGCTGACGCTGGCGCTGACCTGGATCACGCACCGCCTGGCCGAAAGCGGCCAGACCATCGAACAGCAAATCCAGGCCGAGATCCAGCTGCAGGCGGCCGAGCAGGTGTCGATCGCCAACAGCATCGGCAGCCTGCGCTTCCTCGGCACCATGGACTGGCAGGAGTTCGTCGAGACCATGAGCGTGGTCGAACAAACCCTGCGCCAGGACCCGGCCGACATCTACGGCAAGATGGCATTCTCCACCCGCGACCAGTACCGCCACGCCATCGAGAAAATCGCCAAGCGCTCGCGCTTCACGGAAGAGGAGGTGGCGCAGCAAGCCTTGCAGCTGGCGCTCAGCCACCACGGCAGCGGCGATGCGCGCCATGGCCATGTGGGCTTCTACCTGGTCGGCGGCGGCCTGGCCGCGCTGGAAAAGCAGACCGGCATGCGCCGGCCGTGGCTGGAGGCCTTGCAGCAAACCTCGCGCGCTTCGCCGCTGACCTCCTACCTTGGCGCCATCGCCGCCATTGCGCTGGTGTGCACCGCGCTGCTGCTGGAACGCGCCGCCTTCCATGGCGTGCATGGCGCGGTGCTGGCGGCGCTGGGGGTGCTGGCGCTGCTGGGCAGCAGCCAGCTGGCACTGAGCCTGGTGAACTGGTTCGCCACGCTGGTCACGCGGCCGAACCCCTTGCCGCGCATGGACTACAAGGACGGCATCCCGGCCGACGCCCGCGCCATGGTGGTGGTGCCCACGCTGGTCTACAGCAAGGAGAATATCGACGCCCTGTTCGCCCAGATGGAAGTGCGCTTCCTCGCCAACCGCGATCGCAACCTGCTGTTCTGCCTGCTGACCGACTTCGCCGACGCCCGCGCCGAAACGCTGCCCGGGGACGAGGCGCTGGTCGAGCACCTCAAGCGCAATCTCGCGCACCTCAACCACAAGTACGCGGACAGCCAGCCCTTCCTGCTGCTGCATCGTCCGCGCCTGTGGAATCCGCAGGAAGGCGTATGGATGGGCTATGAGCGCAAGCGCGGCAAGCTGGAAGACCTGAACCGCTTCCTGCGCGGCGGCGCGCGCGACAAATTCTCGGTGGTGGCGGGCGAGACCTCGGAGCTGGAAAGCATCCGCTACGTCATCACGCTGGATACCGACACCCAGCTGCCGCGCGACGCCGCGCGCGAATTTATCGCCACCATGGAGCATCCGCTCAACCGTCCGCGCGTGGACATGGCGCGCGGCCGCGTCACCGAGGGCTATGGCATCCTGCAGCCGCGCGTGGCGGTGGCGCTGCCGAGCGAGAACGCCTCGCGCTACGAAAAACTGTGCGGCGGCGAGCCGGGCATCGATCCCTACACCCGCACCGTGTCCGACGTGTACCAGGATGTGTTCTTCGAAGGCTCCTTCATCGGCAAGGGCATTTACGATGTCGACGTGTTCCAGCAAGTGCTGGGCGGCCGGCTGCCGGAAAACCGCATCCTCAGCCACGACCTGCTGGAAGGCTGCTACCTGCGCGCCGGCCTGCTGAGCGACGCCCAGCTGTACGAGGACTATCCGGCGCGCTACAGCGAAGACGTCAGCCGCCGCCAGCGCTGGATCCGCGGCGACTGGCAGCTGATCGGCTGGCTGGCCGGGCGCGTGCCGGGCCGCAGCGGCAAGCGCGAAAGGAATCCGCTGTCGCTGCTGTCGCGCTGGAAGCTGTTCGATAACCTGCGCCGCAGCCTGACCGCGCCGGCGCTGGTGCTGTCGCTGATCACCGCATGGCGCTGGCTGCCGGCGCCGTGGATGTGGACCGTGGCCGTGCTGGCGGTGATTTTCGTGCCGCCGCTGGTCAGCCTGGCGCACGACCTGTGCCGCCGCCCGCGCGACACCTTGTGGAGCCAGCATATCCGCGCGGCGTTGCGGCGCGGCGGCATGCAGTTCTCGCACGCGGTGCTGATGCTGGTGTTTTTGCCCTACGAAGCGTATTTCAGCATGGACGCCATCCTGCGCAGCCTGTGGCGCACGCTGGTCTCGCACCGCCGCCTGCTGGAATGGCGCGCTTCCGCGCTGGCGCGCCAGGCCGACGGCGTCGCCAGCACCTGGCGCACCATGTGGTTCTCGCCGGTGCTGGCGCTGTTCGTCGGCGGCGCGCTGCTGGGCTGGAAGCCGGCCAGCCTGCCGGCCGCCGCGCTGTTCCTGCTGGCGTGGCTGGTGGCGCCGGCGGTGGCGGACTGGATCAGCCGCCCGATCGCGCGCCGGCATGCGCAGCTCACCCCGGAGCAGCAGCAGTTCCTGCACCAGCTGGCGCGCCGCACCTGGGCTTATTTCGACCGCTTTGTCGGACCGGAGGACAACTGGCTGCCGCCCGATAATATGCAGGAGCATCCGGTGCAGGTGGTGGCGCACCGCACCTCGCCGACCAATATCGGCATGGCCTTGCTGGCCAACCTGAGCGCGGTGGATTTCGGCTACATCACGGTGGCGCAGATGATGGAGCGCACCGCCCACACCCTGGCCAGCATGGATAAGCTGGAGCGCTATCAGGGCCATTTCTACAACTGGTACGACACGCAAACCCTCAAGCCGCTGCAGCCCATCTATATCTCGACGGTGGACAGCGGCAACCTGGCCGGCCACCTGCTGACGCTGCAACCGGGGCTGACCGGCTTGTACGACGCGCCGGTGCTAGGCCCGCAAATTGTCGATGGTCTGGCGGCCACCGCGCGCGTGCTGGATGACACGCTGGCCGAGGCGGCGGCTGGCGCCACCGGCGTCGCGGCGGCCGGCGGCGCCAGCGCGCTGCTGAACGCGTTGACGCCGCCGCAGGACGCCGCCAACCTGCAGCAGTTGCACGCCTGGCTGCTGCGGGTGGCCGTCGCTGCCGAGGACCTGATGCCGCGCGCGGCCGCCCACAGCGAGGCCGGCGGCGCATGGTGCCAGTCGCTGATGCGGCAATGCCGGGCGGCGCTGGATGAACTGGAGTTGCTGACGCCATGGGTCGCTTTGTCGGCCGCGCAGGCGGCGGAACTGGTGCTGGACACGACCATGATGCGCATGCCGACCCTGCGCGAACTGGCCGGACTGGCGCGCGCCCATGCCGCCATTGCCGTCAGCGATCTGGCGCCGGCCGAGCGCGAACGCCAGCAGCAACTGGCGCAGCTGGTCGAACAGGGCAGCCGCGCGGCGCACGAGCGCATGCGCGCGCTGGCCGATCTGGCGCAGCGCTGCGGCGCCTTCGCGCAGATGGAATACGGCTTCCTCTACAACCCGACCACCAACCTGCTGGCGATCGGCTACAACGTCAGCGAGCGCCGGCTGGACGCCAGCTACTACGACCTGCTGGCCTCGGAAGTGCGGCTGGCCAGCTTCGTCGCCATCGCCCAGGGGCAGCTGCCGCAGGAGCACTGGTTCGCGCTGGGCCGCCAGCTGTGCATCGTGGCCGGCAAGCCGGTGCTGCTGTCGTGGAGCGGCTCGATGTTCGAGTACCTGATGCCGCTGCTGGTGATGCCGAACTATCCCAGCACGCTGCTGGACCAGACCTACCGGTCGGTGATCGACGCCCAGATCGATTACGCCAAGCGCCGCAACGTGCCGTGGGGGATATCGGAATCCGGCTACAACACGGTGGACGCCAGCCTGAATTATCAATACCGCGCCTTCGGCGTGCCGGGGCTGGGCCTCAAGCGCGGCCTGGCCGACGATCTGGTGATCGCGCCGTACGCCAGCATGATGGGGCTGATGGTGCAGCCGGAAGCCGCGTGCGCCAATCTGCAGCGCATGGCGGAACTGGGCTTCATGGGCCGCTACGGCTTCTTCGAGGCGATCGACTACACCGCCGCGCGCCTGCCGCGCGGGCAGAGCTGCGCCGTCATCCGTTCCTTCATGGTCCACCATCAGGGCATGGGCTTGCTGGCGCTGAGCTATCTGCTGCACGACCGGCCGATGCAGCGCCGCTTCGAATCCGATCCGCTGCTGCAATCGGCGCTGCTGATGCTGCAGGAACGCAGCCCGCAGGTCGGCGCGTTCTATTCCAACACCACCGAGCTGGCGGCGATCCGCAGCAGCGCGCCGGAGCAGGCCATGCCGATGCGCGTGCTGAACCAGCACACCACGCCGGTGCCGGAGACGCAGCTGTTGTCCAACGGCCGCTATCACGTCATGGTGACCAACGCCGGCGGCAGCTACAGCCGCTGGAAGGATATGGCGGTGACCCGCTGGCGCGAGGACAGCACGCGCGACAACTGGGGCAACTTCTGCTACGTGCGCGATGTGGACGACGGCGAGTACTGGTCGACCACCTACCAGCCCACGCTGGCCGAGCCGCGCCGCTTCGAGGTGATCTTCTCCGAAGGCCGCGCCGAGTTCCGGCGCTCGGACCACCACATCGACCTGTACACCGAAATCGTGGTGTCGCCGGAAGACGATATCGAATTGCGCCGCACCCGCATCACCAACAAGAGCGACCGCGTGCGCACCATCGAGGTGACCAGCTTTGCCGAAGTGGTGATGGCGCCGGCCGCCGCCGACAATGCCCATCCGGCGTTCAGCAAGCTGTTCGTGCAGACCGAAATCCTGCGCGGCGAGAACGCCATCCTGTGCACGCGCCGGCCGCGCGGCGCCAACGACATCATGCCGTGGCTGATGCACTCCATGATGGTGCATGACGCCCCGGTGACGGCGGTGTCGTTCGAAACCGACCGCGCGCGCTTCATCGGCCGCGGCAACACGGCCGCCGCGCCGGACGCCATGCTGCGCGAAGGCCCGCTGGGCGGCGCCGAGGGCTCGGTGCTGGACCCGGTGGTGGCGATCCGCTACACCATCACGCTGCAGCCGGACCAGTATGCGACGGTGGACATCGTCACCGGCATGACCGAACAGCGCGACACCGCGCTGCACCTGATCGACAAATACCAGGACCGCCATCTGGCCGACCGCGTGTTCGAGCTGGCGTGGACCCACAGCCAGGTGGTGCTGCGCCAGCTGAACGCCAGCGAGGCCGACGCGCAGCTGTACGGCCGCCTGGCCAATTCGGTGATCTATCCGAATGCGGCGCTGCGCGCCGACGCCGCCACCCTGATCAAGAACCAGCGCGGCCAGTCCGGCCTGTGGGCGTATGCGATTTCCGGCGACCTGCCGATCGTGCTGCTGCAAATGAAAGATCCGGCCAACATCGAGCTGGCGCGCCAGATGGTGCAGGCGCACGCCTACTGGCGCCTGAAGGGGCTGGTGGTGGATCTGGTGATCTGGTACGAAGACCAGTCCGGCTACCGCCAGGCGCTGCACGACCAGATCATGGGCCTGATCGCCTCCGGCATCGACGCCCAGGCCATCGACCGTCCGGGCGGCATCTTCGTGCGCCAGGCCGACCAGATCGCCAACGAAGACCGGGTGCTGCTGCAATCGGTGGCGCGCGTCATCATCAGCGACGCGCGCGGCACGCTGGCCGAGCAGATCAAGCGGCCGGCCGCGCCGGCCATGCGCATGCCGCCGCTGCTGGCCGACAGCCGCGGCGAGTATGCGGATGCCGGCCCGATTACGCATCCGGCGCGCGGGCTGGTGCTGGAAAACGGCATCGGCGGCTTCACCGAGGACGGGCGCGAATACGTCATCACCACCAGCGCTGCGCAACGCACGCCGGCGCCATGGTCCAACGTGCTGGCCAATCCGCAGTTCGGCAGCGTCATTTCGGAAAGCGGCCAGGCCTACACCTGGCACGAGAACGCGCACGAATTCCGCCTCACGCCGTGGCACAACGATCCGGTCAGCGATGCCAGCGGCGAAGCCTTCTACCTGCGCGATGAACAGAGCGGCCAGTTCTGGTCGCCGTCCGCCTTGCCGGCGCGCGGCAACGGCGTCTACATCACGCGCCACGGCTTTGGCTACAGCGCGTTCGAACATATCGAGGCCGGGGTGTACAGCGAACTGACCACCTTTGTGGCGCTCGATGCGCCGATCAAGTACACCGTGCTGAAAGTGCGCAACGACTCGCAGGTGCAGCGCCGCCTGTCGGCCTTCGGCTATGTCGAGTGGGTGCTGGGCGACATGCGCTCCAAGTCGGGCATGCACATCATCACCGAGGCCGATCCGCTGAGCGGCGCGCTGTTCGCGCGCAACGCCTACAACACGGAGTTCAGCGGCCGCGTGGCCTTCTTCCATTGCGACGCCACGCTGCGCAGCGTCAGCGCCGACCGCACCGAGTTCGTGGGCCGCAACGGCACGCTGGCCGCGCCGGCGGCGCTGCGGCGCGGGCGCCTGTCGGGCAAGGTGGGGGCGGGGCTGGACGCCTGCGCGGCCATCCAGGCGCCGTTCGACCTGCTGCCGGGCCAGGAGCGCGAGATCGTGTTCGTGCTGGGCGTGGGCGGCCGCCGCAACGCCGACGTCAGCAGCCTGGTGCAGAAATACCGCAGCGCCGGCGCGGCGCAGGAGGCGCTGGCCGCCGTGCATGCGCACTGGCAGCGGACCCTGGACGCGGTGCGCATCGCCACGCCGGAGCCGGAGCTGGACGTCATCGCCAATGGCTGGCTGATGTACCAGACCATCGCCTGCCGCATGTGGGCGCGCAGCGGCTACTACCAATCCGGCGGCGCCTTCGGTTTCCGCGACCAGCTGCAGGATGCCATGGCCACCATCCACACGCAACCGCAGCTGCTGCGCGACCAGTTGCTGCTGTGCGCCGCCCATCAGTTCCAGGAGGGCGATGTGCAGCACTGGTGGCATCCGCCCTCGGACCGCGGCGTGCGTACCCACTGCTCGGACGATTATCTGTGGTTGCCGCTGGGCGCGTGGCGCTATGTGTCGGCCACCGGGGACATGGCCGTGCTGGACGAAACCGCGCCGTATCTGGAGGGCCGTCCGGTCAAGCCGGAGGAGGATTCCTACTACGACCTGCCGGCCCGTTCGGCAGAACATGGCACGCTGTACGACCACTGCGTGCGCGCCATCCGCAACGGCCTGCGCTTCGGCCAGCACGGCCTGCCGCTGATCGGCTCCTGCGACTGGAACGACGGCATGGACAAGGTGGGCGAGCATGGCAAAGGGGAGAGCGTGTGGCTGGCCTTCTTCCTGTGCGAAGTGCTCAAGCGCTTCGCCGAAGTGGCCGACCTGCGCCACGATGAACCGTTTGCCGCCGAGTGCCGCGAGCAGGCGCGCCGCATTGCCGCCAACGTCGAGCAGAACGCCTGGGATGGCGAATGGTATCGCCGCGCCTACTTCGACGACGGCACGCCGCTGGGCTCGCACACCAACGAAGAGTGCCAGATCGATTCGATTTCGCAAAGCTGGGGCGTGCTGTCCGGTGCGGCCGATCCGGTGCGCGTGCGCGGCGCCATGGAGCAGGTCAATCAGCGGCTGGTGCGGCGCGATTCCGGCATTATCCAGCTGCTCGATCCGCCGTTCGACAAGGCCGGGCCGAACCCGGGCTACATCCGCGGCTACGTGCCGGGCGTGCGCGAGAACGGCGGCCAGTACACCCACGCCGCCATCTGGACCGCGATGGCCTTCGCCCGTCTGGACGAGACGGAACGCGCATGGGAACTGGCGCGCATGATCAATCCGGTGCAACATGGCAGCAGCGCCGGGAAGAGCGCACGCTACAAGGTGGAACCCTATGTGGTGACGGCCGACGTGTACGCGGTGCCGCCGCACGTGGGGCGCGGCGGCTGGAGCTGGTACACCGGTTCGTCGGGCTGGATGTACCGCCTGATTATCGAATCGCTGCTGGGCCTGACGCGCAGCGCCACCCATCTCAGGCTGGAGCCGCGCATGCCGCAAGCGTGGAACGGCTTCACGCTGACCTATCGTTACGCCAGCACCAGCTACGAGATCCGCGTGGTGCGCAACGGCGCCGCCACGCCGCAGCTGACGGTGGACGGCGTGCCGCAGCACGATCAGCTGATCGAACTGACCGACAGCGGCGGCGTGCGGCAGGTGGAGCTGCTGCTGCCGGCATTGCCGCCGCCGGGATCAGACGCCCAGACTGGCGCCGGCGCCGAGTAGCGTGGCCACGCCCAGCACCGCGAAGATCAGCGCGGCGATGCCGTGCACCAGCTTGAGCGAAACCTTGTGGGCTATCTTGTCGCCGAAGTACACGGCCGGCACATTGGCCAGCATCATGCCCAGCGTGGTGCCGGCCACCACGGCAACGATGCCGTGATAGCGCGCCGCCAGCGCCACGGTGGTGACCTGGGTCTTGTCGCCCATCTCGGCGAGGAAGAAGGCGATCACCGTGGTGAGGAACACGCCGTATCCGGCCAGCTGGGTTTCTTCCTCGTCCAGCTTGTCCGGCACCAGCGTCCACGCGGCCATGGCGAGGAAGGACGCGCCCAGCACCCAGCGCAGAATGTCCGGTCCCATCAGGCTGGTGATCCAGGCGCCGATGGCGGCGGCAAACGCGTGGTTGGCAATGGTGGCGACCAGGATCCCGGCCACGATGGGCAGGGGGCGGCGGAACCGGGCGGCGAGGACAAACGCGAGCAACTGGGTTTTGTCGCCGATTTCCGCAAGGGCGACGATGCCGGTAGAGACGAGGAAGGCTTCCATAGTGATGTGATCAGGTTAGCGGGCCGGAACGGAAAACCAATGACCAAGGCGCGGCTCCGGCCCTGATGGCCGCGCATCGATCATGGTCTCGTCTAGCCTTTCAGCCACCTGCACCACGGTCTGCGGACCGATTATGTTGACACAGGTTCTTGCGCCGGGGCGGCGCAAGCCGACTACTCCCCACTTACGGCCCGGATTCTAACACATGCCAGATACATGGCTATGGTATTCTGCTCCGCGCGTTAGACAACATTGAAAGTATGACCATGATCAAGAAGACCCTGTCGGCCCTCGTGCTATCCGCATTGACCGCGCTGACCGCTCACGCCGATCCGCTGAGCTACGCCCGCTACGATCAGGTCCGCACCACCGATCTGTACCTGGACCTGAAAGCCGACTTCAGTCACAAAATCCTGTCCGGCTACGCCGAGCTGACGCTGAACTGGATCGACAAATCCGCGCGCACGCTGGTGCTGGATACCAATGAACTCAACATCGCCAAGGTGCAGGTGTTGAACGACAATGGCCGCTGGAGCGCGGCCTCCTTCATGCTCGATAAATTCGACGCGCAGAAAGGCCGCGCGCTGCGCATCGCCCTGCCGTTCCAGCCGCAGAAAGTGCGCGTGTACTACCGCACCGCGCCGTCGGCCGCCGCGCTGCAGTGGATGGCGCCGGAACAGACCATGTCCGGCAAGCGTCCGTTCATGTTCAGCCAGTCGCAGGACATCAACGCCCGTTCGTGGGCGCCGGTGCAGGACACGCCGGCGGTGCGCTTCACCTACAGCGCCCGCATCGACGCCCCGGCCGGCCTGCGCGTGGTGATGAGCGCCGAGAACGACCAGAAATCCACCGGCGCCGGCGGCTGGAAGTTCAAGATGGCGCAGCCGATTCCTTCCTATCTGCTGGCGATCGCCATCGGCGAAATCGAAGTGCGCAACCTCGGTCCGCGCACCGCCGTCTACGCCGAACCGGCGCGCATCGACGCCGCCGCCTACGAGCTGGCCGACACCGAAAAAATGATCGACGCCGCCGAAGGCCTGTACGGTCCGTACCGGTGGGAGCGTTACGACATGATCGTGCTGCCGCCGTCCTTTCCTTACGGCGGCATGGAAAACCCGCGCATGACCTTCCTCACGCCGACCATGATCGCGGGCGACCGCAGTCTGGTCGACCTGATCGCGCATGAGCTGGCGCATTCGTGGTCCGGCAATCTGGTGACCAACGCCTCGTGGAAGTACACCTGGATGAACGAAGGCTTCACCACCTACGTCACCACCCGCATCGTCGAAAAATTGTACGGCGAGGAAGTGGCGGAGATGAACCTGCAGGTGGAGCAGGAGGAGGCGCTGGCGTCGCTGGCCAACATCCCCGCGGCCAAGCAGGTGCTGGCCACGCGCGGCGCCGACAACGATCCGTCGGTGTATTCGGACGGCAGCCTGATTTATCCGAAAGGCGCATGGTTCCTGCGCACGCTGGAGCAGCGCGCCGGCCGCGAAGTGTTCGATCCCTTCCTGCGCGGCTGGTTCGACTCGCACGCCTTCAAGTCGGCCACCACCGATGAATTCGTGGCTTACCTGAAGAAGAACCTGCTGGACGCGCATCCGGAATACATGTCGGCCTCGGAGCTGGACGAATGGCTGTATGGCCCCGGTATTCCGGCCAGCGCCAAGCGCGCGGCCTCGCCGCGCCTGGCAGCACTGGACACGCAGCGCGCCGCATGGCTGAAAGGCGAACTGCCGACCGCGCAGCTGGGCGGCAAGAACTGGATCGCGCTGGAGTGGATTCACTTCCTGAACGACATCGATGGCAAGGCCACCGCCGCGCAGATGCAGGAGCTGGATCAGAACTTCGGCCTGGGCAAGAGCGGCAACAATGAAATCGCCTACCGCTTCTACTTGTCGTCGGTCAAGGCCGGCTACAACGTGCGCGAGCCGCTGGAAAAATTCCTGAGCAGCGTAGGCCGCAAGCTGTTCGTGGTGCCGCTGTACACCGCGCTGCTGAAAAACCCCAACGAGAAGGACTGGGCGAAAGCGCTGTACGCCAAAACGCGTTCGCATTACCACCCGCTGACGCAAGCGGCGGTAGACAAGGCATTCAAGAAGCAATGAAACTGAAAACTCAATTCGTGGCGGCCGCGCTGATGCTGGCTGCCGTGGCGGCGCGCGCCGCCAGCGTATCGGCGTTCAATCTCGATGCGGACGCGAACCGTGTGTTGAAAACCTTCGATGTGCCGGGCATGGCCATCGCCATCGTCAAGGATGGCAAGGTGGTCACGGCCAGGGGCTATGGCGTGCGCAAGCTGGGCGAGCCGGCGCCGGTCGACAGCAAAACGCTGTTCGAGATCGCCTCCAACTCCAAGGCCTTCACGGCCGCCGGGCTGGCAATGCTGGTCGACCAGGGCAAAATCGCCTGGGACGATCCCGTCACCAGGCACCTGCCGGGCTTCCAGATGTACGACTCGTATGTGACCGGCCAGATGACGGTGCGCGACCTGCTCACCCACCGCAGCGGCCTTGGCCTGGGCGCCGGCGATTTGCTGTGGTGGCCGAGCACTACCTTCAGCACCGACGAAATCATCGCCAGGCTGCGCTACGTGAAGCCGGCCACCAGCTTCCGCGCCAGCTACGCCTACGACAATCTGCTGTACATCGTGGCCGGCAAGATCATCGCCGAGAAGGCCGGCAAACCGTGGGGCGAGGCGATGCAGGAACAAATCCTGTCGCCGCTGGGCATGACCGGCACCAAAACCAGCGTGGCCGAGATGCTGGCCAGCAGCGACTACGCGGCGCCGCACAGCAAGATCAAGGACCGGATCGCGGCGGTGAAGCCGATGCCGGTGCCGAACGCGGTGGGCGCGGTGGGCATCAACACCAACGCCGAGGACATCGCGCGCTGGATGACGCTGTTGCTCAATAACGGCAAGATGGCCGACGGCAAGCAGCTGGTCAGCGCCAGGCAGGCGGCCGAGATGTGGACCGAGCAGACGCCGATGCGCATCCGCGAACCCAAGCCGGCGCTGGCAGCCACCAGGCCTAACTTCTTCGCGTATGGTCTGGGCTTCCAGCTGCGCGACTACAAGGGCCGCAAGATCGCCATGCACGGCGGCGCGCTGCAGGGTTTTTACTCGACGGTGCTGATGGTGCCGGAAGAGAAGCTGGGCATCGCCATCCTGACCAACGCGGAGAACAGCCCGGCCATGGCCGCGCTGTACTACCGCATTCTGGACCACTATCTGAAGGTGCAGCCGTCCGACTGGATCCAGCTGTATGCCGATCAGGAAGCGGCCTCGCACAAGGAGGAGCTGGAACGGCAGGGCAAGGAGCGGACGGCGCGCGCGGCGGAGTCGAAGCCGTCGCTGCCGCTGGCGTCGTACAACGGCGAGTATGAGGATGCCTGGTACGGCAAGATCAGCATCCGCGAAGAGGGCGGCAAGCAGATCCTGCGCTTCGCGCGCACGCCGGATCTGAGCGGGGAGCTGGAGCACTTCCAGCACGACACCTTCATCGTGCGCTGGCAGGAGCGCAACTTCAACGCCGATGCCTACGTGACCTTCGCGCTGAATCCGGACGGCAGCATCGAGCGCATGAAAATGGCGCCGATTTCCACCGAAACCGATTTCAGCTACGACTTCCGCGATCTGACTTTCACGCCGGTGAAGGCCGGGCCTTAATCAGGCCTCGCATTCAACGCAGTTGCGGCCCTTACGCTTGGCGCGGTACAGCGCAAGATCGGCCGCGTGCAGCAAGTCGTCCAGCGCCGCGCGCGGGCCGCTGGCGCAGGCCACGCCGAAGCTGGCCGTCACGCGCAGGATATGGCCGTCGGCCAGCTGCAGCGGCTCGCTGGCGATGGCTTTGCGCAGCCGTTCGGCCAGCAGGCAAGCCTGCTGCCGGCTGCAATGCGCCGGCATCACCACGAATTCCTCGCCGCCGTGGCGCGCCAGGATTTCGCCGTCGCGCAACTGCTCGCGCACCAGCGTTGCCACCCGCACCAGCACCTGGTCGCCGGCCTCGTGGCCGTGGGTATCGTTGACTGCCTTGAAGTGATCGATATCGAACAGCAGCAACGCCAGCGATTCGTTGCGCGTATGGGCGTGCCGCAGGCGCTTGGAGCCGGCGGTGGCGAAGGCGCGGCGGTTCAGGATGCCGGTCAGGTAGTCGGTGTCGGCGCGCTGCCGCAGTTCTTCGATCAGGCGTTTGCGCTCCAGCTCCAGCTGCTGGCGTTCGATGCTGTTGGTGCGCAGCGTGGCCAGGGCGCGCAGCATGTCGCCGATTTCGTCGGCGCGCTGCGAGCCGCCGGGATCGCGCGAGTAGTCGCCGTTGCCAAGCCTGATCACGGCGCGCGTGGCCCGCAGCAGCGGCAAGATTACGCGCCGCCGCACGATTATCAGCAGCAGCGTGAGCGCCAGCAGGATGGCCGCGCCGGACAGGCTGGCGATCAGCAGTTCGTGGCGTGCGTGTTCGTGATCGCGCCAGGCCTGCGCCTGCGCTTCGCGCAGCAGCTCGTCGCGCAGCGCCAGGATGGGCGTCATGGTGGGCACATAGCGCTGTGCGAACTGGCCGGTGTCCATGCCGTAGGCGCGGCCGTTGCGGCTGGCCTGTTCGACTTCCTCCACCAGCCGCTGGCCGCCGTTGAAATACACATCGTCCATGTGGGCGATGGCCGCCGCCAGCGTGGAACTGCTGCCGTCGCCCGGCGCCAGCAGCAGCTGGCGCAGCTGGACCAGGCGGCCGCGCAGGGTGTGCAGTTCTTCGTACTGGGCCGCCGCCAGCGGCTGCTGCGTGGCCAGCGGCACCGTCAGCACGGAGCCGAGCCGGCCGGCATATTCGCGCAGCTCGACCGCGTAGCGCGCCTTGATCAGCGTGCGCGAGATGCGCGGGTAGGCGCGTTCCGACTCCAGCGTGTAGCCGGTCACCGCATCCAGCGCCAGCGGCACCAGTGCAAACATCTGGTCCACCGCATCGCCCAGCAGTTCGGCGGTGCGCGCGGCCGGCGCCTTGGCCGCCAGCTCGTCGACGGTGGCGCGGGCCGCGGCCAGCGCCTGGTACAGCGGCGCCATTTCCACCGGGTGCGGCGCACTACCCTCGGCTTGCAGTTCGCGCTCCAGCTGCAGCAAGGCCAGATCGGCGGCGGCCCGCGCCTGCTTGAGGCGCGCCTGCCGTGCGGGATCGGGCGGCTGCCTGCCGCCCAGCACGGCGTTGACCGGGCCGCGTTCGAACGACAGTTTTTCCGCCGCCACCATGGCGCGCTCCGTCAGGCGCAGCGCCCGCAGGCCGGTGTTGGTGTGCTCATACTGGATCCAGGCATTGCGCGTGATATGCCCCAGCATGCCAAGCACCAGCAACGCCAGTACGGCGGTCGACAGGGTGAGCAGGCGCGAGAGTTTCATGAAAATAGTGGAAGGCTTTTACAAGAGGCAATATGCCACAAAGCCGGCTCCGGCGGGAAGCTGATGATACAATGCCCGCCTCGCGTCGCTGCCTTGGCGTGGACAGGATGCAAAGTTTGAATGATTACTATCGAGGGAATAAGATGTCTATGCAACGAATGATGCTGCGTTCCAAGCTGCACCGCGTGACGGTGACGCAGGCCGACCTGAACTACGAAGGTTCCTGCGGTATCGACGTGGACCTGCTGGAAGCTGCGGATATCAAGGTCAACGAATACATCGAACTGTATAACGTGAACAACGGCGAGCGTTTTGCCACCTACGCCATTGCCGGCAAGCGCGGCAGCGGCGAGATTTCGCTGAACGGCGCCGCCGCCCGCAAGGCGCAGCTGGGCGACCTGCTGATCATCTGCACCTACGGCCCGATGAGCGAAGAAGCCGTCGCGACCCACGTGCCGAAGCTGGTGTTCGTCGACGAAAACAACAAGATCAAGAGCCTCAAGCAGTAAGGCCGCGGCCGGCGTGCGCGTTGCGGCCGGCCTATTCAAACACCTGTTTCAACGAGTGCGCTGTCGCCAGCGCATCGCTCCAGTCTTCCAGCTGTTCCACCGTCGCCTTGGCCAGTTTCCTGCGCGCGGTTTGCGGCAAGTGGCCGAAGCGCCGCTCAAGCTGCCGTTCCAGCAGCGCGCCCGCGCCTTGCCTGCGTCCTTGCTCCAGCCCTTGCTCAAGGCCTTCTTCAAGGCCTTCTTTGCGTCCTCGTTCCAGGCCTATCTTGATGCCGTTGTCGATAAATGTTTGTTCCATTTGATTGTACAGCCTCATTTCATCCTCCTTTCCCAACCGGGACATGGCCCGCAAGTAGCGTTGGTGATGCGGCTCTGGCAAAGTCATCATCCAGTTGACGATATTGAGTAAGACGATTATGCGCTTCCTGCGCCAGCGATGATTGAACAGTAAGCGGGTCAGGTGCATTTTTGCCTTGTAGAGTTTGTCCGGATCACGATGCGCCTGCTGCGTATGCCAATGAGCCAGCGTAACCCAGGCAATCGGGTTGTTTGATCTCTCCAGCGCGCGGATGTCGACCGTGTAATCGAGCAGCTTGGCAATGCTAAAGGAGAATTCCTTCACCGTGCCTTGCAGCTGCTGGCGGAAGCGGCGCGGACGCCAGTTGGGATGTTCATCGGCCAGCAATGCCAGGCTAACTACCGGCAAGCCATAGGCTTCGCCGATACGGTAGTTATAGTCGCGCATGCGCTGCGCCAGCTTGGGATCGCGTTGTGTCTGGATTTCGATATGAACCAGTACTTGTCGTCCGCCGCCGTCGCGCAAGCGCGCCTCGGCCAGCTTATCGGCCAGCATGATGTCCGGCTTGGCATTGAAGCCGAGTCTGCTTAACTCCTTGTCGCGAAAGCGCGGTCGCTGACGCCAATCGATGCGGGCACTGAAATCGGAAAAATAGAAGTCCATGAAAGCCCGGAAAGCATGTGCCAATGCAGCTTTCCAGGGCAAATCGTAACGAGCGAGCGGGGCACTATTCGGCATCCGTCCAGTCTGATGCCTGACGGTGCCAAGGCTTATGACAAAAGCCAAAGCAGCGCGTTAAGCCGCCCGAAAAAGACGCCCCGCAGGGCGTCTTCATCTTACTTGCTGCCGTCCTGCCGCAACAGCTGCGACATATACTGCGGCGTGATGCCGAGGAAGGAGGCCACCACCTTCTGCGAGATGCGCTGTTCCAGTCCCGGGTACTCGCGGCGGAAGGCGTTCAGCCGCCCTTGCGCCGGCGAGGCGTTCAGGTACAGGCGGCGGCTCTGGTCGATGAGGCTGCACTGCGCCGCCGCCAGATAGTAGTCGCGCAGGTGGCTGTGGGCCTGGTACAGCGCACTGACTTCCGACCAGTCGAGGCGATAGCCGTGGATGGCGGTCTCGGCTACGACAAAGTTGAGCGCCGGATGGGCGTCGCGCGAACGCAGCAGGTCGTCGTGCGCCGCCACCGGCTCGCCGTCGGTCTGGAAGTGCAGCGTCACTTCATTGCCGGACTCGGTGATGAAACCGGTGCGCGCCACGCCGCTGTGCAGCCAGTGCACGTACTGCGCCGGCGTGCCGATGCGTTGCAAGTATTCGCCCTTGCGCATGCTGAAAGGCGTGGCCAGCGGCGCCAGCAGGCGCGAGGCTTCATCGTACAGTTCGGGCGTGACGCCGTAGCGGCGGGACACGGCTTCGCGGTATTTGGCGCGGTGTTCTAGGAATGCGTTGCTCATGACTCAGTGGTTAGGAGTGCGGATGGCCGAAGAAACAATGTTGTATTTTAAATCCCGCTATGTAAACGGCCGTACACGGCGAATCTGAAAGTGTAAACGTTTTCACACGCAAAGGTGCAAGAATTGTTGCGCATTAGAATGAAAATTTAAATATATTTTAAACTTAAAGCAGTTGAACAAGTGTCGCAACCGCGCCGCAGTCGTGCCGGTAGCGCCTGGTTCGCGTTACTATTGAAGCACAATTCAATAAAGGAGACCGGCATGAAAATCTCTGATCTCAGCATTGGCAGGCGGATGTCGTTCGGCTTTGCCGTCATCCTTGCCATCCTCATCCTGAACACCGGTCTCGGCATTTATCGCCTGCAGGGTGTGGCCGCCTCCACCCGCGCCATGATGGATTTGCCGCTGGCCAAGGAGCGTCTGATTTCGGACTGGTACCGCATGGTGTATTCCGGCATCCGCCGCACCACGGCGGTGGCCAAGAGCGCCGACCCGTCGCTGGCCACCTTCTTTGCCGAGGAAGCCAGGACCGCCACCGCCTACTCGCAAGGCCTGATCAAGAAAATCGAGGACTTGTCCAACGAGGGCGACAAGCAGCTGATGGCCGAGTTGGTGGAAACCCGCAAGACCTACGTCAGCTCGCGCGACGGCCTGATGAAGGCCAAGGCCGCCGGCGACGCCGCCGAAGCCACGCGCCTGCTGGAGCAAGTCTACCTGCCCTCGTCCAAGGTGTACGAAGACATGCTGCAGCGCATACTCGATCACCAGCGCAAGGAGATCGACGCCGCCGCGCAGAAGATCGAGGAAGTGGCCGCCAGCAGCCGCAACCAGCTGGTGTTGCTGGCGGCGCTGGTGGTGGCGTTTGGCGTGGCCTTCGCCTGGTGGCTGACCACCGGCATCACCCGTCCCATCAACGAGGCGGTGGCGCTGGCCGAGTGCGTGGCCGGGGGCGATCTGGTCAATCACAGCCACCGCGCGCCCGACGATTACAGCAAGGATGAACCGGGCAAGCTGCTGCAGGCGCTGAGCCGCATGTCGAGCGGGCTGGTGCGCATTGTCAGCGATGTGCGCAGCGGTACCGACACCATCACCACCGCCTCCACCGAAATCGCCGCCGGCAACCTGGACCTGTCGAGCCGCACCGAGCAGCAGGCCAGCTCGCTGGAGGAGACCGCCTCGTCGATGGAAGAGCTGACCAGCACCGTCAAGCAGAACGCCGACAATGCGCGCCAGGCCAATCAGCTGGCGGCCAATGCGGCCGAGGTGGCGCAGCGCGGCGGCGCGGTGGTGTCGGATGTGGTGCAGACCATGGCCTCGATCGACGCATCATCCAAGAAGATCGTCGACATCATCGGCGTGATCGACGGCATCGCCTTCCAGACCAACATCCTGGCGCTGAACGCGGCGGTGGAAGCGGCGCGCGCCGGCGAGCAGGGGCGCGGCTTTGCGGTGGTGGCGTCCGAAGTGCGCAGCCTGGCGCAGCGCTCGGCCAGCGCCGCCAAGGAAATCAAGACGCTGATCGACGATTCGGTGGGCAAGGTGGATGCCGGCACGCGGCTGGTGGGCCAGGCCGGCAGCACCATGGAAGAAGTGGTGGCCAGCATCCGCCGCGTGACCGCCATCGTGGGCGAGATCAGCAACGCCAGCATCGAGCAGACCCACGGCATCGAGCAAATCAATCTGGCGATTTCACAAATGGATCATGTGACGCAGCAGAACGCCGCGCTGGTGGAGCAGGCCGCGGCGGCGGCCGGCGCGATGCAGGAACAGGCGGCGCGGCTGGCCGGCGCCGTCAGCATCTTCAAGCTGGACGGTGCGGCGCCGGCCCGGCCGCAGCCGGGCCGCGCCTTGCTGGCTTAATCGGCCTTGCCAATGATGCGGTAGACGGCTGCGCCCAGCAGCGCGCCGGCGATCGGCGCCACCCAGAACAGCCACAGCTGGCTGACGGCCCAGTCGCCCACATACAGCGCCACGGCGGTGCTGCGTGCCGGATTGACCGAGGTATTGGTGACCGGGATGGAGATCAGATGGATCAGGGTCAGCGCAAAGCCGATCGGCAGCGGGGCGAAGCCCTTGGGCGCGCGCGCGTCGGTGGCGCCGAGGATCACCAGCAGGAACATCATGGTCATCACCACTTCCGTCACCAGCGCGGCGGTGAGCGAGTAGCCGCCCGGCGAGTGGGCGCCGTAGCCATTGGAGGCGAAGCCGGCGCTGACGTCGAAGCCGGCCTTGCCGCTGGCGATCAGGTACAGCACGCCGCCGGCGACGATGCCGCCCAGCACTTGCGACACGATGTATGGCAGCAGCTGGCTGGCCGGGAAGCGGCCGCCGGCCCACAGGCCGATCGACACCGCCGGGTTCAGGTGGCAGCCCGAGATGTGGCCGATGGCGTAGGCCATGGTCAGCACGGTCAGGCCGAAGGCCAGCGACACGCCGTGCAGGCCGATGCCCACGCCGGGAAACGCCGCCGCCAGCACCGCGCTGCCGCAACCGCCCAGCACCAGCCAGAAAGTGCCAAAGAATTCCGCTCCATATTGCTTCATAGTTTCTCCTTACGTGCATTGCACAATTTTCAACGTTGGCAATGTACATGGGATGGCAAGAAATGTCGAGTCCGCCCAGGCGCGGGCGTAGTGATGCAGTTGCGCAACATGTTGCTAGCAAAATGCACTCCATTGCAAATACAGGAGCCCTTGCCTGGCAAGGCTTGCAGCGAGGGACGATCAACTATTTTAAGTGCGCGGAATCACTGTGCGGCGCCAATTTGGGCCGCTGGTGCCTGAAACTACAGCTACAATGGATTGGCCCGCCATCGTGCGGAAGCCGCAGACGTCAGAACGAAAAATGAGGTGGCATTCAGTGAAGAATCCTGGCCTTATCGATAGCAAGATATTGGTGCCGTTCGCCTTTGCCGGCGCCGGTTCCCTGGGCACCATCGTGGCCGGCTGGAGTGCCTGGGGATGGTACACCCTGATCTGGGCGGCGCTGTTGCTGGGCGCGGCCTTCTGGCTGACCCGCGCCAGCGGTTTCGCCACCGGCGGCAGCGGCGAGGCGGCCATGATCGACGACTATCTGGCCGCGCGCGAACGCTTCGGCGACGCCGTGCTGCCGGTGTGGTGCCGCCACATCGAAAACTCGCGCGTGCAGATGGAGGAAGCGGTGTCCGACCTGGCCGCGCGCTTTTCCAACATCGTCGACAAGCTCGACAACGCGGTGCATGTGTCCAGCGCCGACTGCGCCGGCGGCGCCTCCATCACCGATGTGTTCAGCCACAGCGAAACGCGGCTCGGCTCGGTGGTGTCGTCGATGAAGTCGGCCATGTCCTCCAAGCAGGCCATGCTGGCGCAGATCAAGGATCTGGAACGCTTCACGCGCGAGCTGCGCGGCATGGCCGAGGGCGTGGCCAGCATTGCCGCCCAGACCAATCTGCTGGCGCTCAACGCCGCCATCGAAGCGGCGCGCGCCGGCCCCGCCGGGCGCGGCTTCGCGGTGGTGGCGCAGGAAGTGCGCCAGCTGTCGATGCGCTCGGCGGACACCGGCAAGGAAATCACCAACCGCGTCGGCCTGATCAGCAGCGCCATCCTGGCCGCCAGCCAGGCCGCCGAGCATTCGAGCGAGGCGGAAGACAAATCCATGCAGTCGGCCGAAGGCATGATCGAGGCCGTGCTGAATGAGTTCCGCGGCATCACCGATGCCCTGGTGGAGCAGTCCGAGCAGCTCAAGCAGAACAGCGTCGCCATCCAGGGCGAGGTGGGCGAAGCGCTGGTGCAGCTGCAATTCCAGGACCGCGTCAGCCAGGTGATGGCGCATGTGCGCCACAACATGGAACAGCTGCCGGCCCTGCTGCGCGAGAACCGCGACCTGTACGCGGCCAGCGGCGCGCTGGCGCCGCTCGATCCGGACCGTCTGCTGCACGAGCTGCAGAAAACCTATGCCATGGCGGAAGAACACGCCGTGCACAGCGGCGCCAGGCTGGCGGCCCCGGCCGCGACGGAAGCCGATGAAATCACTTTTTTCTGAAGGTAGGTAGAACATGGCAAAAACCATTATGGTGGTCGACGATTCGGCCTCTCTGCGGCAGGTGGTGGGTATTGCGCTGAAAGGCGCCGGCTACGAGGTGATCGAAGGCCGCGACGGCGTCGATGCGCTGTCCAAATGCACCGGCCAGAAAATCCATCTGGTGGTGTGCGACGTCAACATGCCTAATATGGACGGCATTACCTTCGTCAAGCAATTCAAGCAACTGCCGTTATACAAATTCACGCCGGTGATCATGCTGACCACCGAGTCGGCCGAGGGCAAGAAGGAAGAGGGCAAGGCGGCTGGCGCCAAGGCCTGGGTGGTCAAGCCCTTCAAGCCGGAAGTGCTGCTGGGCGCGGTGGCCAAGCTGGTACTGCCATAACTTTTCAGGAGGCGGCGATGGCCGATGACATCAACCGGATTTCCCTGGACGGCGAGCTGACCATTTACCACGCCGCCGATCTGAAGACCCGTGTGCTGGAAGCGCTGCGCAAGGCGCGGGTGCTGGAGATCGACCTGTCCGGCGTGACCGAGCTCGATACCGCCGGCCTGCAGGTGCTGATGCTGGCCAAGCAAACCGCCGCCGCCGAGCAGCGCGAGCTGCGCCTGCTGCAGCACAGCCCGGCGGTGGTGGAGATATTCGAAATGCTGGACCTGGGCGCCTTCTTTGGCGACGCCGTGCTGATCCACGCTTGAGGGGAAAGCCATGAACCTGGACGATGCGCTACAAACCTTTATTGCCGAAAGCCGCGAACTGCTGGAGGAAATGGAAAACGCCCTGCTCAATGTCGACCTGGCGGGCGACCAGGGCGAGGCCATCAACGCCATCTTCCGCGCCGCCCACACCATCAAGGGTTCGGCCGGCCTGTTCAGCCTGGACCACATCGTCGCCTTCACCCACGTGGTGGAAAGCCTGCTGGACAAGGTGCGCGACGGCAGCGTCACCCTCAACGACGAGATGGTGGTGCTGCTGCTGTCGTGCTGCGATTACCTGTCCGGCATGATGAACGGCCTGGCCGCCGGCCAGCACGAGCAGGACCCGGACACCGCGCCGGAAGGCGAAATGCTGCAACAGCAGTTGCGCCGCCATATGGATGGCGAGGCGGCGCCGGCCGCCGTGCCGGTGCTGCACGCCGTTGCCGAGCCCAGCGTCGAACGCATCGACGCCGAGCGCGGCGATAGCGATTACTGGCACATCTCGCTGCGCTTCGGCCGCGTGGTGCTGCAGAATGGCATGGACCCGATCGCCTTCCTGCGCTACCTGGCCAAGCTGGGCCGCATTGTCGGCATCGCCACCGTGCCGGACGCGCTGCCGCCGGCCGATGAAATGGACGCCGAGCTGTGCTACCTCGGCTTTGAAATCGCCTTCGACAGCACGGCCGACCGCGAAGCCATCGCCGGCGTGTTCGAGTTCGTGCAGGAAGACTGCGAAATCCGCATCATCCCGCCGCACAGCAAGGTGTCGGAATATGTGGCCCTGATCCGCGCCCTGCCGGAACAGCGCGCGCGGCTGGGGGAAATCCTGGTGCGCTGCGGCAGCGTCACCCAGCAGGAACTGGACGGCGCGCTGCAGCAGCAGTCGCACAAGGAAGAAGACGTGCCGCAGCAGCAGCTGGGCTCCATCCTGGTCGGCGCCGGCAATGTGCCGCCGGTGGTGGTGGAAGCGGCGCTGGCCAAGCAAAAGCAGGTCAGCGAGCAAAAGGCCCAGGAGAGCCGCTCGATCCGCGTCGATTCCGACAAGCTGGACAAACTGATCGACCTCGTCGGCGAACTGATCATCGCCGGCGCGCGCGCCAATATGATCGGCCAGCACATCCAGAACAGCGAACTGCTGGAATGCACCTCCACCCTGACCGGGCTGGTGGAAGACGTGCGCGACGCCGCGCTGGAACTGCGCATGGTGAAGATCGGCGCCACCTTCAACCGCTTCCAGCGCGTGGTGCACGACGTCGCGCGCGAGCTGGGCAAGGATATCGGCCTGATCGTCGACGGCGAGGATTCCGAACTCGACAAGACCGTGGTGGAAAAAATCGGCGACCCGCTGATGCACCTAGTGCGCAACGCCATGGACCATGGCATCGAGCCGGCCGAGGTGCGCGTCGCCGCCGGCAAGCCGGCCAAGGGCATGATCAAGCTCAACGCCTTCCACGAGTCGGGCAGCATCGTGATCGAGGTCTGCGACGATGGCGGCGGCCTGCGCAAGGAGAAAATCCTGGCCAAGGCGGTGGAGCGCGGCCTGGTCGATCCCGAGCGCAAGCTCAGCGACAGCGAAATCTACAACCTGATCTTCGAGGCCGGCTTCTCGACGGCGGAAAAAATCACCAACCTGTCCGGGCGCGGCGTCGGCATGGATGTGGTCAAGCGCAACATCCAGGCGCTGCGCGGCAGCGTCGACGTCGGCAGCAAGGAAGGGCAGGGTACCACCGTCACCGTGCGCCTGCCGCTGACGCTGGCCATCATCGACGGCTTCCTGGTGCAGGTGGGCTCGTCGGTGTTCGTGATCCCGCTCGACATGATCGAGGAGTGCATCGAGTATGCCACCGAGCCGGGCCAGGACTACACCAATCTGCGCGGCCAGGTGCTGCCGCTGGTGCGCCTGCGCGAACTGTTCCGCGTCGGCGGCGCCGCCACCCGGCGCGAGAGCATCGTGGTGCTCAAGTTCGGCAACCAGCGCGCCGGCCTGGTGGTGGACACCCTGCTGGGCGAATTCCAGACCGTGATCAAGCCGCTGAGCCCGATATTCAGCGAAGTCAAATGTATCAGCGGTTCCACCATCCTCGGCAGCGGCGAAGTGGCGCTGATCCTGGATGTGGCGGCGCTGATGAATACTGTCGGCGGCAAGGGCGCGGTGGCGCTGGCCGCATAGGAGGAACAGCATGAGTACTGCGATCGACGCCGGTGTCGTCACTTACGGAAGCAGCGCCATCGTCGCCCTGCAGAGCGGCGCCGCGCTGCCCAGCCAGTTCCTGACCTTCATGCTGGGCGAGGACCAGTATGCGGTCGGCATCCTGCACATCAAGGAAATCATCGAGTACGGCAGCCTGGCCACCGTGCCCATGATGCCCGACTGCGTGCGCGGCGTGATCAATCTGCGCGGCGCGGTGGTGCCGGTGATGGACTTGTCGGCGCGCTTCGGCCGCCCGCCCAGCGGCATCGGCAAGCGCAGCTGCATCGTCATCGTCGAGACCGAGGGCGCGCAGGACGAGGGCAAGCAGGTGCTGGGCATGCTGGTGGACGCGGTCAACGCGGTGGTGGAAATCGCCGCCGCCGACATCGAGCCGGCACCCTCCTTCGGCACCCGCATCCGGCCCGACTTCATTGCCGGCATGGGCAAGTACAACGGCCGTTTCATCATCCTGCTCGACCTGGCGCGGGTGCTGTCGAACGAGGAAATTGCCGACATGGCGCGCAGCACCGCGGCCGCCGCGGCCTGAACGGTGGTGCAGCATGGCCGTCACCATGATCACCGAGCGCGAGTTCATGCAGTTCCAGCGCTTCATTTACGATGCGGCCGGCATCACCATGGCGAACGGCAAGCAGGCGCTGGTCAGCGGCCGCCTGGCCAAACGCCTGGCGCATTACCAGCTGGACAGCTATGGCGATTACCTGAAGCTGCTGGAAAGCCGCGCCCAGCCGGCCGAGCTGCAGATGGCGGTGGATCTGCTGACCACCAACGAGACCTATTTCTTCCGCGAGCCCAAGCACTTCGCCCTGCTGCGCGAGCTGGCGCAGGAAGCCGGCGACAAGCACCGCGCACTGCGCGTGTGGAGCGCCGCCAGTTCCAGCGGCGAGGAACCGTACAGCATCGCCATGGTGCTGGCCGACGTCATGGGCGAGGACGGGCCGTGGGAAGTGCTGGGCACCGACATCAGCACCCGCGTGCTGCAGCGCGCCCGCAGCGGCCATTATCCGATGGAGCGCGCCAGCCAGATGCCGCCGGCCTACCTCAAGCGTTTCTGTCTCAAGGGGCAGGGCAGCGAGGCCGGCACCCTGCTGATCGAGCGCGCGCTGCGCCAGCGGGTGCAGTTCCAGCACCTCAACCTGAACGCGCCGCTGCCCAGGCTGGGCATGTTCGACGTCATCTTCCTGCGCAACGTGATGATCTACTTCAACCTGGAGACCAAGCGCCAGGTGGTGGCGCGCCTGCTGGCGCAGCTGCGTCCGGGCGGCTATTTCCTGATCGGCCATTCGGAAACCCTGAACGATATCAACGACAGCCTGGCGGCGGTCGCCCCTTCGATTTACCGCAAGCCATGAACGACAAGCTGATCGACATTTTCCTGATGCCCGGCGATTACTTCGTCGGCGACGGCCAGTACCGGGTGCGCACCCTGCTGGGCTCGTGCGTGTCGATCACCCTGTGGCATCCGGGCCTGCGCATCGGCGCCATGTCGCACTTCCTGCTGCCGGGCCATGGCCGCCGCAAGGCCGACCGCGCGCACGACAAGCCGGGCATGTACGCGGCCGACGCCATGCAGTTGCTGGTGGACGGGCTGGCGCGGCATGGCGTGCCGCTGGCCCAGTGCCAGGGCAAGATCTTTGGCGGCGGCGCCATGTTCCCGCGCAACGCCAGGGTGCGCGACATCGGCACCCAGAACGGCGACTATGCGCGCAGCATGCTGCACCAGCATGGCGTCCACGTGGTGTCCGAGAGCCTGTTCGGCGAGGGCCACCGTCAACTGATTTTTACCATCCGCAGCGGCGAGGTGCTGAGCCGGCAGGTTCCGCCCGAACCCGGATGGGGCAGCACGGGAGTTCATAGCGCATGAGTGCCATCAAGGTCATGATCGTCGACGATTCCGCTGTGGTGCGGCAGGTGCTGAGCGCCCTGCTGAACGCGGCGCCCGGCATTACCGTCACCCACGCGGTGGCCAATCCGCTGCTGGCCATGGAGCGCATGAAGGCGCAGTGGCCGGACGTGATCGTGCTGGACGTGGAAATGCCCAAGATGGACGGCATCACCTTCCTGCGCAAGCTGATGAGCGAGCGGCCGACGCCGGTGGTGCTGTGCTCGACGCTGACCGAGAAGGGCACGCAAACCTCGATGGAGGCGCTGGCTGCCGGCGCGGTGGCCATCATCACCAAGCCGCGCCTGGACCTCAAGCAGTTCCTGCACGACAGCGCCGACGAACTGGTGTCGGCGGTGCGCGCGGCCGCCGGCGCCCATGTCGGCAAGCTGGCCAACCGGCCGCCGCCGCCGCCGGTCACGGCCAAGCTGAATGCCGACGCCGTCCTGCCGCCGGAAACCGTGCGGCCGATGACCGCCACCACCGAGCGCGTGGTGGCGATCGGCACCTCCACCGGCGGCACCCAGGCATTGGAGGAGGTGCTGACCGCGCTGCCGCGGGTCTCGCCCGGCATCGTGGTGGTGCAGCACATGCCGGAAAAATTCACCGCCGCCTTTGCCGCCCGGCTCGACAGCGTGTGCGCGGTGCGCGTCAAGGAAGCGGCCAATAACGACCGCGTGCTGCAGGGCCAAGTGCTGATCGCGCCCGGCGGCAAGCACATGCTGCTGCGCCGCAATGGCGCCCAGTATTTTGTCGAGGTGGTGGACGGCCCGCTGGTCAACCGCCACCGGCCCTCGGTCGATGTGCTGTTCCGCTCGGCCGCGCGCGCGGCCGGCGCCAACGCGCTGGGCGTGATCATGACCGGCATGGGCGACGACGGCGCCGCCGGCCTGCTGGAAATGCTCAAGGCCGGCGCCCGCACCGTGGCCCAGGACGAGGCCAGCTGCGTGGTGTACGGCATGCCGAAAGAGGCGGTGAAGAAGGGCGGTGTCGAGCGATCGGTGCCGCTGAACGCGATCTATCGCGAAATCCTGCAACAGCTGCAATCATGAACATCACCGCCACCCCCGCCGCCCTCGCCAGCACCGCCCCTTCGTGGAGTGGTCGCCGCGTGCTGGTGGTGGAAGACAGCGTGGTGCAGCGCGGCTATCTGGTCGGCCTGCTGCGCCAGCTGAACTTCGGCGACATCCTGGAAGCCGGCGACGGCAACGAAGCCTTGCGGGTGCTGGAGGCGCAGGCCGCGCCGCTGTTCCTGGTGCTGACCGACCTGGAAATGCCGGGCATGGACGGCATCGAGCTGACTTGCCAGCTGCGCGAGCGGCGCCTGACGGAAAACCTGATCGTGGTCAGCGCGCGCGACCCGCGCCTGCTGGAGATCATCGAGAACATGGCATGCGAGGACGCGTCCATCGGCCTGCTGGGCACCCTGCTCAAGCCGGTGCAGCTGGAATCGCTGACGCAGCTGCTGTACAAGGCCGGCGACCGCCCAGGCGGCTGCGCGCCGGCCGCGGTGCCGGCGGCGCCGCAAGCGTCGCTGGAAGAGATCGCGCAGGCGCTGGTGCGCAATGAATTCCTGCCCTGGTTCCAGCCCAAGGTTGCCATGCAGAGCGGCCAGCTGAAAGGCGTGGAAGCGCTGGCGCGCTGGCGCCATCCGCAGCGCGGCCTGCTGTCGCCGGCCCACTTCATCGACGCGCTGGAAGGCACGGCGCTGATGGCCGACTTCACGCTGGCGATGGTGCAGCAGGTGCTGGAACAGATCCTCGAATGGCAGCGCCACGGCCTGCCGCCGCTGACGGTGTCGGTCAACCTGTCGGCCGACGACCTGGCCGACCGCGGTTTCATCGACCGCCTGATGGCGCAGGTGTCGGCCTCCGGCGTGACGCCGTCCGCACTGGTGTGGGAAGTGACCGAAACCAGCGTGATGCGCCAGTTGTCGCAGGCGCTGACCAATATGGGCCGGCTGCGGCTGGCCGGCTACGGGCTGGCGATGGACGACTTCGGCATCGGCTATTCGTCCATGCAGCAGTTCGCGCGCTGCCCGTTCACGGAACTCAAGATCGACCGCGCCTTCGTCAACGGCGCGGCGCAGTGGCCCAACCGCCACATGGTGCTGAAAAGCGCGCTCGATCTCGGCCAGAGCCTGGGCGTGGCCACCGTGGCCGAGGGCGTGGAAACGGTGGACGACTGGAAGCTGTTGCGCGACCTCGGTTGCGACATGGCCCAAGGGTACTTGCTGGCCAAACCGATGCCGGCCGAAGAGCTGGTGGGCTGGATGCGCCAGGACCGGCGCCGGCTGCGCGCTTTGGCCGGTGAAGAATAACGATTAAACCATAGCTGGAAGGGGACTTTTCATGCTCTCGACATTACAGGTACGAACCAAGATTCTGATATTGCTGGCGGTGGCGGTAGCCGCCTTGTTGACGGTGATGCTGATTGCCTTTGCCGGTCTGAAGGCGCAGGGCGAGATGCTGGCCGAGATCGGCAAGAACCGCATGCCCTCGGTGCAGGCGCTGCAAACCATCAGCGAGGCGCAGACGGCGATCCGCTCGGCCAACCGCGCGATCGACGGCGTTGCCATATATCCGGACGAGATGGACCGCGTGGTGCATGAACTCAAGCGCAAGCAGGAAAACTGGACCGCGATCGACAAGGCATGGCGTATATACGAGCCGCTGGACCAGGAGCCGGAAGAGGCCACCCAATGGAAAATCTTTGTCAAGCAGTGGGACGCCTGGAAGCAGCGCGATGCCAACATGAGCGATATCGCCGGCCAGATCGTGCGTGCCGATGCGGCCAAGCGCAAGGAACTGTTTGCCGCCTTGCACGGCGTGATCAAAGACACCAGCCCCTTCTTCCACGAGGCCGAGGAAAGCCTGAACAAGCTGGTGGCGCTGAATATCCAGTACGGCGAGAACGCCGTCAAGCACGCCGACGCCGCTTCGGCGGCCGCCTTGAACCGGATGTATCTGTCGGCCGGCGTGGCGCTGGCGCTGCTGGTGGCGATCGGCCTGTTCATCCTGAGCGGCATCATGAAGCAGCTGGGCGGCGACCCGTCGTATGCGGCCGACATCGTGCGCCAGGTGGCGGACGGCGACCTGCGCATCGAGGTGGAGCTGAAGTCCGGCGACAGCGGCAGCCTGCTGGCGGCCATGAAGGGCATGATCGAGAAACTGGCGCAGGTGGTGCAGGAAGTGAACAGCGGCGCCGAGGCGCTGGCCTCGGCCTCGGAGGAAGTGAGCGCCACCGCGCAGTCGCTGTCGCAGGCGGCCAGCGAGCAGGCCGCCGGCACCGAGGAAACCAGCGCCTCGGTGGAGCAGATGACGGCCTCGATTTCGCAGAACACGGAAAACGCCAAGGTCACCGACGGCATCGCCAGCAAGGCGGCGGTGGAGGCGCAGGAAGGCGGCGAGGCGGTCAAGTCGACGGTGGCGGCGATGCAGCAGATCGCCAGGAAAATCAGCATCATCGACGATATCGCTTACCAGACCAATCTGCTGGCGCTGAACGCGGCCATCGAGGCGGCGCGCGCCGGCGAACACGGCAAGGGCTTTGCGGTGGTGGCGGCCGAGGTGCGCAAGCTGGCCGAGCGCAGCCAGGTGGCGGCGCAGGAAATCGAACAGGTGGCCAGCAGCAGCGTGGAGCTGGCCGAGAAGGCCGGCACCCTGCTCGATGAAATGGTGCCGAATATCCGCCGCACCTCCAACCTGGTGCAGGAAATCACGGCCGCCTCGGAGGAGCAGTCGGCCGGCGTCGGCCAGATCAACGCCGCCGTCACCCAGCTGAGCCAGACCACCCAGCAGAACGCCTCCAGCTCCGAGGAACTGGCGGCCACGGCGGAAGAAATGAGCGGCCAGGCCGAGCAGTTGCAACAGACCATGTCCTTCTTCAAGCTGGCCGGCAGCGGCGGTGCGGTGTCGCGGCCGGCGGCAAAATCGAAGAAGCCGCCGCGCCCGGCGCGGCCGGCGGCGGCCGGTGTTGCCGGCCGCCGCATGAATGAGATGCACGAACCGGATGAATCGCATTTCGTCAAATTCTGAGCGGGTAGCGCCATGAGCAAGCTGACCGTAGCCGAAGCCCCGCCATCCGCGCCGCCCCAGGTGTCGGCGCAATACCTCAGTTTTGTGCTGGGGCAGGACATGTTCGCCATGGGCATCCTGGCCGTGCGCGAAATCCTGGAATACGCCGGCGTCACGTCGGTGCCGCAGATGCCGCCGTCGATCTGCGGCATCATCAACCTGCGCGGCACGGCGGTGCCGGTGCTGGATCTGGCGCGGCGGCTGGACCGGGCGCCCTCCGCGATCGGCAAGCGCACCTGCATCATCGTGGTCGAGGTGGCCACGGAGGAGGGGCCGCTGGTGATCGGCATCCTGGTCGATGCGGTCAACGCGGTGCTGGACATCCCCGCCGCCGATATCGAGGCGGCGCCGCATTTTGGCGCCGTCAAGGCCGACCTGCTGCATGGCATCGGCAAGGTTAACGGACGCTTTGTGTTGCTGCTCAATGTGCAGCACGTGGTGGCCACCTTGCACTTGCAGGAATTCGTTGCGCACATCCCCTGAGGCGGCTCCATGCCTGCCAATATGACGGGTCAGGGCCAGGAGGATGCGCGACCCGGACGAGACCAACTGCACCAAGTTCTAAGGATGAGCAATGTATTGGAAGACCTGGGCCGTGGCACTGCTGCTGGCAATATCGGTGGCGCCGCAGCCGGCGGCGGCCGCGCGCGGGCCGCTGCGCATACTGGGCTCGGACGCGGTACCGCTGTTCTTTGTGCGCGACGGCGCGGTCACCGGCTTCTGTGCTGAAATCGTCAAGGAAATCCAGCGCCGCATCGGCGACCGCACGCCGATACAAGTGGTGCCATGGGTGCGTGCCTACCGCACCGCCCTGGCCGGCGAAAACGTGATGCTGGCCTGTCCCAAGCGCACGCCCGCGCGCGAGGCGCTGTTCAAGTGGGTGGGACCGGTGATGGAGACGCACACCAGCCTGTATGCCCTGCGCAGCGCCCGGCTGCGGCTGCACACGCTGGACGATGCGCGCAAGCTGGACGGCATCCTGTTGCCGCGCGAGTTCTATTCCTATGAATACCTGAGCCAGGCCGGCTTCACCAACCTGGAGCCGGTCGGCACCTCGCGCACCATGCTGACCATGCTGCTGGCGGGCCGCCGTCAGGCCATGGTGACCGACAGCGAGCAGCTGCCGGCCCTGCTGGCGCAGGCTCGCGTGGCACCGGGCACGGTGGTGCCGGTATTGCCGCTGACGAGCACGCAGAGCTATCTGACCTTCCCCGCCGATGCGCCGGAGGCGCTGGTGGCGCCGTGGCGGTCGGCGCTCGACAGCATGAAGCTGGACGGCACCGTTGCGCGTCTGACGAAGCAGTGGCTGCACCGTTAGTATTGGTGAGATTTAGGCTGGAATATTGGTTCACAATGACACGGAGGAGGAGGCGCCATGCTCAATCAGATGAAAATGGAAACCCGGCTGCATGCCGGCTTTGGCGGCATCGTGCTGCTGGTGGTACTGCTGGGCGTGATCGCCTTCGCCAAGCTGACTTCCCTGCACGCGCACTGGATGGAGTTCGAAAACGTCACGCTGGTGCGCAAGAATGCCGTGCTGGAAGGGGTGCTGGCCCACGGGCGCGCGGTTCACCAGTTCAAGAACTACATCCTGCGCGGCCCGGACCACAATACGCAATTCCGCGCCGAGCTGGCTGCCATGGACAAGCAAATGGCGGCCTACCGCGACGCCGGGCCGCTGTCGGCCGAGGAGCAGATGCTGCTGGGCGAGGTGCAGGCCGGCATCAAGAATTATGAACACAGCATGACCCAGCTGGAGGCCATGCGCGACAAGGGCATGACGGCGCTGGAGATGGACAAGAACATCAAGGGCGCCGACGAAGCCATCGCCACCGCCTTCCGCAAGCTGCTGCAGGTGAACGAGGCCGAAACCAAGGTGGAATCGACGGCCATGTCGGACGTCACCAATTCGGCCAAGCAGATGATTCTGGCGGTGGATGTGGTGATCGCGCTGCTGGGCTGCGTGCTGGCGGTGTGGATGACGCGCAGCCTGTCGGGCATCGTGCGCGAGGTGCAGCAGGTGGTGAGCAGCTTGTCCGGCGCCTCGCAGGAAGTGAGCGCCACTGCGCAGTCGCTGTCGCAGGCGGCCAGCGAGCAGGCGGCGGGCGTGGAGGAGACCAGCGCCTCGATCGAACAGATGACGGCATCGATTGCGCAAAACACCGAGAACGCCAAAATCACCGACGGCATGGCGGCCCAGGCGGCGGCGGACGCGGCGCGCGGCGGCGAGGTGGTGAAGGCCACCGCGTCGGCCATGAAGCAAATTGCCGGCAAGATCGGCATCATCGACGATATCGCCTACCAGACCAATCTGCTGGCGCTGAACGCGGCCATCGAGGCGGCGCGCGCGGGCGAACACGGCAAGGGCTTTGCGGTGGTGGCGGCCGAGGTGCGCAAGCTGGCCGAGCGCAGCCAGGTGGCGGCGCAGGAAATCGGCGAAGTGGCGGCCGACAGCGTGAAACTGGCCGAGCAGGCGGGCGTCATGTTCGACCAGCTGGCGCCGAATATCCGCAAAACTTCGGAGCTGGTGCAGGAGATCACGGCGGCATCGGAAGAGCAGAGTTCCGGCGTGCGGCAGATCAATAGCGCGGTGATCCAGCTGAGCGAAACCACGCAGGTGAATGCGGCCAGTTCGGAAGAGCTGGCGGCAACGGCGGAAGAGATGAGCGCGCAGGCCGATCAGTTGCGGCGGCTGATGGCGGTGTTCCGGCAGTACGCCACGGACGACGGGCCGCGCGTGGCGGCGCGCCGGCCGGCGGCGCTCAAGCCGGCAGGCCGCCCGGCGCGCAGCGTCGGGCTGGCGTCCGACAGCGCGCCGGACGAAACCAAGTTCACGCGCTTCTGACCCCGCACGTCGATCCGGCGCTGGTTTATGGCTTGACGAACTTGAGCGTCATGCGGTCGCTCTCGCCGATGGCCTGGTACTTGGCGCGATCTTCATCGCCGTTGGTGTAGGTTGGCGGCAGCGCCCACACGCCGTTCTTGTGGTCGGCCGTATCCTTCGGATTGGCGTTGATCTCGGACTTGGCCACGAACTTGAAGCCCGCCGCCTCCGCCAGCTTGATCACATACTGCTCGTGCATATAACCGGTGCTGGCCTTGTCATCCTGCGTTTTCGAGGCCGGCAGGCGATGTTCCTCCACGCCCAGCACGCCGCCCGGTTTCAGCACCGTGTACAGGCTGCCGAACAACTCCTTCATCTTCTCCGGCCCCAGTGGAATCCAGTTATGGATATTGCGGAACGTGACCACCATGTCGACGCTGTTGGGCGGTGCCAGCTCGTATTTGCGGCCCGGCGAAAACACGCCGATGGCCACCTTGTTGTACACCTCCGGCTTGGCGTTCAGGCGCGCCAGGAAGCGCTCCGCGCCCTTGCGTTCATTCTCGTTGGGCGAGGTCAGGTCGTTGCCGCCGGTGATCAGCTTGCCGTTGGCGCGCAGGTAGGGCGCCAGGATCTCGGTGTACCAGCCGCCGCCCGGCGCCAGTTCCACCACCGTCATATTCGGCTTGATGCCGAAGAAGCTCAGGGTTTCATACGGATGACGGTAAACGTCGCGCTTCACATTGTCCGGCGTGCGCGACGGGGCGGCGATGGCCGCCTTCAACGCATCGTCGGCCCGTGCGGCGCCGGTCGCGCCGAACAGCATGGTGGTGGCCAGTGCGGCCAGTACGTATCGTTTCATGCACAGTCTCCTGTTTGTTGGATGGGCGCGCTGATCATCGGTCAAGCTTGTCAGCAGGTCAAGCAAAATGAAAGCGCATCGTGCGCGGACACCGGGCGGACACATGGCGGACACCAAAGCGGACACTCCGGACCCAAAAAACAGACACTTGCGCAACATTGACAGTTGGCATACATTTTGCAATCTGCCCAGGACGGCAACAGATATTCTGATGTAACGTAAAGTAACAGTATAAAAAGAGCTCATGGGCGGCTGGCCCACAAACAACGTTGGAGAGAACATGGAACGACGTGCATTCCTCAATATCAGTAGTCTGGCTCTGGGCACGATGCTGCTGCCCTCCTTCGGCCGCGCCATCGCGGCGGAAGAACTGCTCAAGCCAGTGGATGTGAAATTCAAGAAAGCGCTGGCCGATACCGCCATGGGCGCGGCCACCCAGGCGGGCGCCACGTACTGCGACGTGCGCATCGGCCGCTACCTGAACCAGTTCCTCACCACGCGCGACCTCAACGTCGAAAACGTGGTCAACACCGAATCTGCCGGCGTCGGCGTGCGCGTGATCGCCGGCGGCGCCTACGGCTTTGCCGCCACCAACGACATGACGCCGGACGGCGTGGCCGCAGCCGCGCGCCAGGCCGTGGCCATCGCCAAGGCCAACGCCAGGCTGCAAACCGAGCCGCTGATCCTGGCGCCGGTGAAGGGCGTGGGCGAAGTGTCGTGGGCCACGCCCATCGCCAAGGACTGGCGCACGGTGCCGATCAAGGACAAGGCCGACCTGCTGATCGCCGCCAATAAGGCCGGCATGGACGGCGGCGCCAGCTTCATGCAGTCCTTGCTGTTCCAGGTCAACCAGCAGAAGTACTTCGCCTCCACCGACGGCTCCTACATCGACCAGGACATCCACCGTCTGTGGATGCCGTTCTTTGCCACCGCCGTCGATCAGAAGGAAAACAAGTTCCGCACCCGCCAGGGCTTGTCGGCCCCGGTCGGCATGGGCTACGAATATCTGGACGCGCGCCCCGAGCACAAGCTGCAGGCGGCCGGCGGCGTCACCACGCTGTACACCAAATCGTATGACCTGATCGAAGATGCGCGCCTGGCCGGCAAGCAGGCCAGGGCCAAGCTGAAAGCCAAGTCGGTGGAGCCGGGCAAGTACGACCTGGTGCTGACGCCGGAACACCTGTGGCTGACCATCCACGAATCGGTGGGCCATCCGACCGAGCTGGATCGTGTGCTGGGCTACGAGGCCAACTACGCCGGCACCAGCTTCGCCACGCTGGACAAGTGGCAGTCGAAGAAATTCAAGTACGGCTCGGAGCTGGTCAACATCGTCGCCGACAAAACCACGCCGGGTTCGCTGGGTGCGGTCGGCTACGACGACGAAGGTGTCAAGTGCAAGAACTGGGACATCATCAAGGACGGCATTCTGGTCAACTACCAGGCCACCCGCGACCAGGCGCACATCATTGGCGAAAAAGAATCGCACGGCTGCTCGTACGCGGACAACTGGGCCAATGTGCAGTTCCAGCGCATGCCCAACGTCTCGCTCAAGGCGGGCAAGAAGCGCATGACGCCGGACGAGATGATCAAGGACGTCAAGAAGGGCATCTACATCGTTGGCGACGGCTCGTTCTCGATCGACCAGCAGCGCTACAACTTCCAGTTCGGCGGCCAGCTGTTCTACGAAATCAAGAACGGCAAGATCGGCCAGCAGCTGGAGGACGTGGCTTACCAGTCCAACACCCAGGAATTCTGGAATGCCTGTGTGGGCATTTGCGACGAGCGCGATTGGCGCATGGGCGGCTCCTTTTTCGACGGCAAGGGCCAGCCGCCGCAAGTGTCCATCGTGTCGCACGGCGCGTCCACCACGCGCTTCAACGGCATCAACGTTATCAACACCGCCCGCAAAATCGGCTAAGCCCCGGAGAGAGACAAGATGAAATTCCTGAGTCAAGAAGAGACCAAGCGTATCAGCGACAAGGTGCTGGCGCTGACCAAGGCCGATCAATGCGAAGTGTCGATCAACGGCAGCCGCAAGGGCAATATCCGCTACGCGCGCAACGCCGTGTCCACCGCCGGCCTGATTGAAGATACGCAGCTGGTGGTATCGGTCGCTTTCGGCAAGAAGCAGGGCACCGCCACCGTCAATGAATTCGACGACAAGTCGCTGGAAAAAGTGGTGCGCCGCGCCGAGGATCTGGCACGCCTGGCGCCGGAAAATCCGGAGTTCATGCCAACGCCGTCGAAGCAGGAGTACAAGTCCAGCGAGACTTTCTTCCAGAAGACCGCCGACATCGATCCTGAATTCCGCGCGCAAGTGGCGGCTTACAGCATCGAGAACTGCAAGAAGAACAAGCTGGTGGCGGCGGGCTTCTTCACCGATAACACCTCCTTCGTTTCGATCGCCAACTCCAATGGCGTGTCCGGCTACCAGCGCGACACGGGCCTGGACTTCACGCTGACCGTGCGCACCGAAGACGGCCGCGGGTCGGGCTGGGTCAAGCGCAGTGTGGGCGACGCCAGCAAGTTCGATGCGCGTGCCGCTTCCGACATCGCCATCGAGAAGGCACTGCGTTCGGTGGACGCCAAGGCGCTGGAGCCGGGCCGCTACACCGTGATTCTGGAGCCGGCCGCCACTTCCGACGTGCTGGCGTATATGTTTAATGCCTTCGACGCGCGTTCGGCCGATGAGGGCCGCAGCTTCCTGTCGAAAAAAGGCGGCGGCAACCGCCTCGGCGAAAAGCTGTTCGATGAGCAGGTCAATGTGTGGGCCGACCCTTGGGACAAGGACGTCGCCGTGCTGCCGTTCGATGCGCAAAGCATGCTGGCGCGCGAGCGTCAGGACATCATCAAGAACGGCAAGATCGCTTCGCTGGGCTATTCGCAGTTCTGGGCCAGGAAGATGGGGCAACGCGCCGTCGGCACGCCGGGCAATATCATCATGGCCGGCACCAACAAGTCGACCGAGGAGCTGATCGCCAACACCAAGAAGGGCATCCTCGTGACCCGCACCTGGTATATCCGCATGGTGGATCCGCAATCGGTGCTGCTGACCGGCCTGACCCGCGACGGTACGTTCTACATCGAGAACGGCAAGATCAAGCATCCGATCAAGAACTTCCGCTTCAATGAAAGTCCGGTGACGATGCTGAACAACATCGACGAAATCGGCAAGCCGGAAATCCTGTCGGGCGATGAGTCGCAGTTCCAGTTGTTGATTCCGGCCATGAAAGTCCGCGACTTCAACTTCACCTCCTTGTCGGACGCGGTGTAAGCATGGAGCGACGTTCATTCCTGAAAGTGGGCGCCGTCGCCGGCGGCGCGCTGCTGGTGCCGGTCTTCGGTAATGCCATCGCGGCTGAGGAGTTGCTCAACCCGATGGCCGTGCAGTTCAAGAAGTCGCTGGCTGACGCAGCGATGAACGCCGCCACCAAGGCCGGCGCCACGTACTGCGACGTGCGCATCGGCCGTTATCTGAATCAATTCATCACCACGCGCGATTTGAACGTGGAGGATATCGTCAACACCGAATCCTCCGGGGTTGGCGTGCGCGTGATCGCCAATGGCGCTTACGGCTTCTGCTCCACCAACGTCATGACGCTGGACTCGGTGGCCGATGCCGCGCGCCAGGCGGTGGCGATCGCCAAGGCCAACTCGAAACTGCAAACCGAGCCTGTGGTGCTGGCGCCGGTCAAAGGTGTAGGCGAGGTGGCATGGGCCACACCGTTCAAGAAAGACTGGCGCGCCGTGCCGATCGCCGAAAAAGCCGAGATGCTGTTGGCCGCCAACAAGGCCGGCATGGAAGCGGGCGCCAACTTCATGCGCTCCATGCTGTTCCAGGTGAACCAGCAGAAGTACTTCGCCTCCACCGACGGTTCCTACATCGATCAGGACATTCACCGTTTGTGGTCGCCGTTCACCGCCACCGCTGTCGATAAAACCAGCGGCAAGTTCCGCACGCGCGACGGCCTGTCGTCGCCATGCAGCATGGGCTATGAATTCTTCGACTGCAAACCGGAGAACCGTATCAAGGCTGCCGGCGGCGTCACCACGCTGTACAAAGGCGCCTACGATCTGATCGAAGATGCGCGCGCGGCCGGCCGTCAGGCGAAAGAAAAGCTGACCGCGAAAACGGTCGAACCGGGCAAGTACGATCTGGTGCTGTCGCCGGAACACCTGTTCCTGACCATACACGAATCGGTCGGCCACGCCACCGAGCTGGATCGCGTGCTGGGCTACGAGGCCAATTACGCCGGCACCAGTTTTGCCACGCTGGACAAGTGGAAGTCGAAGAACTTCAAGTATGGTTCCGATCTGGTCAACATCGTCGCCGATAAGACTACGCCAACTTCGCTCGGCCTGGTGGGCTACGACGACGAAGGCGTCGCCTCCAGGCGCTGGGATCTGATTCGCAACGGCGTGCTGGTGAACTATCAGGCCACGCGCGACCAGGCGGCCATCATCGGTGAAAAAGAATCGCACGGCTGCTCGTATGCGGACAGCTGGAGCAGCGTGCAGTTCCAGCGCATGCCTAACGTGTCGCTGGAAGCGGGCAAGAAGAAACTGACGCCGGACGAGATGGTCAAGGACATCAAGAAGGGCATCTACATTCTGGGCCGTGGTTCGTATTCTATCGACCAGCAGCGCTACAACTTCCAGTTCGGCGGCCAGCTGTACTTCGAAATCAAGAACGGCAAGATCGTCAACCAGCTGGAAGATGTGGCCTATCAGTCCAATACGCAGGAATTCTGGAATGCCTGCACCGCGTTGTGCGATGAACGCGACTGGCGTCTGGGCGGTTCCTTCTTCGACGGCAAAGGCCAGCCTAGCCAGGTCAGCGCCGTGTCGCACGGTTCGCCGACCACGCGCTTCAACGGCATCAATGTGATCAACACCGCACGCAAGATTGGATAAACCATGAAGATGCTGACGCAGGATGAAGCAAAGCGTATTTGCGACAAGGTGCTGTCGCTCTCCAGGGCCGATGAATGCCGCGTGCAGATCAACGGCAGCCGCAACGGCAATATCCGCTATGCGCGCAATGCGGTGTCCACCGCCGGCCTGACGCAAAACACGCAGCTGACGGTGAGCGTGGCCTTCGGCAAAAAGCAGGGCACGGCGTCGATCAATGAGTTCGACGACAAGTCGCTGGAAAAAGTGGTGCGCCGCGCGGAGGATGTGGCGAGACTGGCGCCGGAGAATCCGGAGTTCCAGCCGGCGATCAGGAAGCAGGAGTACAAACCCTCCGCCACCTTCAGCGAAGCCACCGCCGCCATCGATCCGGAGTACCGCGCGGAAGTAGCCGCGATGAGCATCAACGCGGCCAGGAAACAGGGCCTGATCGCGGCTGGCTTCTTCAGCGACACCACCGGCTTTGAAACGGTGGCCAACTCGAACGGCGTGTTTGGCTATCAGACCCTGAGCAATCTCGGTTTCACCGTCACCACCCGCACCGAGGATGGACGCGGCTCCGGCTGGGTAACCCGCTCCGCCAACGATGCGCGCAAGTTCGACGCGCGCGAGGCGTCCGAGATCGCGATCGAGAAAGCGGTGAAGTCGGTGGACGCCAAGGCGCTGGAGCCGGGCCGCTACACCGTGATCCTGGAACCGGCGGCGACCTCGGAAATCATCGGCCGCATGTTCGGCGCTTTCGATGCGCGCCAGGCCGACGAGGGCCGCAGCTTCCTGTCGAAGAAGGGCGGCGGCAATCGCCTCGGCGAAAAGCTGTTCGATGAGCAGGTGAATATCTGGGCCGATCCGTGGAACCCGGACGTGCCGGTGCTGCCCTGGGATAGCCAGGCCATGCTGGCGCGCGAGCGTGCGGACGTCATCAAGGGCGGCAAGGTCGCTTCGCTGGACTACACGCGCTACTGGGCCGAGAAGCAGGGCCAGCGCGCGGCGGGCCGCCACGGAAATATGATCATGGCGGGTGGCGGCAAGTCGACCGAGGAGCTGATCGCGTCGACCAAAAAGGGCATCCTCGTCACGCGCACCTGGTACATCCGCATGGTCGATCCGCAATCGCTGCTGCTGACCGGCCTGACCCGCGACGGCACGTTCTACATCGAGAACGGCAAGATCAAGCATCCGATCAAGAACTTCCGCTTCAACGAAAGCCCGGTGACGATGTTGAACAACATCGATGAACTGGGCAAGCCGGTGGTGATCGGCGGCGACGAAGTGCGCTTCCAGATGCTGATTCCGCCGATGAAGGTGCGCGACTTTAACTTTACGTCGCTGTCGGACGCGGTTTAAAGCGGTGGCCTCGTACGATTTCTATTTCACGCGGCTGACTTACGAGTCGGGCGATTGGGATGTGGATGTCCGCATGCCCAGCAATGTGCTCAATTCGCTGGTCGAATACACGACCTTGCGGGTTGATCCGGTTGAGCGCATTGTCGCGCTGTCCGATCCGAAAATGCTGGAAGCGCCGTTCTGCTATTTCGCCGGTCACAAGCTGGTGCAGTTCACGGCGGCCGAACGCAAGAATCTGGAACGCTACATCAAGGGCGGCGGTTTTTTGTTTGTGGACGACTGCAACCACGACATCGACGGCCTGTTCGCGAAATCGTTCGAGGCCGAAATCGCCCGTATCTTCGGGCCGAAAGCGCTGCACAAGATCCCCAACAACCATCCGATCTATTCGAGCTTCTTCAAATTTGAAGATGGTCCGCCGAATACCGCCGTGGAGCTGAACGGCTGGGGCGACGATCTGGTGCACGACTACCTGAAGGCGGTGGAAGTGGGCGGCCGCGTGCGTCTTTTGTACAGCAACAAGGACTACGGCTGCGAGTGGGATTACGACTTCCGCAACAAGCGTTTTCTGGCGGTCGACAATACCCGCTTTGCGGTCAATATCATTCAATATGCGTTGGGAGCTTAGGAATGGCTGATGGTGCAATCGCCTGGAGCGAAAAGGAAATCGGCGAATTGACCGCCAAGGTGAAGGCGCTTAAGGCCAGCATGGGGCGCGTGATTATCGGTCAGGAGAACGTGATCGATTCGCTAATCATCTGCCTGCTGGCGGGAGGCCATGCGCTGGTGGAGGGCGTGCCGGGTCTGGGCAAGACGCTGCTAGTCAAGTCGCTGTCGCAGGCGACGGAGCTGGATTTCCATCGCGTGCAGTTCACGCCGGACCTGATGCCGTCCGATATCGTCGGCACCGAGATTCTGGAAGAGGACCATGCGACGCGCAAGCGCGAGTTCCGTTTCCAGCAAGGGCCGGTGTTCACTCAGGTGCTGCTGGCGGACGAGATTAACCGCGCGCCGCCGAAGACGCAATCGGCGTTGCTGGAGGCGATGCAGGAACGCTCGGTGACCTTTGCCGGCCAAACGCATAAGCTGCCCAAGCCTTTCTTTGTGCTGGCGACGCAGAACCCGATCGAGCAGGCGGGCACGTATCCGCTGCCGGAGGCGCAGCTGGACCGCTTCCTGCTGCGCATCGATGTAGCGTATCCGACCGAGGCCGAGGAAATCGCTATGGTCGCCGCCACCACGCACGCCGGCCTGAAAGACGCCGAGCCTGTGATGGACGTGGCGACCCTGCTTCGCTTGCAGCAGCTGGTACGCGATATCGAGATTGGCGACCATCTGGTGACGTATGCGACGCGCCTTGTGCGCGCCACGCGGCCGTCGCTGACCACGGTGTCGGCGGTGCAGAAACACATCGGCTGGGGCGCGGGACCGCGTGCCGGTCAGGCCTTGGTGCTGGCCTCCAAGGCGCGCGCGCTGATGCACGGCCGCCTTGCCGTCACGCGCGAGGACATCGCGGAAATGCTGCTGCCAGTGCTGGCTCACCGTGTGCTGCGCAACTTTGAAGCGGAAGCGGACGGCGTGGCCATCGCCGATATCCTGCAAGCGCTGCGCGAGCATATTCGCCCGGACTAAAACATGCTCTCGTCCACGAAGCTGCGCGCCGGCCCGGCATCGGCCGCAGGCGCCGCATCGCCCAGCGCCATGACGGCCATGATGGCCCAGACCAGGGATATGGATCTGGTGATCCGTCACGTGCTGGCGGGGCTGGGCCACGGCATCCACGCGGGTCGCGAGCGCGGCGCTGGCGTCGAATTTTCCGAGTATCGCGCTTACGCGCCGGGAGACGAATGGCGCCGCGTGGACTGGAAGCTGCTGGCGCGCGCCGACCGCTATTTCGTGCGCGAAGCGGAGCGCGACAGCCACGTCGCCGTCTGGCTCTGGCTGGACGCCACGGCTTCGATGGCGGAGCCTAGCCGCGACATCAACGGCGTCGATAAACTCTGGTTTGCGCGTACCGTGCTGGCCTGCGTTGCCGCCATCGCGCAGCGCCAGGGCGACGCTTTCGGATTGGTGGTCTGCAGCAACGGCAAAGCCGACTTCACGCCTGCCGCACGCGGGCCGCGCCAGTTGCAGCGCGTGCTGGCCGCAATGAACAAGGCCAGGCCAGAAGGCGGACTTCCTTCCGCCGACACGCTGCGCGCCAGCTTGCACTTCGCCCGTTCGCCCAGCATGATCTTCGCAGTCAGCGACTTCCTCGACTGGCCGTCGCCATTAAGCGAAGCCTTGCTCCGGCTGCGCAACATGCGGCACGACGTGCGCCTGCTAACCCTGCGCACGCAGGCCGAAGTCGACGCCAGTTTCAAATCCGGTTCTGCCTATCGCGATCCTGAGCAGAACGACGGCCTGCACTGCATGAGCAATACCGACCGCGCCTCCTACAAACAGCAAAGCCGCGCGCATTTCGACAGCGTCGCAGGCAGCTGCCGTCAACATAACATCGTCCATTATGAGGCGCGCATTGAGCAGCCCTTGAGCGGTGTTTTGCGCAGCTGGTTGCAGCTCGCGGGAGCGCGGGCAAAATGATCTTGAGCTCCTATCCATGGTGGTGGCTGGCGCTGCCGGTGCTGTTGTTGCCGATATGGTGGCATCGCCAGAAGCGCCAGCGCCTGAAAGCCGAACTGCTGGCAACGGCGCGCTTCCTGCCATCCGCACCGCCGGAACAACTGCGCGTCTGGCAGTGGCGCGACAAAGTGCTGTTGCTGGTGCGCTGCCTGATGCTGGTGGCGCTGATCGCCTGGCTGGCTGCGACCATCTTCCCGTGGCGCGGCGACACTGTGCTGGTCGACGCCGGCGTAGACAAAGCGTGGGCAGAAAAAGAAATCGCCGCCGCCGGCTTCGGCGCCGCGTCACGCGCCGAGTTGCCGCCAAACGTACTGCAATGGCTCCGCGCCAACGAACGCGATTGGCGCAGCGACGCCAGACTGCTGATCGTCGCTCGCGCCAACCAGATCGCCATGCCCGCCCGCGTGCCGCAATACAGCCACCAATTGGAACTGCGTACTCAGGCCGCCGCAGCGCCAGCGCCCGCCGAAAGGCCGGTCGAACACCGCGTCGTGCTGGCGGCGGCGGACGCACGTGCCGCGGCATGGCGCTCCCTGTTCTTCGCATTCAGCAGCGCAGGCGAGGGGGCCGTGCGCTATGTTCCCGCCACCGATCCGGACGCCAGGACCACGCTGATCGTCTGGGATACGCCCAACGCGGCGCCACCGGCCGGCTGGCGCGCGCCGCACTGGTGGATCGCCACACCGTCGACCTTCGCTGAACTGGCAAACGCTTCTACGCTGACGATCAACGGCATCACATTGAAATACGCCGACTCGCCGCGCGGCCGGCTGTGGGCCTCGGACGCCTTCCCGCCGCGCGACGCCGACACCGCCCGCGCGCTGTACGAAGCCTGGCAACTGCTGGCCCCCGCTCCCGCACCAGCCTACCCAACGCCATCGCAAACCTTCGCCGCCGCCCGCAGCGCGATACCTGCCATCGTAGACGCCAGGCCCGCGAGCTGGCTCGCTCTGGTCCTGCTGGCCCTTTTCATGATCGAACGGATACTCACTCATGCCCGGCGCAACTGATCACCTGCGCAGCGGCCTGTGGACCGCCATCCTGCGCCGCCGCGCGCCGCAATGGCTGCTCGCCCTCGCACCGCTCGCACTGGCCGCATGCCTGCTGCCCGCAGCCTCCCCGGCCGTGGCCGCAGCCACCTCCATCTGCGTCATCTGGATCTTTGCAGACGCCCTGCGCTGGCGCCGCCGCATCAACCAGCAATGGCCGTCCTGGCTGAACGAAGCCATCCCACAACTGGAGGACAGCAGCACCCTTTTGGCCGGGGAGGCCAAGACACCGATCGCCAAGCTCCAGCAACAACGCCTGCAGGCCCGCCTTGCCGATGTACTGACCGCAGACGATTACAAGAATATCGCCCGTCAGCGGGTCCGCTTCGCCATCCTGCCGCTGGCCCTCTGCCTGATTGCCGCCGCCAGTGCCGCCGCATGGCACGCCCACCCGCCAGCCGCGCCTGCGCCAGTCGTTGCGCAACAAATCAACAAACCCATCGTCGACGGCGAAGTCCATTTGCGCATCACGCCACCGGCCTACACCGGCGCCGCCCCCTTCGAAACCGGTGCCCGCGATATCCAGATACCGCAGTACTCTGAAGTCCGTTGGTGCATCAATAATCCACGCGGTGCACAGCCTGTTGTAGAACTGAGTGATGGACAAACGCTTCCCGTGACACCCGACTGCGCAAAACTACGCATTGAAGACTCGCTGTTCTGGCGCACCCACGGCACGCGCTATAACATCCGCGTCACGCCAGACCAGGCGCCCCAGGTCACCATTGCCGAACCAAACGAATTAATCCATCTGCTGGCCAAAGATGCCAAGGCAGTCCAGATCTCCGTCAGCGCCAAGGACGATTACGCCATCGTCCGCGCTAGCCTGCACATGACTCTCGCGCGCGGCAGCGGCGAAAATATCCGGTTCAGCGACAAGGAAGTGCCGCTGCCGCAATCGACCGATCCCAAAACCCGCAACTGGAAAAAACAGTGGACGCTGGTGGAACTCGGCATGGAGCCGGGCGATGAACTCTACTTCTTCGTGCGCGCCACAGACAACGCACCCAGCCCGCACATGACGCAGTCGCCAACCTACACGCTGCGCCTGCCCGGGCCAGACGCCGAGAGCCTCGACTCCACCGCGCTGCCCACCATGGCCAAGCCGGAAAACCTGCGCAGCCAGCGCCAGATCATCATCGACACCGAACAACTGGTCGCCGACCTGAAAGCGCATCCCGACATGCCGGCTGCCACCCTGCGCAGCCGCAGCGAAGCCATCGCCGCCGATCAGACCAAGCTGCGCCTGCGCTATGGCCAATTCCTCGGCGAAGAATCGAGCCTGTTCGGCGAAGAGGAACACGAAGAACATCACGAAAGCGGCGGCGCGCCAGAGCGCCCAGGCAGCGAAATCTCCGTGATGAAAGCCTTCGGCCACGCCCACGATCAGGAAGGCAACGCCACCATCTTCGACCCGCAAACCAAGGCGATACTGCGGCGCGCGCTGGCCGCCATGTGGGACGCGGAGAAGGCTCTGCGCGCCGTCTCGCCGAAGAACGCACTGCCACCCGAATATAAAGCGCTGGACGCGATCAAGGAATTGCAAGCCGCGGAACGTGTCTACCTGCACCGCACTGCTTTTGTACCGCCGGCGCTGAAAGAAGAAAAGCGCATGACCGGCGACATCGTCGGCGCCATGAGCTACAAGCGTGAGCAGAACGCCGCCAACGACAGCGTTCCGGCCGAAGTGCGCGATCTGGTGCAGGCCTTGTCGCGGGACGGCGCTTTGCCGGCCCTGTGGAGCAAGGCCGCGCGCGACACCATCGCCGCCCGCATCACAGACCGGGAACAGAAGCTCAGTGCCCAGCGCGCGGTGCAGGACGTGCAGGACGGCTGCGTGCCATGCCGCGCCGAGTTGCGCGCCTGGCTGCGCGGCACGCTGACGGATGCGCCGGTGCTGCTGCAAGCCCGGCCTTCGGCGGAAACACCGTTCAGCAAAGCGTGGAGCGGCAAGGAGCAAGCAAAATGATCATCGCTACCGATTTCGCGGCGATAGCGCCGCCGCTGGCCGCAGCGGTGGCGGGCGCGGTCAGCGCGGCGCTGTATGGCCGCAGGAAGCAATGGGTGAACGCCGCACTGGCCGGCGTGGCCGGCGCCGCATTGGCGGTGTCGCTGGCGGACGTGCGCATGCCTGCCGCCGCAGCTGCGCCGCTGGCCGTCAACACCGGGGCAGGCCGCATCAGCGATGCCGATCTGCTGGCGATTCCTTCCGCCAGCGCCATCGCGCTCAGCGGCGATGGCGTGCGTGAAGCCGAGTGGCGCGATCTGCCCGCGCGCCCGCTGCAATGGAAGCCTGCGGTGGCCGACATGCTGTGGCTTGATTTTCCGCGTTCGATTTCGCTGGGGCGCAGCTTTACGTTGTCGGTGCGTCGTGCGCAGGCGCAGGCCGGATGGCGCTTGCAACTGCTGGCCGAGAACAAGCAGGTACTGGCCGATTCCGGCCCGACGTCTGCCGTGCAAGCGGCGGTGCAGTGGCTGCCGCCGGTGGCGGAGAACATGGTGCTGCAAGCACGCTTGCTGGATGCTGCTGGCAAGACGATCGCGCAAGGGCCTGTGCCTTTGCAGGTGAATGACGCGGTGCCCTTGCAGATACAAGGCCGCTTCGATGCGCCGTCGTTCGATGCGCGTACGCTGAACCAGCTTCTCTCCGATAGTGGCGCGATCCTGGATTGGAATGTCACATTGGGCAAAGCGATCACACGCAGCGAGACGGCGCGTGCTCCGCTCACGGCGCCGAATGTCATGTTCGCCGATGCGGCGTATATCGAGCATTTGAGCCCTTCCGCGCGCGGCAGTTTGCTGGCGCAGGTGGGACAAGGCATGCCGTTGGCGGTGCTGGGCGGCAGTGCGCTGGACGCCGGCGTGTGGCAGCGCGACTTCGGCCTGATGCTGCATCCTCAGTCGCCGACTACCGAGAAAGAAGACGCCCGCCAGTTCGGCGCGCTGGTCATGTCGCCAGCGTCCCTCAATCCGGCGGAGAACGCGGCTGCGCCGTGGTCGGTGCTGGCACGCGATGGCAAGCAGCAGCCATGGATGTGGCAGCGTGCTGTCGGCAAGGGGCGCGTGGTGTGGATCGGCGTGACGGACTGGCATAAACATGCGATCAGCGCGCCGCAGTCGCTGGCGCTTTGGTGGCAGTCCGCGATGGACAAGATAGCGTTGGATAGCCTGCAAAAAACCGTCTGGCAGATGAGCGATCCGATGCCCGTGCCGGGATTGCGCAGCGAGGTGTGCGCGCGGGGCGTGAAGGCTGGCGCCATGCTGGCGGCCGAAGGTTATGCGGCGATGGCCTTGCAGCCACGCGCGGACAAGGCCGACGGCGTGTGTGCGGCGTTGTGGCCGCAGAAGGCTGGGTGGATCAAGTTCAGCGTGGATGGCATGCAGGCGCCCGGCGTGGAATACGTTTACGCCGCTAACGACTGGCCGGCCTGGCAGCGCGCCTTGCGGCACGATGCGACCGCACAGTATGCGGCACGATCAGCAGGGGTTGCGACGGTTACGACGACCGGTCAAGCCCCGCCTGCAGCGCCGTTTACGATATTGTTCGCATTGAGCATGTTAGCGTTGTGGTGGCGCGAACAACGGAAGATTGAGCCGCGCAGTCAACCCTAAAGGTCGGAGTCTGACTGCCAAAAAAGCCCCGCGCGCGAAGCGCAGGGCTAAAGCCGGCCCAGACTGCGGGCCGGCGTCCTTGGCCGGACTTAGAACTTGTAGTTCAGCCCAAACAGGACGGTACGACCGTATTTGGCATACTCCAGCTGACGGTCCTTGCTGTTGGCGTAGGTTTCATACGCTTCGTTGGTCAGGTTATTCACCTGCAGCAGCACGCCCAGGCCCTTGTACGCGCCTTCGTTGAAGGTGTAGCCGATCTGGAAGTCGACCGGATGATCGCCCACCACGTAACGCAGCTGGCGGTCGCCTGCGAAGTTGCCGATTTCGCCCACATAGTCGGAACGCTTGCGGGTGCTGATGCGGGTCGAGAAGCCCGATTTTTCATAATACAGCGTCAGGTTGGTGACGTTGCGCGACAGGCCAGGCAGCGGGATCTTGCCGATGGTGGCGTTGACTTCCTTGATGTCGATGGCGCTCTCGGTGTACGAGGTCGATGCCAGCACGCCGAAGCCGTCCAGCGCTGGCGTCAGCATTTCAAACGGCACCGATACCGACAGTTCCGCGCCTTTCAGCGAGCCGCCATTGCCGTTGTACGCCGTGGTGTACTGGCCCTGGCTGGTGATGGCGATGGTGCCCGGCGTGTACTGCGAGAAGTCACGCGTCTCGGAGAAGGTGTAGATGTAGGTGTCGAGTTTTTTGTAGAAGCCCGCCAGCGCAACATAGCCCTTCTTGGCGAAGTACTTCTCCCACGAGACGTCGAACGCCTTGGCCTTCCACGGATCCAGCCTGGCGTTGCCGCCGCTGCCGCTCGGCAGGCGGGTGCCGGTATCGACGGTGAAGTTGAAGCCCGCATTCAGCTGGTCCACGCGTGGACGGGCGATTTGCTTGGCCAGCGATACGCGCAGGGTCTGGTCGTTGGCTAGGCCGAAGGCCAGGTTCATGCTAGGCAGCACATCGTTGTAGCTCTTGCCGTCGCTGATCGGGTGCGCCACGCCGCCATTGTCCGCGTACAGCGATTGCGACGACTGGTCGGTGTGCACCAGCTGCGCGCCGACGTTACCGCGCAGCGATACGCCGCCCAGATCCGAATCGATATTGGCGCGCACGAAGCTGGTGGTGATCTTCTCGGTCACGTCCCATGCGCGGCTGATGGTGCCGGCGTTGTTGGCCAGGCTGTAGTTGATCGGGTCGAAGTACTTGGCAATCACCGCCGGCACGTTCCACGACGGGACGATGCCGGAGCCGGCAAAGCCCAGATCCACCGACGCGTACAGCAGATCGCTGGAGATGGTTGGATTCCCCTTGGCGAACAGCTGGCCCGAAGGCTGGCGCTTGGTCTTGGTGCGGTTGCTGTGATTGACGCCGATGTCGATGTTGTGCAGGTAGTTGTCCAGCGCATCCGGCACCGGCAGGGTGGCCACCAGCTTGAAGCTCTTCATGGTATCGACCAGGTGCGGCGAGTAGGTGCTGCCGTAGCCGTAGATCGAGTTACCGGTCAACAGTTTGGCCGGATCGCTGTAATTCAGCGTGCCGTGGATGGTGGCGAAGTCGCCGGTCTTCCAGCCGACCGTCATCAGCGGGTCGTTGTAGGCGCCGCCGGTGGCGCTTTGCAGCTGCAGGTTGTTTTCGAGGTAGGTCTCGTCACGCTTGGCGCGCGAGTAGTTGGCGTCGGCCAGCAGGGTCCAGCTGCCGAAGTTGAAGCGGTTGGCCCAGCCGGCGGTGCGGATCTGGTCCTGGCGGTTGTTGTACTGGCCGCGCACCAGTGGATAGGCGCCGGTGGCGGTGCCGCCCAGCAGCGTGCCGTTGACCACATTGACGGTCGAGTAGTTGAAGCCGACCGGGTTGTTGCTGCCGTTGTAGCCGCCGAGGTTCACTTCAAACTGGTTGTTGGTGTCGACCTGCTTGAATTCCGACGCGAACACGTCGAGGGTGCTGGTCCACATTTTCGATGGGCGGTATTCGAGCACGCCGATCAGGCCGGTGCGTTTCAGCGCGCCGCTCTTGGCCAGCGATTTCACGCCGGCGGTGATGTAGGTGCCGGCCGGGACCCCCGATACGGCGCTTTGCGAGAACGGCTCGTAGGTACCGGTTTCGTGATCGAGAATCGGCGACTCCAGATGCGCGATGCCCAGCGCCACGCCAACCGTGCGGTTGGCAAACTGGTCGATGTAGCTGGCGCTGATACGGTGCCCGGTGTCCTTGGCGTTGGCGATTTTACCCAGCGAGTTTTTCTCGCCGCGCGCGTTGATCGAGAAGGTGCGGCCGGCGAAGGCCAGCGGGCGCACGGTTTGCATGTCGATGGTGCCGGACAGGCCCTGGCCGACGAGGCCAGCGTCCGGCGTTTTGTAGACGGTGACGGCGCTCAGCAGCTCGGATGGATACTGGTCGAATTCGACGCTGCGGTTGTCGCCGGTGCTGACCTGTTCGCGGCCGTTCAGCAGCGTGGTGGCGAAGTCGGGCGACAGGCCGCGGATCGAGATCACTTGCGCGCGGCCGGCCACGCGCTGGGCGGCCAGGCCGGGCAGGCGGGCGATCGATTCGGCGATCGACACGTCCGGCAGCTTGCCGATGTCTTCGGCGGAGATGGTTTCAACGATGGAGGTCGAATCTTTCTTGACCGAGATGGCGTCTTCGATGCCGCGGCGGATGCCGGCCACCACCACGGTGGTGGGGGCGGCGTCCGCGGCTTGCGGGGCGTCGGCGTTTTCCGCGTGGACCGGCGCGGACAGGGCGGAAATCAGTACCGCGCAGGCGGCTGCGACAGGGCTGAGCGGCAGCGCGGCACGCAGGCCGCGCTGTGGTTGATTGAGCTGCATTGTAGTCTCCAGGGTTGTCGAATTGGCGCGTTCTTTTGACGCTTGAGTTCGATCTTGTATTAAAACTAGAATGTCAGTCAAACGGTGTTTTAAGCAAAATACGGTTTTTAGCGACTACTTTAGGCGTGTAGTCGCCTTTGGTTGCATTTATACTACATATTATTGCGAGATAATGTAGCTAAACTACATAGCCCATTGCGTCACATAGTCTGGCGCCGGGCGCGTGCAGGCGGCGTCCGGTTGCGGCGGCAGCGCGGTGCGTGCCCAAGGCAGCACGCCGGCCCAGGCCGGCCAGTTCAGGTCTTCCTCATCGTCCTCCGGGCCGCCGGAGCGGATTTTGCAGGCCGCTTCGGCCAGCGGGATGCGCAGCACGGTGGTGGCGGCGTATTCCTTGTCCGAGCCGGGACGGATCTCAGCCTGGCGGCCGGGCGCCAGTTTGTCCATGAACGCCTCCAGCGCGTGGCGCGCGGCGTCGCCCTCCACCGCTTCGAAGCGGCCGTAAATCATGGCCGAGCGGTAGTTCATCGAATGATTGAAGGCGGAGCGCGCCAGCACCAGGCCGTCCAGATGGGTGATGGTCACGCAGCATTCGTTGGCCAGCAGATGCTTCACCATGCGGCTGCCATTGGAGCCGTGGATGTACAGGTAATCGCCTTCGCGCCAGCAGGCGGTGGGAATGCAATGCGCGCCCTTGCTGTCGCCGAACGCGATGTGGCACAGATAGGCGTCGTCGACGATGGCGTGCAGGGTGGCGGTGTCGTAATGCGCGTTGCTGGCGACGCGGCGAATGCGGGTGCGGTCGGATGGTGCCATGGTTTCCTTTCATAAAAGCGCAATATAATGAAATGCTGGCTCTATAAATAGGTCCAGAATGTGAAAATTTTATGGAGCCATGGAATGGACCTTGTTCTGCTGCTGGAGCGTTATGCGGATCGCGGCTGGCCGCGCCAGCGCATGCTGCATGAGTGCCTGCGCGCCGCTATCCGTGATGGCACGCTGGCTGCGGGCACGCGGCTGGCCGCATCGCGTGCGCTGGCCGAGGAACTGGGCGTGGCGCGCAATACCGTGCTGTATGCCTATGATCAGCTAAGCAGCGAGGGCTATGTGGTCAGCGACCGGCGCGGCACGGTGGTTGCCGCCGTGGACATGTCGGCGGCAGGGGCGGGTGCGGGCGGGGGCGCAGCGGGGACGGCCCCGACGCTGACGGGGCGCAGGCCGCCGGGGCGCGCGGCCGCTGCAGACGGGGCGACATCGGCGGCCGGCGCAACGGGGCCGGGCCTGTCGCAGCGTGTACGCAGTCTGCGCCCGGTGCCGGGGGAGGCGGACCGCATGGGCGCATTCGTGCCGGGCGTGCCCTCGCTGGAGCACTTTCCCATGGCGCTGTGGCGCCGCATGCTGGAGCGCGCGTTGCGCGGCATGACGGTACGGCAGCTGAATTACGGCGATCCCGCCGGCGAAGCGCCGCTGCGGGAAGCGATTGCCGATCATCTGCGCGTTGCGCGCGGCCTGGTATGCGATGCGCGGCAGGTGTTCATCACCGATGGCACGCAAAGCAGCCTTGACCTGTGCATGCGCGCCCTGGCCGATGCCGGCGAAACGGTGTGGATAGAGAATCCCGGCTATGGCGGCGCGCTGGCGGCCGCGCGCGCCGCAGGGCTGGCGGTGGCCGGCATCGATATCGACGACGAGGGCATGGCACCCCGGCACGATGACTGGCTGCTGCGGCCTCCACGGCTGATCTACACCACGCCGTCGCACCAGTACCCGGTAGGCAGCGTGCTAAGCCTGCGCCGCCGCCATGCGTTGATCGAAGCCGCACGCGCAGCCGGTGCGCTGATCATTGAAGACGACTACGACAGCGAATTCCGCCACGACGGCGCACCGCTGCACGCCATGCAGGGCCTCTCGCCGGATGCGCCGGTGGTTTATCTGGGGACCTTTAGCAAAACCATGTTTCCCTCGCTGCGCATCGGCTTTGTGGTGGTGCCGGCTGCATTGGCCGAAGATTTTGCGCAGATGCGCGCGCAATCGTCGGCGCGCGGCCGCGTGGCGGAGCAACTGGCGCTGGCGGAATTCCTGCGCGGCGGCCAGTTCCTGCGTCACTTGCGCCGCATGCGGCGGTTGTATCGCCAGCGTCGCGACGCACTGGTGGCGGCGCTGGAGCGGCATCTGGGATCGGTGGCAACGGTGCACGGAGGCTCGGCCGGCATGCACCTGTCCTTGCGCTTCAAGGACGCGCACATTGACGACGTGACGATAGTGCGGCAGGCGCTGGAACGCGGCATCGCCGTCAATGCGCTCAGCACGCACGACACGCAGGGCGATTCGGGATGGAAGGGATTGATGCTCGGCTACGCACAAGTGCCGGCCGAGCGGATGGAAGGATTGGTCAAACAGTTGGCGGCGCTGATTCACCTCGCGGCGTACGCCGCCAACCATTCAATTAAAACGCCGTATCAGCACGCACGTAGAACGAACGGCCGTTCACGCCGATAGGGCAGGTTTCCCAGCAGCGGGTGAAGCCCAGTTTCGGGAAGGCGCCGCCGTTGGTCCATTCGTTCGGCAGCTGGTTGAACACGTTGTTCACGCCAAAGCCGAGGAAGGTGCGCTTGCTGAACGCATAGCGCACGGTGGTGTCCACCAGCCAGCGCGCATCCCACTTCTGCAGCGGGCTGAAGTTTTCCGCATACACTTCGCCGAAGTAGTTGGCGCGGGCATTCAGGTTCCACGGGCCGGCGGTATAGTCGGCGGCCACCACGTGGTGTTTGCGCGGCTGGCCGTGTTCGATCAGGGTCACTTGCGACTTGTCGAACAGCTGCTCGCCGGTCAGCACCGAAGACGTCGAATGGCGCTTGGTCACTTCGGTCTTGTTGAAGCCCAGTTGACCCGACAGAACCAGCGTGGAAGCGTCAAACTTGGTGGTGTGTTCGGCCACGATGTCCAGACCACGGGTGCGGGTGTCCACCGCGTTGGTGAAGAACTGCGCCTGGCCCACGCCCAGCGGTTTCAGGATGTTGGCGATCGGGCCGCCGCCTGCTTCCGGTGCGATCTCGCTGGAGAACACGATGCGGTCCTTGATCTTGATCTGGTAAGCGTCCGCGGTCAGCGACATATTCTTCGCCGGGCGCAACACGATACCGCCGCTGATGCTGGTCGAGGTTTCCTCTTTCAGCGGCTTGATGCCGAAGGCCTGAGTCACAGGGCTGCCCTGGCGCGCGGTCAGGGTTTCGGTCAGCACGCCGTTATTCAGGTTGGTCGACACGGAGCTGTAGAACTCCTGCTGCACGCTCGGGGCGCGGAAGCCGGTCGAGGCGCTGGCGCGCAGGCCCACTTCCTTGGTCGGGTCGTAACGGGCACTCAGCTTGCCGGTGACGGTGTCGCCGAAGTCCGAGTATTTTTCGTAGCGCACCGCGCCGCCCAGCGTCAGCTCTTTCACCGGCTTGGTTTCGGCGTCGAGGAACAGGGCGATGTTGTGACGGCCCGAATCCACTGCGGTGCCTGGTGTGTAGCCAGGGAAGCCCTGGATGCCGGCGCCTGCCGTCGCGCCGCTCGGCGTGGTGATCGAGATGGCCGGATTGTTGGTGCGGCCGTACTGGTAGGAGATCGGATCGCCGGCGACGATCTGGTAGTTATCCTGACGGTACTCGAAACCGGTGGCCAGCGACACTTCGGTGCCACCCAGTTGCACCGGGCCTTTGACGTCGGCGTTGAAGGTCAGCTGGTTGAATTTCAGCGTGCCGGTATCGGCTTCGCGCGCCGATTCGGCGTAGATGCCGCCGCCCGGTTTCGGCTCGTACCAGTAGGAGACGTTCAAGCTGTTGGACTCGTGGAAGCCCAGTTCACTCTGGCCGTAGTTGATGCTGATGTCGGCCTTCCAGGTGTCGGTCAGATCGCGGCGGTAGCCGAAGGCGAACGAGGCGTCCTTGATGTCGGTGTGGATGGCCGGCAGGAAGCCGTTCGGGTACACGGCAGGCACGGCGCGGTCGTCGCCGGCCGGGCGGAAGAAGCCATACGAATCGCTCTTGCGCTGCGAAACGCCGCCGAAGGCGTAGAACTCGCTGTTCTTGTCGATCGGCAGAGCGCCGTTCCACCACAGGTAAGCGTCCTTGGTATTGCTATCGCCGATGTGCTGAGTCACGCGCGGCGGGCTCACGCGCAGCGAGTCCGGGCCGGCGCGGTTGGTTTCGCCGCGCTTGCGCCATTCGGCGGTCAGGTTAACGAAGCCGCCGTTCTCGCCGAGGGCGAAGCCGCGATTGACGCTGGCCGAGTACATATCGCCGTCGCCTTCGGAAGTGGTGCCAACCTGGCCGCTCAGCGCGGTCTCGCCGACGTTGGATTTGAGGACGATGTTGATCACGCCGGCAATCGCGTCCGAGCCATATTGGGCGGCGGCGCCGTCGCGCAGCACTTCGATGTGATGGATGGCGGCCAGCGGAATGGCGTTGATGTCGGTGCCGGCCGAACCGCGGCCGATGGTTTGCTGCACGTTGACCAGCGCTTGCTGGTGACGGCGCTTACCGTTGATCAGCACCAGCACCTGGTCCGGACCCAGCGAACGCAGGGTGGCGGGACGGATCGAGTCGGTGCCGTCGCTGATGAAGGTGGTGGAAAAGTTGAACGACGGGTCCAGCGTTTGCAGCAGCTTGCCCAGCTCCAGCGGGCCGGCGGTCTGCAGGTCTTTCAGGCCGATCAGGCCGACCGGCGCCGAGGTGTCGAGCGCGGTCTTGGCGACTGAGCGCGAACCCAGAACGACGACGGTTTGTTGATCATCCGCCTTGGCGCCGCTGTCGGTGGACGATTGCGCGAAGGCGGTTTGCGCGGCCAGCAGCAGGATAGCGCTGGCCAGCAAGGTACGTTTAAATTGTGGGGCTCTTTGCATTGATATTCTCTCTTGGTATTGGAAGACGGCCGGCGGGTAAGGGCCGCGCAGAAAAATACTAAGGGGAGCGATCAAAGAGCGACAACGTGCTTGCACCACAATGTTGCAGAATGTGCACATACTTTAATATTCCGTGCACTGTAACGCAATGTATCGTAAAGTAACCGGCGGCCCGGAACGATCATGGTGCAAACCCGCACAAAAGTGTGGCGTGCCTGCATCGGTATGAGGCGGGCGCATATCGATATGCGGAAATCTACTGGTGGTCGCGCATCCAGCCTTTAAGGCCCTTGACCCAGTTCTTGGCCGGCAGATTCAGGGTTTTCCTGATCTCGGCGGCCCGCTCATACAGCACGCTGAAGTCCAGCGAGGGCGCGTTCTTGAAGGCGATGACGACGATGTTCGCATCGTGCACTTCCGGCAGCCATACCACCGCGTCGAACACCAGCTCCATGGTTTGCAGGTTCTTGTCGTAGTTGGTGAAGTCGTCGCCGAAGACGTTGGTGGTCATCATGCCGCCGTCGCGCAGGACGTCGGCGCAGCCTTCATAGAACTCCTGCGAATCCAGCACCGGGCCGCGCGCCTCTTCGTCGTACAAATCCACTTGCAGGACATCGACCGTGTTGCGGTTGGCCGGATCGAGCACGAAGTCCATGGCGTTCATTTCGCGCACGTTGAGGCGCGCGTCGTTGGGCGGCAGGGCGAATTGCGACTCGCACATGGCGATCACGTTGGGATTGAGTTCGATGGCGGTCACGCGCGCCTGCGGCAGGCGGCGGTAGCAGAACTTGGTGAGCGCGGCGCTGCCCAAGCCCAGTTGCACGATGTGCTGCGGCTGGTCGTTGAAGAGCAACCACATCATCATCATTTGCACATATTCCAGCTCGATGTTGTCTGGCTTGGCGATGCGCATCGCACCCTGCACCCACGAGGTGCCGAGATGCAGGCTGCGCACGCCCTGGAATTCGGTGATGGTGGCCGGCGGATGGCCGGGCTGGTCAAAACGGACGGATTTGTTCATGGCGCTAGTTTACACCCCCAAGCCCAAAGGGGTTAGCTGGCCAGCGGCAGCATGATGGTGACGGTCAGGCCGCCGCCGTCGCGGTTGGTGAGGGTGATGCGGCCGCCGTGGGCTTCGGCGATTTCGCGCGCCAGGGCCAGACCCAGGCCGGTGCCGCTGCGTTTGGTGGAGTAGAACGGCACCAGGGCGTTGGTCAGCACGGCGTCGCTCATGCCGGGACCGCGGTCCTGCACGTCGATACGCACGCCTTCGTGCAGGCGGCGCACTTCCAGCGTAACTTCGTCGGCCGGCGATCCGGATTCATGGGCGTTCTTCAGCAGGTTTAATAGCGCTTGCTCCAACTGGGCCGGATCGAAGGCACAAGGCTCCGCCGGCGCTTCGCCGATTTGCCGGAATACGACCTGTTCGCCCAGCTGGGTCAGGAACGGTTGCCAGTGCTGGGCTTCAAGGCGCGGCGCCGGCAGCTTGGCGAAGCGTGCGTAGCCGAGGATGAAGCTTTCCAGATGCCGGGTGCGTTCCTCGATGGTGGCGAGGATTTGCGGCAGGCGTTCGGTTTGCCCGCGCCGCACCAGTTCCGCGCCGGAATGGGCCAGCGAGGTCAGTGGCGCCAGCGAGTTATTCAGTTCGTGGCTGATCACGCGGATGACTTTTTTCCACGTCTGCACTTCCTGGCGGCGCAGTTCCATGGTCAGCTGGCGCAGCAGCAGCAGTTCGTGTTTGCGGCCGTTCAGGTTGAAGCTGCGGCGGGCCAGGTGGTAGACCTCTTCCTCCTCGCCGTCTTTGGTGGTGAACAGGCCGTCGCCGCCGCGCGCCAGGGCTTCCAGCAGGGCGGGCGAGGCGTCGAGCAGCACGTCGGCGAGTTTGTGCCCTTCCAGTTTGCGGCCCTGGTTGAGCAGCTGACGCGCGGCCACGTTGGCGTAGACGATAGGACCAGCCTCGCTCACCAGCAGCATGGCGACCGGCGTGTTTTGCACCATGGTGTCGAGCAGCAGTTCGCGCTGCACGAGGTCGAGGCGCTGCTGGCGCAACACGTCGCCAAGGGCGTTGTGGGCGGTGACCAGATCGCTCAGTTCATCGTTTTGCGGCCAGTGCAGGCTGAATGAGAAATCGCCATCCTTGTAGCTGGTGACCGTGCCGGTGAGGGCGCGGAACAGTGACAGCATGCGTTCCAGCTCGGCGCGGATGGTGATGATGGAGATCGGCACCACGCACAGCAGGCAGACGGCCAGCACCAGGCCGGGATTATTGGGGAAGAAGTGGCCGGTCGCCAGCGCGATCAGGATGCCGACCGTGAGCAGCGTGCCAACCAGCGCGGTCCAGCGCGTGAGCAGCGAGAGCCGCAAGCCGCGCGGCCGGCGCGCCTCCGGCCCGAGCGGCGCGCTTTGACGTGGCGGAGTGGGGCGGTCGTCGCCGGGGGCGCTCATCACGGACGGACGATGCCGAGCCGCTCCATGCGGCGGTACAGCGCCTGGCGCGACAGGCCAAGTTCCGCCGCCGCTTGCGCCACCACGCCGCCTGCGCGGCTCAGCGCCAGACTGATGGCGTCGCGGTCCGGTTCGCGCACGGCGTCGTCGCCGGCGGCCACGCCATAGCCGGTGCCGCCGCTGGCGGCCGGCAAGCCGAGGTCCGCCACTTTGATGACATCGCCGCTGGCCAGCAGGCCGGCGCGCATCATCACGTTCTTCAGTTCGCGCACGTTACCCGGCCACTGGTGCGCCAGCAGCGCCGCCTGGGCATCGGCATGCAGCTGCTTCTCCGGCCCGAGGAAGTGCATGGCCAGCGGCAGGATATCCATCGGCCGCGCCGCCAATGGCGGCAGCCGCAGCTCGATCACGTTCAGGCGGTAGAACAAATCCTCGCGGAAGGTACCGGCCTTGATCATGGCCTGCAGATCCGCATTGGTGGCGCTGATCACGCGCACCTTCACCTGCCGCTCGCGGTTGGAGCCCAGCCGCTCGAAGCGCCCGGTCTCCAGCACGCGCAGTAATTTCATCTGCCCGGCCAGCGGCAGGTTGCCGATTTCGTCGAGGAACAGCGTGCCGCCGTCGGCCGCTTCGAACTTGCCCTCGCGTGCCTTGGAGGCGCCGGTGTAGGCGCCGGCGTCGGCGCCGAATAATTCCGCTTCGATCAGTTCAGAAGGAATCGCGCCGCAGTTGAGCACCACGAACGGTCCGTTGCGCACCGAGGAATTGGCCTGGATGATTTCCGCAATCCGTTCCTTGCCGGTGCCGTTGGGGCCGGAAATCAGCACCGGCACGTCGGCCCGCGCCACCTGGCAAGCCAGATGGATGACGCGCTCCGTGGCCGGGTCCTGGAACACCATGCCGCGCAAATCATGGCCGCGTTCCAGCTCGCGGCGCTGGCGCAATTCGCCCTGCACGCGCTGCTGCAAGGCGCGCTTGGCCTGTCCCAGCTCGATCAGGTTGTTGACGGTGGCGATCAGCTTGTGATCGTCCCACGGCTTGGCCAGGTAGTCGGCGGCGCCGGCCTTGATCAGGTCCACCGCCGCGTTCAAATGGGTCCACGCGGTGAGCAGGATCACCGGCAGTTCCGGATAGCGGTCGCGGATGGCCTTGAACAGCGCCGTGCCTTCCTCGCCCGAGGTGGTGTCGGCCGTGAAGTTCATGTCCTGGATGACCAGGTCCACGCTGTGCTGCTCCAGCATGGCCAGGCCGGCTTCGGGCGACGCCGCGCGCAGCGCCTCGATGTCGTGCAGCGAAAACAGCACTTCGAGGGCCACGGCAACGGCGGCGTTATCGTCGATAATTAATACGGTAGGCATGCCGTAAGCATAACATTGTCGCTCCACTCAGGCGCTGCGCGTGGCGGTCGCCGGCGAGATGCTGGCCGCGCGCCACGCCGGGCCGTACACCGCCATCACGCCCAGCGCCCAGAAGATGGCGGCGCCGCCCAGCAGGTAGCCGGCCGGCAGGCGCGGCATCTCCAGCTGGCTGACCAGCAGCTGATTCAGCCCGAGCGCGATCAGCAGTCCGGCCGCCACGCCGGTGCTGGTGATCATGAAGTTCTCGGTGATGAAGTAGCGCAGGATGTCGACGCGGCGCGCACCCAGCGCGCGCCGCACGCCGATCTGCTTGCGGCGCTGCGTGACCCACAGGCTGGCCATGCCGACGATGCCGCTGGCGGTGATCAGCAGCAGCAGCACGCTCACCGTCACCAGCATCCACGCCAGCGCGCGGTCGGCGCGATAGCGGTCGGTGCGCAATTCGATCATGCTCCTGGTGCGCGTGACCACCGGCGACGGCGAGGCGGCGCGGATGGCTTCCGAGGTCTCCTTCATCACGCGGTCGAGCTGCCCCGGCTCGGCGCGCACGGTGTAGGCGACTACCTCGGTGCCGGTCAGGCGGGCCGGCGTGATGATCGAGTATTCGCCGGTGTCGTCGATCTGGGCGCCTGGCGTTTGCAGGCGCTCCACCACGCCCACCACCTGCACGCTGCGCGATTTGTCGCCGGTGCCGAAGAATACCGTCTTGCCGAGGTAGCTGCTCTGGCCCGGCCACATTTTCTCGGCCAGCGTACGGGTGACGATGCCCACCTTGGGGAACTCCTCGCTGGTGTTGACGTCGATCTCCGGCACTTCGTTCGGATAAAAGTCGCGGCCCTCAATCAGTTTGAGGCCCCAGGTCTTGACCAGCGAATCGGCGGTGTTGTAGCTGGTCGAGGTGGCAGTGGTGCGGGTCTGCTTGCGATCCACCGCCAGGCCGGTGTAGTTACCGGAGCGCGACAGCGGCATCTGGCTGGTTTCCGACACCGACAGCACGCCCGGCACGGCGCGCAGCGTGGACGTGTCCCTGCGCTGCGCTGCCAGCTGGTCTTCGTGGCCGCCTTGCTTGAGGTGGCGTACCGAGATCACGAAGATATCTTCCTCGCGTTCCAGGCCGGTCGGACGGGCCGACACGGCTTGCCGCACCTGCACGATGTGCAGCGCATTGGCGAGGATGCCGAGGCTGAGGGCGACCTGGATCGCCACCAGAACCGGACCGGTTTTATTGCGCAACAGTGCGGAAAGAATAGGACGGATTTCCATGACGGTGCTCGCTCTTATTGGGATCATTGGGATTTGAGTTGCAGGGCCGGCGTGACCTGGCAGGCGCGCCAGGTTGGCAGCAGGCCGGCCAGGATGGCGGACAGCACGGCCAGCGCAAAGGTGGTGAGCAGCATCACCCAGTCCATGTGCGCCACCAGCGTCAGCGCCTTGGACTGCATGGCGATCAGGGCCAGCGCGCCAAATGCCAGCAGCAGGCCAAGCACGCCGCCGACCAGGCCGACCACCGTGGTCTCGATCAGAAACTGCGCGAAGATCTCGCGGCGCGAGGCGCCCAGCGCGCGGCGGATGCCCACTTCCGCCGCCCGCACGGAGAACTTGGCCAGCAACAGGCCGATGGTGTTCACCAGGCACAGGATCAGGAAACCAAAGGCCAGCCATGCGGACAGCTTGTTGTCGTTGCCGACCACCTTCATGTAGTCCAGCCATTCGCGCACGTTGTACAGCTTATTCGGCGCCGCGCGTTTCAGGCGACCCAGTTTGCGCTGCTCGATGGCGTAGGAATCAAGGAAGCTTTGCAGCTCGGAGCGGTCGGAGGCGCTGCGCGTTTCGATCCAGGCCTGGATCCAGGTGCACTCGGAGTCGAGGAAGGCCTGGAAGCCCGGCGGCACATCTTCATAGCAGCTGGTGCTGCCGTTGCGCTGGAACTCGTGGCGGATCGCGCTGGCGAAGGGGATATACATCTCATCCTCTTCGCTGAACGCGCCGTCGTTGCCGCCGATGATGCGGTGGAAGCGCGGCACCACGGTCCAGGTATCGAGCACGCCGACGATCTGGTACTGGAAACCGCCCAAGGTCATGCGCTGGCCGACCGGATCGGCGTCGCCGTAGAGTTTTTCAGCCAGCTTGCGGCTCAACACCACCATGTCGGCGCCGGCCTTGTCGTCGGCCGGACTCCAGCCCTGGCCGTGCAGGAACGGCGCGTCGAACATATTGAAGAAGTCGGAAGTCGGCGCGATGCCGCGCGCGTTGAAGACGCCGATATCCTTGCGCGCCGGCTCGATCGCCAGGCTGACGCCATAGATGATGGTGCGGCGTTCGCCGGCCTTGCTGTTGAACAGATTGGTGGCGTCGCGGTAGCTCAGCTGGCGGTCGTCCGGCTCGTCGCCTGGCTTGTAGTTGTCGGGCAGGCCGTTGTCCACCAGCGGCACGAACAGGCGGTCGCTCTTGTGCGGGATCGGGTCGCCCGACATCACGTGCAGAATGGTCAGGGTGGCGATGCTGGCGGCCACGCCGACGGCCAGCGTCAGCACCATCAGCGCGGTCAGCGCCGGGTTGCGGCGCAGGCTGCGCACGCCCAGCAGGAAGTAGTATTGGAACATGCCGCGCTCCTTAAGCCACGTTGGACAGCGACGGCGCCTTGCGCACCAGGTCCGACACCTGGCCGTCGATGATGTGCACATTGCGCTGCGTGCGCACCGCCAGTTCGGGATCGTGGGTCACCATCAGGATGGTGGTGCCTTGGGCGTTGATCTCTTCCAGCAGCTCCATCACGCCGCGCGCCATCTGGGTGTCGAGGTTACCGGTCGGTTCGTCGGCCAGCAGCAGCTTGGGCGAGCCGGCCAGCGCGCGCGCGATCGCCACGCGCTGCTGCTGGCCGCCCGACAGTTCTGCCGGGTAGTGCCTCATGCGCGAGGCCAGGCCGACCTTGGACAGTGCGTCCTCGATGCGCTCCTTGCGTTCGGCCGCGTTGAAGCCGCGATAGCGCAGCGGCACGTCGACGTTATCGAACAGCGACAGGTCGGGAATCAGGTTGAAGCCCTGGAAGATGAAGCCCAGCTTTTCATTGCGCAGGCGCGAGCGGGCATTGTCGTCCATGCCTTTAACGTTGATGCCGTCCAGGATGTATTCGCCGTCGGTGAATTCTTCCAGCAGGCCGGCGATGTTGAGGAAGCTGGTCTTGCCGGAGCCCGAAGGACCGGTGACGGTGACGAATTCCCCTTGTTTGACTTCGATCTCGAAACCGCGCAGCGCGTGGGTCTCGATCATGTGGGTGCGATAGACTTTGCTCAGGTTTTTCATGCGCAGCATGGAGGGCCTCTTCAGAAAGTTATTGATTGATCGAGACGCGTTCGGCGTTCTCAAAGGTTTCGGTGCCGGCTACAACAATCTTGTCGCCCTGTTTCAGGCCGCCGAGGATTTCCACGGCGGAGACGCTGGTGGCGCCCAGCTTGACTGGCGTGCGGATGGCGATGCCGTCGCGCACCACGTAGGCATAACGGCCGCCCTCCGATTCCACGAACGGGCCGCGCTGAACCATCAGCGTGTTGGGCTTTTCGTCGATCAGCAGGCGCGCGGTGACGCGCTGGTTCTGACGCAGGCCGGCAGGCTGTTCGCCGTTGAAGCGCACGCGCGCCAGCACCTGGTTCTTCACCACTTCCGGCGACAGCGCGGACAGCTTGGCGGTGGTGGTGCCGGTGCCGTAATTGACTTCCGCATTCATGCCCAGGCCGATGTCGGATACGTAGGTTTCGGGCACTTCCAGCTCCACTTCAAGGCGCGACAGATCGACGAGCGTCATCAGCGGCGTGTTGGCCGGCACCACGCTGCGGTCGGCCACGGACAGCGTGCCGATGAAGCCATCGACTGGTGCGCGCACCGTCAGCTCGTCGACGCGGCGCTGCGCGTTGGACAGGGTGCTGCGCTGCTGGTCCAGTTGCTTGATCTTGGATTCCAGCTCCAGCGCCACGTTATCGTTCTCCAGCACCGAGGCTTCCTTGGCATGCTGCGCGCGGATGACGGCGGAGTTGACCGCGTCCTTGGCGCGCTGGTATTCGATCTTGGCCACCGCGCCTTCGTTGGCGACGGCGTCATAGCGTTCCAGCGTGCGCTGGGCGGAGACGCGTTCGATTTCGGCGGTGTCGGCGTCGCGCTGGGCCAGCAGCTTTTGTTTGCGGGCCAGGATGCGCTGGCGCGCGACATCGGCTTCGATCTGCGCGTAGGCCGCCTGTTCGCGCTTGAGGGCATCGGACAGGTCGGGCGACTCCAGCACGGCGAGGACGTCGCCTTTTTTGACCGTGTCGCCGGCGTGGACTTTCAGCGTGACCGTGGCCAGCGAGGGCGCGTACAGCGTCGGGCTGACGGCGGCCACCACGCGGCCATTGACGGCGGCGTCGCGGATCAGCGTGCCGCGTCCGACTTCGGCGATGCGCAGGCGCGAGGCGTTGACGGAATGGTCGCTGCCGCGCCAGGTGTGCACCAGCGACCAGCCGATGGCGACCAGCGCCACGGCGCCGGCGGCGATGAGGATGCGGCGCCTGGCGGCCAGGCCTTTGGGCGGGGCGATAACGGCGTCTTGATTGGAAGTATCGCGAATCATGATGGCTCGGTTGTGAGTAGATGGACAACGTTATGCAGAAAGCGTGCCACGCGCTAAGCGTTTGATTTTTAAGGAAAGTGTGCGTGTGTCCGCTGTCCGTTCGGCGTCCGCCCTGTCCGCACTGTCCGGTGTAGACTGGCGGCAGGCAGTAAGACCCCGGGAGGCCCGAATGATGGCATTGCAAAAATGGCGCAGTTTCGCCAGGCTTCTGTGTGTCGCGGTCATGTTCGGCGTCTGCTTCGCCATGCTGGCGGCTGTCATTGGAATCCGCTCCCCGTGGCTCGGTTTGCTGCTGATGTTCTATTTCATGGGGCTGGCCAAGGTGGCGGAACCACTGGTCATGCTCCGGATGCCGCCGGCCCTACGGGCAGTCGATGCCCGCCGGGTCAAACAAGGCCTCTATCGCTGGCTGGGCGTGCGCGGATTCGGCGCGCTTCTGCGCAACACGCCGCTTCGGCTCTTCAACACTTCCGTCTATCGTGCTGGCGGGAAGCGAACGCTTGCCGAATTGGCGCGCCAGATAGAGTCCGCGGAGTCCACGCATTTCTGGGCTGCGGTGCTGTTTTCGCCCTATATCGTGTTGGTCTGGTCGCGCGGCTTCGTCGCTGAAGCAATACTGTTCATATTCGTGCAGATCGTCTTCAATCTCTACCCGTTCCTGCACCTGCGCATCGTTCGCGCCCGGCTGAGCAAGCTAGACTTGAAAAACTGACAATCGTGCGCACTTAGGCCGGCATGAATGCTTACCCTTTTGTCCCCAGCGACGTGGCCATGTACCGCCGCATGCTCTCCGCCCCGGATAGCGTGATGGATCAGCAGACGTGGGACGACCTGCTGTTACCCGCCTATAGCGCGCAACTGGCGCGCGAAACCAGCATCTTCGGCCAGCAGGAGCTGCACCGGCGGCTGCATGCGGAGGATGACGTGTCCGCGTCCGCCGTCCGCGTCCGCGCCTTGATGGCGGACGATGCGCGCCGCCAGCCGTTGCAGGCGGCGGTCGCGGATTTGCACCGCGCCAACCGCGAGATCAGCGAGACTTTGTTTGGCGCGCCGTTGCCGTCATCGCCGCGCTGGCTGCCGCTGCTGGCGTGGATGCCGTTGGCCTTCCTGCTGTCTGTCATTGCGGCACTGGCGCTGGGATGGCTGCCGTTGTGGGGCGTGGCGCTGGTCTTGTGGCTGGCGTTGTGCGCGGTGCAGGCGCGTTATTACGAAGCGGTGCAGGAATGGGGACGCATCCTCAATTCCATGCAGCAGATGCTGCGCGCGGATACGCTGCTTGGCACAGCGGAGGCGGGCGCGCTGAACCGGCGCATCAGCCGTTCGGTCATATCGTATCTGCCGGGCGTGAGCGATTATGGCGACTGGTTATTCCTGCAAAACGTGCGCCACTACTTCCGCAGCCGCGAGGCGGTGAACGAGAACATCGCCTTCCTGCGCGCCAGCTTTGCGCGCGTGGCGGAGGTGGATGCGGACCTCGCGCTGGCGCGCCACCTGTCGCAAACTACGCATTGCTGGGCGGAGCAGGGTGATGTCGTGGAACTGGAGCAGGTGCGCCATCCGCTGCTGGCCGATGCGGCGGCGCTGACGTTTGGCATGGCGCAGCAGGGCGTGTTCATCTCCGGTCAGAATGGCGTCGGCAAAAGCACCTTGCTGCGCACCGTGGGTCTGAACCTGATCATCGCGCGCGCGTTCGGCTTCTGCTACGCGACACGCGCGGTGACGCCGCTGCTGCCGGTGTACGCCAGCATGCAGAACGAAGACGCGCTTGGCGACGGTGAAAGCTTCTATATGGCCGAACTGCGGCGCGGACAAGAGTTGTTGACGCTGGCGGCGCGGCGGCCGGCGGTATTCATCATCGACGAAATCTTCCGCGGCACGAACTACCTTGAATCGGTATCGGCGGCAGCGGCCGTGCTGCACGCGCTGGCGCTGCGGGGACGGGTGATGGTGGCCTCGCACCATCTGGTGCTGGCCTCGCTCCTGTCCGACTGCCTGCAACCGTGGTGCGTGCGCCGCGACGGCAACGCATGGCAACTGGCGCCGGGCCTGCTCCGGCACACCAATGGCATCACCCTGCTGAGCGATCACGGCTTCGATCCAGCCATCACCAGCAAAGCCAATCACATCCACGCTTGGCTCAGCGACCATATGGCCCGTCCAGCGGTTAAGGCCTAGCGGTGTAAGCTTCAGCTACCTCTGGAAGGTACTTTATTAGCGTATAATTGCCATTAAGAAATCATCCAAATGCAAGGGGAGATCGGGCGTGAAGAATGTAACTGTGAAGACGAGCTTGCTGGGCGTGCTGGTGCTGTTTGCGGTGATGCTGGTGGTGGGAGCAGGTCTGGGTATCTTTTCCCTGCAGCAGTCGAACCGCTCGATCGCGGAGGTGCATCAGATTGCCAGGCAGGTGATCACCATCAATGACGCCTACAAGGACACCACCCGTACCCGCTCCGCCCTCACGCGCGGCTACGCGGCGCTGAAAGAGAGCGACAACAAGGCCGAGCGCGACTCGGCCCTGGGCAGCGCGAAAAAGTCTTATCAGCGCACGCTGGACTTCCTCGATAAGTTTGAGAAGATGCCCGACTATCCCGGCCAGGACGCGCAGCTTAAGAAGGATCTGGTCGACGCTGGCCGCAAGCTGTCCGCAGTGCTGGAGCGCGCCTCCGCCGCGCTGGTCAAGGACGACACGGCCGCGTATTCCGCCATCAACGCCAGCGAATTGACGCCGACCGGCGCCGCCTTCTCCACGCTGCTGGAGAAATTCCAGAAGCTGGGCGACGAACAGATTAATGCGCAAGCCGAGAGCCGCGCCAGCGAATTCAAGCTGGTGATGTGGCTGGTGGCGTTTGGCCTGCTGATTGCGTTGGCCGTGGTCTTCGGCGCCCATCTGATGCTGCGCTCCACGGTATTGGTGCCGCTGGAAGGCGCGGTGGAGCAGCTGGACCGTGTGGCCAGCGGTGACCTGACCGTGCATATCGAGGCCGCTGGCGATAACGAGATCCAGCGCCTGCTGAAGGCGATTCAGCGCATGCAGCGCGATCTGCTGTCGACCGTGTCACGTGTGCGCCATGGTGCGGATGTGATCAACAACGGTTCGCAGGAACTGGCGGCCGGGAATATGGAGCTGTCCTCGCGCACCGAGACGCAGGCCAGCTCGCTGGAGGAAACCGCCGCCTCGATCGAGGAGCTGACCAGCACCGTCAAGCAGAATTCGGAAAACGCCCAGCACGCACGCAAGCTGGTGGAAGGCGCCTCGGCCACGGCCGCACAAGGCGGCGAGGTGATGCAGCAGGTGGTCTCCACCATGAACGACATCAACGATGCCTCGCGCAAGATTGTCGACATCACCGGCGTGATCGACGGCATCGCGTTCCAGACCAATATCCTGGCGCTGAATGCAGCTGTGGAGGCGGCGCGCGCCGGCGAGCAGGGGCGCGGCTTTGCGGTGGTGGCGACCGAGGTGCGCAACCTCGCGCAGCGTTCGGCCGCGGCGGCCAAGGAGATCAAGGTGCTGATCGACGATTCTGTGCAGAAGATCCAGCTCGGCACCAATCTGGTCGAGCAGGCCGGCACCACCATGACCACGCTGGTGGGCGATGTGCATCAGGTGACGCAGATCGTCGGCGAAATCGCCGTCGCCAGCCGCGAACAGAGCGAGGGCATCGATCAGGTCAATCAGGCCGTGGCGCAGATGGATCAGGTGACGCAACAGAATGCCGCGCTGGTGGAGGAAGCCGCCGCCGCCACGCAATCGCTGCAGGATCAGGCCGGCGAGTTGCAGCAGACTGTCAGCGTGTTCAAGATCGGCGATGCGGCGGTAACGCCGGCTGGCGGCAGCCGCATGGCCAGCCGTCTGGCGCTGCGTTAAACCCTGCAGGCAGCGTGGCTGCGCCGCCGCGCTTGCGGCGAGGCGCGTACCGCGCCATGCCGTGCTATGCCGCGACAGGCAGGATGCGTCCCCGCCAGCTGTCGCCATATTCGGCGATGACCAGATAGTCGCCGGGGCCGGGCGCTTGTGCCAGCGATGCGCCGCCCGGCGCCCAGAAAGCGCTTTTGCCGGCGCTGGCGTAGCCGCCCGACGGCGTCGCGTGGTTGGCCATCAGCACGCCCATGTTGTGCGCCTTGGCGTGGCCGCGCAGCAGTGCGGCGTCTTTCGCATATCCCCCTTCCGAAATCAGCACACCGGCCACGTACAGCGAGGCGCCGGCGTCCGCCGCCGCGCGCGCATGCGAGGCGTGGGTGGTGTCGGCGCAGATGGCTTCCACGTAGCGCTGGCCGTGCAGCGGCTGCGCCAGCGCGGTCATGGGGCCGGGCTGGGCGTGGGCTTCTTCACCGGCATGCAGGTGCTGCTTGCGGTAGACCGTGGTGCCGCCATCCGCCGCAAAGCCGATGCTGGCGATGCAGGGGCGCTCCGCATCCGCATCGCGCACCGGTGCGCCGAAGATCACGGTCATGCCGGCCGTGCGCAATGGCGCCAGGCGGGCATCGTCCGGCGTCAGGGCGCATTGATGCAGCAGCGGCAGCTCGTAGCCGCACAGGGACAGTTCCGGAAACACCAGCAACTGCACCCCTTCCGCGCGCGCGGCGGCGATAAAGCGCAGGTGTGTAGTGATGTTGGCGGCGATGTCGCCCGCCACCGATGGCGCTTGCGCCGCCGCGATGCGGATACCCATTACTTCTCCTGTTTGAGTGGTTTGCCTTTGTCGATCACTTCGCGGCAGTCGCCCTTGAAGTTGGCGTTGTCGTAGTTGGACCAGCCGTAGCTGTCCACGTAGCGCTTGTGCTGCTTGAATTGCTTGTTGAGGAAGCTCCATTCCAGCCTTTGATCGTCGTACTGGATGTCGCCCAGGTCCAGCAGGGTGTGGAACACGTTCTCGGTGGCGAGGCGCGCCTTGCGGTGGCGCAGCAGCTGGCGCACTTTCTCCGGGTAGCGCTCCTTGTATTCGTCCGAGTACCACACCATGGCCGGAACGTGGAATTCATACTGCGTGTTGTGGCCGTGGAAGGCGAGATTGCAGCTGCCGTCGTACAGGGTCTGGCCGTGGTCGGCCACGTAGACCATGGAGGTCAGCTGCTGCGTGGCCTTCAGCTGGCCGATCACCTGCGACAGGAACCAGTCGGTGTACAGGATGGAGTTGTCGTAGCTGTTGTTCAGTTGCGGCTTGATCTTCAGGTCGGTGTACACCGGCTTGTCGACGCCGAACAGCGATGGCTGCCATTTGTCGAATTCCTTCGGATAGCGCTGGCTGTAGTTCCAGTGATTGCCCAGCGTGTGCAGCACGATCAGTTTTTTCGGCGCCGGATCGCCGATGGCGTGCCGCAGCGGCTCCAGCAAGATCTGGTCGAAGTTGGAGTTGTTGGTGAAGCCGCCCAGGTTCATGAACTGGATCACATTGGCTTCCTTGGCAAACACCGACACCGGCGTGTCGAACTGGCCGAACGAGATCTGGTTCGACAGCCAGAAAGTCTTGAAGCCGGCTTCCTTGTAGGCGGTCAGGAAGGATTTTTCGGAGAAGCCGTCTTTCAGGCTTTGCGTGGCGGGCTTGCGCGAGATGATGACCGGCACCGACAGCCGCGTCGCCGATACCGAGGTAATCACGTCCGGCAGCGTCACCAGATTGGGCTCCTGGCGCAGCAGCGGCGTGGTGTCGCGCGTGTAGCCGTTCACGCCCCAGCGGTCGTAGCGCGACGATTCGCCGATGACCATGATGACGATTTCCGGGCTGTCGTTTTTCTCCGGCTGGTGGGCGCCGAAGGTGAAGCTGCTGCTGCGCCGGCCCAGGTCGGCCAGGTACTCGCGCTCCTTGTAGAAATCGACGCCGCGCGCGGTCAGGCCGAACGGCCACGAGGAGGCGAAGTCGCTGAACGCCAGCGGCGAACGCATCCGCCACGGCAGCGCGCCCCAGTGCCAGCCGGTGCGGCCCGCGCCAGCGATGGCCGCATGTTCCGGATCGCTGTCTTCCACCGCGTCTTCTTCCTCCGACGCCTCCTCCTCGCTGGCGGCGCTGCCGGCCGAGGTGACGCCAACGTAGCGCAGCGCCGAACTGAGCGCCGAGCCGATGGCCGAACCGTTGGACGCCGCTGCCGGCGCGCTGCCGGCGCTGGCATGCGCCGATGCCGACGGTCTGGCGCGCACGCCGAATTCCCAGCCATAGGCCCACAGCGCGGCCAGCGCCAATAATATGGACAGCACGATCCAGCGCGACTTGCCGCGCCAGGCCAGCGCCGGGCTGCGGCGGGCGGCGAGCTGCACCGCGATCCACCAGGCGATCACGCCCAGCAGCACGGCTGCCATCAGCCATACTTTGCGGCCGAGGAATTCCATCGCTTCCTTGGGGCTGGTTTCGGCAATGATGCCCAGGTGGTGGGTGGAGATGCCCTGACCGTAATAAATAAACAAGTAGATTTCGGTCGGCAGCGCCAGAAAGGCCGGGATCAGCAGCCAGTGGAACCATGCCGGCCGCTGCAGCACGCTCCACACCGCCAGCCAGGCCAGCGCCTCCACCGCCAGCACATGCGTCAGCTCCGGCACCTGCTTGCCCAGCAGCAGGGGCACGCAGGGCACCAGCGACAGCAGCAGGTAACTGATCAGGACAAACAAGGGGGCAGGGCGCAGCAGGGATCGCATTCGGAACGGGCAGGGCAGTGATTGATTTGCTTGCTATTATCAATTGTTTCTTGATCCTTGCAAGCCGCATGGCGCCGTGATTTTGGTTGACTGAGCCACGGTTCACGTCTATACTCGCGAGTTCTCAATTTATTCTGCACATCGTATACGCTGAATCAGGCTGCTCCGTGAGAGTGGCTATTTGCGCCTCCGCTGTCCCGGTAAATCGGGAGAAGGTTTTTTGTCCCCGGCAATCTGTCCGGGTTGTTAACGTTGTAATTTAGTTGGGTTTAGAACGATGCCAACCATCAATCAACTGATTCGCCAACCACGCACCAAGCTGGTCGTGAAGAGCAAATCGCCGGCGCTGGAAAACAGCCCGCAAAAACGTGGCGTGTGCACCCGTGTGTACACCACCACTCCTAAGAAGCCTAACTCGGCACTGCGTAAAGTTGCCAAAGTGCGTCTGACCAACGGTTTCGAAGTGATTTCGTACATCGGCGGTGAAGGCCACAACCTGCAGGAACACAGCGTTGTTCTGCTGCGCGGCGGTCGTGTAAAAGACTTGCCAGGTGTGCGTTACC
>Ga0102587_1000204_pt1 | contig 78635 bp, 67 predicted proteins | sample AraplaF_Col_mTSA_FD_76853 | JGI IMG/M metagenome (GOLD analysis project Ga0102587, IMG submission 76853) | Arabidopsis root microbial communities from the University of North Carolina, USA - plate scrape MF_Col_mTSA (SPADES assembly) (version 2) | ecosystem: Host-associated > Plants > Roots >...
CATCCCGTTCGGCGATCAGGGCGGTAACCCGGAGCTGGTTGTACAGACCGTCTCCTGTCAGGAATTAGGCCGCTGCAGGAGCTGCTGGGGCTTCGGCGCGATGGCTCTTGGCCGCGTCTTCACGCTGAACCGACTTCATCATTGGCGAAGGAGCGGTTTCCGCTTTCTTCATCTTGACGGTCAGGTGACGCAGCACGGCATCATTGAATTTGAATGCGGTTTCCAGCTCAACCAGGGTCTCGTTGTCGCATTCGATGTTCAGGCAGATGTAGTGTGCCTTGGCCAGTTTCTGGATCGAGTAAGCCATTTGACGGCGGCCCCAATCTTCAACACGGTGCACGTTACCGCCGCGCGAGGTCACGCTGGTCTTGTAACGTTCGATCATCGCGGGCACTTGCTCGCTTTGGTCCGGGTGGACGATAAATACGATTTCGTAGTGACGCATTAATAACTCCCTTAAGGACTGTGAATATAGCCCACCCCGGCGTCAAGACGGGTGTGGGAAGAGGTAAGCCCGCAAGCATAGCAGACTTTGCCGGCCGGCTCAAGGTTTACTGATGGCGCGCAAAGCCCCCTGCCCGCTGGGCTGGCATGCTGGGCCATGGACCAGTTCGATGCCGCCTGGAAGCTGCTTGCCGGGAACCATCCCGAAGCCTTCCTACGGCTGTTCGCGCCGGATCTCGCAGCCAAGGTTGACTGGAACCAGCAATATTGCCTCCCCGACCACGAACTTGTACCGCCTGCGCCGGACAGCCGTAGCGCCACCCGGCATCCCGACATCCTGCTCCTGGTCACGCTTCTGGATGGCAGCCCGGCCTGCCTTCATGTCGAAATCCAGTGCTGCCGCGACGAGGATTTTGCCAGGCGCATGGCGATTTACCACAGCCGCCTGCACGATCGTTTCGCCGTGCCGGTAATCAGCATCGCGCTTCTTGCCGACGCGGGCCTGCGCTGGCGGCCTGACATTTACCGGGATGAACGCGACGGCTGCGGCATGACGGTCCGCTTCCAAACGGTCAAACTGCTGGACTTCCGCAGTCAGCTTGGCGAGCTGACAACAAGCCGGAACCCGGCCGCGTTCGCCGCCGCAACACACCTGCTCGCCCTGCAGACCAGGAACTCCAGCGAACGGCGACATGCCGCCAAATTGCGCATGCTACGCCAGCTATTCGCGGGAAACAGGAATGTGCAGGAACTTTCGGACTTGGGTCAGATCCTAGACCTGATGATGCCAACGCCGTGGAAATGGCAAAAGGAGGCAAGCATGGACATTTATGAGCTATACGACGCAAATAAGCATGCGGACAAGAACAGTTTCGCTTACGCATTTTGGGAATTGACGGACAAGCGCGGGCGCATGAAGGGACGAGCAGAGGGCAGAGTCGAAGGGCGGGCCGAAGGACGGGTCGAGGGACGGACAGAAGCGTTCTGCGAGGCCCGCGACAGCCTCGCCGCGCTGGTCGAACAACAACTCGCCACCCGATTTGGTAGCCTCCCTGCCTCGGCTATAAACGCCCTCGGGGAAGCAACTGAGGAGCAGCTTGAACAACTGGCCCTTGCACTACTCCGGGTAAGAACGCTGGACGACGCGCTGGTTGTCTCCGGCTTAATCGCCTGAGGCCTCACCCTTCGCCACCAAGGCAGGCTGCGTGGCCTTAGGCGATCGCAAAATCCCGGCGAGGAACCCGAGCCCGGCCGCCAGCCAGACCAGGGAGGCGACTACATCAAACGTCCACACACGATCGGGAAACTTGTACAGGTAAGGCACTACCAGCAGCCCGCGCAGCAGGCAAATCGCAGCAATCGTGCCCTGCGCCATTTGTGCGAATGGCAGCCAGCGCAAGCGCCCGGCGCCGGCCAGTGCATACAGACAGCAGATAAACATCAAGGCCCCAATGACTACCGCACCAGCCGGCGCGAACCACGTCCCGGCCCGGGCAGAGGCAAGCACTTTCGGAGGCGCCTGCAAGAAGGCATACCACTCCGGCCCCAGCCAAGGCGCCACGAAATGGATCACGGCACCAAACAAGGAAATCCCTGCCGCCAGCAAGAAAGCAAACCGTCCCATCCTGCCCTCCAATGGTTGTCGAAACATTATTAAGCCGAATATTTTCTGTCATTGCAACAAATTTGCTTGCAATTCCTTTCATACTGTACAAAAATACAGACTGTCTATATCCACAGTTCACCATAGCGCCATGATCAAGCTCACAGCACGACAAGAACAGATCCTCAACCTGATCAAGGATGCGATCGACAGCACCGGCTTCCCGCCTACCCGCGCAGAAATCGCGGCGGAACTGGGCTTCAAATCCGCCAACGCTGCAGAAGAACACCTGAAAGCCCTGCAGCGCAAGGGCGCCATCGAAATTACCGCAGGCACTTCGCGCGGCATTCGCCTGACCGGCAACTTCGGCGGCCCGGCAACTGGCGCCGCGGCGCCGCGTCCGGCTGCGCGCGCCAATGTCGAATTCGACGACATGCCGGCCGTCCCTGCCGGCATGCTGGTTTCGCTGCCGTTGATCGGCCGCGTTGCCGCCGGCTCGCCCATCCTGGCGCAGGAAAACCTGGAAACCACGTACAGCGTCGACCCCAACCTGTTCTCGGCCAAGCCGGACTTCCTGCTGAAAGTACGCGGCGAATCGATGCGCGACATCGGCATCATGGACGGCGACCTGCTGGCCGTGAAAAAGACCGACAGCGCCCGCAATGGCCAGGTCGTGGTAGCCCGCATCGGCAACGATGTCACGGTCAAGACTTACCGCAAGACCGGCAGCAAGATCGAGCTGCTTCCGGAAAACCCGGACTTCAAGGTCATCACCGTGACCGAGGAAGACGACTTCGCCCTGGAAGGCCTGGCCGTTGGCCTGATGCGGACCTGGCACTGATGTCCAGGCAGTGCAGGCCGCATCCGCGCCCTGCACTGCTGCCCGCTCCCAGCAGCGTGCCCGGCATTACGCCGTTTTAAGTCCGCCTGCTCCCCGATTCCTGCATCCTGTCGCACCCGGATGCCACGACGCCCCCGCTCGAGTTATCCTTCTTGCATCGAAAACAAGAGGAGATCACATGCACGTCCGCCGTATCAGCTCGATCCTGTGCGCCTTGGCACTGTCCATTTCGACCGCATACGCAGCCGCCCCGCAGCAGCAGTTCGCGAATATGGGCGACCTGCAGCTTGAAAACAAAGCCACCATCAGCGACTGTTCGATCGGTTACCGCACATTCGGCACCATGAATGCCGACAAATCCAACGTTATCCTGTTTACGACCTGGCATACCGGCACCAGCCGCGATGCGGCCGGTATGCTGCAAAGCGGCGCCCTGTTTGATCCCGCGCCATGGTACGTGGTTGTGATCGACGCGCTGGGTAATGGCGTATCCTGCTCCCCTTCCAACAGCAAGACCCAGCCCGGCCCATCCTTTCCGCAATTCTCGGTACGCGACATGGTCGCCAGCCAATACAAGCTGCTGACTGAAAAGCTGGGCATCAAGCATGTGCATGCCGTAATGGGCTATTCAATGGGCGGCATGCAGGCTTTCCAATGGGCCGCCAGCTACCCGGGCTTCATGGACGTTGCCATCCCCATCGCAGGCACGCCGCGACTGACTTCGTCCGACATGCTGTTCCTGCGCATCGTGGAAAAGTCGGTGCTCGACGAACCGGCATATGCGGGTGGCCGTTATGCAAAGAACCCACCGCTGCCAATGTATAACCTGCTGTTCGCAATGAACTTCGACAGCCCGGCGCACCGCAGCGCGCGCACCGCGCCGAAGGACTTCGAAAAATTCTTCCGCGAGAGCCAGGCCTCCGATCCTGACGGTACGGACGCCAACAACTCCCTGTGGCAGATCCGCGCAGTGCTCGGCCACGATATTGCCCGAGGCGGCAAGCTGGAAGACGAGGCTCCTCGCATCAAGGCGCGCCTGGTCCCGATCAACGCCGCGCAAGACCACCTGGTGAATCCCGGCCCGGCAATCGCCTTCGCCAAGCTGCGCAAGGAAGAAGCCACCGTGCTCGACACCGACTGCGGCCACGCAGCCCTGCGCTGCGCCATGCCGGCCATGAAAGCGGTTGTGGAAAAAGCGCTACGCTAGGCCCGCAGCCTGTTCCGCCAATCCTGCAGTTCGTCGCAGTCATGCTCCCCGGGTGGCTGCGCTAACTTACAGTCACAAAAAACACACCACAACCGGGGAGATTTGATGTTCAAGCCTTTCTGCATCGCAGCCGCGATGCTGGCAGCGCAATCCGCGTTCGCCTTCGATAACCAGTCCAACCACTACCGTCTCAGCATCGACAAGGATGCCAGACGCGCCCACGTCGAAGCCGATGTCTGGGTCGAAGGCCGCGAGCTGGCGCTGTTCAATTGCATGCCGATCCCGCAGCTCAAGAACGGCCAGGCCGACCTGATCGAGAAACTGCAGGTACACGATATGGCCGGCAATGCAGTCGCGCTGGCCGACAAGGGCGAAGGCGAATACGAGGTGGCCGGCGACCGCCGCCTGCGCCTGTCCTACGACATCCGCCTGGAGCACGACAAATACCAATGGCCAGGCGGGAATGAGGAGGTGTCTTACCACACGGATGAAGGCCTGATGTCGGTCGGCTATCCCCTGTTCATCGTCCCCGGCGAGAAAATGCTCGGGCAAACCGAAGTCACCTTCGACCTGCCGGTTGGATGGAAAGCGAACACCCCCTGGCGCAGCGCCGGAAAACCCGGTGTCTTCCTGGTCGAAACACGGCGCGAACTGGTGAACAACGCGTTCTTCTTCGGCACGGCGCACTCGGAAACCTTCAAGGCCGGCGGCGTGGAAATGACGCTGGTGATGGGCAAGCAATACTGGAAGCGCCGCGACGCCTTCATCTCCATGATCGACAAGCAGATGAACAGCTACCAGAAGCTGTACGGCCGTGGCCCCGTCGCCGACCGCTTCCTGATCGTCATCAACCAGGGCGACACCGGCGACGGCGGCGCATTTGCGGGCTCTTTCAGCCAATACCTGAAAGACGATGGCAGCGAAGTCGCACGCCCGATCTGGGGCAAGGTGATGGCGCACGAACTGGCCCACTTCTGGGACGGCCACTCGCTGGTACCGAAGAACGAGAGCGAAGAATGGTTCAAGGAAGGCGTGAACGATTATGTGACCGTGATCACCATGGCGCGCAACAAGCTGATGGACCGTAGCATGCTGATTCAGCAACTTGAGAATCTCGCACGCGGCCAGAACGTGGCGCGCAATGTGCAAGGCCTGACGGTGACCGTGCGCGAAGCCGTAAAGGACAAGCACCGCAACTGGCTGCTGGTCTACGGCGGCGGCACGATAGCCGGACTGGCGATGGACGTCGAACTGCGCAAGGCCACGAAAGGCAAGGTCAGTCTCGACACGCTGCTCAACGAGATGTACAGGGAATTCGGGCACAAAGGCAAGACGTACGACCAAGCCGACATCGTCCGCATCGGCAAGGCGATCAGCGGCGTCGACCTCGACCCGCTGCTGAACAACATCGTGGCCACCAGCAAGGCGCCCGACCTTGGCCCGCTGTTCAGGGACATCGGCCTGCGCCTCGAGCAGTTCGGCATGCTGGAAACCTACCTGCTGCGCGATCCCGCCGCGACAGCCGAACAGAAGTCCCGCTTCACAGCCATCTTCGGCGTCCCTTATTGAAACGGCAGAGCCCGTGTCAACCTTGGGGTCAGGCTCCCAAGTTGACACGGGCTCTACCGTGGCATAGCTGTGCTCGTGTCAACCAAAGAGCCTGACCCCAAGGTTGACACGGGCTGGACTAAATCAGTCCAAAGCGTTCTTGAAGTCGGCGATCAGGTCGGCGGTGTCTTCGATGCCGACGGAGACGCGGATCAGGCTGTCGGCAATGCCCATCGAAGCGCGGCGCTCGGGACCCATCTCGTAGAAGATGGTGTGCGAGACGGGAATCACCAGGGTACGCGTGTCGCCCAGGTTGGAAGTTGGAATCGCCAGCTTCAGCTTGTTCAGGTAATCGAAGCAGTCAATGCCATCCTTCAGCTCAAAGCTCAGCAACGAACCGAAGTCCTTGAACAGCTCCGCTGCAATGCCATGCTGCGGGTGCGATTTCAGGCCGGGATAGTACACGGCTGCCACGCGCTCGTCGGCTTCCAGCATTTCAGCCAGCGCGCGCGCATTGGCAGAGGTACGGTCCATGCGCAGCGCCAGCGTTTCGGCGCCGACGGCGATATGGTGTGCCGCTTCCGGCGCCAGCGAGGCGCCGAAATCGCGCAGCGCCTTGGCGCGGATCTGCACCAGGCCCCACTGCACCGCAGGGTTCTTCTTGTAGTTCTCGAAGATATTCGGGAACCTGGTCCAGTCGTAGGCGCCGGTATCGGTTAATGCGCCGCCCAGGGCATTGCCATGGCCGCCAATCGACTTGGTCAAAGCATTCACCACCAGCCCCGCGCCCACGTCTTTCGGGCGGAACAGGTAGGGCGACGTCATCGTGTTGTCGACGATGTACAGGATGCCGCGCTCCGCACACAATTCGCCGATGCGTTTCAAGTCGGCGATCTGGGTGCGCGGGTTGGCGATGGTCTCCACGAACACCATGCGCGTTTCAGGCTTCAGCGCCGCGGCCACATTGGCCACGTCGGTGGCGTCGACAAAGTCCACGCCCACGCCCTGCCCCGCCACCGTCTGCCACAGGGAATTGGTATTCCCGAACAGGAACGACGACGACACGACGTGGTCGCCGGCACGCAGCAGCGCCTGGAACACGGCGCCGATGGCGCCCATGCCCGTGGCGAAGCAGATCGTGCCCACGCCCTGCTCCATCTTGCTGACCTTGTCCTCCAGCGCGGCAACCGTCGGGTTACCCTGGCGGCCATAGCGGAAGCCTGGCTCCTTGCCCTGGAATACCGACGCCAGCTGGCGCGCGTCGGCGTAGCCGAAAGTCACCGAAGTATGGATCGGCTTGTGCAGCGAGCCGTGCTCGATGCCTTTCTGGCGGTCGTTGTGCAGGATGGTGGTCGTGAAGCCGTAGTTCTTCATCAGGATTCCGTCGTAGCAGTGTTCAGGTTCAGTTGCGTGCGCGCCGCGTCTTCCGCGACCTTGGCCTTCTTCGGGTTCACGCGCGCCTGTTCGATGCGGTCCAGGTACTCGGCCGATACGTCGCCGGTGATGTACTTGCCGTCGAAGCAGGAAGCTTCGAATTCGGTCAGCGCAGGATTCACGTCGGCGATGGACTTCTTCAGGTCTTCCAGGTCCTGGTAAACCAGCGCATCGGCGGTGATTTCCTTGCAGATCTCGTCCAGCGTGCGGCCGTGGGCGATCAGCTCGTCGCGCGTCGGCATGTCGATGCCGTACACGTTCGGGTACAGCACTGGCGGCGCGGCGGAGGCGAAGATCACTTTCTTGGCGCCGGCTTCGCGCGCCATTTGCACGATCTCGCGCGAGGTGGTGCCGCGCACGATGGAGTCGTCCACCAGCAGCACGACCTTGTCCTTGAATTCGTCGCCGATGGCGTTCAGCTTCTGGCGCACGGATTTCTTGCGCATCGCCTGGCCCGGCATGATGAAGGTACGGCCGATGTAGCGGTTCTTGATGAAGCCTTCGCGGTAGTCCACGCCCAGGCGCATCGCCAGCTGGATGGCGGCGGGACGCGAAGAGTCGGGAATCGGCATCACGACGTCGATGCCTTCAGCCAGTCCCTCGCGCTTGATCTTGTCGGCCAGGTATTCGCCCATTTTCAGGCGGGTGTTGTACACGGAGGCGCCGTCGATCACCGAGTCGGGACGCGCCAGGTACACGTATTCGAATACGCATGGATTGAGCTTCGGCGCATCGGCGCAGATCTGCGCGTGCAGCTTGTTGTCCATGTCGATGAAGATCGCTTCGCCCGGCAGCACGTCGCGTACGAAGCGGAAGCCCATGCCTTCCAGCGCCACGGATTCGGAGGCCACCATGTATTCGGTGCCTTCGGCCGTTTCGTTGACGCCCAGGCACAGCGGGCGAATGCCGAACGGGTCGCGGAAGGCCAGCATGCCGCTGCCTGCAATCTGCGCCACCGCTGCATAGCCGCCGCGCACGCGCTTGATCAGCACCGTCACCGCCTGGAAGATGTTGGCCGGAGTCAGGGTGACGTCGGTGGAGGCTTTCTGGATCTCGTGCGCCAGCACATTCAACAGCACTTCCGAATCGGAATCGGTGTTGATGTGGCGGCGGTCGTTCTTGAACATCTCGTCCTTGAGCTGTTCCCAGTTGGTCAGGTTGCCGTTGTGCGCCAGGGTGATGCCGAACGGCGCGTTGACGTAGAACGGCTGCGCTTCTTCTTCGCTGGAAGAGCCGGCGGTCGGGTAGCGGCAGTGGCCGATACCGGAATTGCCATTCAGCGAACGCATATTTCGGGTGCGGAACACGTCGCGCACCAGGCCGTTGGCCTTGTGCATGGAGAACGTGTTGCTCTGGTTGGTTGCGATGCCTGCCGCATCCTGGCCGCGGTGCTGCAACAGCAGCAGCGCGTCATACAGCATCTGGTTGACTGGTTGGTGGGATACGACGCCGACGATGCCACACATGGTGTGCTCCTAAACTTGGTACTGCGGATTTAAAGAATTCTAAAAATGGACATGCTCCGCCATCGCGGCGGGCAGGAATGGTTTCACGGTACGCACGCCGGATTCCGCCAGGGGACTCAACAGCGCGCTCTTCCAGAAATCCTGCTTGGGCATGGAGGTCATCCCACACAATATGACGCCAACCAGCACAATCACAATGCCGCGGCCGAGCCCAAACAGGGCTCCCAGGCCGCGATCGGCGAAAGTCAGGCCGCCCGCTTCAATCAACGCATTGATTGCCATGGTCAACAGGGCCATGAGGATGAGCACTCCGATAAACAGTGCAATGAAGGCAACGATCAGGCGCACAACCTCGCCTGGCAGCGATTCCGGCAGCATGGCTGCCAGCCACGGGCCATAGGCGTTGGCGACCACGAAGGCGACGATCCAGCCGGCCAGGGATAAAACCTCTTTGACCAGGCCACGCATGGTACTAATGACGATGGATGCGATCAGCACGAAAATAACCAGGTAATCGAAAATCGTCACGTCAGCGCAGCCTCGAATCGTACTGTCAGGCCGGGGTCACGTTGCCGCTCAGGCCCAGTTTGCCCAGCTTGGCTTTGGCCTTCTCGGCTTCTTCCTTGTTCGGGAAGGGGCCGATTCGCACGCTGGTCAATTCGCCATTGGCGGTGTTGACTTTCTGCGCATAGGACTTGATGCCGGCTTCGCCCAGCTTGCGCTGAAGCTCGTCCACTTTGTCTTTGGTGGCGAAGGCGGCGACCTTGACCACATATTTGCTTGCAGGCGCTGCTTCGGTCGGCTTGCCTTCCAGGATGGCCATCGCGCGCGCATCGTCAGTATGGGCAGGCTTGGCTTCCGGTTTAGGCTCCGGTTTCTTGGGTTCCGGCTTCGGTTCGGGATGCTTCACCTCGGCCTTGGCGACTTTCGGCTCGGTCGCTTTCGGTTCCGCCGCTTTTGGCGGCTTCGCAGTTTCGGTCACGGCCGGCTTGGTCGGCACGTGGACAATTTCTTCACCTTTATCCAGCGATGCTCCAGCCGCAGCGACTGGGGCCACAGTGCGCGAGGAAGGTGTCGCGGCAGCCGGCTTGTTGGCCGCCGGCGTTTGCGCAGGGGTGGCCGGCTGTTCCAGCGCAGGCGTCGGCGCGACAGCCGGGCCGCCATTCAGCGGCTCGCCCGGCTTGTCCTTGGAGGGCATATTGATGGCGATATCGGACACCGACGATTTCGGCTCCGAATCGAGCAGCATCGGCAGGCCGATGGCAACGGCCAGCGCCAGCGCGATCGCGCCTACCAGGCGGCGGCGGGCGCGCTTCTTCTCGGGCAGTACAGGGTCGGGGGTATTTTTGCTACTATTGCGGCGCGGCGCCGCGTCGGCGCCAGCGCTCGATGCGCGCTTGGAACGGGCCTTCTCGTCCAGGGCCCTGTCGTCCTGTGCGCGGTAGTAACCGCTGTCTTCACCAGCGGCATCTTGCTTGTTTTTGCCAAATTTCGATAACAAGCCCATGCGGAATTTTCTCAGTGGAGTGAGGATTTTTTCGCCGCCATAACGCCGGCGACAGTCAGGAATGATCCAAAGACCACAATTCTATCATTCTCGCCCGCCCTGCTCATCGCATTTGCGAATGCCTGGCCTGGTTCATCGAAAATACTGACGGTTTTTTCGCCCATGTTTGCTTCAATTGACTGCACTTTGGCGGCCAGTTCCGAAGCGGTCGCCGCGCGCGGCGATGGCAAATTGGTAAGACACCAATGGTCGACGCATGGCGCCATGGCCTTGATCACGCCGTCGATATCCTTGTCGTGCATCGAACCGAACACTGCGAAGGTGTACGGGCTGAAACCCATATTGCCAACGTTTTGCGCCAGCGCCGCCGCAGCGTGCGGATTGTGCGCCACGTCGTAGATCACGGTCGGGCGGCCCGGCAGTACCTGGAAACGGCCCGGCAGCTCCACCATCACCAGGCCGGTACGCACTTCCTGCGCGCCAACCGGCAGTTCCATCTTCAGCGCTTCCAGTGCCGCCAGCGCCGCGCAGGCGTTCAGCAGTTGGTTGGCGCCGCGCAGGCCGGGATACGCAAGCGAATTGCGGCGCTGCGAGCGGCCGCCGTAATTCCACTGCTGCTTGTCGCCCGCATAATTGAAATCGCGGCCCATCAGCCAGAGGTCGGCGCCGATTTCCATGGCGTGGTCGATCAGGGACTGCGGCGGCACCGGGTCGCTGCAGATGGCGGCTTTGCCGGTGCGGAAAATGCCCGCCTTTTCAAAGCCGATCTGTTCACGCGTGCCGCCCAGGTAATCGACGTGGTCGATATCGACGCTGGTCACGATCGATACGTCGGCGTCGATCACATTGACCGCATCCAGGCGGCCGCCCAGGCCAACTTCCAGGATCACCACATCCAGCGTCGCCTGCGACATCAGGTGCATGATGGCCAGCGTGGTGAACTCGAAATAGGTCAGCGAAATATCGCCGCGCGCCCGTTCCACGAAATTGAAGCTCTCCACCAGTTGCTCATCGCTGGCCATGTCGCCGTTCAGGCGCGCACGCTCATTGAAGTGCAGGAAGTGCGGCTTGATGTACAGGCCGACACGGTAACCGCCCTGCAACAGGATCGATTCCAGCATGGCGCAGGTCGAGCCCTTGCCGTTGGTGCCGGCCACCATGATGACCGGGCACTTGAAGGCAAGCGCCATGCGCTCCTTGACGGCGCGCACGCGGTCCAGGCCCATGTTGATGACGGTTTCGGCATGGCGCGACTCGATCAGCGCAAGCCATTCAGGGAGGGTATTCGGGAGATTGGACATTATCGCCAGGGAGGGATTTTTGGGCGCGCAGCGCAGGAGGCTGCGCGCGCCGGGTGAAACGTAAAGCTTAGGCCAGCACTTCGGCGGCCTGGTTCTGCATCAGCGCCAGCAGGCGTGCGATTTCTTCGCGCATCTGGCGGCGGTCCACGATCATGTCGATCGCGCCCTTGGTCAGCAGGAACTCGGAACGCTGGAAGCCTTCCGGCAGCTTTTCACGCACGGTGTTTTCGATCACGCGCGGACCGGCAAAACCGATCAGCGCCTTCGGCTCGGCCATCACCACGTCGCCCATGAAGGCGAACGATGCGGACACGCCGCCCATGGTCGGGTCGGTCAGCACGGAGATGAACGGCAGTTTCTTCTCGGCCAGTTTGGTCAGCATGGCAGTGGTTTTTGCCATCTGCATCAGCGACAGCAAGCCTTCCTGCATACGCGCGCCGCCGGTGGCGGTCACGCAGATGAATGGCACTTTCTGTTCCAGCGCCACCTGGGCCGCGCGGGCGAAACGTTCGCCAACCACGGAACCCATGGAGCCGCCCATGAATTCGAATTCGAAGCAAGCCACGACAACCGGCAGGCTCATGATCGAGCCGCCCATCGCGATCAGGGCATCGGTTTCGCCGGTGGCTTCCATCGCCTGCTTCAGGCGATCAGGGTATTTCTTGCTGTCCTTGAACTTCAGCGTGTCGACCGGCAGGGTTTCCTGGCCGATTTCGTAACGGCCGCCGGCGTCCAGCAGTGCGTCCAGGCGCTCGCGGGCGCGGATACGCATGTGGTGGTCGCACTTGGGGCAGACGTGCAGGTTCGACTCGAGGTCGGTACGGTACAGGACTGCCTCGCAGGATGGGCATTTCACCCACAGGCCTTCAGGCATTGTCTTGCGAGCGGCAGCTTCCGAGCGCTGGATGCGCGGTGGCAGCAATTTTTCCAACCAGCTCATAAATTTCTCCTCTTGCACTAACTTAGGCCGGAAGTGTAGCCGTTTCTGCCTGTCCTGTCGAACAAAACAGGCAGAATCTTGCTCTCAGATTAACGCTTTTCGTCGAGTGCGTGGCGAATGCCGGAAACGAACGATCGTACTGATTTTGCAGCGTTTTCCGGGCCGGCCGCCTCGATTTCCTGGATGATGCGGCTGCCGATCACCACCGCATCGGCCACGGAGGCCACGGCCTTGGCCGTGGCGCCGTCCCGGATGCCGAAACCGACACCCAACGGCAACTGGACGTGCTTGCGGATCATGTCCAGCCGGCGCGCCACGTCTTCGGTGTCGATATGGCCGGCGCCGGTGACGCCTTTCAGCGACACATAGTACGTGAAACCGCTGCCGACGCGCGCCACTTGCTGCACGCGTTGTTCGGTCGAGGTGGGGGCGAGCAGGAAAATCAGGTCCTGGCCGGCTGCGCGCATCTTGGCGGCGAATTCCTCGCATTCTTCCGGCGGATAGTCGACCACGATCGCGCCGTCGGCACCGGCGGCGCGGCTGGCGTCGATGTAGGCATCGGCGCCGAGGCGTTCGATCGGGTTGGCATAGCCCATCAGGACTACCGGTGTGGTCGTGTTGGTTTTGCGGAATTCGCGCACGAAGTCGAAGCAGTCGCGGATGCCGACGCCGTTGGCCAGCGCACGCTCGCAGGCGCGCTGGATCACCGGGCCTTCGGCCATCGGGTCGGAGAATGGGATGCCCAGTTCGAGGATGTCGGCGCCGCCCTCGACCAGGGCGTGCATCAGTTCCACGGTTTTGCCGGGTTGCGGGTCGCCTGCGGTGATGAAGGTGACCAGGGCTTTCTTGTTTTGCGCTTTCAGGGCGGCGAAGGTTTGTTCGATACGAGTCATGTTTTTTCCTTTCAAACCGGTAAGGCAGTGCCTGACCCACGGGGTCAGACACTGGTACGCGGCGGTCGTTGGCCGGGTGCCCGCCCCTGCGGGTCAGGCACCGGTTTACCGGTTTTAGAACTGCAACCCCGCGCGCTGCGCAACGGTATGCATATCCTTGTCCCCCCGGCCCGACAGGTTCGCCAGAATGATCTTATCCTTCGGCAGCGTCGCCGCCAGCTTGGCCGCATACGCCAGCGCATGCGAAGACTCCAGCGCAGGAATAATCCCCTCGATATGGCAGCAATCATGGAAAGCCTGCAGCGCCTCGTCGTCGGTAATCGACACATACTGCGCCCGTCCCGAATCCTTCAGGTAGGAGTGCTCAGGCCCCACCCCCGGATAATCCAGGCCCGCCGACACCGAGTGCGTCTCGATGATCTGACCGCCCTCGTCCTGCAGCAGGTAAGTACGATTGCCGTGCAAAACGCCCGGATAGCCGGCCGTCAGCGAAGCGGCATGCTTGCCGGTATCGAGCCCCTCCCCTGCCGCCTCGACGCCAACCAGCGCCGTCGCAACCTGGTCGATGTAAGGATAGAAAATGCCCATCGCGTTCGAGCCGCCGCCGATGCAGGCCACCACATAGTCCGGCTGGCGCCCGGTCATCTCAGGCATCTGCTGCAGGCATTCCTCGCCGATCACGGACTGGAAATCGCGCACCATCATCGGATATGGGTGCGGACCCGCCACCGTGCCGATGATGTAGAAAGTGTTTTCAATATTGGTGACCCAGTCGCGCATCGCCTCGTTCAACGCATCTTTCAGGGTCTTGGAGCCGGATTCCACCGGCACCACGGTCGCGCCGAGCAGCTTCATGCGATAGACGTTCTGCGCCTGGCGCTTCACGTCCTCGCTGCCCATGTACACCACGCACTCCAGGCCGAAGCGCGCGCAGATGGTGGCGGTAGCAACGCCGTGCTGGCCGGCGCCGGTTTCGGCGATGATGCGCGGCTTGCCCATGCGCTTGGCCAGCAAAGCCTGGCCGATCACGTTGTTGATCTTGTGTGCGCCGGTGTGGTTCAGGTCTTCGCGCTTGAAGAAAATCTGCGCGCCGCCCAGTTGGTCGGACCAGCGCTTGGCGTGGTACACAGGCGATGGACGGCCGACGAAGTGCTTCAGCTCATAGCGGAACTCTTCAAGGAACAGTTCATCCTTGCTGTAGCGGTCATAGGCTTCGCGCAGCTCGGCCAGCGCGTAGCTCAGGGTTTCGGCAACGAAGGAGCCACCGTAAGGGCCGAAATGGCCGGTGGCGTCAGGCAAGTGGTAAGACGAGGCGTGGAACAGGTGCGCTGGAGGCGCATCAACCGGGGTTTTCATGGTGCGGATCTTTCTCAATAGTGGCATCTGCTGCCCGCACGCCGCGAATGAACTCCGCGATCAGGCGAGCATCTTTGATACCCTTGGCGCGCTCGACGCCACTTGAGACGTCAACCGCGTAAGGGCGAACGCTGGCCACTGCGCCAGTCACATTTTGCACGCTCAAGCCACCACTCAAAACGGCCCGATGCGCGAGATCTTTTGGGATTAGGGACCAATCGAAAACCTTTCCTGCGCCGCCATATGCATCCACGAAGGTGTCGAGCAGGAGGCCCGAGAACAAGCCACTGGATGCGCGGCAAAGTCGCTCATATTCTAGCAGCTCAGCGCCGCTTGTGTCGGGTTTGACGCGGAAGACCCGTACAAACGCCCTGCCCGCCGCACGCGCCGCTTGCGCGCACTGCTCCGCCGTCTCATCGCCATGGAATTGCAAAAGTGACACGGGCGCCACCGCCACGGTGCCGGCCACCTGCTGCGCCGTGTGATTAACGAACAGGCCGACCGGCGTCACGAACGGCGGCAGCAGCGCAATCAGCTCGGCCGCGCGTTGCGGCGTCACGTAGCGCGGGCTCTTCTCGTAAAACACAAAACCCACTGCATCGGCGCCTGCCGCCACAGCGGCCTGGACGTCTTCTTCGCGGGTCAGGCCGCAGATCTTGATGCGCGTGCGTGGCATGTGTGAATTTCCTCAGAAAGCAGGCAGGATGCTGGGCTCCTCGTACGGCAAGCCCCATTTTGCGTCGTATTCGATCCGGGACAGGTACAGGCCGTCCGGCATGAAGGTCGGCGCCGCCTTGGTGCGGTCCTTCCCAGCCAGCAGCTCGCCCATCCAGTCGATATTCTCGCGCCCCTGGCCAACGTAGACCAGCGAGCCAACCAGGTTGCGCACCATATGATGCAGGAAGGCGCTGGCGCGCAAGGTGAACAGGATCATGTCGCCGTGGCGCTCGATCTCGATCATCTGCATTTCCTTGACCGGCGTCTTGGCCTGGCACATGGAGGCGCGAAAGGCCGTGAAGTCGTGGGTGCCGATCAGCGGCTTGACCGCTTCGCGCATGCGCTCCACGTCCAGCTTCCAGTGGGTGAAGCCGGCGCGGCCCGCCAGCAGCGGCGAACGCACCTGGTGGTTGTACAGCAGGTAATGATAGGTACGGGAACGGGCGCTGAAGCGCGAATGGAATTCCTGCTCGGGCGTCGGCGCTTCCGGCACGTAGCGCGCCCAGCGCACGCCGATCGATTCGGGCAGGAAGGCATTGATGCCGCGCACCCAGGCGTGTTCCGCGCGCTCGAGTTCGGTGTCGAAGTGCACTACCTGGTTCAGGGCGTGCACGCCGGCATCGGTGCGGCCGGCGCAGGTGGTGCCCAGCCTGACGCAGGCGAAGCGCTCGATGGCTTCCTCCAGCTTGTTCTGCACGGTCTGGCCATGCGGCTGGATCTGGTAGCCAAGCCAGTCGGCGCCGTTGTACTGAACCCCTAATGCAATGCGTTTCAAAATAAAAAATGCCCGGTCAGATTGATCTGTGACCGGGCATTATACGGCGAATCAGGGATTAGCCGAGCTGGGCGCGCATTGCCGAAGCACGGGAGACCTGGTCGTCGCTGCCGCCGCGGATCACTTCATCCAGCAGCTCGCGGGCGCCTTCCTTGTCGCCGATTTCCTGGTAAGCCACAGCCAGGTCCAGCTTGGTGTCCATTTCCATATGGAGGGCGGACATCTCTTCCTCGTTCTTCGGCGCTTCGGCCGTCGCCTGGCCAACGCCGCCGAGGTCGAGGTCGATACCGGACAGGTCGAAGTCGGCAGCCGCCGGCGCCGCAGCGACGGCAGGAGCGGCTTCCACTGGCAGGTCCAGCGCGAAGTCGGCAGCCGACAGCGGCGCTTCTTCAACTGGCGCAGCAGCCGGCGCGCTCGCCGCTGGCAGCGAGAAGTCCATGCTGCTCAGGTCTGCCAGCGGGTCGGCAGCAGGTGCAGCCGGCTTGGACTCGCTTGGCAGGTCCAGGTTGAAGTCCATGCCGATATCGGCCATGGCATCAGCCACTGGAGCAGCTTCCACCGCTTCCACCTTGGCAGCCGGTGCATCCAGGCCCAGGTCGAAGGACAGGTCGTGCACTTCTTCCGCAGCAGGAACCGGTGCCGGCGCTGCTTCGGCAACAACCGGCGCCGCAGCGGCAGGCTCGTCGAAGCTCAGGCCGCCGAGGTCGAAGTCCAGGGTGTTGCTATCGGCAGCTTTCGGGCTTGGCTTGGATTCTTCAGCCAGGGACGGCAGCGCACCGGCGTCGCGGTCCAGGTCAAAGTCCATCGCGCTGACGGCGGCAGCAGGCGCGGCGTCCTGGCTCAGGTCCAGGTCCAGGCCATCGGCTGCAGCGTTGGCTGGTGCAGCGGGCTCAGCAAACATCGCAGCGAAGTCGTTGAGCTCATTCGACTCGCTGGCTACGAAAGGGGCTGCACCGGCGGCAGCGGCAGCACCGCCCATGCCGGCAGCGGCCTTGGCTTGCGCAGCACTCACGTACAGCGGATTGTCAGGATCGATGCTGACGCCCAGCGCAGCAGCTTGCGCCCACTCGTCGCCCACGCCCTTGGTCATCGAATACAGCTCGCTGGCCTGGGTTTCGAAGGAACGGGCATCCTTGCGGCCGGCGTAGATTTCCAGCAGCTTCAGGCGGACCGGGTGGCGTTCAGGATGGACGCGCAGCGCTTCCTTCAGGATTTCCTCTGCCTGGGCATCACGGCCGTAAGCGATGTACACATCGGCTTCCGCCACCGGATCGACTTCATTGGTGTCGAGCTGGCTGGCCGAAGGGGCGAAGTTGGAGTTGAACACGCTGTTGCTGGTGTCCACGCTCTGGCCGCCGGTTTCAGCGAACAGGGAATGCGCCGTGGTGCCTGGATCGCCCAGCACGCTGGCCGCTTCCGTATTCGGCAGCGCCAGTTCTTCGGCAGCCTTGCGGCGGCGTACCACCATCAGCGCAGCGATACCGAGCAGCGCAGCAACGCCGGCGCCGATCAGCTTGATGTTTTCCATGATCATGTCGACCAGGCCCGGCTCGACTTTCGCAGGCGGCGGCGTCACCACGGTACGCTTTGGCTTGGCCGGCTTTTCCGGTGCGGCCTCGGCCGGAGCGGCGCCTTCCGCGGCCACTGGAGCAGGTGCGGCAGCAGCCGGGGCGGTAGCAGCCGGCGCCGGGGCTGGCGTCGGCTCGGACAGCTTGACGGCCGGGCTGGCCGCCGGTGCCGCGGCAGCTGGTGCCGGCGCCGCTGCCGGGGCAGGTGCAGAAGCGCTGGCCTTCGCTTGCGCGCTGGCGGCAGCCTTGTTCTTCACCTCCATCAGCTTCTCGAGGTTGTTGACGTTCTTCTCCAGCTCCTTCACGCGGGCGCTGGCGTCGGCCATCTGGCGGTCCTTGGCGATCTTGTCTTCCACTGCGCCGGTCTTGCCCGGCTTGCTGGAAGCCTCGCCGGCCTTGGACAGTTTCAGCTGGTCTTTCGACTCGGTGACCGGCGTCGGGCGCTCCTTGACCTGGGCAGTGATCTTGCCGGTCTGGCTCTGCTGGGATTCAGCTTCCTTGGACGGCGTGGCCGCAGCCACCTGGCCTGCCAGCTTGGAGCGGTAGGCGTTGAAGTCGGCAGCATGCGCCACCACCACGCCGTGGGCTTCGCCCTGGCTGGTGCCTTTGACGGTGCCGGCATCCGGCACGGACAGGATGGTGCCGGACTTCAGGCGGTTCATGTTGGAACCGTTGAAGGCGTCCGGATTGGCGCGGTACAGCGCGACCAGCATCATGTCCAGCGACACGTCGGCCGGCTTCAGGCGGCCGGCGATCTTGCCCAGCGTATCGCCCTTCTTGACTTGGTAGCTGTCGGCAGCAGCGCCGTCCTGGGGGGCAGCGGCGCGCGGCGCAGCCGCCGGCTCCGGTGCACGCGACGGTGCGACAGGCGCGGTCGGCGCTGCGCTTGGTGCGGCAGCCGGGGCCGGCGCCGCGGCAGCTGGCGCAGCCGCCGGAGCGGCAGCCGGCTTGGCGGCAGGGCGCGAACGCTGCGCTGCCACTTGCGCCGAATTGGTCGTGCGCAGGTCGGCAGGATCGAGCAGGAAGGTGTATTCGCGCACCAGGCGACCATTGGTCCAGGTCAATTCCAGCAGCATGTCAACGAAAGGCTCGTTGATCGGCTGGGACGAAGTGATGCGGATAAATTGGCGCGAGCCACGGGCTTCGACCTCGAAGCGCAGGCTGAGCAATGCCGAATTGAAGTCGATATTGGCGGCGCGGAAGGCATCCGGCGAGGCCAGCTTGGCCACCAGTTCGGACGCTTCTTCAGCGGAAACGGCCGTCAATTCGATTTCGGCGCGCAGCGGCTGCCCCAGCGAGGAGAGCACAGTGAGCTTGCCAAGGCCTGCTGCGTTGACGGAAATAGGTGCGAGCACTGCACCGCTGAGCACAGCAGCGGTCAGTGTTTTCAACGCGAACGAAGCGACCTTGGAAGGTTTTTGTACAGGCATAGTGAGCGACGAAAAATGGTTAACGTGGAAACAAAGTTACTTTTCCAGAGGTCTCAACATAACATCATGCTTTAGAGCATGCAAGCATTGTCCCACTATTCTTCCTTTAAAGGAACTATTCTGTTTCGTTCATGCCGAAAATATTCCTTCGCCCAAAGAAAAAGCCGGAATTTCCTTTGAAATCCGGCTTTTAGAAAATACTTCTTATCTTGTTTATTATTCAGTAGGTATTAGCTGAATAATAACTTTTTATTTATCCAATACGATGCGCAGCATGCGGCGCAGCGGCTCGGCGGCGCCCCACAGCAGCTGGTCGCCGACGGTGAAGGCGGACAGGTAGTCGCCGCCCATCGACATCTTGCGCACGCGGCCGACCGGAATCGCCAGGCTGCCGGTGACGGCGGCCGGGGTCAGTTCCTTGACCGACGCTTCGCGGGTGTTCGGCACGAACTTCACCCACTGGTTGTCCTTGGCGATGATGTCGTTGATCTCGTCCAGCGGCACATCCTTGCGCAGCTTGATGGTCAGCGCCTGGCTGTGGCAGCGCATGGCGCCGATGCGCACGCACAGGCCGTCGACCGGGATCGCGGAGGCGGAGAAGCCTTCGCCGCGGCCCAGGATCTTGTTGGTCTCGGCGCCGCCCTTCCACTCTTCCTTCGACTGCCCGTTGCCCAGGTCCTTGTCGATCCACGGGATCAGGTTGCCGCCCAGCGGCACGCCGAACTGCTTGGTTTCTTCCGGCGACAGGCCGTGCTGGGTGGCCAGCACCTGCTTGTCGATTTCCAGGATGGCGGAAGCCGGGTTGTCCAGCAGGTGCTTGACGGAGGCGTTGATGGTGCCGTACTGGGTCAGCAGCTCGCGCATGTGCTGGGCGCCGCCGCCGGAAGCCGCCTGGTAGGTCATGGAGGTCATCCACTCCACCAGGTCTTGCTTGAACAGGCCGCCCAAGCCCATCAGCATGCAGGACACGGTGCAGTTGCCGCCGATGAAGTTCTTCACGCCCTTGGCCATCGCGTCCTTGATCACGTTCAGGTTGACCGGATCGAGCACGATCACGGCATCCTTGTCCATGCGCAGGGTCGACGCGGCGTCGATCCAGTAGCCGTTCCAGCCCGCTGCGCGCAGCTTCGGGAATACCTCGGTGGTGTAGTCGCCGCCCTGGCAGGAGATGATGATCTCGCAGCGTTTCAGTTCGTCGATGTTGGTGGCGTCTTTCAGGGTAGTCTCGTTCTTCGCCATCTTCGGCGCAGCGCCGCCGGTGTTCGAAGTGGAGAAGAATACCGGCTCGATGTGGGCGAAATCACCCTCTTCCTGCATGCGCTGCATCAGGACCGAACCGACCATGCCGCGCCAACCAACCAGACCTACGAGTTTCATTTTGCTTTCCTTTGGGTGTGAATTCTTCAGAGTGCCTCAGAGTGCCGCTACGACTGCGTCGCCCATCTGCTCGGTGCCCACTTTGGTGGTGCCCTCTTCGTAGATGTCAGGCGTGCGCAGGCCCTGGGCCAGCACCTTCTTGACTGCGTTTTCGATGCGGTCGGCCTGCTCCGCGCGGTTCAGCGAATAGCGCAGCATCATGGCGGCCGACAGGATCGTGGCCAGCGGGTTGGCAACGCCCTTGCCCGCGATATCGGGAGCCGAGCCGTGCGATGGTTCGTACAGGCCCTTGTTGTTGGCGTCCAGCGAAGCCGATGGCAGCATGCCGATCGAGCCGGTCAGCATGGCCGCGGCGTCGGACAGGATGTCGCCGAACATGTTGCCGGTGACGATGACGTCGAATTTCTTCGGCGCGCGCACCAGCTGCATGGCGGCGTTGTCGACGTACATATGGTCCAGCGCCACGTCCGGGTATTCCTTGTGCACGTCGGTGACGATGTCTTTCCAGAACTGGAAAGTTTCCAGCACGTTGGCCTTGTCGACGGAGGTCAGGCGCTTGCCGCGCTTTTGCGCCGCCTGGAACGCCACGTGCGCGATGCGGCGGATCTCGCCTTCCGCATAGCGCATGGTGTCGAAGCCTTCGCGCTGGCCCTTGAACGGACCGTCCGGGCATTCGCGCACACCGCGCGGCTGGCCGAAGTAGATGTCGCCGGTCAGTTCGCGCACGATCAGGATGTCCAGGCCCGACACCACTTCCGGCTTCAGCGTCGAAGCGCCCGCCAGTTCAGGGTACAGGATGGCAGGGCGCAGGTTGCCGAACAGGCCCAGGTTCTTGCGCAGGCCGAGGATGGCCTGCTCCGGGCGCAGCGGACGGTCCAGGGTGTCGTACTTCCAGTCGCCGACAGCGCCGAACAGCACGGCGTCGGCCGCCTTGGCCAGCGCCAGGGTTTCCTCCGGCAGCGGATGGCCTTTGGCCTCGTAGCCGGCGCCGCCGACCGGCGCGGTTTCCATTTCAAATTTCTCGTCGAGCGCGTTCAGGACCTTGACGGCCTGGCTGACGATTTCCGGGCCGATGCCGTCGCCCGGCAGGATTGCGATTTTCATGATCTTTTTATCTGTTAAATGACATTCGCCAGCCAGGGCTGGCTGGCAAGGCGGCGCTCTTCGAACGCACGGATCTCGTCGGCATGGCGCAGGGTCAGGCCAATATCGTCGAGACCATTCATCAGGCAGTACTTGCGGAAGGCGTCGATCTCGAAGGGATAGGAGACGGAGCCGTTGCTGGTGCCGACACGCTGCTGTTCAAGGTCCACCACCAGGCGGTAACCCGGGAAGGCCTTGACTTCATTGAACAGATGATCGATCTGCGCTTCGCTGAGAACGACCGGCAGCAAGCCGTTCTTGAAGCAGTTGTTGAAGAAGATGTCCGCAAAGCTCGGCGCCAGGATGGCGCGGAAGCCGTACTGGTCGAGCGCCCACGGCGCGTGTTCGCGCGAGGAGCCGCAGCCGAAGTTCTTGCGGGTCAGGAGAATCGAGGCGCCCTGGTAGCGCGGCTGGTTCAGCACGAAGTCCGGATTGAGCGGACGCTTGCTGTTGTCCATGCCCGGTTCGCCGTGGTCCAGGTAGCGCCACTCGTCAAACAGGTTGGGGCCGAAACCGGTACGGTGGATCGACTTCAGGAATTGTTTAGGGATGATCGCGTCGGTATCGACGTTGGCGCGGTCAAGCGGTGCAACTAAACCTTCATAGACGGTAAATTTTTCCATGATTCTCAACGGGTGGCGACGGCGGACCGTCGCGGTCCGCCGGTCAGCGGTTATTTATTGCCGGCGCCTTCCATTTTCTGGCCGACTTTCTGGATATCCTTGCCGAATCCTGCAACGGTATTGCAACCGGTCAGGGCAAAGGCGGAGATGGCAATGGCGATGGCAAATAGCTTTTTCATGATGTCTGCTGTAGCAAGCAAAGGTTAGCGGATGGATCGAACATCCACGAAATGGCCGGCGATACCGGCAGCCGCCGCCATGGCGGGAGACACCAGGTGGGTGCGTCCGCCCTGGCCTTGACGGCCTTCAAAATTACGGTTCGAAGTGGAGGCACAGCGCTCGCCCGGATCGAGCCGGTCGGCGTTCATGGCCAGGCACATCGAGCAGCCCGGCTCGCGCCATTCAAAGCCGGCGGCCTTGAAGATCGCGTCCAGCCCTTCGCGCTCGGCCTGCTCTTTCACCAGGCCCGAACCCGGCACCACCAGCGCCAGCTTCACATTGGACGCGCGCTGCTTGCCGCGCACGACGGCAGCGGCGGCGCGCAAGTCTTCGATGCGCGAGTTGGTGCAGGAGCCGATGAACACCTTGTCGATGCGGATGTCTTCGATGCGGGTATTCGGCGTCAGGTTCATGTACACCAGCGCTTTTTCCATGGCGTCGCGCTTGACCGGGTCTTTTTCCTGGTCCGGGTCGGGCACGCGGCCGTCGATCGACGTCACCTGCTCCGGCGAGGTGCCCCAGGTCACCTGCGGCAGGATCTGCGCGGCATCGAGCGTCACGACGAAGTCGTGCTTGGCGCCCGGGTCGGAATGCAGGGTGCGCCAGTAAGCGACCGCCTGCTCCCATTGCGGGCCCACCGGCGAGTACGGGCGGCCCTTGACGTAATTGATGGTGGTTTCGTCCACCGCGACCATGCCGGCTCGGGCGCCCGCTTCGATCGCCATATTACAGACGGTCATGCGGCCTTCCATCGACAGCGAGCGAATGGCAGAACCTGCGAATTCGATCGCATAGCCGGTGCCGCCTGCGGTGCCGATCTTGCCGATCACGGCCAGCACGATGTCCTTGGCGGTCACGCCGGCCGGCAGCGCGCCGTCCACCTGCACCAGCATGGACCTGGATTTCTTGGCCAGCAGGGTCTGGGTCGCCAGCACGTGCTCCACTTCCGAGGTGCCGATGCCGTGCGCCAGCGCGCCGAAAGCGCCGTGGGTCGAGGTGTGCGAGTCGCCGCACACCACGGTCATGCCCGGCAGCGTCGCGCCCTGCTCCGGGCCGATCACGTGCACGATGCCCTGGCGCTTGTCGTTCATGTTGAAGTAGGTCATGCCGACCGACTTGGTGTTCTTGTCCAGGGTTTCCACCTGCAGGCGCGAGACCGGGTCTTCGATGCCGTGCGAACGGTCCGTGGTCGGAACGTTATGGTCGGCCACGGCCAGGTTGGCCGACAGGCGCCAAGGCTGGCGGCCGGCGTTGCGCAGGCCGTCGAATGCCTGCGGGCTGGTCACTTCGTGTACCAGGTGGCGGTCGATGTACAGGAGGGCGGTGCCGTCTTCCTCGGTGCGTACTACGTGGGATTCCCAGAGTTTGTCGTAAAGCGTTTTCATGATGCTGCCAAATAAGGTGATCCGTTTGATTATGCCATATTTTGTGCAATGCAAAATCCGGCTGTTTTCCGCCTTGTGAGCAATTCAACGTAGATTTCGAGCGATGGCGCCAAATAAAAAAAGCCTGCAGCCCCTTTTTGGGAGGCTGCAGGCTTGTGTATTTCAGTTTTTCCTGGAGGTGGCTTACGCCGCCATCCTTACACTTCCCCTGCAACCGTCCATCAGGAACGATAGGCCAACTACTAGGACCAGGTCGCCCTCGGCGGAACGCGCGGTGCCGGTGATGCCGTCCACCGACAACGCGGTCATCGGTTTAATCACCAGGTCGGCAGTGCCGTCCACGGCCGCAACGGCCAGGATGTACGGCTGCGGCGAATTGATGACGATGCCCACGCGCTCCGAGCATGGCTCGTAGCCCAGCGCACCGGCCAGCGAACGCACCGGCAATGGACGGCCCTGGTCCTTGAGGACCGGCGCGCCGCCCACTTCCATGAACACTTCCGGCAGTTCGACCACGCGCTCGACCACCGCCATCGGCAACGCCAGCAGCGCACCGGAGGTGGAGACCAGCATGGTCGGCACGATCGACAGTTCGATCGGCAGGCGGATGGCGAACTTGGTGCCCTTGCCCAGGGCCGATTCGATATGGATCGCGCCGCGGTTCTTTTCCACGGCGGTCTTGACCACGTCCATGCCGACGCCGCGGCCGGACACGGAGGAAGCAACTTCCTTGGTCGAGAAGCCCGGCAGGAACACCAGCTGGTAGGACTCGTCGTCCGACAGGTTGGCGCTCGGCGAGATCAGGCCCTTCTCCGCCGCCTTGCGGCGCAGCGCGACCGGGTCCATGCCCTTGCCGTCGTCCTGCAGCACGATCATGACGGAGTTGGCCTCCTGCCATGCCTTCAGCGAGATGTAGGCCTTCGGCGGCTTGCCGATGGCCATGCGGGCGTCCGGCGCTTCCACGCCGTGGTCCAGCGCGTTGCGCAGCATGTGCACCAGCGGGTCGTACAGGCTGTCCACCACCACGCGGTCCACTTCGGTTTCCGCGCCTTCGATGGTCAGCTCGACTTCCTTGCCCAGGTCCTTCGCCAGCTCGCGCACCAGGCGCGGGAACTTCTGGAACAGGCGGCCGACCGGCTGCATGCGGGTCGCCAGGGTGGCGCGCTGCAGTTCGGTGGAATAGCGCGAAGCGCGCTCCAGGGTTTCGGTCAGGGCCGACATCAGCGTCGCCGCCTGGCCTTCGAACTTGAATTGCTGCAGGCGTTCCAGCAGGACCGCTGCCTGGTTGGCGGCCTGCACCGATTCGCCGGCAACTTCCAGCAGCGCGTCGAGCTTGACGGCGTCGATACGGATCGATTCTTCCTTGGCCGGCGCGGAGGTCGGCTTGGCTTCGCCGGCCGGGCGTTCTTTCGCCTCCGGAGCCGGGGCATGCACCGCAGCCTGGGTGCCTTCGGCGGCAGCATGCGCCGCAGCCACGCCTTCGGCACGCGCATCGGCCACCGGACGCACATAGGTGCCAGGCGGCACCACGGCTTCGTACATGCCTTCCCAGTCCAGGCCATCGGCCGATGGCGCGGCGGCAGGGGCAGCGCCCGGTGCAGCGGCAGCCGGGGCGGCGGCAGGTGCCGCAGCGGCCGGCGTCGGCGCTGCAGCCGGCTTGGCCTTGCCCGCGGCGGAGCTGGCCTTGCCCTCGATCGCATCCTTCAGGATCGCTTCCAGGTCGGCCGGCATGGGCGCCAGCTGGTCCGGCGCAGTGCCGTTATTCAGGTCGGTCAACTGGTCGGCCACGAAGCCGGACGCCTGCAGCGCAGCTTCGATCGACAGCGGCGTGACGGGCGCCGCGCCGGTGCGCAGCGCGTCGAACAGGTTCTCGGTCAGGTGGCAGGCCGACACCAGCGCGCCCAGGTTCATGAAGCCCGCGCCACCCTTGATGGTGTGGAACGAGCGGAAAACTGCGTTCAGCGTTTCCTTGTTGTCGGGGTCACGTTCGAGGCGCAGCAGGTGCTCTTCGACGTTGACGGCCAGGTCCATGGCCTCGACAACGAACTCCTTGAGCATATCGTCCATTAGAACCCCAGGTCGGCAAGCAGGTCATCGACGCTGTCCTGATTCAGGGCTTCCGAAGGCACGGACGGACCCGACATCAGCGACACCTCTTTCTGCGCAATCTTCTCGCGCACATCGGCCGGCGCATTGTCTTTCAACAGTTGCGCCAGCTCGGATTCGACCTTCTTGGTGATGGCGACGACCTTCTTGATCAACTGGCCGGTGATGTCCTGGAAGTCTTGGGCCATCATGATCTCCAGCAGGCGCGCTTTTTCCGCCTCGGTCGCTTCCGACACCTTGGCGGCGAAGGCACGCGAATCGCCGGCCAGGGCTTTGAATTCGTCGATGCTCAGCTTGCCCGCAAACAGGGCCGCCCAGCGCTCTTCCATTTCCTTCGACTGCTTGGACAGCACTTCCTGTGCCGGCATACCGTCGTCCAGGGTATTCAGGACCTTGTTGGCTGCCTGCTCGGTCAGCGAGGCCACGTATTCGAGGCGATCCTGCGCGTCCACGATCTGGGTGGACGCTTCGGTCAGGGCCTTGTCGTAGCCCAGTTCGCGCAGCGAATCGTGCAGCAGGCGCACGATGCCGCCCAGGCGCTCGAACATGCCTTCCGCGTGCTCGCCGCCTTCGGCCGGCGCGTCGCCGCTGGCTGCAGCCGGTTCAGTGGCCGGGACCGGGGCCGGGGCTGCCGCCTTGCTCGATGCTGCTACTGAATCAAACAGGCTTTCCAGATCATCGGAATCGCCCGACCCGGATGCCGCAGCGGCCGCGGCAGGCGCTGGAGCAGGTGCAGGCGCGTTGGCCCGTTGCGCAGATACTTCCTCAAATAATGCATCGAAATCATCAGCGGCGTCGGTCATAATTCCTGCTTCTCCATAATTTTCAAAAGTTCCTGCTGCCGGGAAAAAATTGTCAAATTTGACGCTCGGCAATAAACAAGGCACTCACGCGAGTGTAACAGGGGCAGCCCACTCAGTTCAATCTCTTAGGTGAAGCCAAATCGCCCTCCAAGTGTACTGTTGTATTTGCGGATGGTGTGAAATACACGCTGCAAGCCCCTGAAATAACGGGAATTTGCGCCATCTGCGATGTGCTCGTGACAGTTTCTTGATAATTATCAACTCTTTACAGCAGAACAATACTGGTAAACGGGGCTACAATGAAGGCAGGAACTGGCTCTTTTAAATAGTTAAAGGAGGCTGAGATATGTATCGGAAAATCCTGATTACGACGGACGGCTCGGCCGTTTCCAGCAAGACCGCCTGCGCCGGGGTCGAATTCGCCCAGCAGCTAGGCGCGGAAGTGCTGGCCCTGTTCGTGGCGCCGGAATACCAGTACCCGATTTATGTGGAGATCATTCCGCCCAGCTACCCAAGCGAAGAAGAGTACCGTGCGGCAATGCAGCGCGCCGGCAATGAGCATGTCCAGTCTATCCTTGAGTCCTGCGCGAAAAAGGGCGTGCGGGCGGAAGGCATGACAGCCTTTGCCGAAAGCGCCGCGCTGAAGATCGTGGACGTGGCCAGCCAGTGCGGCTGCGACCTGATCTTCATTGGCTCGCACGGCCGCAGCGGCTGGGGCCACCTGCTCCTGGGCAGCGTGACCAACAAGGTGCTGTCGCATACCAAGATCCCGGTGCTAGTGCACCGGCTGATCAAAGACCCGCGCCCGGCCTGAACGGCCTGGCGTTACCACGCGCTCCGGCCTGCCGGGCCGGAGCGTGAAGACCAGTATTGCTAACTATTGAGGAACTATGATTCGAATTGTCATTGCCGACGACCACACCATCATGCGCGAAGGGCTCAAGCGCATTCTTGACGGGGCTCCCGACATCGACATCGTAGGCGAGGCCATTGATGGCTTCGAAGTCCTCACCCATATCCGCCAGGGCGGCTTCGACCTGCTGCTGCTCGACTTGTCCATGCCAGGGCGCAGCGGCGTCGACCTGATCCGCCAGATCCGCAGCGAATCGCCCAAGCTGGCCATCCTCATCCTCACCATGCACGAGGAAGAGCAATATGCGGTGCGCGCCATCCGCGCCGGCGCCCAGGGCTACCTGACCAAGGAAAGCGCGGGCACCCAGCTGGTGGGCGCCATCCGCAAGGTGGCCTCCGGCCGGCCCTATATTTCCACCGAAGTGGCCGAGCAACTGGCGCTGAACATCATGCAGCCGGCCGAAACCTTGCTGCACAAGCAGCTCTCCGACCGCGAATTCGAAGTGTTTTCGCTGCTGGTGTCGGGAAAATCCATCACCGAGATCGCCAACGGCCTGCACCTGAGCGTCAAAACCGTCAGCACCCACAAGACCCGCATCATGCAGAAGATGGGCATGGCTTCGCTGTCCGAAATGGTCCAGTACGCAGTGGCGCACAAGCTGCTGACCCCGTTCAAGGCATGATGGACAAGATTGCCTTTAGGATAATTCCTACACCACCGGTCTACCCTCCTACGGGCATATTCAGCAACCACTGATATTTTTCCCACATTCACGTTGGCATACTGAAACCATTCCGTTTGGGAACCAGGAGATCAGCATGCTCTCAACGCAACCCGTGTCCCATGAGGCCGGCCGCCAGCGGCAAGGCCGTTTGTGGTCCAACCTGAAAGAAGTGTGCGAACTGCTGCACTTGCCGCCGGTATCGCTCAATTCCGAAGAGCTGCTGTTCCAGCATGTGCAGTTCAAGACCGGCCAGCGCGTGCATACGATTGGCCAGCCATTTGACATGCTGTACGTGGTCAACTCCGGCTTCATGAAAACGGTGCTGATTGACGAATTCGGCAACGAGCAGGTGCTGGCCTTCCCGATGAAGGGCGACCTGATGGGCGTGGACGGCATCCACAGCAAGACTTACGCCTCGGAGGCGGTGGCGCTGTCGGACTGCGACCTGATCCTGCTGCCGTTCAAGAAGCTGACCACGCTGGGCCGCACCCACGTGGAGCTGGAGAACATGATGTACGGCGTGATGAGCCGCGAGCTGGTGCGCGAGCAAGCCATGATCGGCATGCTGGGCGCGTTGAGCGCGGAGGCCCGGGTGGCACGCTTCCTGGTCACGCTGTCGGAAAAGTTTTCGCAGATGGGTTATTCGAGCAAGCTGTTCAACCTGCGCATGACGCGCCACGAGATCGGCAGCTACCTCGGCTTAACGCTGGAAACGGTCAGCCGCACCCTGTCCGCCTTCAACGAGATCGGGCTGATCAGCGTGGACCAGCGCACCATCGGCATCAAGGACGTCGACGCCCTGAAATCCCTGCGTCGCCTGCCGCCATCGCGCACGCGCAGCAAGCTGCCGTCGCGCGCCAAAGCCGCCGCCAGCGAAGCTGCCGTGCCGCTGCTGGCGACACTGTAAAGAGTACTACTCACCCAGCTTTGGCCCGCTTCGGCGGGCCTCTTTTTTTCTTCAATAATTTATTTGACAAGCATTGCCGACCTGCGCATAATGCAAATGCGAATCATTCTTATCTAAGGAAAAACAACAATGCAAACTTCCGCCACGATCGACGCCCCCAAACCCAAGGCTGCTGCCACCCCTGCCGCGCAGCAGCCGACCCAGCCCTTGCGCCGCTACACCACCGCCGGCCTGATGGAAGACCAGCGCGAAATCGAAATTGAACACGCCGGCCGCATCTACCGTCTTCGCATCACGCAGTTGAACAAGCTGATCCTGACTGCCTGAAGCTTCCCCTCCCCAATCGCCAGCCAGCCGTCACACGCGGCAGCCAGCCACCCCTGAACTTTTGGAGTGAATCATGGCTATCGACCGCAACGACCCGATCTTCACGCACAGCGCCGCTGCCCGCCAGCCGGAACTGATGCTGTCCGCCGTGCTGCACCTGATGTCGCATTACACCGCCAATGCCGCCGACAACGGCGGCTGCGTCAAGCTGGCATCGGTCATCGAACGCCACCTGAAAGCGCTGTCGGCGCAGCCGGACCTGGCGCCGGTGCTGCGCGCCACCTGCCAGCAATTGTGCGAACAGTGGGCCGTGGTCGTTGAACAAGCCCGTCCTCCACAGGAACGCGCCAGCTTCCTGGCGCGCCTGATCGGCCGTCCCCGCCCTGCCCCGCTGCCCGCCTGAGGCCCGCCATGTGCGACAAGCACGACGCACCTGCCGCCAAGGCTGCGGCCGGCGAACCGGCACGGCACCGCCGCATCTGGGACCTGCCTCACACCTGCCACTGCCCGCTGGTCGGCGTCGGCCTGCCCCTTGGCGTGCTGCGCAAGATCGTCACCAAGGCCGTCGGCGGCAAGGTGCTGGCCGACGATTATGAAGTGCACGTCGGCGCCGTCAGCGAATGCGGCAGCCGCAACCGCCTGTCGGAAGCCATCCAGAAGGAACTGGAACGCCGCTACGCCGTCGTCATCCAGCGCTTCCGCCCCGCCCGCGACGCCGCGGCGCTGGAAACGCTGTGGGAGGCTGCGGTCGCCAGCGGCGACGTGCCGGGCCCGTTCTGGGCCGGCCTGAGCCACCCGCACTGCACGCTTGAACTGCAGGAACGCATGTGCCGCGACCTGCACATGATCCAGCACCAGGCCGGCGCCGCCACGCGGGCCGACATCAGCCGCCTGCAAGCGCTCGAGCAATCCAATGCCGCGCTCGAGCGCGAACTGGCGCGGCTGCAGCAGCGCAGCGCAGCCTGGCAAGCCGAGCGCCACGCCGAGCAGGAAGCCCACGCCGCCGCCCTGATGCAGCTGCGCGCGCAGCTGGTCGGCCGCGACAGCGTGCTGGCCTCGCTGCGCCAGCAACTGAAAGAGCTCCATGCCACCATTCCCGGCCTCGCCACGCGCGAACGCCTGGCGCGCCAGTTGGCCGACACCGAGCAGCGCGTGCACGACTTGCGCACCGAGGCCAGCGCCGCCCGCGCCGAAGCAGGCACGCTGGAACGCCAGCTGAACGAAGCACGCGCCGCGCTTGCCGCAGCCAGCGCGCAACCATCGCCCGCCATGCCGGCAGCCGCCACCGCCGCAACGGGCGGGCCGGCTGCCAGGGCGGGCACCACGGCACAGCGCATCACCCTGCACGGCCTGCTGGCCGAACGCGTGCTGTGCGTCGGCGGCCGCGCAGGCAACGTCGCCGGCTACCGCAGCGTGATCGAAGAAGCCGGCGCCGAATTCCTGCACCACGACGGCGGCCTGGAAGACAACGTGGCCCGCCTGGAAACCAGCATGGCCGCGGCCGACCTCGTGATCTGCCAGACCGCCTGCATCAGCCACAGCGCCTACTGGCGCGTGAAGGACTTCTGCAAGCGCCACCAGAAACGCTGCATCTTCGTCGACAACCCCAGCGTCACCACCCTCCAGCGCGCGTTGGAACCACAATAAAAAAAACGCCCCGGCGCTTGCGCGCACGGGGCGTTTTGCTACTGAGGGCGGCGATTAGAAGGTGTAATTGCCGGTCAGGTAGAAGGTACGGCCCATTGGGTCGGCGTAGCGTGGATCGAAGCCAACCTGGTGGCCCGAAGAGTTACGCAGCGACAGTGGTGGATCGCGGTCCAGCAGGTTCTTGATACCAGCGCGCAGTGCCAACTGTTTGTTGACAGTCCACTTGCCTTGCCAGTCCCAGGTCAGGTGCGAAGGCACGTGCAGGCGGATCTTCTCGGACACGTTGGTGTCCAGGTTCAGCACGGTCGCCGACGCATCGGTGTAGCCGTTGCGGTAGTTGGCAATCAGGGTGTTGCTGAACGCGCCGGTCTCCAGGGTGGTGGTCCAGCGCACGACGTGACGGAACGCGACTTTATTGTCGGTGCCGAAGAAGTTCATGTCGTTGGTCCACTTGTCCGAAGTGCCTGGCTCGGTGTAATCGGACTTGATCAGGTAAGTACCTGCCAGGTTCGAGGTCAGGTTACCGAAGGCGAACTTCTGGCGCGCGGTGAAGTCCCAGTCCAGGCCTTGGCTGTGGGTCTTGCCGATGTTGATCGACAGCGACTTCAGGGCCCAGTAGGTAGCGCCGGTTGCAGGCTGGGTGAAGGTGGTGAACAGGTCACGGAACTTGACTGGGTCGGAGAACGCCAGCTGCTCGGACACGGACGACACTGCGTCGGTCATCTTCACATCCCACAGGTCGGCACCGAAGGAGAAGGCATTGGTCGGTTCTGCACGGAAGCCGATGGTGAACTGCTTCGACTTCTCAGGCTTCAGGTCCGGATTGCCGCCGGAGTACACGTTGTACTGCGACTTGCCAGGCTGGCACAGGGAGTCGTTGCCCAGGACGGTTGGGCAAGCGTAGGAACTGGCGGTGAAGCCGGCGGTCACCAGTGGCTGGCCGATGTCCAGCATGGAAGGTGCCTTGAAGCCGGTGCCGTAGGAGCCGCGTACCAGGAAGCCAGCGGTTGGCTGCCAGCGCGCCGATACCTTGTAGGTGGTCGCGTGTTCGCGCTTGCCCATCTTGGTGTTGGTCAGGCCGTTGTCGATCGCCGAATAGCCGTCGTAACGCACCGCGCCGGTCACTTCGACGGACTTCGACACTGGAGCTGCCACTTCGGTGAACAGGCCGTAGGTGTCGCGCTCCATGTCGTAACGTGCCGGAGTGCTGAAGTTGTAGATCGAACCGTTGCTTGCGGCTTCGGATGGAGTCTGCTCGTAGTGGTAGTTACGGAAGTCGCCGCCCACTGCGATCTGCGCGGCGCCGCCTGGCAGGTCGAACAGTTCACGCGAGCCGCGTGCGTCGATGCCCTTCAGGGTGGTCGACGCTTCGCGGATCGAGCCGATAAAGGTCGCGTCGGACAGTTGCTGCGCGGTCGCCTTGGTGCTGCCGATTGGCTCGAACGGGTTGATGGTGCGGTTGGCGATCATGTCGCGGAACGGCTGGTTCAGCGCGTAGCCGCCAACATAACGCTCGTCCAGCTTGTTGCGGGACCAGGTCAGGCCGGTATTGAACGACCATGCGCCGATGTCGCCTTCTGCGCCAGTAACGAAGTGGGTCGAATCGGTGATGGTGTTGCTGGCGCGGCTGCCGAAGTCGAAGGTGCGGTACAGGGCGTTGACCGAAGTCACGCGAGAATCCTGGTCGGCGGTCAGGTATGGCTTGACGTAGTCGTTGTAGTAAGCCGAACCCTTGGCCACGCTGATCGGCGCAGTGTTGGCGGCGATACGGGCAGTCAGATCCAGTCGCGACAGCGCGGTTTCAGCGAACAGGTTGATGTTGTCGGTCAGCTTGAAAGTTGCCTTGCCGAAGAAGCTGTCACGCTTGTTCTCCGGGACGATTTCAACCATGGTGCCGGAATCGAAGCCGCAGTTCTGGGTGGTGGCGTCGTTGGCGGCCTGGTAGAAGTTCACCGGTGCGCACTTGCCGTTAGCCTTGTAGTACGGGTTGAAGCCGATCGATTCAGTACCGGTGCCGCTGGCCTTGTTCATCTTCACCTGCACGTTGGCAGGGATTGCCGACGAGCTGGTACGGTCCATCACGTAGTTGTGGCCATCGTGGGTGAATGGCACGTAGGAGGTCTTGGCGAAATCGCGTTCGGTGGCCTTGACAGCCTTGCGCTCGTCGTGGCGGTAGGAGCCAACCAGCTTGATGCGGCCTGCTTCGTCGGTCCAGCCGGAGGTCAGGTTGAAGTAGCTCTGGCGGCCAGCGCTGCTGTCGAACGGCTGGCTCATCGACGCTTCAACGGAAGTGGCCTTGACGTTGTCTTTCAGGATGAAGTTGATCACGCCGGCGATCGCATCCGAACCGTACAGGGCGGACGCGCCGTCCGTCAGGATTTCGACGCGCTCAACTGCGCTCATCGGAATGGCGTTCAGGTTGACGGCGGAACCGGAGCCTTGCGGCGCCACGCGGCGGCCGTTCAACAGCACCAGGGTGTACTCTTCGCCGATATTGTGGATCGAGGCGGACACGTTGCCGCCCGAGTTAGAACCGGCAGCGACTGCGTCAACGGTGAAGCCTTGCATTGCTGGCAGGGCCTGGATCAGGTCGGCCACGGTACCGGCGCCGGTCTTGGCGATGGTTTCGGCGGACAGGCGCTGCACTGGCAGTGCACCTTCGACGGCGATACGCTTGATCGCGGAACCGGTGATCTCAACGCGCTGCATCGGCGCTTCTTGTGCGGCAGCGTGGCCGGTAGCGATCAGGGCCAGGGCGGACATCGCCAGGCGCACGGAACGCGCACCGATCTTTTCTTGGAATGCCATTTCTTTACTCCTTCGGGTTTCTGAAAACGTTCGAATGAGCAAAGTTTCTTTTTTGCATTTTGCTCACCGACCGCGGATTATGGGGGGAGCAAACCGGCAATTTAATGCCCTGCTATTACATTTCTGAAAGTTACAGGGAAAATTCGCAAGATAGTGAAAGAATCGGAATTATATTTGCCAAAAAACTGTGCAAATGTAGTTTTAACGCAACAATACTTCAAACTTATTCAATATATATCGATTAATTACAGCCAGAACTTGCACCATCAGCAAAAGATGTGCTTGTAATAAATTGTATTCAAACTTGATTGAATTGTATCGATACTTGACCAAAAGAAAAACACCCCGGGTGCGCGGGCACCCGGGGTGTTTATTAACGGCTAACGCTTCGCTTAGAAGGTATAGCTGCCGGTCAGGTAGACGGTGCGGCCCAGCGGATCTGCGTAGCGTGGGTCGAAGCCAACCTGGTGGCCGGACGAAGCACGCAGCGAGAACGGCGGGTTGCGGTCGGCGATGTTCTTGACGCCGGCGCGCAGCGCCAGGTTGCTGTTGACTTTCCACTTGCCCTGCCAGTCGAAGGTCAGGTGCGACGGCACATGCACGCGGAAGGTTTCCAGCAGGCCGGTGCCCAGGTTGCGGCTGGTCGCTTCGGCATCGGTGTAGCCGTTGCGGTAGTTGGCCACCAGCGAGTTGGAGAAGGCGCCGGTGTCCAGCACGGTCGACAGGCGAACGATGTGGCGGAACGACACGGCGTCGTTGACGCCGAAGTAGTTCATGCTGTTGACCCAGTCATTGTCCGTACCTGGCTTGGTGTAGTCGGACTTGATCAGGTAGGTGCCGTTCAGGGTGGTGGTCAGCTTGCCGAACGCGAAGTTGTGTCGGTAAGTGGTCTCCCAGTCGATGCCCTGGTTGTGGGTCTTGCCGATGTTGATCGACAGGGTCTTCTTGGCCCAGTAGGTCTGGCCGTTGCCCGGATCGACGAAGGTGGTGAACAGCTCGCGGTACTTGACCGGATCGCCGAAGATCAGCGCTTCCGACACGCTCGAAACGGCGTCACGGATCTTCACATCCCACAGGTCAGCCTGTACCGAGAAGGTGCTGGTTGGCTCGAAGCGGAAGCCGACGGTGAATTGCTTGGACTTCTCTGGCTTCAGGTTTTCGTTGCCGCCGGACAGCACGTTGTACTGGCGCTTGCCAACCTGGCAGTAATCGGCATTTTCAGCCTTCAGGTTGGCCGGGCAATCCCACGAGTTGGAGGTGAAACCGGCCGCCACCAGCGGCTGGCCGATGTCCAGCATGGAAGGCGCCTTGAAGCCGGTGCCGTAGGAACCGCGCATCAGGAACGACGGGGTAGGCTGCCAGCGCGCCGACACCTTGTAGGTGGTGGACGATTCCTTGGTGCCCATGTCGCGGTTAGCCAGGTTGTTCTTGACCGCTTCGAAGGTGTCGTAGCGTGCCGCGCCGCTCAGCTCCAGGCCCTTCAGTACAGGCATGTTCAATTCGCCGAACACGCCGTAGTTGTTACGCTCCATGTCGTAGGCTGGCGATGCGCTGAAGCCGAAGATGTCCGAGCTGGTGGCGTGCGGGGCCTGCTGGTAGTGGTAGTTGCGGTAGTCGCCGCCCAGCGCGATTTGCGCAGCGCCGGCTGGCAGCTGGAACAGTTCGTGCGAAGCGTGCGCGTCGATGCCCTTCAGGGTGGTCGAGGCGTCGCGGATCGAGCCGTTGAACACCGAGTTGGCGATCAGCTGCTTGGTGGCATCCGACTGGCCGCCAATGCCCAGGAACGGGTCGAACTGGTTCTTGGCCAGCATGTCGCGGAATTCGGTGTTCTTGACGTAGCCGCCAACATAGCGTTCGTCGATGGCGTTCTTGGACCAGGTCAGGCCGGTGCCGAAGCTCCAGGAGCCGATATCGCCTTCGGCGCCCAGCACCAGGTTCTTGGAGGTGGTGATGGTTTCGCTGTCGCGGGTGCCCCAGTCGAAGGTACGGTAGCTGGCGGTCACGCTCTTGATGTCCAGGTCCTGGGCCGCGGTGAGGTATGGACGCACGTAGGTGTTGTACAGCGGCGAGCCCTTGGCGATGGCGACCGAAGCGGTGTTCGGCGCGATGCGCGCGGTCAGGTCCAGGCGCGAATAGGCGGCTTCCACGAACACATTGATGCTGTCGGTGGCTTTCACGGTTGCCTTGCCGAAGAAGCTGTCGCGGCTGTTTTCCGGCACGATCTCGATGGTCTGCACGAAGTCGAAGCCGCAGTTCTGCACCAGGGCGGTGTTGCTCAGCGACAGCTGGTTCATCGGCGCGCACTGGCCGTTCTTCTTCTGGTATGGATTGAAGCCGATTGGCGCGGCGCCGGACTTGAAGGTGGCCGACACGTTGGCGGGAATGGCAGCCGGGCTGGTACGGTCGTACACATAGCTGTTGCCATTCCAGTTGAACGGCACATAGGCGGTATCGGCGAAGTCGCGGTCCAGTGCGCGCACCTGCTTGGTCTCGTCCTTGCGGTAGGACAGCAGCACGTTGTAGCGGTCCGCATCGAGGTCGCCCATGCCGTAGGTCAGGTTGAAGTTGCCGGTGCGGCCCGCGCTGGACTGGGTTGGCTGGCTGTGGGTCGCTTCGATATTGAAGCCTTGGTAGTTCTTCTTCAGGATGAAGTTGATGACGCCGGCAATCGCATCGGAGCCGTACAGCGCGGACGCGCCATCGGTCAGGATTTCGACCGTCTCAACCGCGCTCATCGGAATGGCGTTCAGGTTGATGGTGGAGCCGGAGCCTTGCGGCGCGATGCGGCGGCCGTTCAACAGCACCAGGGTGTAGCTGGCGCCAATGTCGTGGATCGACGCGGTGACGTTGCCGCCCGAGTTGGTACCCGCCGCGATCGCGGCAACCTGGAAACCCTGCATCGCTGGCAGCGCCTGGATCAGGTCGGCGACGTTGGCCGCGCCGGACTTGGCGATTTGCTCTGCATTCAGGCGTTGCACCGGCAGTGCGCCTTCGGCGTTGATACGCTTGATGGCGGAACCGGTGATCTCAACACGCTGGATCGGTGCTTCTTGTGCAAGGGCCGCACCGGCGGCAAACACGGTCAACGCCGACAAGGCCAGGCGCACGGAGCGCACGCCAATCTTTTCCTGGAAAAACATTCCCTACTCCCCTTTTGTTTATAGGCAAAACTAACTTCATCAATGAAAGTCAGTTGGGGATTATGCAAGGTCTGCAATTTTCAGTGCTGAGAGAATCTATTAATTTGATGTCATACTTGTTACAAATTCGAAATATTCGGAGATAATTCGAAACACGAAGATAAAATCAGAATTTAGTTTGACCATTTCGGATCGAACGCGTTGCCTTAACGCGACAGTCGGTCACTGCTGCTTAGTAAACGTCGCGCCGGTAGCGTCCCGAATCCGATATCGAAACCATTTCTTCAGCGCTGAAAATTTCGCGCAAGGCGGCATCCACGCCTGCCGCCATGCCTTCCAGGCTGCCGCAAACGTAGATCGCCGCCCCCTCGCCAACCCAGGCACGCAAGGTGTCGGCGTGGCGCAGCAGCAGGTCCTGCACGTACTCCTTGCCGTCCGGGCCGCGCGACCAGGCCAGGTCCAGGCGCGGCAGCAAGCCGGCGCGCTGCCAGGCTTCCAGTTCATCACGGTAGAAGGCGTCATGCGCCGGATCGCGTTCGCCAAACAGCAGCCAGTTGCGCGCCTGGCCTGCGGCGGCGCGCGCCTTCAGGTGGCCGCGCAGGCCGGCGATGCCGCTGCCGTTGCCGATCAGGATCAATGGGCGCCCGGCATTGGCCTCGAGCCGGAAGCGGCGATGCTCGCGCAGGCGCAGGCGCACCATGGCGCCCTCCGCAGCTTGCTGCGTGAGCCAGCCCGAAGCCAGGCCGTGGCTGCCGTCGCCATGGCGGTGCAGGCGCACCAGCAAGTGCACGCGGCCGTCGGCGGGGATCGAAGCGATTGAATATTCGCGCGGCCGATCGGGATCCGCTGGCGCCGCAACCTGCACCAGGTCGCCCGACTGCCAGTCTGGCAAGGCATTGCCTGGCATCGGCTCCAGTTCAAGATGGTAGATCGGCGCGCCGGCGCTGCCGGGATTGAGCTGGCGCCGTGCGGCCAGGCGCCATTCCGCGAAGTCCGGCGCATCCCAGTCCGGCGCGTCGCTGGTGCCTGCGAGGTGGCTCAATTGCTGGCGCCACGCCCCAATGGCGGGAGCTGCGCTGCGGTCGACTTCTACGCGCGGGAACAGCGCCTGCGCGCCGCATGCCGACAGCCAGGCATCGAGTGCGCGGCCGAAGCCGCAAAAGCTGCTGTAAGCGCTGTCGCCCAGCGCCAGCACGGCGTAATGCAACTGGCCCAGTGCAAGGTCGCTGCGCACCATCAGGCGCTGCGCAAAGCGCGCTGCCGCATCCGGCGGATCTCCTTCGCCATAGGTCGAAGTGAGAAACAGGATGCGCTCCGTCGACTGCAGCGTCGCAGCATCGAGTTCGTCAAAGTCGCACAGGCGGTTCGCAATGCCTGCCACGCGCAGGGTTTCGCTGGTCTGGCGCGCCAGCAGTTCGGCATTGCCGGTCTGGCTGGCATAGGCCACCAGCCATGGCGAGTCTCCCGCCGCGGCGCGCGCAGCGTGCGCTGTGGCACGGGCGCGGCGCGCGCGCAGCCAGGGCAGCAGGCATACCATGCCGTAGCCGGCAATCATGGCGGCCGTCAGGCCGAGGCGGGTCGGATCATTCGTCAGGATCATTCTTCTTCAAGCATCTTCTGGAACCGGCTGCTGAGGATTTCACGCAGTCCATTCCCTTCGCGCAGCAGGAAGCGCACGGCCAGGCCCTTGCGTTCGGCCAGCGCCAGGCCTTGTTCCGGACCCAGCACCGTCAGCGCGGTAGACCAGGCATCGGCGGCCATGGCGCGTTCGTGTACCACCGTGACCGCTGCCAGCGCATTGGAGATCGGCATGCCGCTGCGCGGATCGATCGTGTGCGGGCGCCGGGTGGCGTCCTGCATGAAATATTTGCGGTAGTCGCCCGAGGTGGCAACTGCCAGGCCGTGCAGCGCGACGGCGATTTCGCCTGCCCGGCCAGCGCCCGGCGCCTGCGGTTCTTCCAGCGCCACCCACCAGGGCTGGCCATCGGGCTTGAAGCCGGCGCCACGCAACTCGCCGCCGACTTCCACCAGGTAGTGCCGGCAGCCCTGCCCTTCCATGTATTGCGCCAGCTTGTCGACGCTGAAGCCTTTGGCCACTGCCGACAAGTCGAGCTGCACGCCGCCGGGCTGGAAGGCGCGCCGGCGTGGAACATCCAGCTCCACAACGCGGCCCGCCATGCCCGCGCGCACGGTGGCCACGTCGCGCGCGCTGGGCGGATCAAAGCCGGCTTCATCATGCCGGCCAGTCGGGCCGAAGCCCCACAGGTTGACCAGCACGCCGGCGCAAGGGTCGCAGGCGCCGCCGGTTTCGCGCGCCACTTCGAGCGCGTAACGCAGCACTTCAAAAAAATCGCCCGGCAGCGTATGCCAGGTACCGGGGCCGGCGCGGTTGAAACGTCCCAGGTCCGAAGCTGCCTCCCAATGGCTCATCTCCGCCACCACCTGGTCCAGTTGCTCCTGCAAGCCCGCCTGCAGGCTGGCGGCCCGCAATGGCCCGCCGGCGGCCATCGCTCCGGGCGCCAGCGCTACGCGCGCCGACCAGGTAGTACCCATGCTGGCGCCGCCGAAATCGACGATGGCCGCCCCCGCCGGCGCTGGCTCGGCGGAGATGGTGGGCGGCAGCAGGATCCGGCGCACTTGCTTACTGGGGCAGTACTTCCACCGTCGCTGCGTAGGTTACGCGGCGTGGAGGCATCTGGCGCGGGCCTGGCTGCTGGCCGGGTTGAGGCGCGGCGGCCGCAGGCCAGCTGCTCGAAACGAGGTACATGCCCGCTTCCGGTATCTTGAAGCTGATCTCCCCCTTGGCATCGGTCGACAGGCGGATCTCGCCCAGCGTGCCGCGGTAACGCACGCCGCCCGGAATCAGGCTGAAGGCCTGGTTGGCGGCCGGCTTGCCGTCCAGCAGGAACTTCCACTTCGCTTCCTCGCCCGCGCGCATGTCGTTCGGGTGCGTCACCGGCACCAGCTCCAGGCCGACGCCGGTCGGCTTGAACACCGCTTCATCCGTCTTGTTGGCACTGACGAAGGTCTCCAGGCGGCTCGCAGTGCGCGACACGTTCAGTTCTTCCGCATTGGCCGGCACATTGGCTGCCATCTCCGCCTCGGAACCGCGCCAGCGCTTCATCTCGCCGTTGACCTTCCAACTGGCCATCACCGACTGGCTCACCAGCGCGATCTTGTAGGTGCCCGGCTTGGCCATCTTCACGTCAAAGGTAGAACGCAGGCGGCCGGTCAGCGCGTTCTGCATGTCGACCTTGGCGCCATCCGGGCCGGTAATCGCAATGCCATCGAGCTTCAGGGGCTGGTGGTCTATATCGAACAGGCCTTCGGAAATCGCGGCGTCCACGGTCACCCAGGGCTCCTTGGAGTCGACCAGCGATGACGAAGGCAGCAGCCATGGCTTGTGCGCCTGGGCGCTGAAGGCTGCGCCGGCCAGTGCCAGCGCGATCAGGGTTTTGCTCAACTTCATGGCGGGTCCTTATGGTTTGACTTGCACGGTCACTTCACCCAGTTCTTCCTTGCCCTTGGCAGAGAAGGACTGCGCCGATTTCGGTGGCCAGGCCACCGGCACCCTCACCAGCTCGCGGCCGCCCGCTTCGCGCGCTGCTTCCACCACCAGCTGGTAATTGCCGGCAGGGAGCTTGTTCAGCGCATCTTTCGCTACCGGGAAGCCCAGGGAAACTTCGCCCGGTGCGCGGGTGGCGCCGCTCACGCCGTCCATCGGCATCTCCACGTCGCGCCCCGCCTTGCGCCACCACTGACGCATATCCTTCAGCCACTTGGTGCCGGCGTTGTCCTTCTTCTTCACGTCATACAGCACGGCCAGGTTGGCCACCACCTTCTGGTCGGCATTCTCCAGCCAGGCCGCCACATAGGGGCGATGGTATTCAGCCACGTTCAATTGCGGAATATCGAATTTCAGCGTCAGGTCGGCCGCCATCGCGGACGCGCTCACCAGCGGCAAGCCGACGGCGATGGAATAACGAAGTTTCATACACAAGTCCTTAATGAATGTAGAGCAAAGCGATAACACAGGGAATAACGACGCCCAGGCCCACCATCGGCCAGGTGAACGGCCGCTTGGCCGCATGGAATTTCAGGATCAGCAGGCCGGTAATGCAGAACACCAGGCAGGCCGCCGCAAAGAGATCGATGAACCAGTTCCAGGCCGCGCCCGTGTTGCGGCCTTTGTGCACGTCGTTGAGCCAGGAGATCCAGCCGCGGTCAGTGTTCTCGAATTCCGCCGCGCCGTCCTCCAGGCCGATGCGCACCCAGGCATCGCCGCCCGCTTTCGGCAGCGGCAGGTAGACCTCGTCGACCGACCATTCAGCCTCGCGCCCGCCGGCCTTGAGCGACCAGGTATCGCGCAGCCAGCGCTCGCCCGCCTCCGGCAGCGGCGCTTTTTCGCCGTCGTGCTTTTCGGCGAAGGCGTGCAGTTCGCCCACCAGGGCTTCCGGCGCCGTCGCCTGCTTGCGCACGACCGAAGGCTTGGCCTCGATCTGGCTGGCATGGTTCAAAGTGATGCCGGTAATAGCGAACAGGAACATGCCGAGCAGGCACATGGCCGAACTGACCCAATGCCATTCGTGCAGCAGCTTAAGCCAGACGGCACGTTTGGCCTGGCGCATTGCCTCGTTTTCTGGACTGCTCAAGTGGTTACTTTCCATAAGTGAATACCGGATGATAATGCACCAGACTTGCTAATGCAATTGAGAATCGTTATCATTTACATTGCTTTACATACCCGCAACAGCCAGCCACCCTCCAGTTTGATGGATGCAGCCAGCCGTAAAACATCAACTGCATCAAATCTGGAGAGAATTTTGACCATCCGTAGCCGTAAGCACACGCTGGCCGCCCAGCCGCTGCTGAACCAATCCCTGCTCGCCATGGCCGCCATCGGCCTGCCTTTGTCCGTTCAGGCCCAGGCGCAAGAAAAGACCATGGCCGAGGTCAAGGTCGAAGCCGCCGCCGACGTCGCCTACAAGGCTGACCGCGCTTCTTCGCCGAAACTGACTGCCCCGCTGGTGGACACCCCGCAAACCATTACCGTCATCAAGAAGGAATTGCTGCAAGAGCAAGGCGCCGCGTCCGTGATGGAAGCCCTCCAGAACACGCCGGGCATCACCCTGCAACTGGGCGAAAACGGCAACACCAGTGCCGGCGATACCTTCCAGATGCGCGGCTTCTCGGCCCAGTCCTCGATCTTCGTCGACGGCATCCGCGACCTGGGCGCCGTCTCGCGCGACGCCTTCAACCTGGAGCAGGTGGAAGTGGTGAAGGGCCCGGCGGGCGCCGACATCGGCCGCGGCGCTGCCGCCGGCTATATCAACCTGGTCTCCAAGACGCCGGTACGCGAGGATGCCGTTTCCGGCACCGTCGCCCTCACCCAGGGCGGCGTCAAGCGCCTGACCGCCGACGTGCAGCGCGCCTTCGGCAGCAGCGGCGCCTTCCGCCTGAACCTGATGGGTTCCGACGGCTCGCAAAAAGGCAGCCGCGCACTGGACCGTGAAAGCCACGGCATCGCGCCTTCCGTCGCCTGGGGCCTGGGCACGCCAACCCGCCTCTACCTGTACTCGCAGCACATCCGCCAGGACAACGTACCTGACGGCGCCATCCCGAGCGTGGGCATGGCCGGCTTCTACAATGGCACCTATCCATGGCTCGCGAAAGCGCAGCGCGTCGACCGCAACAACTGGTACGGCCTGGACGGCGACTATGAGGATGTGAAGGCCGACATGGTCACCGCCAAAATCGAACACGACCTGGCGCCGAAGACCAAGCTGACCAACACCACCCGCTATGGCAAATCCAAAATGGACCGCGTCCTGAGCGGTGTGAACGCCATTACGGCGCTGGATCCGGCCAACCCGGCCAGCTGGACCGTCGCGCGCACGCGCCAGAGCGTGCTGCAGGAAAACCGTATCCTGGCCAACACCACCAACATCGTGTCGGAGTTCGATGCCTTCGGCGTGCAGCACACCATCTCGACCGGCCTCGAGCTGCTGAACGAAGAACAGTTCACCCCGACCCGCGTCGGCCTCGGCAGCGCCAGCGCTGCCAACCTGTACAACCCGAACCCGAAAGATCCGCTGACCGGCTTCGCTCCTTATCTGAACGGCGCCTTCAGCAAAGGCGAAACCACCACTGTCGGCGCCTACCTGTTCGACACCATCAAGCTGAACGAACAATGGCTGGTGAACGCAGGCCTGCGCTACGAGCGCTACGACACGGAGACCAATAGCGCCACCGTGACCGCGCCAAGCACCGTGCCGGTCGCCGCCCACCTGGAGAAGTCCGGCAACCTGAGCAGCTACAAGACCGGCCTGGTCTACAAGCCAACAGCCGATGGCAGCATCTACCTGGCCTATGCCAACTCGAAGACCCCGCCGGGCAGCGCCAACCTTTCGCTGGCGGCCCAGGGCACCAGCGCCAACATCAACAGCGCTGCCCTGAAGCCGCAAACCACGACCAACGTGGAACTGGGCACCAAGTGGGACGTGATCCAGAAGCAACTGGCCCTGACCGCCGCCCTCTATCGCACCACCAACAAGGATGAAATCCCGGTCAAGATCGATGAAGTGACCAACACTTGGGGCCAGTTGGGCAAGCGCCAGGTGCAAGGCGTGGAGCTTGGCGCCGTCGGCCAGGTTACCAAGGCCTGGAGCGTGATCGCCGGCGTCGCTTTCATGGACACCGAGATCAAGGAAAGCAATACCGGCGCCGGCAACAATGGCCTGGGCGCGGCAACCCGCTGGTCGCCGAAAAAGACCGCTACCCTGTGGACCAACTACAAGCTGAACGACAAGCTGAGCTTGGGCGGCGGCGCGCGCTACACCGGTACCCAGTACCGCCTGGTCGATCCGACCGGCGACGCGGCCAAGACCAATATGCCGTCGATGCCGTCCTATACCGTGGTCGATGCCATGGCGGCCTACCAGTTGTCGAAGAACGTGTCGCTGCAGTTGAACGTGTACAACGTGTTCGACAAGTTCTACCTCTCCAGCCTGAACAACGGTGGCTCACGCTTCGTGATCGGTGCACCGCGTATTGCCAAGGCGACCGCATCCTTCCAGTTCTAAGGATCGTGGCAAAAAGAAAGGCGGGCTCGCAGCCCGCCTTTTTTTTATTCAAACGCCGGAACTTGCATCCGGCCCTGGCGCACCGCCTTCGGTGCCCAAGCCACTGCCGCCCTGCCGCGAACCGCTCTCCGTAGCGCTTTGCCGGTTGCCCGGCAAAGGTCGGTCGGCGCGGCGGATCTGCCCTTCCGGAACGTCGGCGTTGGCTATTTCCGGATGCTCTGTATCGACCAGCACAAAGTTTTGCTGGTTCTCCGTGTCCTTACTGGGTTTGTCAGGCCGTCCCATGCTGGCCTCCTTGCTTCAATGGAGCTCAATACTTGTCGCCACCTTGCTTGTTGCCCTGGTAGTCCTGCTGGAAGTCCTTGCCGGCTTCCTGCTGGCCCAGGGGTTGCTGCTCGGTACGGCTGGCGTTGCCACGCGAACCGCTCTGGCGGTTGCCATCGTTCTTGTGGCTCATGCTGCCGGCGCGGCGTGCTTCCTCGGAAGTGAATTCGTGTGCCGTGCCCTTCTGGTGGGCTGCGCGGCCGCCTTCGGAAGCAATTTCCCTCTGGCGCTGTGGGTCCATGGAGGCAAAGCCACGTGCACTTTGCTTGCTGCCGGCAGGACTGTCCTGCCGGTTGCCGCGTTTGTCGCCTGGATTGTTCGAAGCCATGATTCGTCCCCCTGCTTGGTTCGGTGGAAAAGACCCCCGCCCCTTACCGTAGGCGCGGGAGAACTCATGTTAGTGCAAGCACTGTACAGGTAATATAGGACGTTCAGCGCGACAAATGTAGGATATCGCCTACCTTTTTTCAATTGGGAAAACCGTATCATCGGCCACCACGTACACCCTGTCCGTGGCTTCTGGAATTAAAGAGTGCCCGCCAGTAAAGGCGCCAAAGGCTGGCAAGATGGCGCGGGTAGTGCCAAGCAGAAAGCAAGGCAGCCGCAGCGACTCGCGCGTAGTGCGTAGGTGAAACACGGGATGCACATGGCCAGCAATGACATAGCCTTCGCAAGCCACGTCGGGATGGTGGCACAGGGCGAAAGGGCCACTGGCATGCGGCTCGTCGGCCATCGTCACGTCCAGCATCGTGGACGGGTCGCCTGCGTGCCAGTCATGGTTGCCGCGCACCAGCAGCAACTCCAGTTCGCGATGCCGTCTGCGCCAATCTAGCATTGCCTGCAATGTTGCCGGCGCCTGCGCGGCCTTCGCGTGCAGGAAGTCTCCAAGAAAAACGATGCGTTGCGTGTCGTGCGTCGTTAACAACGTTTCGAGCGCTGCAAGGTTCGCGCTGGTGGTGCCGCGCGGCACAGGCACACCCAGTGCACGGAAGCTGGCGGCTTTGCCGAAGTGGATGTCGGCGACCATCAAGGTCCTGGCAGCGGGCCAGTACATGGCCTTCTGCGGCAACAGCAGCACGCGCTCGCCCGCGAGTTCGGTGGCGATAGCGCTCACGGTCCGGCCGCCTTTTCAAGTTCTCGCAACATGCGCGCTACACGGTCCGACAGCCTTTCGGTTGTCAGCTTCTCGCGGAAGCGTTCCACCATCAAGGCGAAGCCGAACGGCGTGGCGCGGCGCACTTCATGGAAGCTGGGCCGGCGCCGCTGCAGCTCCTGCAGCGTGGTGCGCAAACGCCCCAGCTCAAGCTCCTGCTCGAGCACTTCGCGCTGCGCCTGCGTCAGCAGCAGGTTGCCCGCATCGTGCTTGCGAAAGACTTCAAAAAACAAAGACGAAGAGGCCTGCAACTCGCGGTTGCTTTTCGGCTGTCCCGGATAGCCCTGGAAGATTAAGCCGGCAATGCGTGCAATCTCGCGGAAGCGCCGCTGCGACAGCTCGCTGGCATTCAGGCTGGCCAGCACGTCTTCCAGCAAATGATCGGTAGTGAATGCTCCACCCTCGTCCAAGGCCTCGCGCCAGGGCAGCGCTTCCGGCGCCAGCAATTCGAAGCCGTAGTCGTTAACGGCTATCGAGAACGTGGCCGGCCGCGCGCGTGCAATGCGATAGGCCAGCAAGGAGGCCAGCCCGATGTGCACCGACCGCCCCGCGAAGGGGTAGACGAACAGGTGATGCCCTTCCCTGCTTTCCATCGCCTCGATCACGGTGGTATGCGGCGTAGGGAGCGCCGACCAGCGCTGCTGGATCTCGAGTAGCGGCTTGATGGCCTGCATTTCCGGGCCGTCGTAGCGGCCCTCGGTGGCGCGGCGCAACTGCTCCAGGGCGGCGTGCGCCAACTCGGACGACAAGGGCATCTTGCCGCCCTGCCAGCGCGGCACCGCGCCCTTGGCGCCGGTCGCACGCCGCACGAAGGCAGTCATCTCATGCATGCGCACGAATTCGAGAATGCGGCCGCCGAACAGGAAATGGTCGCCTTTGGCCAGGCGCGCGATAAAGCCTTCCTCCACGCTGCCAAGCGCGGAGCCGTTCATGTACTTCACCTGCACCGTCGCTTCCGAAACAATGGTGCCGATGCCCATCCGGTGGCGTCGCGCGATGGCTGCATCGGGCACGCGATAAATGCCCTCTTCGTCCGGCAGCACGCGGCGGTATTCCGGATAGGCGGACAGGCTTTGCCCGCCGCGCGCCACGAAGTCCAGGGCCCATTGCCATTCGTCCTGGCTCAGCGCGCGGTAAGACCAGGCCGTGCGTACCTCGGCCAGCAGTTCATCGCTGCGGAAACCGCCACCCAGCGCCACCGTGACAAGGTGCTGAACCAGCACATCCAGCGGCTTTTCCGGCGGCGGCCGCGGTTCGATCCGGCGTTCGCGCACCGCCTCGATGGCGCCCGCCGCCTCCAGCAGCTCCAGGCTATGCGTCGGTACCAGCGTCGCGCGCGATGTGCGGCCCGGTGCGTGCCCCGAGCGTCCGGCACGCTGCAGCAGGCGCGCGATGCCTTTGGCGCTGCCGATCTGCAGCACCCGCTCCACTGGCAGGAAATCCACGCCAAGATCGAGGCTCGAGGTACACACCACGGCTTTCAGCATGCCCTGCTTGAGGCCCTGCTCTACCCACTCGCGCACTTCCTTGTCGAGCGAACCGTGGTGCAGTGCGAGGACGCCCGCCCATTCGGGTCTCGCATCCAGCAAGTTCTGGTACCACAATTCGGCCTGGGAACGGGTGTTGCAGAACACCAGGGTGCTGGCGTGCTGCGCGATCTCGCTGGCCACCGGTTCCAGCATTTGCAACCCCAGGTGGCCGGCCCAGGGAAAGCGCGATGGGTGGTCCGGCACCAGGGTGTCAATCAGCAGCTCCTTGCGCAAGTGGCCTTCAACGATGGTTCCATCCGGCGCAAGCACGTCACGCGCCTGCTGCAGGTTGCCAAGGGTGGCCGACAAGCCCCACACCATCAAGCCAGGCTGCCAGTTGCGCAGCCGTGCCAAGGCAAGCTGGGTTTGCACGCCGCGCTTGTTGCCCATCAGCTCATGCCATTCGTCGACCACCAGCATGTCAAGTTGCGCAAACAGTTCCTTTGCCTCCGGGCGGCTAAGCAGGACCGTGAGGCTTTCCGGCGTCGTCACCAGCGCATGCGGCAAGCTGCGCGCTTGCCTGGCCCGCGTGCCGCTATCGGTGTCGCCGGTGCGCGATTCGACCTGCCAGGCGGGCAACAAGTCGGCGGCAGAGGACTGCAGGGCGCGCAGGGTGTCCGCTGCGAGCGCACGCATCGGCGTGACCCACAGCACGCGCAAGCCCGGCTTGCGGCTGGCCTGCGCGCGCTGCAAAGCGGCGAGCCAAACAGCCAGCGTCTTGCCGGCGCCGGTGGTCGCATGCAGCAGGCCGGATGTCCCGCGGCAGGCGGCGTCCCAGACTTCACGCTGGAAGGGAAATATCGACCAGCCGCGCGCCGCGAACCAGGCCTCCACGGCTTCGCGGGAAGGCCCGGCAGGCGAGCCGGCGGCAGGCGGCCGCGCAGGCAGGGCTGACTCGCCGGGCGGCACCGGCGGCTGGCGGGACGGCAAGGGCCGCGGACGGGGAAAGGCAGGACTCATGGCGGCGCCTGCGCCAGCAAGCCGCGCAAGGTATCGAGCGTATCGGCATCTTCAACCGCCTTGTCGTCGCGCCGCCGCAGGATGCGCGGGAAACGCACCGCAATGCCCGACTTATGGCGCGGCGACAGTGCTATTCCTTCGAAGCCAATTTCGAACACCATGGTCGGCTTCACGCTGCGCACCGGCCCGAAGCGCTCGATGGTGGTGCGGCGCACCGCGTTATCGACCTGCGCTATTTCGGCATCGGTCAGGCCGGAGTAAGCCTTGGCAAACGGCACCAGCTTGCGCTCGCCTTCCGCATCACTATCCCATACCGCAAACGTGTAATCGGTGTACAGCGAGGCGCGGCGGCCATGCCCTGCCTGTGCATAGACCAGTACCGCGTCGACGCTGAAAGGGTCGATCTTCCACTTCCACCAGGTGCCCACGTCCTTGGTGCGGCCAACGCCATACTGGGCATCTTTCGCTTTCAGCATCATCCCTTCCACGCCTCGCGCCCGCGACTCGGTACGGACCAGCGCCAGCTGCGCCCAGTCTTCCGCCAGCACCAGTGGGGACAGGCGCAGCTGCGGCTGCGCCACCTGCTCCACCAATTGCTCCAGCAAGACGCGGCGCTCGTGCTGCGGCAACTGGCGCACGTCGACGCCATCGAGCTCCAGCAAGTCATACGCCACCAGCACCGCCGGCAATTCGGCCAGCAGTTTCGCGCTTAGCAACTTGCGCCCGATGCGCTTTTGCAGCGCCGCGAACGGCGCCGGTGCATCGCCGTGTGGCCAGACCAGGATCTCGCCATCAATCACCGTTCCCTGCGGCAGGCGGATGGACATCAGTTCCGGGAAACGTTCGGTAATCAGGTCTTCGCCGCGCGACCACAGGAAATTCAGCCCGCCGCGTGACACCAGTTGCGCGCGCATGCCGTCGTATTTCCACTCGACCTGCCAGGCCGCCAGGTCGCCCAGCGTAGCGGGATCGGCCTGCAAGGCATGTGCCAGGAAAAGGGATACGGCTGGCCGCCCCGCTCCGCATGCTCGGTCGCCGACGGCGCCGCAATCAGCTGCAGAAAGCCTTGCGCGGTCGGCTGCACCCTGCCATCGGTCCAGCCCATCAGCCGCTGCGCCACCAGCTTGCTGTCCACTGCCGCGATGGCGCTGAGCGCACGCGTGACCAGCAATCGGGAAACACCGACGCGGAAGCCGCCACCGATCAGTTTCACCAGCAAGAACCGTTCGCTTGTCTCCAGCTCGTCCCAGTAACGGAACAGGGCCGCCCGTACCTCGTCCGGCGCAGCGCCGCGCAAAGGTGCAATGCGCTGTTCGATCCACTCCGCCAGGCCGACGTCGCTCTCCTGCTTCGGCGCCGGCAGGATATGCGCAATCGTCTCGGCCAGGTCGCCCACCGCGTTGTAGCATTCATCGAACAGCCATTCATCCAGCCCCGCATATTCCGTCGCATACTGGCGCAGCAGCTTGACCGGTACCGCTTGCCGCGGCTTGCCGCCGGCCAGGAAATACACGGCCCACGCGGCATTCTCCGGCGCCGCCTTGCTGAAATAGGCTTGCAGCGCGTCCAGCTTGCGCTTGGTGGACGTGGTTTCGTCCAGCTCCGCATACAGGCGGGAAAACTCACGCATCGCCTGCCTCCCCTGCCTCCTCGTCGCCATATTCGGTATCGAAGCCCTTGGCGTCGTAGCCGTTCTGGCACAGCCAGCGCACCATGACCGGAATCGACCCGTGCGTCACAATCACCCGTTGCGCGCCGGTCGCGCGGATGGCTTGCATCAGCCCTGGCCAGTCGGCATGGTCGGACAGCACGAAGCCGCGGTCGACCGCGCGCCGCCTGCGCGCGCCGCGCAATTGCATCCAGCCGCTGGCAAACGCGTCGCTGAAGTCGCCGAAGCGGCGTATCCACGGCGATCCGGCGGCCGATGGCGGCGCCAGTACCAGCGACTGGCGCAGCGCCGCCTTGTCCACGTCGCCCACCATCACGGTCGGCGGCAAGGCTACACCGCCCTCGCGATAGATCCGGTTCAACGGCTCCACAGCGCCATGGCAGACGATGTGGCCAATCGACGGATCGAGCCCGCTCAGGATGCGTTGAGCCTTGCCGAATGCGTAGCACAGCATGACGCTGCAACGCCCCTCCTGCGCATTGCGGCGCCACCAGGCATTCATGTCGTCAAAGATCGCTTGCTGGGCTTGCCAGCGGTAGATCGGCAGGCCGAAAGTCGACTCGGTGATAAAGCAGTGGCAGCGCACCGGCTCGAATGGCGCGCAGGTCGCATCCGGCTCCACCTTGTAGTCGCCCGAGGCAACCCATACCTCGCCCCGGTGTTCCATGCGCACTTGCGCCGAGCCGAGGACATGGCCGGCAGGGTGCAGCGAGATGCGCACGCCATTGTGTTCCAGCATCTCGCCATAGTCGAGGCCCTGAAGGTTTATCTGGCCCAGGCGGGAACGCAAGATGCCCATGCCCGGCGTCGCGCACAGATAGTGAACGTGGCCGGGACGCGCGTGGTCGCCGTGCCCGTGCGTGATCACGGCGCGCTCCACCGGGCGCCATGGATCGATATAAAAGCCGCCCGGCACGCAGTACAGTCCCTCCTTGCGCACCACTACCATGTCCGCCATCGTTACCCTCCAGTGCCGATCGTCGGCGGCGACCTGCAATTGTCGCAAGTACCGCAGCGCTCGATGCCGGCGCCTTCGTCGCTGAAATAGTCGAGCAGGAGCTTCCAGCGGCAAAAACCGCTCTGCGCGTAAGACACCATCTGCGCCAGCGCTTCGCGGTCGTGCTCCTGTTTTTCGCGATAGCGTTCCGCCAGGCGCTCGAGATCGATCGGGCGCGGTGCATCGCCTGCCACCCGGTATTGCAGCTTGCGGTCCTGTTTCAACCAGCCGCCTTCCTTCAACAGCTTGAGCGCGACCTGGCTGCGCTTGTCGCGTGGCCGCTCGCCGTCTGCTGCAGCATCATACGCCCCACGCAGCAAGGCCGCATCGGGATAGCTGCGCGCAAGGAAGAACTGCTGGACGCGCTTGTCCTCGTGGAAGTAAAGCAGGGTGCAGTCGGCCGGCCCGCGGTCGCGCCCTGCCCGCCCCGCCTCCTGGTAATAGGCCTCCAGGCTGGCAGGCACCTGCAGGTGGATCACGAAGCGGATGTCGGGCTTGTCGATGCCCATGCCGAAGGCATTGGTCGCCACCATCACGCGACGCGCGCCGGACATGAACATTTCCTGGTTCTGGTGGCGCTCCGCAGCATTCAATTTACCGTGGTAGAGCGCCACGCTTTCGCCGGCTTCCTCCAGTGCCGCCAGCATGTCCTGGGCAGCCTTGACGGTGGCGGCATACACAATGCCGCTGCCTGGCGATTCCCGCACCAGGCGCAGCGCTTCGGCCGCACGCTCGCCGGCATTGGTCACCTGGCGCACGGCCAAGTGCAGGTTGGGCCGGTAGATGCCGGTGTTCACGACGTGCATTTCCGGCGCGCCAAGCTGGCGCCGAATATCGTCCACTACTTCGTCGGTGGCGGTGGCGGTCAGCGCCAGCACCGGCGGGCGCCCCAGCGCATCGAGGGCTGCGCCGATATCCAGGTAAGCCGGCCGGAAATCGTGCCCCCAGCGCGAAATGCAGTGGGCCTCGTCGACCACCACCAGGCCAATATCGGCCTTGTGCAGCAAGGACATGAACTCCGGCGTCGCCAACCGCTCCGGCGTACAGAACACAATGCGGTCCTCGTTGTTGCGCAAGCCTTGCAGTGCTTCCTGCTGTTCGTCGGCCGGCACTTTGCTATTGAGCTGCGCGGCCTCGATGCCGATATCGTCAAGTTTCCCGGCCTGGTCCTTCATCAGCGAGATCAGCGGCGACACCACCACCGTGCTGCCTTTCAAGATCGATGCCGGAATCTGGTAGCACAGGGACTTGCCGCTGCCGGTTGGCATGATGGCAAGCGTGTCATGGCCCGCCAGCACGCTGTCGATGACTTGTCGCTGACCGGCGCGCAAGCGCTCGACGCCGAACACGTCGCGCAGCAGGTGGCGGATTTGAGGATGAGTAGCCATGGCCGCAACTTAACGCGATTGCTGGTAAGATGTCGGCGTCCTAAGTAACATACCGAGCGGCAAAATGTCTTTCTCCCTCAGCGAAACCACCTATAGCACCGACACGCCTGAAGCAAAACGCGCCATGTACGAAGACCTGCGCGCGCAACTGGGCGGGCTGGTGCACGGCGAACATGACTGGATCGCCAACACCGCCAATGCCAGTTCGCTGGTATTCAACAGCATGCCGGGCCTGAACTGGGCGGGCTTCTATTTCATGCAGGGTCCGGACGAACTGGTGCTCGGCCCGTTCCAGGGCAAGCCGGCCTGCATCCGCATCAAAAAGGGCCGCGGCGTGTGCGGCAGCACGGTCGAAAAACGCGCTACCAGCGTGGTGGAGGACGTGCATGCCTTCCCTGGCCATATCGCCTGCGATGCGGCCTCGCGCTCGGAACTGGTGGTGCCCATTTTCGGCAAGGATGGCGAAGTAATCGGAGTGTTCGACCTCGACAGCCCGCTGCCGGGACGCTTCGATGCCGTTGACGCCGAAGGCATCGAATCGCTGGTCCGCATCCTCGAACAAAGCCGCGCCTGATCCATCTCAAAAACCGCCCCGGTCGCGCTTGACTGGGGCGCGTGCCGCCGCCTAGCCTGTCCTGAGGGAGGGCTAGCCATGAACCACACTGCTTACGAAGAAGATTTCATCCCCTGGGTCGAAACCCAGGCCGCTTTGCTGCGCGACCGCAAATTCGATTTGCTCGACATTCCGAACCTCAACGAGGAGTTGACCAGCATGGCGTCTCATATCCGGCACCAACTATCCAGCCGCCTCTGCGTATTGGAAGTCCACTTGCTTAAATACCGCTACCAGCCATTGCGCAAGTCCCGCAGTTGGCGCAAAACGATGCTCGAGCAGCGCTCGCGCATCGAATTACTGATCCGGCGTTACCCGAGCTTGCGCCATGACCTTGCCGACGAAGCTGAAGGCGTGTACCCGACTGCAGCGAGGAAGGCTGCGCGCGAAACGGGCCTGGCGCAAGCCGTGCTGCCCACGACACTGCCATTCACGCCCGCCGAGCTGCTCGATTTCGATTTTGAGCCTTAGACAAGTATACGGCCAGTTTCACCGCGATGCTGGCCAGTGCGCCCAGCGTTCCGATTGTTTCCAGTAATGCGTTAAGCATGGATGCCTCCCAGGTAGGCTTTGAAAAAGAAGATCAGGGTGATGCAGAAAGTGATGAACAGCGTGAACCCACGGATCACATTCGCCGGTGCGCGACGGCCGGCGCGAGCGCCTCCATAGCCGCCGATGACTGCACCAGCCAGCATGGCCAGCGTGACCGGCCAGTGCACCGCTTGGGCAAACGCGAACGCAGCCACCGCCACGACATTGGCCGCGCTGACCATCAAGGTGCGCGGCGCATTCAACTCCTTCAGGTCGCGCTTGTCGATCAGGCCCCACATGGCCATCATCATGATCCCAACCGCGCCGCCAAAATAGCCACCGTACACGCCGAGAGCGAACTGCAGCATCAGCACAACAGGCGCCCCGACCTGCCAGCGCGCCCGCAGGGCCGTTCCAAGGCGCCGCCCGAATGCCAGCGCGATCGAAGCAAGCAGCAGGAGCCAGGGCAGCACAAAAGTGAACGCCGCCGGTGAAGTCCGCAATAGAAGCAAGGCTCCGGCCAGGCCGCCGCACAGCGTTGTCGCCAGCATCAGGCGCAGCGGGACGCCGCCGACCGGCTGCAAGCCTTCGCGGTAAGCCCAGGCGCTGGCCAGCCCGCCCGGAAACAGGGCTACAGTACTGGAAGCATTCGCCTGAACCGGTGGCACGCCGGCAGCGATCAAGGCCGGCAGGGTGACGAAGGAGCCGCCGCCCGCCAGTGCGTTCATCGCTCCAGCCAGCAGCCCTGCGGAGAAAGTCAGAATCATCGAGTCCATGCCAGCGATGTTAGTCGCCCGGGCCACGGCCCGCAATCTGGCAATTCCGGTGCTACACTTCGGAAATTCCGAATGCTGGAGACTTGACGATGCGCTTCGACCTGACCGATATGCGGCTCTTCCTCACTGTCGTGGAATGCGGCAGCCTGACCCAGGGCGCGCGCGCCATGCACCTGGCGCTGGCCTCGGTCAGCGAACGCATTGCCGGCATGGAGGCAGCGCTGGGCGCGCCGCTGCTGGAGCGCAACCGCCGCGGCGTACGCGCTACGGCTGCAGGCGAAGCGCTGGAGCGCCATGCCCGTTCAATCCTGGGCCAGGTTGAACAAATGCGCGGCGACCTGCGCACCTACGCCACGGGCCTGAAAGGCCGCATCCGCGTGCTGTCGAATTCCGCCGCCATGGCAGCCTTCCTGCCGCCCCACCTGTGCCGCTTCCTGGCTGCGCACCGCGACCTGTCGATCGACCTGCTGGAACGGCCCAGCGCCGAGATCGTGCAGTCCATGGTGGACCGGCGCGCCGACCTTGGCATCGTGGCGGACATCACCGATTTCGGCCCGCTGCAGACGCACCTGATCGCCAGCGACCAGCTGGTCGTGGTCGCCAACCACCAGCATCGCGTGGCCGGCCAAGCCGACGTGACCTTCGCCGACATCCTTGGCGAGCCGGTTGTCGGCATCGCCGATACTGCGCTGGAAACCCACCTTGCCGAACGCGCCTCGCGCCTCGGCCGCCAGCTTAATTACCGCATCCAGCTGCGCAATATTGAGCACGTGGCGTTGCACGTCGACGCAGGCATCGGCATTTCGATCATGTCCAGCGCGCTGGCCAAACAGATCCGCCGCGACCTTGCCGTGGTGCGCCTGTCGGAGCCATGGGCTACGCGCCGGCTCTTTCTGTGCGCGCGGGATTTCTCGGCGCTGACGCCGCACGCCGGCTTCCTGGCGAAACAATTGCTGGAGGATGCGCCGCCGGCCAGGTCAGGCAAGTAGCGCCGCGCCCATCGAGCGCGCTTCGGCCGCGGCAACATCGAGCAGCTCAGCCAGGTCGGGGAAGTCCTGCAGGCATTGCACGATATCGGCGCGCCGCAGCAGGTAGTCGTCCTGCGGCGCGGGCAGCGGCGACAGCACCGGCGACAGGTGGCGCGACAGCAGCAGCGTATCGCGCAAGCCCGACGGCGGCAGGCTGATGGCGCCGCCACGCAGGGTGATGATGGCTGCGGCCACCGCATCCGGCACTTGCAGCTTGCGCAGCACTTCACGCGCCACGATTTCCTGGACCGGTCCCAGGCGCGAGCCCATTTCATCCAGCAAGCCAGGCATCTGGTCAGCTTGCGACAACAGGAAGAAATTGCCCGCCTCGTGCACGATACCCGCGAACAGCGCGGTATCGGGATCGGTACGGGTAATATGGCGCGCCACCTGGTAGGCGATGGCCGCCACGTTGGCAGAATACTTCCACAATTGATCGGCGCGCTCGCGCAACTGAGGGTCACGGATGCGGGCGCCGAACTGGCGCACCACCATGGCGGCCGCCAGCGAATACAGGTTGCGGTAGCCTAGCCGCATGACGGCCGCGCGTGCACTGGTGATCGCCGGTGCCCCGTGGCGCCGGAAGACCGAGGCATTGGCCAGGGCGACGGCACGAGCCGCCAGCACCGGCTCGCCCAGGATCTTGCGCGCTATTTCATCGTCATGGCAATCAGGGTCAGCCAATGCGAGCTGCAATGCCAGCGCGGCATTGACGCTGGTGGGGAATACCAGCTCCCCACGCTGCACTTCCGAGATAATGGTGGCTAAGTCCCTGAGCTTTTCCATGCAAGAAATTATACCGACGCCGCCCGCAATGCGCGCACATTGCCTGGCAGGCGCCGGGGAGCGGCCGCCTTGCGCACCACCGGCGCGGCCTCGCCTTCATTCCCCAGGGTGAAGATGCTGATCGATTTCACCAGCATCTGCGCCTGGTCTTGCAGGCTGGCCGACGCCGCGGCAGTCTGCTCCACCAGCGCAGCATTCTGCTGCGTGGTGTCGTCCATCTGCGTCACCGCCATATTGATTTGCTCGATGCCGTTGCCCTGCTCGGCCGATGCGGTGGCGATTTCCTGCATGATGGCGGTGATGCTCTGCACGCTCTTCAGCACTTCCTGCATCGCCAGGCCGGCCTCGCCGACCAGGCGGTTGCCGGTCTCGACCCGGTCCACGCTGTGGTTGATCAGGTCCTTGATCTCCTTGGCCGCCGAGGCCGAACGCTGCGCCAGGTTGCGCACTTCGGACGCCACTACGGCAAAGCCGCGGCCCTGTTCGCCGGCGCGTGCCGCTTCCACCGCAGCGTTCAGGGCCAGGATATTGGTCTGGAAGGCGATGCCATCGATCACGCCAATGATGTCTACGATCTTGCGCGAGCTGTCATTGATTTCGCCCATGGTCTGCACCACTTGCGACACCACTTCGCCGCCCTTGCCGGCGACGTCGGCCGCGCTGTGCACAAGCTGGTTGGCCTGGCGCGCATTGTCGGCATTTTGCTTGACGGTCGACGTCAGTTCCTCCATCGAGGACGCCGTTTCTTCCAGGTTCGAGGCCTGCGATTCCAGCCGCGACGACACGTCGGCATTGCCAGTGGCGATATCGCGGCTGGCCGCATTGATCTGGTCAACGCTGGCGCGCACGTCGGACACGATGCCGCGCAAACTCTCGCTCATGGATTTGAGCGAACGCAGCAACTGCCCTACTTCATTGGGCGGGCCGACGTCGATCTCGTTATCGAGTTTGCCTTGCGCCACCTCATCCGCAACGGCGATGGCGTTTTGCAGCGGCACCGTCACCGAACGGGCGATCAGCACGCAGATCCAGGCCGCCAGGGAAAACAGCAGTACCATCGAGACCACCATGATCCAGCGCTGTTCGGTAAAGCCCTTGATCTTCTCCGACAGCATGGTCTCGATTTCCTTGGCAGCGACCTCGTTGACGGCAAACTGCATATCGATGGCCGCTGTGGACTTGGCTACCCAATCTTCGCCGGAATACGTCAGCGGGTCGGCTTTCACGATCTGCTCCGTGCCGAGCTCGACGATCTTGCGCGCCGCGTCGCCCGCTTCGCGCAACTGCGCCCCGAGCTTGGCATCGATGGCAGGATTGGCGGCGGCGGCCTTGCTGAAGGCCGTCAAGGTCTGGTCCAGGCGGTCGGTCACGCGCGACATGATCGCCGCCTGCTGCATGCGGTCTTCCGGCGTCGCTTCTTTTTTTGCCAGCAGGCCGGCGCCTTTGGCGCGGGTCTTGCCGGTTTCTTCGGTCAGCCAGGGCAGCTGGTAGAACATCGACTGGATGAGCTGGTAAGTGTCCTTGTCGGGGTCGAGGCTCAGGCCATATGCGTCGCCGATCAGCTCATTCACCTTGAGCAGCTTGGGTACCAGGCCAGTATGTCCCGCATAGCTTTGCGGCACAGTGATCTTGCCCTCCGCCACATTGGTGCGCAGCGTTTCCCACTCCTGTTTGGCAGCAGCGAAGGCATCGATGATTGCCTTGTCGCCCAGCTTCGCAGCGGCCTTCTCCAGCCGGCCGTAAGCGGCATCCGCTTCGGCCTGTTTGGCGCGGCGCTTTTCCGCCACAGTGCTCACGCCCCCCAGCACCAGGGCCGACAAGCCACGGTGCTGCTGCGTGTATTGCACAACCTTCAGCCCATCCACCACGATCGGCAAGCCTTCATGCTCGCCTTCATAAGCGTCGAGAACTTTGCCTGCCTCACTCATGTAAAGGAAGGCTGGGATGATCGCAAGCAGCGCCGCGATCAGGCCGAGGATCATGAACTTGTGACCCAGCTTGAGTTGGCCGAGAAGGGAGGTAGGATTCATGGCAGTTTCCTAAAGACAAGTTTGGCAAAAAAGTGCGTTGCGGCACCGCGATACCTCTTGCTTTGATCTTATGCCCAATTACTGCAAAGCGTTACAATTCGTGAGAATTTGCTACGTAAATCTCTTTCTCCACCACCATTTCTGTTGCGCCCGCGCGAAACAATTGCCAATGAAGAATTTAACTTTCATGAAGCATGCCTAAGTGCTTTGCTATAGTGCGTTTATGAAACTATTAATGCCGTCATTGGCGCTGATTGTGTCTTTGCTGTGCCCTGCCGCCAGGGCTGAGACCATCACCGTGTACACCAGCGCCAACTTCGCGCCCCTGGTCATCGATGGCAGCCGCGGCATCTATTACGAAGCAATCGACTACCTGAACAAGCAGGCCGGCGATGGCACCCAATTCCGCCTGGCGTACCTGCCGCGCAAGCGACTGCAAATGCGCCTGGAAGACGGCACGCTCGATGGCATCGTTATTGGCATGATGCCCCAATGGTTCGATGACGTCGCACAGAAGAAGTACCTGTGGACTACCGCCTTCGCCATTGACCACTTCGTGCTGGTGTCGCGCACCGACCATCCGCTGGCGATCGACGGCCCCCAGGGGCTGGCAGGCAAATCCATCGGCCTGACGCTGGGCTATGTCTATCCGGGCATCGATGAATGGATCCAGCGCCACGGCTTGCTGCGCCAGGATGCGATCAGCGAGGAAATCAACCTGGAAAAACTGCGCCGCGGCCGCATCGATTGCGTGGCCGTGTCGGAATCGGCGGCGCGCTACTTCGTGCGCCTGCACGGACTGCACGCCAGCCTGGCCCTGGTCGACTTGCCGGGCCGCGCCACCGAACGCCGCTTCCTGGTTCCGCTGCGCCGCAGCGACCTGTTCGACAAGCTCGCTCCCATCGTCAAGCGCATGCGCGAAGACCCGCTGTGGCTGCGCATGACATCGAAGTATCAATAACAAGGAGCCCATGCCGGCGGGCCAGTCCGGCATGGCATAATGCTAGTTACACAATCTCCCCTGCTGGCAATGCCCTTCCCTCGCTCGCTGCTGCGGTCCGCGTTGATCGCCTGCCTTCTTGCTGCCGCTCATGCCGCGCCCGCGCAGCAACGGCCGGGCGTGGTGTCGTTCCAGCGCGTCGCCATGCCGGACCAGGTACCGGCCCACCTCAGCACGGTGATGGCGCAGGACGCGCAAGGCCTGCTGTGGATCGGCACCCAGGACGGCCTGGTGCGCTACGACGGCTATGGCTACAAAGTGTTCCGCCCCCACCCCGGCGATCCATCCGCGCTGGGCGGCAGCTATATCCGCGCCCTGCATCCCGCCCACGATGGCCGGCTGTGGGTCGGCACCATCAGCGGCGGCCTGTCCGTATTCGATCCGCGCACGGAGCGCTTTACCCAATACCGCCACGATCCGCTGCGCAAGAACAGCCTGGCCAACGATCGCGTCGAGTCCATCGCAGGGATGGCTGGCGGCCTGTTGTGGCTGGCCACTGACAACGGACTGTCGCTGTTCGATCCCGCCACCAATCAATTCACCCACTACCGCCATGTGGACGGCGACAACACGAGCCTGGCCAACGACCAGTTGCGCGCTGTCCTGCTGGATCGCGAAGGGCGACTGTGGGTGGCCAGCGATGCCGGCGTGCAGCGCTGGCTCGGCGACGGCCGCTTTTCGGCGCCGGTCGGCCCGGCCAATGCGACGCGTCTGTTCCAGGACAGCCAGGGCCGCATCTGGATCGGCAGTTCGCGCCAGGGCGCCGCCGTGTATGACCCGGCCAGCGGCACGGTGCGCGCCCTCGCCGGCCTGAGCCACTACTGGATCTACAGCATCGCCGAACCGCTGCCTGGCGAAATCTGGCTCGGCACCTTCGGCAAAGGCATCGACGTGGTCGATGCCGCCAGCCTGGCCGTGGTCGACCGCCTGCAATACGACAGCACCAGCGCTTCCAGCATCGGCAACGATCGCATCGGCGCCTTGCTGGTGGACCGTTCGGGCCTGGCCTGGGCCGGTACCTGGGGCGGCGGCCTTGCCCACCATGATCCGTCCAGCCGCGCTTTCCTCAAGCTGCGGCATAGTCCATCCAACCCGCTCGGCCCCAGCCATCCGGCCATTGTGCGCGCGCTGGAAGCGGCCGACGGCCGGCTGTGGCTGGGCACCAACGGCAACGGGGTCGACGTGCTCGACGCAGGCGGCAAGCTGGTGGCAGGCTTCCGCCCCGATGCCAGGCGCCGCGACGCGCTGGCGGACGGCGCCATCACCTGCCTGGCGCAAGGTCCGGACGGCAGCATGTGGGTGGCAACGCTGGATGGCACGCTGCACCGCCAGCGGCCCGGCCAGCAAGGCTTCCAGCGCTACGGCAGCGCACAAGGCTTGCCGGGCGGCCCGATCCGCACCATGGTGTTCGGCGCCGACGGCGCCTTGTGGACCGGCGCCCAGCAGGGAATGGCACGCATCGGCAAGGACGACAGCGTGCGCGCCTGGCGCCACCAGCCCGGCGACCCGGACAGCCTGTCCGGCCGCGAAGTCGAAGCGCTCGCCTTCACGCCGGACGGCACGCTGTGGATCGGCACCAATGACGGCCTGAATGCCTTCGACACCATGACAGGTAAAGCGCGCCGCATCGTCCGCGATCCGGCACGCGCGGACAGCCTGCCCGACAACTGGGTGCCGGACCTGATGGTCGACAAGGATGGCCAACTCTGGCTGGCCACCCAGTCCGGCGCCGCCATCCTGCGCTCCTTCGACGGCAAGACCGCGCGCTTCGACCTGCTGTCGGCGCGCCTGAAACTGCCGCCCCATCCGCCCGAATCGCTGCTGCAGGACGCGCAAGGCCAGGTGTGGCTGGGCAGCCGTGTGCGCATCGACCCGCTGACCTGGCGCTGGCGCAGTTTCGACCGCGCCGACGGCAATGAATTCCGCACCCTGTATTACGCCAGCCGCGAGCGCATGCGCAACGGCGACCTGCTGTTTGGTTCGCCGGAAGGCTTGCTGCGCGTGCGGCCGCACATGCTGCGGCGCTGGGAATACAAGCCTGCCGTGACCGCCACCGCGCTGACCATCGACGGCATCGAGCAGCCCGGCGCCGGCATCCTAGCCGAACGCACGCTGTCGCCCAGCCAGCGCGACCTGCGCCTGGAATTTGCAGCGCCGGACTTCAGCGCGCCGGAACAGCAGCAATACCGCTATCGCCTGGACGGCTACGACGCCGGCTGGGTCAACGTCGATGCGCGCCAGCGCGTGGCCGCCTATTCCCACCTGCCGCCGGGCGAATACCAGCTAAGGGTGCAGGCCAGCAACCGCGCCGGCCAATGGAGCCCGCAGGAATGGGCGCTCAAGCTGCATGTGCAGCCGGCCTTCTACCAGACCTGGTGGTTCCGCTCCGCCATGTGGGTGCTGGGTGCACTGGGCGTGGCTTTCCTGTTCCGCCTGCGCCTGCATGCCCTGCGCCGCCGCGGCGAACGCCTGGAACGGCTGGTGGCCGAACGCACGGCGGAACTGGAAGCGGCCTCGCGCCGGCTGGAGCAAGCCAGCCTGACCGATCCGCTGACCGGCCTGCACAACCGGCGCTACCTGGAACAAACCATCCAGGCCGATTTCGACCTGGCCGCGCGGCGCCATCGCAGCATGCCGCCCGAACCGCACTCGGACCTGGTGCTGTTCATGCTCGACCTGGACCACTTCAAGCGCGTCAACGACCAGCACGGCCATGCCGCCGGCGACGCCGTGCTGCAGCAGACGGCCAACCTGCTGCGCGACTGCATGCGCAGCTCCGACCATATCGTGCGCTGGGGCGGTGAAGAATTCCTGCTGGTGGCGCGCTTCATCGACCGCAACGACGCGCCGGCGCTGGCGGAAAAGATCCGCCTGGCCATCGCCGCCCATGAATTCCAGGTCGCCGGCGGCCAGGTGCTGCGCAAGACTGTCTCGATCGGCTTCGCCACCTTCCCCGGCATGCCGGGCCGCCCCAGCGCGCTGACGCCGGAATCGCTGCAGCGCCTGGCCGACGCCGCCCTGTATGCAGCCAAGCACACCTGGCGCGACGCCTGGGTCGGGGTGCAGGCGCGCAGCGGCGAAGCCGGCCTGTCGCGCTTCCTGGCCGATCCGACCAGCGCGGTGGAAGCCGGCGACGTCACGCTGCTGGTGCCGCAGCAGCGCGGCCGCGTTGTCAACTGGCATTAACCAGGGTTAATTACGGGGCTCGCTCGGCTCGCCGGGCTAGCAACCGGCAAAGCCATGGACGTGCGCCAGATGAGCGCGCGCCGGCTGGCATAACGGCGCCGCCCCTTAGAACCCGGAGTCCTGGACCACCTGTACTTCCAGTACCATCTCGCTATGGACAGCGATATGGCCGATGCGGGCCGGCTTGAAATGCACCTGGCGCAGGGCCGCCAGCAACATCTCCTCGTCGTCGCGGTTTTCGTCTGCGGCTTCCAGTTGCGCGCGCACCACTTCCCCCAGTTCATTAATCCAGAAACGCACCGAAAGATAACGCCCGCGTGCGCCAGGCAGCACCAGCAACTCGCCACGCACCAGGCCGTGCGCCACAGACGGTGGGTTCGTGAGCTCAGGCAACTGGAAGAATCGCGGTGGTTCCGGCTCTTGCGCCGGCGCAGCTGGCGGCTCGGGGGCGGGGGAAGGCGCCTCGGCCAGCGGCACGGCCGGCGGCGCGGCGCCGGCGGGTTCGGCAAGTGACACTGCCGGCGCAGGCGCCGGCAGCAAGGCAACCATCAATGCAGCGGGCGCCGGCCGGGGCGACGTCGAAACGCCGCCCTGCTTGTTTGCGAGAAAAAGAAAGGCCAGATGGGCCAGCACCGTCAGGGACAAGGCGCCGGCCCTGCCCCACGGTGCATGCCGCATCTTACTTGCCCAGCTCACGCCATTGCAGGCGCTTGGTTTCGACTTCTCCGCCAGTACCGTTATTGCCGCTGTCACCACCGCCGCCGCCGCCCTTGGGTGGAATACTCAGGCCGATGGCTTTAGGGCGTTTACCGTCTGCAGTAATGGCAAACAGCACTGGCTTGCCGCTGCCCAGGCGGCTCACCGTCATACCTACCACCGGCGAGTTCAGCCTGGTGCCCAGTGTGCCATTGGCATTTGCTGCAGCACCGTTTTCGTTGAACTGGTACAACCAGCTATACCCCCCCGGCTGGCAATCCGATGCAGCCGGTACCACAGTCGGCACCAGCAGCGTTCGGTCGAAAATTTGCGGATCGACCGCTACCCGTTCACCAACGCTTGGCAGTTCAATATACCAGCCCAGGTTCTTGTCCCAATCAAAGGCCGTGGCATTGGCGCTGGTACGGGAAGTGCCGGAGGTATCCATGCCATGCTTCACAAAGGTCTTTTGGAGGTCCAGCAGGTTCTTCTTGTCCAGCTCATCCTTGAAAGCGACAACGAGCTGTACTGGCACTTTCTCGTTCTCTTTGGGAAGCACCAGGTCAGTCGTGCCCAGGAAGCGGCCGGTGCCGAAGAATACGCGAACCGCTTCCTCCGAATGCCGCGTCAGCTCAGGTGCCGCCATGATGGGCTTGCTGCTGCCCAGTTCCAGCAGCTTGATCGCCGACTTGGCCTTCAGGTCGAAGCGCCACATATTGCCCAGCAGGTCGCCACCGTAGCCGATGGGCGCCGAGTTATCGGTATAAAAGTTTTCGACGGTCGCAAAGTTCAGGCGCGCCAGGCCGCTTGGCTCGACCTTCGTGCCGGCAGAGGTGGCGATATCGACGACGTTATCCTTCATCTTCGGGTCGTTCAGGTCCAGCACAAACAGGTGGCCCTTGCCGTCGCCATCATATTTGCCGCCTTCCGCGACGTTGTTGTAGCCGGAGGTGAGCACCGCCACCCACTTGCCGTCGACCTTGGTGACATGCGCAGGGCCGTAGCTATAGCCGAGATTAGGATTGTCTTCGGCCGTATAGTTCCACAATACCTGAGGCTTGGTTGGCTCGGTAATATCGAGGGCGTAGTAGCCGCGGCCGCCTTTACCCAAGGCACCGATCAGGATGGTGCGCCACTCACTGCCAAGCTGAACGTCGGCCACGGTGAGCGGGCCATCCAGGAAATAGCGGTGGCGGTCGGCATAGTCGCTATGCGCCAGCTGCCACAGGTCAGGCAGTACGATCGGCGGAATATAGGCCCAGCGTTCTTCGCCGGTGGTGCCGTCAAAGGCGTGCAGCATGCCATCATTGGCGGCGGCGTAGACAGTGCCGGCACGGTCCTGATTTTTGAGGACAAACTCGGCATAGCCGGTGTCCTTGAAGCCGAACGGCGGCTCCTCGACAAATACCGGCTGCGAGTGGACGAAGTCGCCCAGCACCTTGTCGCGTTCGCGGTACAGGCGCTTGCTTTCCTTGTCCACGGTCACTTGCGGATCCTGCCCGCGCAGGAAGCTCACCAGCGTGGCGGCATTGGCGCCTTTCTTTTGCTCGGCAGACCAATTCCTGGATTGGCTCAGTAACTGCTGTACTGTTTCATTGAAGAGGTCCACCTTCTGGATGCCAGTCAGGCCAGTCACCGTGAACGGCACCAGTTTATTGTTCGCATCGGAAGTCCAGATGGTGCGGGTGTCGCTGCCGTCCGAAGTGACCTTGTTGCGCAACATCACAGCTGCCTGCCATTTCGCATCACCGGTGATCTCGCCTGTCAGCACATCGATGGCAAAGGCGCTCAATTCGCCGTCCCATGCGCCGGTGCGGTAGTTCGCAATATAGATGAAGTTCTTGCCTGGAGTCGGCTCCAGGTTACTGGTGGCCGCTGCCGCGCCACTGCCGTCGGACTGGCCGATGCTGCCCAGTGCCTGGTGCAGGCTCTCTTGCAGTGCTGCCGGATCCTTGGCGCTGAAATAGGTGCCGCGGCCGCTGACAGCGGCGTGCCACAAGTCGTCGATCGATTCGGGCCTGTTGGGAAGCGGGGCCGGCCAGTTTTCAGTCTTCTGCAAAATATTGTAATAGTCGCCCGACTTGGCGGTCTTGTAATCGCTGCGGTAGGCCAGCGTTCCATCAACCCCGAGGCCCAGGGTGAAGGTCGTCATGTGCTGGTGGGTGGCGACGTCACCGATGTTCGGCAAACCGCCCGCGCTCGGAACGATATTTTCCATGTCCGGACGCAAGTCCGTGTTGTAATAGTAGTACGCAACGTCGGCCAGCGAAATCTCATCGTCTTTGGCGTACGGCGCATACGATGGCCGCGTGACCTTCGTGGCGTCGCCGTCCTGGTCCTTCAGCACACCGGCCTTTTTCTTGTCGGCGTCGGTATACATGGTGCCGCTGCCGTTCCAGTAGCCGTCCGTAGCCAGGATGGCAAAGTTGCGCTGGCATGCCGCCTGGATCGGATCTTCATCAATGGCTTCATTTTTGCCGAATTTGTACAGGCGGCCGACTTCGTTCAACGCGGTACGCAGTGGCGTACTGCTGTTAGGCAGAAGGCCATACAGTGAGCTGTAAAAGTCCGTCTTGTGTTGCCCGCCGAAAGGCCTGATCGGGAGCTTGATCGTGGCATTGTCAATGGTCATCAGCCCCATACGGGCATGGAAATAGTTTGCGTCGGTTTTATCCTCGTTGACCGGAACTGGCGTCCCACGCACGTCCTTGAAAGCCAGGCCGATTGCCGACTTTGCCATTTGCGATCGCGTACGGTACCAGGTGTACCAGGTTGCAAAATTGGTGATCTCTTCTTCAAAAGAGCAGCTCGCCGCTGCCTTGCAGTCGGTACGCGTCGCAGCGCGCGGATACGTGCGGCCTGAAACGATGTCGACCCGCTCCCAGTCGCTGTAATTGACGGTGGTATGCGTGCCGTCGCGCACGGGCACGCACTTGCCGCTGTCATTGCACCACTTCACAGTCACGTTATAGTAGTACGGCGCGCCCCTGACCACCTTTGCAACGTAATACGTACTGTCAGGATAGGCGTAAGTTTTCCCCTTGAGTGCCTTGACGCAGTCATCCTGATCCCCATACTTGCACCAGACCCGGTCAGGATAGTTGGCCTTCTCCGAGCCGATACTCGCCAGGTTGATGGTGGCTGTCGGCTCCTGTTTTGGACAGTTGACCTGATCGCCGCAAGGGGAGTCCAGCTGCTGGCCATAAGTCCATTCCACCCTCTGCTTGCCATAGCCATCGCTCGGAATGCCTGCCCATGGCGAGGCATAGGCCTTCCTGTGCGCATCGGTGGTATCGGCCACGCGCGAGCCATCTTCCTTGACCGGCCAGTCGTAGCGCACGGCAGGGTTATAGTAGATCTTGTTGAAAGCGCTGGCGGCAAATGGCGGGTCGCCATTGTTGCAGACGGCTCTGATGCTGCCGTCATAGTAGCGGCAATAGTATTCAAAATCATTGCCCGACTTCATGCGGACATAGTCGGGCATATAGTCCCACAGCATGCTGCCCGAATTATCCAGATCCAGCATGATGTTGGGCAGCAGCACCGCCGTCGTGGAGTTTGCCAGCGGCTTGTCCGCCAGGTCCGTACTGCCGGCCTGAGACACGGCGGCGGCCAGTACGCTGCCGGCAAACAGGCCTGACAGCATCAATTGTTTAAAGAGTGGCCTCATCAATAGGTCTCGCATACTCATTGTGAAATAATCGCCTGCACGAAGCTGACGTTGGAACGTGGGCCGACCACCCGCACGGTAATTCGGTACAGTGCGCTCCAGGTGGCCTCCGTGCCCGCGCCGTCCTTGTCCGACTGATAGGTCAGCATTGGTTTCAAGGTGCCGATGCTGTTGCCCTCCTTACGCTGCTGGCCCGATGGTGACGTCGCACACTTGGCAGGATCGAACTCGCCTTCCGTGTCGCACATGCGATGGATGACGTAAGACACCTGGTTGCCGGCCGCATCGACTGGCAGCTGGGCGACCGAGTTTGCATCGCTCCAGTCCAGGTTATCCTTGGTGGCCGGGGTGTCATTGCCGGTCAGGTCGAGCGCTGCCTGGCTGCTGGCGGAATAGCCCTTGCTGCCGTTGTCGTCGTTCAAGGCATTCGGATTCCCGCTCAGCCAGGCGATCGCGGCCTCCACGCCGGCATCGGCACTGATGGCGGCACTTTGCTTGAAGGCCAGGTTGCCGGCGATCAGGGACGAGGTATCGACTGAGCGCATCATGGCCAGCCCGGCCAGGGTCATGGCCACCAGCACAATCAGCGCCATGACCAGCGCCACCCCGGCCTGGCGCTGGCGCCATCCTGCATAGACTACCGACTTCATATTTTCCCCCAGATCACGTTACGCAGCGGGATGACGGTCTCGAACACCCGGTAGCGATAGCACCCCCAGTCAGCGGGATAGTTGCTGGTGTCGAAGGTATGCCAGCTGGCCGCCAGCGCTTTGGTGGCGGTACAGCCTGCGCTGGCACTCGCCGGGCGCTCATATTGGCCGGCACGGGTGACCACGGCAACACGGATCGCCTTCACGCGCGTCCAGTCGCCTGGCGCAGGATTGTCCCACGGAGCAGTCTTGGCGCTGACCCAGGTGTCCACCGTCTGGCTCTTGGCCGGTGCGACGCCATACTCGGCCTGCAGGTCCACCACGTCGGCCATGACGACTTCGTTGACGACCGCCGGATTTTGCGAGTTATCACTGCGCTCCAGCTGCTTGGCCGCCGTATTGACGGAATAGACCTTGCGGAAGATCGGGCCGCCGTTGGCCGGCTTGAAGCAGGCGACGCTGGCGCCGGCGGGATACTTGGGCCAGTCACTGCCGTTCAAGAAATCGGCCGACGGGTTGTAAGTGCCGTTCGCGCCAGAATTGTGTTGCAGCTTGCCTGCTTCGGCCTGTACCTGCGTAATCTGCATCAAGGTACAGTTTCCTCCCTGCGACACCATGGCCAGGTCGCCGGCTTCGCAAACCGTCGGGTTGGCAACATCCAGTTCGGCCGACGGCTGCGGCATTTTCCTGCGGATGCTGGTGACGCCAGGCGGCAGGGAAGAAGACAGGTTCGGATCGGCGAAATACTGGATGGTCAGCGTATCCGGCCCTTTGCCGCCATCCTTGATCAGCGTGGGGGCGAAACTCAGGTCGGTGATTGCACCATCCGCGCCGCCGCAATCGGCCTTCTTGTCGCAGTAGGCAAACACCTTGGCGCATGCTGCGTAAGAATTGCCGCCGGCAGCCATGCCCCAGCCGGCCGCCTTGGCGTCGCGCTCCAGCATGTACAGCGCGATACCGCCATTCGCCTGGGCATCGGCGCCGCTGGTGGTGGCGCGCTTGCGTGCCTCGTTATTGGTGAATGCCTGCGCCACGATCAGTGTGCCGAGCATGCCGATGACCAGGCCAACCATGACCTCAATCAGCGTAAAGCCTCTTTGTGAGCCGTACATAATTTTCCTTAACCGTTGATCTGGGCCACAGCCTCGTATTTGTGGACCTTGGACTCGCCGGGAGCCTGCCAGTTAATGGTGACCGTTACCTGGTTGCCCTTGACCACCACCGTACGCTTGCCGTTTGGCAGTCCCGAGACGAACTTGTCCTTGCCAGCGTAATCGGCCAGCTTGGTGCGGTTCACCCACATCTCGCCCAATATCTGGTTGGCCGCAAAGCTGGCTTCCAGGCGATACTTCGAATCGGTCACCTGGCGCGTCGCCGAGGCCTGCATCCACAGGAAGGCCAGGATGCCGAACGAGAAAACCAGGATGGCGGCCAGGGCTTCAAGCAATACGATGCCGTCCTGGCGGCCAGGTTTTAAATTGCGAATCATGGGATAGCTCCTTAAGTGCAGCCCAGCGGCGTGCCGTTCAATTTCGCGTCGGGGTCGCACATGCGGACCTGGCCGCCGCCAGTGACCGTCACCACATAGCGGCGGGCGCTACTGGTTTGGACGTTGGTGATGTCGATGCGGCTGATTTCCGTACCGGCGGCCGCGCTCGCCCTGCCGAAAGCATCAAAGGTGACAAACGCGGGCTTATCGAGGCCGGCACCGGCGGCCAGCGTCGTGGCAAACGTTTCGGCCGTATACGGTTTGACCAGCACCGCCGTGGTGACGCCGACCCGTGCGTTGCCGCCGCCCTCCTCGGGCGCGCGGCTCTGGATCGAAGCCGGGCAGATGGCGGCATTCGCACAGCCTACCGTCCAGACCACCTTGCCGTCCTTGTCGGTCAGGCTGAAGCGCACCTGCGTACTACGCCGCAGGGCTTCCGCGCGCGCCAGTTGCAGGCCGTTCAGCACCGATTCGGCTGCGGTACGGTTTTGCGCATCGCGGATCATGCGGGAGAAATTCGGTATCGCAAGGGCCAGCAGGATACCCAGGACGCTGATGGCCACCATCAGTTCGATCAGCGTCACGCCAGCTTGTTTACGCATCAGCAGCGACCGCCCTTTCCGATGATCCAGCAAGTGTCGGACTTATCCCAGCCGGTCGGCGTTTTGGACGTCTTTTTCACGTTATTCTGGTCGAGCTCATAGACGAAGTCCTTGACCGAGCCCTTGCCTTCTGCCTTCAAGGCATAGCTCATGCCGTCGGCTGCAATGGTGCAGGTGAAGGTAAAGTCCGGGTTATTCGACTGCGGTTCCGCTGCCGCGCCCTGGGCACAGGCGTTGGCGTAGGTACGGTTGTCCTGGAAGAACTGTTCCAGCTTGATGCGCATGTCCGACAGGCCATTGGTGGCCTGCGGAATATGGCCCCGAATGACATAATCTTTATACATTGGCAATGCCACAGCGGCCAGGATGGCAATGATGGCGATCGTAACCATGAGCTCGATCAGGGTGAAACCACTGTTGCGGTTCTTGAATTTAACTTTCACAAGGATTCCTTAAGCAGCAAAACAAGTCTTGCCGAAAAATAATTTGACGGAAGTTTAACTGCATTTGGGCAAGAAGTCTCGCACAATTCGTTGCCATAAAGCATCATTAGAGCGGTTTATCTATGAATTGGCGCGGCTGTTGCACACCCGTCCCGTGGGGTAAAATGCAACGCTTTCCCGCGCCCGGCGCGGGTGCCCGACCGAAATTCCGAAAAATGACCACCCTCCCTTCCGAAATCAATCCAGACGCCGTCAAGAACAGCCCGGCCGAAAAAGTCACGCCGATGATGCAGCAGTACCTGCGCATCAAGGCCGATTACCCGAACATGCTGGTGTTCTACCGCATGGGCGACTTTTACGAGCTGTTCTTCGACGACGCCGAAAAGGCCTCGCGCGTGCTGGGCATCACGCTGACGGCGCGCGGCACCCAGAACGGCGTGCCGATCAAGATGGCGGGCGTGCCCTTCCACTCGCTCGATGGCTACCTGGCCAAGCTGGTCAAGGTGGGCGAATCCTGCGCGATTGCCGAGCAGATCGGCGATCCGGCCCTGGCCAAGGGGCCGGTCGAACGCAAGGTGGTGCGCGTGGTCACGCCAGGCACCCTGACCGATTCGGACCTGCTGCCGGAAAAGTCGGAGCGCCCGCTGCTGGCCATGACCATGATCAGCAACCGCAAGGTGGTCACCTGCGGCCTGGCCTGGCTGTCGCTGGCGTCCGGTGCGCTGCGCCTGATGGAATTTTCGGGTGACCAGCGCAGCGTCAACACGCGCCTGGGACAGGAGCTGGAGCGCATTGCGCCTGCCGAAATCCTGCGCGGCGACGATGCCGACATGTTCGACGATATCTCGATCTGCCACGTCAACAACGTGCCGGCCTGGCACTTCGACGTGGTGCACGGCCACAAGGCCCTGCTCGACCAGCTGGCTGTTGCCACCCTGACCGGCTTCGGCGCGGAAGGCCTGGGCGCGGCGTTCGGCGCGGCCGGCGCCCTGCTGCGCTATGCGCAATCGACCCAGGGCCGCGGCCTGCAGCACGTCAAGAGCCTGTCCTGCGAATCGGAAAACGAATACATCGGCCTGGACGCGGCAACGCGCCGCAACCTGGAGCTGACGGAAACCATCCGCGGCCAGGAGTCCCCTACCCTGTTCTCGCTGCTGGACCACTGCCGCACCGCCATGGGCTCGCGCCTGCTGCGCCACTGGCTGCACCATGCGAAGCGCGACCAGTCGGTGGCCCGCGCCCGCCACGACGCCATCGCCGCCCTGATGCAGCACGACACCACCGGCTCGCTGGCCTACCACCTGGCGCAGGTGCCGGATATCGAACGCATCACCACTCGCGTGGCCCTGCTGTCGGCCCGCCCGCGCGACCTGTCGGCCCTGCGCGACGGCTTGCAGCAATTGCCGAAGCTGCAGCACGCCATGCTGCGCGCCCTTGGCCACGATAACGCCGAAGGCCTGCTGGCCAAACTGCACTTCGGCCTGAACGAACCGAAGGAATGCGTGGACCTGCTGGTGCGCGCCATCATGCCGGAACCGGCCACCATGGTGCGCGACGGCGGCGTGATCGCCCGCGGCTACGATGCGGAGCTCGATGAACTGCGCGGCCTGTCCGAAAACGCCGGCCAGTTCCTGGTCGACCTGGAAACCCGCGAGCGCGAACGCACCGGCATCGCCAACCTGCGCGTGGAATACAACCGCGTGCACGGCTTCTACATCGAAGTCACCAACGGCCAGGCCGACAAGGTGCCGGAAGACTACCGCCGCCGCCAGACCCTGAAGAACTGCGAACGCTACATCACGCCGGAACTGAAAGCCTTCGAAGACAAGGCCTTGTCGGCGCAGGACCGCGCCCTGGCGCGCGAGAAAATGCTGTACGACGAACTGCTAGCCGCGCTGGCGCCCTTCATCGGCCCGTTGCAGTCCATCGCCCAGGCCCTGGCCCAGGTCGACACCCTGTGCGCGCTGGCCGAACACGCGCTGCGCAACAACTGGTGCGCGCCGAACCTGGTGCCCGAGCCATGCATCAATATCGTGGAAGGCCGCCACCCGGTGGTGGAAAACCAGATCGAGCGCTTCATCGCCAATGACTGCAAGTTCATGGCCGACCGCCGCCTGCTGCTGATCACCGGCCCGAACATGGGCGGTAAGTCGACCTTCATGCGCCAGGTCGCCCTGATTACCCTGCTGGCCTACGTGGGCAGCTATGTGCCGGCCGCCAGCGCCACCATCGGTCCGATCGACCGCGTGTTCACCCGTATCGGCGCCACCGATGACCTGGCCGGCGGCCGTTCCACCTTCATGGTGGAAATGACGGAAGCAGCCACCATCCTGAACGGCGCCACCGAGCATTCGCTGGTGCTGATGGACGAAATCGGCCGCGGCACCTCGACCTTCGACGGCCTGGCGCTGGCGTGGGCCATTGCGCGCCACCTGATCGAAACGAGCCGCAGCTTCACCCTGTTCGCCACCCACTACTTCGAACTGACCCAGCTGCCGGAAGCGCATCCGACCGCCGCCAACGTGCACCTGTCGGCGGTGGAGCACAAGGATTCCATCGTGTTCCTGCACGCGGTGCAGAACGGTCCGGCCTCGCAAAGCTACGGCTTGCAGGTAGCGCAGCTGGCAGGCGTGCCGCAGCCGGTGATCAAGGCCGCGCGCAAGCACCTGGCGCGGCTGGAAGCACAAGCGCTCGATGCGACGCCGCAGCTCGACCTGTTCGCAGCGCCGGTGGCCGACGCCAACGACGACGAAGCGCCAGCGGCCTCCCCCGCCGCCGATCCGCGCGCCGAAGAATTGCTGGCGGCACTGGACGACATCGACCCGGACGCCATGACCCCGCGCGAAGCGCTGGACCGCCTGTACCAGCTCAAGCGCCTGGCGCAGGCATGAAGCGGCGGCACGCCTTAAGCAGGCTGGCGGCTGCGGCCGCGCTGGCTGCCGTCGTGCTTGCCGCGCCTGGCGCCTTTGCACGCGGCGACAAGGCCGCCCCGCGCAAGGGCGAGTTCTCGTTCGCCCTGCTCGGCCACAACTTCCCCAAGGGTGAAGGCGACGCCGAATTTCGCCGCATGCTGGCCGAGGCGAGCCGCAACGAACCCGCATTCCTGGTAGCCACCGGCCTCAAGTCGGCCAGCGAACCCTGTTCCGACAGCCTGTACCAGGAACGCCGCGACCTGATGAACAGCGCCGAGCGCCCGCTGGTGCTGGTGCCGGCCGGCAGCGACTGGACTGAGTGCCGCAACTCGAATGGCAAATCGAACGCCGTCGAACGCCTCAACCGCATTCGCGAATTGTTCTTCCGCGAGCCGGACGCACTCGGCAAGGGCAAGCTGCCGCTGAACCGCCAGTCTGGCATAGCCAAGTTCCGCGACTACGCCGAGAACACTTACTGGGAATACGAGAACGTCCTGTTCGTCACGCTCAACGTGCCGGCCAGGAACAACCACTACCTGGCCGAAGCAGGCCGCAACAGCGAGTATGAAGACCGCATGGTTGCCAATCGCGGCTGGCTGCACCGCGCCTTCCTGCACGCCAAGCGCAAGAACATCGCCGGCATTGTGCTGGTGATGGATGGCGACATCGGCGCCCATGTGGAACAAGGCTTCTTTGAACGCCTGGCGCAGAAGCGGGACGGCTTTACCGAGATCCGCCGCATCGTGCGTTCGCAGGCCGACAAGTACCCTGGCCAGTTGCTGCTGGTGGACAACCGCAAGCAAGGCAAGGCCGCCCCGGCCATCGAATGGAACAAGAATGTCGGCCACCTGGCGCTGGGTGCGGAATGGACGGCGCTGCGCGTGATTCCCGGCAGCGCCTCACTCTTCGCACTGGGAAGCGAATAATGAAAAAAGCCCCGCAGTGCGGGGCTTGAGATCTTAGTGGATCGGGTGGCTGCGGAACTGGTCGCCGTCTTCGCCTTCATCATCTTCGTCATGATGATGGTGGCCATGCGGGCCGTGCACATGCTCGTGGGCGATTTCTTCTTCGGTGGCGGCGCGCACGTCGATCACCTTCAGTTCGAAGCGCAGGGCCATGCCGGCCAGCGGGTGGTTGCCATCCAGGACTACCTTGTCTTCAGCGATTTCGGTGACGGTGAAGATCATCGCGTCGTCGTCTTCGCCGCCTTCAGGCAGGCCTTCGAACTGCATGCCGATCTCCAGCGGTTCCGGCAGGCGCGCACGCTCTTCCACTTTCAGCAGGTTCGGGTCGTAATCGCCAAAGGCGTCTTCCGGTTCAATCTGGATCGTGGTGGCGTAGCCGTTTTCCTTGCCGTCCAGTTCGTCTTCGATTTTCGGCAGGGTGTTCTCGTAGCCACCGTGCAGGTAGACCATAGGCTGGCGACCGTCTTCGATCAGATTGTTCTGTGCGTCGGACAGTTTGTACTCCACCGTCACAACGGTATTCTTGGCGATCTTCATTGAGCTTCCTTTCATATCTAAGCTGGAAGGATTATACCGCTTGCTATAATCGGCCCCATGAAAAAACTGACACTCCTGGGCGACATCACGCCCGAACAATTCCTGCGCGATTACTGGCACAAGAAGCCGCTGCTGATCCGCCAGGCCATTCCGGGCTTCAAGCCCCTGCTGCCTTTCGACAAGCTGGCCGAACTGGCCACCAAGGACTACGTGGAAAGTCGCCTGGTCACCAAGAAAGACGGTAGCTGGGACATGCAGCACGGCCCGCTGAAAGAACTGCCTTCGCGCAAAGAACGCGAATGGACCATGCTGGTACAAGGCGTCAACCTGCAGGACGACGCGGCGGACGCGCTGCTGCGCCAGTTCCGTTTCCTGCCCGATGCGCGCCTGGACGACCTGATGGTGAGCTTCGCCACCGATGGCGGCGGCGTCGGCCCCCACTTCGACTCTTATGACGTCTTCCTGCTGCAAGCCGAAGGCCAGCGCCGCTGGAAGATCAGTGCTCAGAAAGACCTCACCCTGATCGACGGCCTGCCGCTGAAGATCCTGAAGAAATTCAAGGCCACCGAGGAATTCGTGCTGGAACCGGGCGACATGCTTTACCTGCCGCCGCACTATGCCCATGATGGGGAGGCCATTGGCGATTGCCAGACTTATTCGATTGGTTTCCGTTCGCCGTCCTACCAGGAACTGGGCGAGGCCTTCCTGCAATTCATGGCCGACTCCATCGACCTGCCGGGCCGTTATGCCGATCCGGACCTGGAGCCGACCAGCAAGCCCGCTGAAATCCCGAAAGCCATGCTGGGCAAACTGGCCGACGAACTGAACAAAGTCAGCTTCACGGAGGACGATTTCGCCATTTTCCTTGGCGAATACCTGTCCGAGCCGAAACACAACGTCTTCTTCCAGCCCGTGGAAAAGCCGCTAACTGCCGGCAAATTCCAGCAAGCTGCCGAGAAAAAAGGCGTTTCCCTCTCGCGCAAGACGCAAATGCTGTATCGCGGCAAGAACGTCTTCATCAACGGCGAATCCTTCGCGATGAACAAGGCCGATAAGGCCACGCTGGAAACCCTGGCCAACACCCGCGGCCTGGATGGAACAGCTGTAGCGGGCGCCTCCGAAGACGTGCTCGAAGCGCTGTTCGCCTGGTACACCGACGGCTGGCTGGAACTGAACAAATAATCGGAGATCGCATGGAGAAGCAGCTTTTTGACAGCCGTACCCAATTCCAGGCACTGCTACTGGACTGCATCTCCCAGGCCCGCCTGACGCTGCAGATGTTCGACCCGGACTACGCCTGGTGGCAGCTGGGGCATTCCAAGACCGATGCCCTGCTGCGCCACTTCCTGCAGCACAAGGGACGCATCCAGCTGGTCGCCCACAGCAATGCCCACCTGGAGCGCAACGAACCGCGCTTCCTGAAGCTGCTGGAAGACTATAGCCACCAGATCGAATGCCGCCTGACCAGCCGCAGCATCAGCACCCTGACCGACTCGTTCTGTGTGGCCGATGGCGTGCACATCGTGCGCCGATTCCATGCCGACCACTTCCGCGGCGAAGCAGATTTCGATGCCCCTTCGTCAACCCAAACCAGTTTGGAGCGTTATGAGGCTATCTGGGCTGAAACCCAGCCGGGCCTGAGACCAGGAACGACTGGATTGTGAGCCGGAAAAATGTAAAATGCTGCGGTTCGAGGTATGACGGTAATCGCTGCAGTTGCCAGCAGATCGGTGCGGGAAAAAAATATTGCGTTTTCGCAAAATAGTTGTGTAAACCGCCCGAATTGCTATTGCGACGCAGCAGAAAACGCTATAATATCCGGTGTGTTTCCGTGTCTGGTCGACCTTTTTCTGAAGGTTGGAAGGGCCGACGAAACGCCGTACGAGCGATAATTACCGGTAATTATTCATCGCAACATTGTTTAATTTTTGTTGTTATTTAAGGAAAACAAATGAAAAAATCCCTGCTGATCGCCTCCCTGCTGGCTGTTGCTCTGGCTGCTTGCTCCAAGAAAGAAGAAGCTCCTGCTGCTCCAGTAGCAACCCCAGAAGCAGCTGCTCCAGCAGCCGCTCCTGCAGCTCCAGCAGCTGACGCAGCTGCTCCTGCTGCTGCTCCAGCCGCTGACGCTGCTGCTGCTGCCGCTTCCGCTGCTACCGACGCTGCTGCTGCTGCTTCCGCAGCTGCTTCGGCTGCTTCGGCTGCTGCTTCCGCTGCTTCCGCTGCTAAGTAATTCCTTTGCAGGGAAAAGAAACCAGCCTTCGGGCTGGTTTTTTTTCGCCTTTAAGTCGGTTCCAGGTCATTCTGAAAAAGGGGACGTACCCCTTTTTCCGAATGACAGACCTGGAACCGGCTCTAAATAAAAAGCCGGCTTGCGCCGGCTTTTTTATTAATAGGCTTGCGCCTTATTTCAGCTGCTCTTGCAGCAGGGTCAGGATCTTTTGACCAACCGGAGAAGCCTCTGGCTTATTCTGGTTATTCCACACCGAAACCTGGGTGGTATTCACCGAATCCGAACGCACGGAGATGCGGTAGCGCTGCGCTTCTTTCTCTTTATCCGATGCGCCGAAGCTGAACAGCTTGCTGAACCAGCCACGGGTATCGGTCGCATCGTTCACGAAGCGCACGAAGTACACGCCCTGTACGCGGTCGCGGTCTTCCACGGTAAAGCCGGCGCGATCCAGCGCCAGGCCGACACGGCGCCAAGTGCGCTCGAAGCCTTCGTCGGTCTTGATGAAGGCATCGGCGCCCTCGCCCACCAGGACGGCGTGCTGCGCCTGGACTGCTGCATTGTCGACCGAGGTACGCGCGGTCGCCTCATCGGTCGTACCGCCCAGCTTGGTCATCAGCTTGGCCAGGAAGATCGCTTCCAGGTTCGGGTCGCTATTGCGGTTGGTCCACATGGTCGACTCGTTCTGCGCGCCGGTCACCACTTCCTTGGTGCCGCGGTGGCTGATGTAGATCTCGGTACCGCCGGCCGGATTGCGCTCCAGGCGGGTACGGTACTTGTCGCGCTCGCCGCTCGAGTACAGGCCGTCAAACACCTTGCCGATCGTGTTGCGGATGAAGTCCTGCGGGATCTTGGCGCGGTTTTCATTCCATTCGGTTTCCATCACGCCGGCAGTGGCATCGTCCACCGCCAGGGTGAAGCCCGACTCTTCCCAGAACGTCTTCAGCTGCGGCCACAGCGCTTCAGGAGTCTGCTGCACCACCAGCCAGCGCTGGTTGCCGGAACGCTCGACGCGCACGGCGCTGTTGCCGGTGCTGGCCACCTCGTTGCTGCTGGCGGCAGGCGCGCCTGGCGTGGTGCCGCGCGCGGCCTGGTAGCCGGAGGCAGTCGCCACGCCGCGGTCATTGCTTGGCAGCGAGTAGCGGTTGTCTTTCGACAGCTGGGTCAGGTCCGGCGGCACGTCCAGCGTGCTGGCCTTCTTGGCCGATTTGTAATCCACCTTGGTTTCGCCGACAACGGACTGCACCATGCCGCAACCGGTCAGGCTCAGCATCAGGGCGCCAACGACGAGCCCGCGCTGCGGGGTCTGGGAAACGATCTTGCGAATAGTCATGTGAAAAAGAAGATTAGTTCAGCACACCGGATTCACGCAGGGCAGCGCGGACGGTCTCGTGATACTGCTCTGCCAGCGACACCAGCGGCAGGCGGATACCTTTCGGCATCTTGCCCATTTCCGCCAGGGCCCACTTGACCGGCACCGGGTTCGGTTCGATGAACAGGTGCTGGTGCAGCGGGAGCAGTTGGTTGTTGATGGCAGTTGCCTTGGCGGCATCGCCAGCCATCGCGGCTTCGCACAGTTCGTGCATCTGGCGCGGCGCCACGTTGGCGGTCACCGAGATATTGCCCTTGCCGCCGGCCATCATCAGGGCGATGGCGGTCGGATCGTCGCCCGAGTACACGGCGAAATCGGCCGGCGCGCGGCGCAGCAGGTCATAGCCGCGGGCGATATTGCCGGTCGCATCCTTGACGCCGATGATGTTCTTGATCTTGGCCAGGCGCAGGATGGTGTCGTTGCTCATGTCGGCAACGGTGCGGCCCGGCACGTTGTACAGGATCACCGGCAGATCCACCGCTTCGGCGATGGCCTTGAAGTGCTGGTACATGCCTTCCTGGGTTGGGCGGTTGTAGTAAGGAACCACTTGCAGCGAGGCGTCGGCGCCGGCGTTCTTGGCGAAACGGGTCAGCTCGATGGCTTCCGCGGTGGAATTGCCGCCGGAACCGGCGATCACCGGAATGCGGCCGCCAACGCGCTCCACGGCAGCCTTGATCAGCTCGCAATGCTCGGCCACGCTGACAGTGGCGGATTCGCCGGTGGTGCCGACGATGACAATGGCGTCCGTGCCTTCGGCAATATGCCAGTCGATCAGCGCGTTCAGGCCTGGATAGTCGAGGCTGCCGTCCGCGTGCATCGGGGTTACGATTGCTACAATGCTACCCTTAATCATAGGAAACCAATTGCAATAAGAATTAAAACGACGATTGTAGAGCATACCCTGCACCCGTGGTGCATTTTGGTCGCT